>Ga0209343_10011208_pt1 | contig 10114 bp, 8 predicted proteins | sample RifCSPlowO2_02_FD_184026 | JGI IMG/M metagenome (GOLD analysis project Ga0209343, IMG submission 184026) | Groundwater microbial communities from Rifle, Colorado - Rifle CSP2_plank lowO2_0.2 (SPAdes) (version 2) | ecosystem: Environmental > Aquatic > Deep subsurface > Groundwater | place: Rifle...
CCGGCCGCCACAATAGCCACCTTCTTGGCCTTGATAAAGCCTCTGGCTGTTTCGACGCCGACGACCGCTCCGCCATCGCGGCGAATGCCGATGACCTCGCAGTTCTGGAGGATGTCAACGCCGTACGCGTCGGCGGCACGCGCGTAGCCCCAGGCCACCGCATCATGGCGCGCCACGCCGCCGCGGCGCTGCAGCGACGCGCCAAGCACCGGATAGCGTGTGTTCAGGTTGATGAAGGGAATCATCTCCTTGATTTGCGCCGGTGTGACGACCTCGCCGTCGACCCCGTTGAGCCGGTTGGCGGTGACGCGGCGCTCGATGTCCCGCATGTCCTGCAGGCTATGGCCGAGGTTCAGCACCCCGCGCTGGCTGAACATCACGTTGTAATTGATGTCCTGCGACAGGCCTTCCCACAGCTTCATCGACTTTTCGTACAGCGCCGTGGATTCATCCCACAGGTAGTTGGAACGCACGATGGTGGTGTTGCGTGCCGTGTTGCCACCGCCCAGGTAGCCCCGCTCCACGACCGCAATATTACGCACGCCGTGCTCCTTGGCCAGGTAGTACGCCGTGGCCAGCCCGTGGCCGCCGCCGCCAACCACCACGACATCGTATTCGCGCTTAGGTTCGGGCGAGCGCCACTGCTTCTCCCAGCCCTCGTGGTAGGACATTGAGTTGCGAAGCAGCGACCAGATTGAAAATTTCTGCATAGCGGGTTCCTTCTCTCGATCTATTCAGCTGTCATGGCGCCGGAACGTGAGCCGCTCCGGATGAAGGGGTCCAGTCAAGGGCACCGCCGGGCCGGCTTTGCCGGACGGCCAGTGTCGCCCCCTTGAGGGGGTGACGCGAAGCGGCGCGGGGGGTGTTTCATTCAGCACTCGACGATGTTGACGGCCAGTCCGCCGCGCGAGGTTTCCTTGTATTTCGTCATCATGTCGGCGCCGGTTTCGCGCATGGTCTTGATGACCTTGTCCAGGCTGACGAAATGCGTGCCGTCGCCGCGCAGTGCCATGCGCGCGGCATTGATGGCCTTGACCGAGGCAATCGCGTTGCGCTCGATGCACGGTATCTGCACCAGGCCACCGACCGGGTCGCAGGTCAGTCCCAGATGGTGTTCCATGCCGATCTCGGCCGCGTTCTCGACTTGTTCCGGCGAGCCGCCCATGACCTGCGCCAGTGCCCCGGCCGCCATCGAGCAAGCCACGCCGACCTCCCCCTGGCAACCGACTTCAGCACCTGAAATCGAGGCGTTTTCCTTGTACAGGATGCCGATCGCAGCGGCGGTCAACAGGAAGTCGATGACCCCCTGTTCGTTGGCGCCGGGGACGAAGCGCGTGTAGTAGTGCAGCACGGCCGGCACGATGCCGGCCGCCCCATTGGTGGGCGCAGTGACCACCCGGCCACCGGCGGCGTTTTCCTCGTTGACGGCCAGCGCGTAAAGGTTGATCCAGTCCATGACTTGCAGTGGATCCTTCAGCGCCGCCTCCGGATGCGCCGTCAGGCCGCGGTACAGCTCCGCGGCGCGGCGCTTGACCTTGAAGCCGCCGGGCAGGATGCCCTCGGTGGCGATGCCACGCAGCACGCAGGCCTGCATGACGTTCCAGATACGCAGCAGGCCGGAGCGGACCGTTTCAGCATTGCGCCACACCAGCTCGTTGTGCCACATCACCTGCGCGATGGTCAGGCCGCTTTCACCACAACGCAGCAGCAGTTCGGCACCGCTCGAGAACGGGTAGGGCAGCAACTGCGGGTCGGGCACCAGCGCCGGTTGGCCCTGTGCATCCTGGCCGATGACAAAGCCGCCGCCGACCGAATAATAGGCTTTCTCGAGCAGGGTCGCGCCGTTCGTATCGAATGCATAAAGACGCATGCCATTGGGATGGAAAGGCAGGGTCTTGCGCAGGAACTTCAGGCCTTCACGTTCATTGAATGCGACCGGGTGTGATCCGAGGAGGTTCAGGGTTTGCGACTCACGCAGGCGTTGCAGTCGCGGCGCGATGGCGTCCGGCTCGACGAGATCAGGCTCTTCACCCTCCAGGCCCAACAGCACGGCCTTGTCGCTGCCGTGGCCCTTGCCGGTGGCGCCTAGCGAGCCATAGAGTTCGCAGCGAACGGCGTGCACGGCGTCCAGCCAGCCGCCCTCGCGCAGTGCCACCGCGAACAGGCGCGCCGCGCGCATCGGCCCGACAGTGTGCGAGCTGCTCGGCCCGATGCCGATCTTGAACAGGTCGAAAGTGCTAAGTGACATCGAGTGAATCTCGTCGTTCAGCCGTACACCGGGAAAGCGGCAGTCAGTTTGGCCACCTCGGCGCGTACCTTGTTCATCTGCCCTTCGTCGTCCGGATGGTCGAGCAGGTCAGCGATAAGGTTTCCGACCTGGCGTGCCTCGGCCTCCTTGAATCCGCGTGTGGTCATGGCCGGCGAACCCAGGCGCACGCCGCTGGTCACCATGGGCTTTTCCGGATCGTTGGGGATGGCGTTTTTGTTGACCGTGATGTGGGCGCGGCCCAGCAAGGCTTCAGCGGCCTTGCCGGTCATGCCCTTGGCGCGCAGGTCCACCAGCATCACATGGCTCTCGGTGCGTCCCGAGACAATGCGCAGGCCACGCTGCACCAGCGTTTCGGCCAGTGCCGCGGCGTTTTTCACCACCTGCTGCTGGTAGGTCCTGAACTCGGGCTCCAGCGCCTCCTTGAAGGCCACCGCCTTGGCCGCAATAACGTGCATCAGCGGGCCACCCTGCAGGCCGGGGAAAATCGCGCTGTTGATCGCCTTCTCATGCTCGGGCCGCATCAGGATGATGCCGCCGCGCGGGCCGCGCAGGCTCTTGTGCGTGGTGCTGGTGACGATGTCGGCGTGCGGAATCGGGTTGGGGTACTGGCCGGCCGCGATCAGGCCTGCATAGTGCGCCATGTCCACCATCAGTAGCGCGCCGACATCCTTCGCAACCTTTGCGAAGCGCTCGAAGTCGATGCGCAGTGCATAGGCCGAGGCGCCGGCGATGATGATTTTCGGGCGGCTCTCGTGGGCCTTGCGCTCCATCGCGTCGTAGTCGATTTCTTCCTTGTCGTTCAGGCCGTAGCTCACCACGTTGAACCACTTGCCGCTCATGTTCAGCGCCATGCCGTGCGAAAGGTGGCCGCCCTCGGCCAGGTTCATGCCCATGAAGGTGTCGCCCGGCTTCATGAATGCCATGAATACGGCTTCGTTCGCCTGGGCCCCGGAATGTGGCTGCACGTTTGCCGCCCAGCCGAACTGATCTGCTCCGAACAATTGCTTGACGCGATCGAGCGCCAACTGCTCGGCCAAATCGACATACTCGCAGCCACCGTAATAGCGTCGGCCCGGGTAGCCTTCGGCATACTTGTTGGTCAGCTGACTGCCCTGCGCGGTCATCACGGCCGGCGAGGTGTAGTTCTCGCTGGCGATCAGCTCAATGTGCTGCTCCTGGCGCTGGTGTTCCTGCTGGATCACCGCCCACAGGTCGGGGTCCTGGGATTTGAGGGTCTTGCTGGTGCTGAACATGATGCGGGTCCTCGTTAGGTTGCTTGTGTCGATGCAGGCTGAATCTTCGTCTCGAGGGAAGGTCGGCGCTGTACTTATTGCGTCAATGAACAGGCGAGGTGCGACATGAGTCGACAGCCACCCATTGCGGGTGTGTACGCACCGGGGTGCAGCCAGTCAATCGGCACTCGGCCGAAGGAGCGCGCGCCGACGGAAAAACAGCCTTCCCGGCCTTCTCGCACCGGCAAGAACTCAAGCTTCAGATGTCGACGGCGCTGGCCGTCCCGGCTTCCTGGCTGCTATCCAAAATACGCCTGCTGCACTTCAGAGTTCGCGCGCAACTGTTCGGTGTCACCTTGTGCCACGACCCTTCCTTGCATAAGCACGTAGCCGAAATGCGCGACGGCCAGCGTCTGGTGGACGTTTTGCTCGACGAGCAGTACGGTGACGCCGAGCTCATTGATGCGCTGGATAACATTGAATGTCTCCTTCACAAATCGGGGAGACAATCCCAGCGAGGGCTCGTCAATCAGCATCAATTGAGGCGCGGCCATCAGTCCCCGCCCGATCGACAGCATCGCCTGCTCACCGCCGGACATAGTGCCGCCCAGTTGACCAGTGCGTTCCTTGAGACGGGGAAAGATGTCATAAACCTGCTCCAGCCTGTCCCGGATCGCGGCCTTGCTCTTTTCGCGGTAGGCTCCCACATACAGGTTTTCCCGTACTGTCATCTTTGGAAATACCTTGCGTCCTTCGGGGATGCACGCAATGCCCGCCCCGTTCACCAGGTGGGTTGGCAGCCCGGTGATAGCACGATCACCCAGCCACACCTTGCCCGATCGGGGTTCAGTCAGCGACAAGATGGTGCGAATCAGCGTGGTCTTGCCCGACCCGTTTGAACCGAGGATGCAGGTTATCTTTCCCGGAGGCACACGGATGGAGACATCGGTCAGGACGTCCGCCTTGTCGTAGCCGGCGTGGATGTTCTCCAGGCGCAACTCAGGAAGCTTGCTCATTTACGATTGTCCCAGGTAAGCTTCTTGCACGTCGGCGTTCGAGGCTATCTCTCGATACGTGCCTTCGCACAATCTGCGGCCATAGTTAAGCACCACGCAGCGGTCGGTGATGCGCTCTATAACGTTCATCTCATGCTCAATGATGACCACCGTGAGGCCGGGAATGCGCTCGCGCACCATCATGATGTCGTCCATCAATTCGCGCGTTTCTTCGTGCGTCATGCCCGCCGATGGTTCGTCCAGAAGCAGGAGTTTGGGCCGGCTGATCAATGCGCGGCAGATTTCGATTCGACGTCTGTCGATCATCGTGACCGAGCCGGCGGGCTGGAGCATTCTTTCGCTCAGCGTTGGGCTGAACGTTTTGGCCAATGCGCGGGCGCGGTCAAAAGTGTCGCGGATTTGTTTCTCGAGGTCAGCGCGCCGAATCAGGTTGAACCACAATCCGTTGTTCAAGTTCTGGTGATCACCGATCGCGATGTTGTCGAACACCGACAGCTCCAGGCAGAGGCGTGAGCGCTGGAAGGTTCGGGTGATGCCTGTCCGGCTGATCTGCTGGGGCGTCAGCTTGCTGATGTCGCGGCCTTCGCATCGGATACTTCCGGCGCTGGCGGCATAGATGCCGGTGACAACGTTGAAGAAAGTGGTCTTTCCCGACCCATTCGGCCCAAGCAGACCGAGGACTTCGCCCTGGCGGATATCGAGATCCAGCTCGTTCAGCGCAACAACACCGCCAAATTTCATTGTCAGCCCACGGCATTCAAGCAACGTGGCGTTCATTTGAGACTTCCCCAGCCCGGAATGAGCATGTTTAGCCGACGCAGGCGTTTTTCCTGCAGTCACTACGCGACCGTCAATCAGAGCGGCGCTCATTTGAGAGTCCCCAGGCCCGGAATAAGGGTGCGCAGTCGACGTGGGAACATGCCCTGCGGACGGAACAGCAGGATGAGGATGACCGCGCCGGCATACAGCAGAAAACGGTACTCCTGAATCGCCTGCAGCTTCTCCGGGAGCAGCAAGACGATGGCGGCCGCGGGCAGGATACCCCACAGGTTGCCAATTCCGCCCAGCACGATGATGGACAGCAAGATGAGCGAATCGCCAAAAGTAAAGTTGGCAGGCGCGACAAAGCTCGTCATCATGGCGAAGAAAGCGCCGGCAATACCGGCAAACAAGTTGCCGATGATGAATGCCGTGATTTTCCAACGCACGATGTGAATTCCGAAGGTCGAGGCGGCGGTTTCGTCGATACGGACGGCGTCCAGGCTCAGACCCAACCAAGAGCGTTTGATCCGCCGCGTAAGAATGAACACACCTGCAAGCAGCACGAACGCCAGAATGACATAGTTGACATAGAACGAGAATGACATACCGAATACCGTGATCCCCTCACTGAGCTCCCAGCCCAGGATTTGCATACCTGGTACCTTGAGTCCTTGTGGGCCGCCGAGCGTGTCATTGACTTCCAGGAAAGAGCGGAACAGAGTTCCAAAGGCAATGGTGACGAGCGCCGCATAGTGGCCGCGGGTGCGTAGCACCGGCAACAGCAACACGGAACCGATCAGCGCAGCTGCAAACCCGCCGGCAAGCAGCACCAGCAGGTGCGGGAGCTGGGTGTGCGTGCTGAGCACCGCGGCGGTATAGGCGCCAACGCCGAAAAAAGCTGCCCCAGCGAAGTTCATCACACCGCAATAGCCGATCTGCAGATTTAAGCCGATGCAAACAACGCAATACAGCAGCACCGTGGCGAGCTGCAGCAAGGCGAAGTGGTCATTGCGAAAGACAAGCACCATGGCCGCAAAGGCGGACACAATGCACAGATCGCCGACATGGCGGTGAGCTTGAAGTCCCTGGCCCGCGCGGGCGACAAAGCCGCTCTTGTAAGCTACGAACACGCCTGCCGCGCCTACTGCGAGCAATATAAGCAAGCTGGTTTCGTTCTCCGCATGGAGCGCGAAGATCGAAAACACCGTCATCAGGGCGATGCCCGTAACGGTCGCCAGCAAGTTTGCTCCATTGTTCTTGGTCATGGTCATGGTCGTCATACCCTTTCAGATGATTTCTCGCCGATCAGGCCCGTTGGCTTGAACGCAAGCAGGACGATGACCACACAGAATGCAACCACGTCCTTGTAGGCGCTGGGTAGTGGCAGCACGACCACAGTAGCAATCTGAATGGCCGCGAACAGAAATCCGCCGAGAATGGCCCCGTAAATGTTGCCGAGCCCGCCTATGACCGCCGCACTGAATCCGATGACGGCCAGCATGGTTCCATTCCCGAAATACACTTCGCTGTAGTACAGGCCGTTCATCAGCCCGGCTATCGCCGCAAGACCCGAGCCGAGACCGAAAGTGGCCAGCACGACCCACCGAAAGTTGATGCCCATGACTCGGGCCGTTTCGCTATCCTGCGCGACGGCCCTGATGGCCAGCCCGAGGCGCGTGTGATTCACGAGCATGTGCACGAGCAAGATGACGGCTACGCCAACAACCACCAGGATCAACGTATCAACGCGAAGCGTGAAGCTGCCCAGATGCCAGCTCTCGGTGGGCAGGAGTTTGGGAAATGCCTGTGGATTCGATCCGTTTGGATAGAACAAGCGGATCGATTCTCTGATGACCGTCCCTACCATCAGTGTGATCAGAAGCGTGATGAAAGGAGGCGCGTTTCGCAGCGGCAGCACCAGGTAGCGCGCGATCAGCGCACCAAGGAAGGCCATGCTGACGATCGATAGGGCCAACACCGCGATCAGCTGTGCGAATGGCGACATTACATCTAAGCGTTGTAGACCCAAATAGGTGGCGAGACCGACGAAGGCCCCCAAGGTGAGCACGTCGCCATGCGAAAATTTGATGACGTCGAGCACGCCGAAGAACAGCGTGAACCCCACGGCGACCATCGCATAGATGACGCCAAGCATTACGCCGTTCCAGATGTGCTGCCCGATGAATCCGATATCCATTGCATTGACCTGTTGAGGCTTCCCGCTGTCGTCAGCCCATCAGAGGCCGACGACAGCGGAAAGCGGGATATGAAGAAATCAGCGGCCCTTCAGCTTGCGCTTGCCGGTCTTGTATTCGCTGTCATCCCAATCAATCCACTTTCCGTCCTGCACAACGTACTTGGTGGTTGTCGGATTGATGTTCTGGCCGTAGTCGTCGAAGGTGATCTTCCCCACGATCGAGTCGTAGTCCTTGACGTTCGCTAGCGCGTCCAGGATCTTCGCTCTATCGGGACCAACCTTCTCAATGATGTCCATCGCGAGCGTCGTGGCTGTGAAGGCATAAGGGCCGTACGCCTCGAAGGTCTCGTTGTATTTCTGTTTGGCGTACTCGGTGACGAAGAACTTGCCGCGCGGGAGCTTTTCGACTGGCGGATTGTCGTACATGGCGACAGTGCCCTCGGCTAGCTCGCCGGCACCCTTGACAAACGCCTCGCCCACGATGCCGGAAGTTCCCTGGAACTGGGCGGTGATACCCAGCCGCGCCATCTGATTCAGCAAGCGAATACCCAGAGGAGTCAGGCCGGCGAAGTAGATGATCTCGGGATTAAGCTCCTTGATCTTGGTCAGCTCGGCATTGAAGTCCTGCTGGTCTGCGCCCACGCCGAATGTGCCGACCATTTGGCCCGGGGTCTCTTTCAGGAATTTGTCGAAATAGGAGAACATCGACTTGCCATAGTCAGTGGTGTCGTAGATGGCAGCCCAGCGGCGGTATTTCTGGTCGCCGGTCAGGAACTGCGCTGCCACCTTGTTTTGGTTGATCAGCGTCGCGCTGACACGGTGCATCTCCCGCGTCTTCCGTTTGTAGGTGATGTCGGGATGCACAGCGGCCCAGACGATGACTGGTGCAGTGAATCGCGTGTAGACATCCACCGTTGCGACGGCCACGGCCGAGCAGTAGTGGGGGATGATCACCGCGATGTTCTTGTCGGCTGCCGCACGTGTCGCAACCTGCACGCCGACGTTGGGCTTGCATTCATCATCCAGGCTGGTCAACTCGAACTTGTATTTCGAATCCGGCTTCGCGTTGTGCAGCTTTACGGCGAGTTCCGCCGAATTGCGGCCGCCCAGCCCGTGCGCCGAGTTCGAACCGGTCAGGGGGCCGATGAACGCGAGCTTGACCGTTTCGGCCGCATTGGCTGCGCAAGTGAATCCTGCGACCAAAGCCGCGCAGACCAGTGTTACCCCAAACTTCTTACCCAAAATGGCTTTCATCATGTATCTCCAGTTAATGGATTGCTTCTCACAAATCGATGCTGTGCGGCGCGCAGTGCGCCACCAGCGACCCCCAAGGGCTTGCGCCCCGATCCCGAACTTCAGTTTGTGCGGGCTGTCACCGTGAACACGCAATATTCATGCCCTTCTGCCTGGCACGATGTTTCCTCGCTATGCGCACGCAAAGCGATCCCCTGCGTGTCGCAGACCCAGTCCATCGCTCCTGCAAACCAGCCGGAAAACATGTAGCAGAGCTTGCCCTGTTCATCGGGACGGCCCAGCACCATCGACGAGTGCCTGAGGCGCACGCAGGCCGAGGCCGATTGCGGATCAATTTCAAGGAGGTCGAACAATCCCCACCCGCGCTGCGACAAACGCGCAAGGTAGTGCCTGAAGACATCCAGGCTCTTTCCACCATGGGCCGCAGATACCTTGTCGCACCATGTGTAAGCTGACTTGTGACCTGCGTCGTACAGGAGGCGAGCGTACGCAGCGCGGCCAAGAGCCTGCTCAATGGCAACGTGGTTGTTGACGAAAAAGTGCCGCGGCACGTACAGCATCGGCAGGGCATCGCTGCTCCAGATGCCGGTGTCAGGATCAACGTCGATAGGAACGAGTGGGGCCATGGTTTCTCCGCGCGCTGAAAAACTATTGCCACACTTCGCCAAACACGCGCAACCAGTTCTCACCCAGCACTTTGCGGATTCGCCCTTCCTTCCACCCTGCCCGTTCCATCGCGGCAGTGAGATTCGGAAAGTCACCAATCACTTGCATGCCGGCCGGGTTCACGATCTTGCCGAAATCGGTCAAACGACGATGGCGTCCCTTGTCGTGTGTGAGCCAGTCGAAGAAAGGCTTGCCCCAACCCTGTGTGAAGTCGGTGCCGATCCCGACACAGTCTTCGCCAATAAGGTTGATGACGTAGTCGATCGCTTCGACATAGTCGTCCACGGTGGAATCAATGCCGCGCGCGAGGAACGGAGGAAACATGGTCACGCCCACGAATCCGCCGCGATCGGCGATAAAACGCAACTGCTCGTCGCTCTTGTTCCGCGGGTGCTCTTTCAGGCCTGAAGGCAGGCAGTGCGAGTAGCAAACCGGCTTCGTGGAAGCCAGGATGGCGTCTTCCGATGTTTGCGCCCCGACGTGGGACAGGTCCACCATGATTCCGACCCGGTTCATTTCCGCTATGGCTTCGCGGCCGTAGTCAGACAGTCCGCCATCGCTCTCGTAGCACCCGGTGCCAATCAGGTTCTGGGTGTTGTAGCAAAGCTGGACTACGCGCACGCCCATCTCGGCGAAAGTCTCGATGTACCCAAGGTTGTCCTCGAACGCCTGGGCATTTTGAAATCCCAGAATAATCCCCGTCCGGTTGTCTTGCTTG
>Ga0209343_10011209_pt1 | contig 10113 bp, 8 predicted proteins | sample RifCSPlowO2_02_FD_184026 | JGI IMG/M metagenome (GOLD analysis project Ga0209343, IMG submission 184026) | Groundwater microbial communities from Rifle, Colorado - Rifle CSP2_plank lowO2_0.2 (SPAdes) (version 2) | ecosystem: Environmental > Aquatic > Deep subsurface > Groundwater | place: Rifle...
CAGAATTCTCTAACTTTAAGAGAAAATTCACAGTGCATTTGATGAAGAACCACAAAAATAAATATCCCGATGACTTCGCAAAACTAAATTCGAATGAAGGAATGGTCGCCGAAATATTTAAGGGAAAAAGAACGCTTATTGAAAATAAATCCAATTCTCTTAGCGCAGAGATAGATTCGCTGCAAAAGGAATTGGCGCAGATTAATGCGGAAACGCTAAACAACATTAATGACTTACGAAGAACATACTTGACTGCACTATTTGAGAAGATTCCAAATTTGCATCAACTGTCCATCAACAATGCAAGAAATAACGTTGCCGATTTTCTACAAGATAACTTGTTTAAACAATTGCAGGCACAGTCACAAATCCATTTCTTCGCCTGCAACAACTCTTACCAACAAAATTCGAATCTCTCCTTTAAATCTCTTGAGGAGCATCTTGGAACAAGGGGCTCATACGTTCAAAGAGAGCTTTTGATCACCAAGAAGGCAACGGGGCAAGTCGAAGAAATCAAAAAGAATATCGCCGCACTCAATGAAAAGGTTCGGGATATGAAGTCATTCAGCTTTAAGAGGCTAATTGACGAATTTCCATCTGAAGATTTATTTGATGAGCAGATTAAGGAAGAAAAGCTACTGACCTTCCTAATCAGGAAGGGATATATCAATGAGGACTACCACACATTTATCTCCTTCTTCTATGAAGGGAGCATAACAAGAAATGATCAGGAATTTTTACTAAGTATTAAGAACCAGGATCCGCTTGAGTTTACCCACCCATTAATTAAGGTCGACGCGGTAATCAAACGCTTAAGCCGGTCGGACTACAAAGAAGCGGCAGCATTCAACTTTGATTTAATTAGCGCACTACTAAAAACGCCCGCCTACCAGGATCAACTGAGCGTAGTTTTGGCTCAACTATGCAACAACCAGGAACGACCTCTTGAGTTCGTTGATACTTACTTGTCGAATCAGGCCGATGCAGGACTGCTAATAAATGAGCTTTGTAAATGCTGGAAGGGATTTTGGAAGTGCATTTCACAAGATGCCAACTATCCGACCAATAAGATTGACGGCTATTTAAAATTGATTCTCATTGATGCAGACACCTCCAATATCATAAATGTGAATATCGACTCATCTCTAACTAGATACATTTCTGAAAAAAGTAATTTCCTCGAATTCGTTTCCGACATAGAAGATGTTGCAAAGCTAAAAAATACCTTAGCAAAACTGGAAGTTGAATTCATTGAACTCGTCAGCCCCGAGGCCAATAAAGAGCTTTTTGAGTACATATATGAAAATTCCTTATATGAAATTAACGCCCATATGGTTGAGCGAATAGTTCAATACTTCAATCCAGACATTCTGAAAACAAACTCAATACATACTTCAAATTTCACGGCCGTACTTGAATCCAAGTGCAAGGAACTAATTGCCTACATCAACTCCCATCCCAATGCGTATGTTGAGAATGTTTTACTAAGGAGCGAAGATGAAATTGATGAAAGAGAAGATGCCCTTTTAATACTCTTAAACAATGACGACATTGATGTTGACGGGAAAATTGCAATCATCGAGAAACAGAAATCGCCAATAACAAAAATTACCGATGTTCACGACCATGAGCTTTGGGGAACCATTATCCAATCATCGAAAGTCAAGGCCACTTGGGAAAATCTACTCGCATATTTCGATGAAAAGAAAGCCTTGGATGATGCATTGATAGCGTTTTTCAATCGACCTGAGAGCTACAAAGAGTTAGCGAAATACAGATTAAAGGAAACCGAAAAAGCACCAGAAGAACTAATCAAACTTATTTCCAGACAGATACTTTTGTCTACCGACTTAATTGATGATAGCTATGCATATCTTATAAAGTGTATTCCATACTGGTACAGCGATTTGCAAGGCATTGAGAATTTATCCAATGCCCAAATCAGCCACATCATAAGTCACGGCAAATTACAATTATCGGAAGCGAATTTTAATACGCTAAAGAAGCACTTCAACAGTCAATACGCCCATCTTATTGAGAAGAATATTGACGCTTATTTGGAAAATATCGGCAAGTTTGGATTGGATCCGGTTGGATTGAAGATCATTTTGAAATCCAAAGTTGTCTCTGCTGACCAGAAAATTATCATCCTGAATAATGTTGATGCTGGCATCATTGACGACAATGCCGATTTAGCTCGCCTAATCTTTGAAATCTTACTTAGCAAAGAATCATGTCCGAAGTTAAATCTCCCCTTGGTAGAGAGTCTTGTTGCGCAAGACATACACATTCATGAAAAGGTTAAGCTCATTGTTAAACAAGCCGAGCACTTAGCTTCACTTGAAATCGAGAAATTACTAACTCTGAGTGGCCCTCCAATTTCAGGCATACCTAACAATCAGAAGCCCATCGTTGAAAATAACGAAATATATAAGCAACTAGCTGAGATGCTTATTGAAAAGGGAATTCTTTCCTCCTTTAAAGAAGAAGATAAGGGCATGATCAGGCTGCATCCAAAGCGAACGTAATAGCAGGCAAAATATTCAGGGGCCACTACAAATTTATAGGGGTCAGCACCTCATGGCACTCGGTTAAGGCTCTGAAGCCTCAAAAAACGGTGGGCTGAACACTTCAAATGGACATTAGGCTCGACGGGATGCCCGACCTTCCGTTTAGTGTCGATATAGCCCATGACTCAATGGGGGCGTCATTCTTGCTCAGTTCGCAAGATCAACTCTTCCCCCGTCATGCCGTGTGCTATTTACGCATCATTCAGGGGGAGGCTAAGCAACTGCGTGAGGCCACAGGCAAGAAAATATACCTGGATAGTTCTACTAGCCAGAAACTGGCTAACCGCATGGACATTGATCTGAGGAAGACGACGCGCATTGTCAAAGATGCTTTCACCCGCGCAATGCGGGCGGAAGAAAAAATTGCCAAGCTGATAATTCCTTCAGATGGTGGTCCTCAAGGTAGAAAATCGGCTTATTCGCGCAGTGAAATAGGATTTTACTGATCGACTACGCCCAGATTGGAGAATTGGGGGTAATAAGTCGCTAAATCCCTTTGTGGTTGCGGAGCGCCGCATGTAATGGATGTTGCATAGTTATCGCGCCATTCCTTTCTCGATAGTGGGGAATGAGGCGATGGCTATGCCATCGCGATATTTGATTTCGATGGTGGCATTGTTGTGATTTTTAGGGGTGTTTGCTGAATGCAAAATGTATACACCTCGTCCATGGTGTTGAGCAAATCCTTGGTCTACATCATCTGCCTTCAAAGCGGCAACCACAGGCCCAGTATATTTTGTAGAGCTATTCGATATATCAGGAATTATAAATTCAGCGAGAGAGTCAATCGCTAAAACCATTGCACGCAGACGCTCTTGCGATGGCTGCAGGCCAAGCAGTTGGTATGCATTGTTGGATTCGACTGCATCTTGAAGCATATTCTCCTGCTGTGGGGGATGGTCGATAGAGTTTTCAGCATCTCCCTTGGATAAACTTGGTTCATTTAGCTCAGGCGGGGTGTTTTGTGCGGCGGCGTTATTCAGCAGGCGATCACTGCGGTGATTCGTAATCACAGATTGCAATTCTGGATTTAGAATTGTCATTCCCATGTCATCAGCCAGACAAGCCATTCTTGCAGAAAAAGTGGGATCGTCGCCTGTCAGGGTAAGTTGATTGCCAAATTTATGCAGAGCGTGAATGAGAGCCAGGCGGATATCTTCGTCGCTCACCAGCGCCCGATCAAAAGTGACACGATTTCCTCGGTCTGTGAACAGATGCCCGCCGCCTTGGTCGCTGTATGTGACGTTGCCATTGCCAGTGACATGCCATTGCATACCCGCATATCGGATAAGTAATGCATCAGCTTGGTATGGGCGCATTGCATTGATGTTAGCGGAACGGATTGCAACTTCATTTCTTTCTTCTTCGAGCAAGCGAGCCATTAGCTTGCGGAATTGATGCTCGCGATATTCTTTGGAGTCGGTATCTGTTTCTGCTTCGGCGGTGATCTGAGCAGTTTTCTTCCCATTTATCGCATCGCGCTGTGCTTGATACACGATGCCGCGCAAGGCAGATAGGGCAGCTTGATCGCCGAGATTGGCTCGCTCGTGTAGCCATTCCCGCCAGCCTAAAGGCTGAAGACGGGAAGCCCGCAGAGATTGCCATTTTTGTTGAAATACGGCTTCAGCCTGCAGCTTACGGCGCGACCTTTCAAATTCGATAACAACTACCTGAGTGAACCGCTCTCCGACATCAGCGGATTTGGATTTTCGGACTGCCAATTTGGCAGCTTTGGCTTCTTCGCGAATTGTTTTCAGAGATTGACTACGCTCAGCGCGAATTTCACTGGTATGTTGGAAGTAGTCAACATCCCCTTCTCGAACCATTCGCTGATATTGCGAGAAGCGGAACCGAAGATCGGCGCGTGCAGCAGCCCGCTGATCCCGCCGATCCGCACGTTTCGAGTGGTCGCGTTTCAAGTCTCGTTTGTTGTCTATTTTTTCCGCTTGCAGATCATCGTCTGTTTCAGCCCCCTCAACATCTTTGCTTTCATTGGCGCGAATGATGTGATCAGGGGGTATTCCACAGTCTAAACTGGAATTGAGGAATCGATTTACCCCGTTGCTTATTTGGCTGGGGGTTAGATGTGAAAAATCAGGTGCGATGCAAGGTATTGGCTTCGCCTCAGTAAACTTCCCCCATTGTTTTTCTAGAGCACCGCGCTTCAGGATTCTCAACCCTTTGCTGGCGGGGAGATCGATGCCCTCTCCAGTTTCCTGCGATGTGGCATGCAGTTGCATTCCGCCACTTCCGCTATCGGTCAGGGTGATGCCATTGTTAGCCAGCCAAGCGTGCAACGCATGCCAGTCTGTCAGGGTGGGGAGCGCATGTTTCAAGGTTTTTGCAACGTTGGACTTGAGCCATGAATCAAGACTGTCTGGATCGTGCCAAGCAGGGAGAATGTTCTTGTGTTCCGCAACACGTTGAGGCCTATGGTTTGAGTGATCGTGATCTGGGTTGAGAATAATTGATTTCTTGTTCTGTCCGTCGATCTTTACGATGTAGATGCCATTGTTATGCATCCACCCATGCTTGATCTCGCTTTGGCGCGCGGCCAAATGAATGGTTCTATGCGCCCACTCGACATTTCTGGATTTAAAAGTGTCGGGGTGAATGCGATTGACGGCGGCGTGGCAATGAGTGTTGTCGGTGTTTACGTGAATGGCCAAGACATATTGATGATCGGCTAAGCCTAGGGCTTGGATTGCATGTTCGGCAGCGTCAAATATCGCCTCTGAGTCCGGGTTTTCGTGTTCAGGCCAAGTCAGAACGAAGTGAAATGCAGGGTCCTTGCATCGAGTATTTCTTGCTGCAATAGCGTTCATCTCAATTGTCGCCGACTTTATATCAGTCACGCCGTGTGTGCGGATTGCAATGCATTTTTCCTTGGCAAGCGTTTTGTCTTGATGTTGGGTCGTATAACTAAGAATATTTTCGAACTTTTGATCTTGGATAATTGGCAGCTGTTGATTCTTGGAGGTACCACCTTCGACATAAATGATGAGCTTATTGAAGGCGCGACCGAATCTGACTGCTGATTTACGCTTATCAAGAATAATGGGGAGCATGGGAGGTGCGCGATGGTTATTTAGCCATTTTGCACAGCCACTGCATGGTTATCTCAATCGCATGAAGATTGAAGTTCGCTCTTGAAGCTCTGATGTGTTTTGCTGCTTTATGTAATTCGGCGGCAACACGAAGAGTGACAAGCTGTGCGCTTATGGCTTCTTGTGGATGGAAATGGCGGTGGAGAAGCTGCAGTCCGTGAAGGAAATGCAGGTCTCCAAAATATGCCTGAACTACAGCATCATGCGCTTCCTTACTTATGCCATCTTTTTGTATGCCAGGCTCAATTTTCAACATCTCACCGAAGTCGGAGAGGGTGTTACAAATTTGGTCAAACGCATCTTCTGAATTGCGAAGGTGAATCGTCTTTACCTGTTTTTTTGGTTTTGGAAAAACCTTTGCCAATTTACCAAAATCCCACACGTTGAATTCAACTGTCTTGCCGGTGAATCTGCTTACTGTTGATTTCATTTCAGCCAGTCTATTTTCCAGCGCACGTGCCGTAGGGCGTCTAGAAGTCGCTTCGTATAGACCATTTTTAGCTAGCGCTTTGTTGACTTTTTGATAGCTTAGCCCCAGTTGTTTGCCAATTTCGGTGGCGGATATAAAGCTCATGATATTTCTCCTTGCTTAGTTAGGTGACTAGTGATGTTCGGTGGAGAGGCTCAATGAATTTATCTGACAACCAGGTCCGTATTTCACTTACTTATCCGCAACATTGCTGCTAAGGCTTGATCAATTAGCACCCCCAAATGGTCTTTTGGGGGTGGAATACCTTTTGCAGTAAAAGTGGCATGTAGTTGACGAATCGATTGAACAATCTCGCGCAGACACAGGACAGTCTCTGTTTCATATCGAACATCTGCTCGCCGCCCCAACGATGCTCTGCGCATAAAATCAGCTACCGATAAATTCCTGATTTGAGCAAAAGTACGAATATCCTTCGCCTCGCTTTGTGTAAGGAGAATTTCATAGCGGATCGTTCTCTTTTCAGCGTCTGGAAGTTTTTTGAAAAGCTTCGACATGATCAGCTCTTGCCTCCACCGGCATGCCTGCTTCCACTGGCTTGGGCGTAAGCATCTGCGGCACAACCCTCTGCCGTCTCATATTCAGCAACGAATGGATCAACCTCTAGCTGTGACAACATGTCTGCGGCATATTCCTGAAATGCGGGGGCATCGCGATTTTGGCTCATCCCAAATCCCTCACGCGGCAGACTTGCGAGCCGCTTTCAGTTTCAGGATCAAGGCGCGGATTTCTTCGTCTGTTTTTCCTGAAATACGTGCTGCATTTATCGCCGTCACCTCGCTGGAAGGCCAACCCACCGCCCGTGCGCCGAGGCTAACTGGGCTGGGGAAGAGCCCTTGTGATATTCGAAGGTAAATTGTTGACCTGGATAAGCCTGATTCGGATTTAACTCTGGGAAGTCGGCAGATTGTTTGCAGCATGTTTTACTCCTTATAAAGTATTATTTAGCTTGTTGAACGCCACCGGCTTTTCTAGTGTGTGCTGACAGCGTAACGAATCTCACTAAATATTCCGCCAACCGAAATCAGCCCGATCAAGCTGATTTCGGTTGTTGACAAATCATCCGCTAGCCGGTAGCGCACATGGGCAATAAAAAGAATGCTGACAAATGGCTACCAGCCGACCATCTGCGGGTAATGGCGTTTGCAAGGTCACTTGTTCCAGATAGTCCAGAGGTTCAGCTTGGGCAAGAGCCCAAGACTTCCGATATTCAGGAAGTTTTATCCAGGCTTGCTCATCCAATAGATATTTCTGCCCCGACAATTAGAAGCTGGGTGGTGGGTGAAACATTACCAAGCGTGTCATATGTAAACTGGATCAAGCAGGGAATGCCAGAATGTGCAGATTGGTTAAAACCCGATATTGAATCTTCCCCAATACGTCGATTTCTTTGTGCGCTGGATATGTGGGGGGCGCCCAGTGACAGTCCCATTAGAAAACTGGATACGACATCAAAGGGTATTAGTGTTGGCAAAGGTTTCGCAACCATGGCAATGCGTTGGGCACCTAAGCCGATTGGCGACAAGAGAGGCGTTTTTTGCGGAATTGTTATCCCAAAACCTCAATGCCCTGTTCCACCTCAAGTTGATGATTCGGTCTATCAATCTATCAATCGTTTGTCATTGATGGATTTCATGTTTAGGTGTGGCCCTTACCTAGAATTGTCTGATGTGGATTTCAGGGAATGGGCCATTGATCTAGCATCGTTAACCTTAATGACTGGAGCGTTTTTTGAGGGAATGTCTCTTCCAATGCGGCTTCAGTCGGGAAGGACAGGCGATTACAGCTCATTAGTTTTTGATATTTTCTTTCGTCCGCATGGCAATTGGCCGAACTGGGAGTCTGTCAGAGGGCGACTGGAAGATTTTCCAGAGCTTGATGATTCGGTAATAGACAAATACTCTCGGTGTCTGGTGAAAGCATGTGATGCGCTAAATAATGAACTCTTGGCTATTGGCAGCGATTTGTCGGTTGCTAAGAAAATTTCGGCAAAGATTAAAGATGGCGACAGGATGTGGCAGGAACCCATAGACGCGCACGGCGAAACATTCGCTCAAAGCGATCTGCTTCCAGTTAAACGAAATATTTCGCCGGTTGCACCGGGGAGGTATAAGTATGAATTTCGAAAGTTGAGTGATAGGCAGCGAACTGTGCTTTGCCACGATCTTGAGAGCGGCACTCAGACACATCTGGTTGAACGCCCTGACTTGTATGACGGTTACCTTGGCTCATTTAGCTGGGGCTATTCTGGCGAGGGTCCGACTTTCCTTGCAATTTCCCTGTTGGCTCATCATCTTGGGCATGATGATTTTGGCTCGGAAGAAACGGATCGACTACTTGGTGAGTACATCTCGCGGTTTTCAGATCGGCTTTCGGGGGTGTTTTTTCTGACTACTGATTTAATAGACAGATGCCTAAATAAGTAAGCTATTCATAGCATTCGCATTACAATTGCCCCTCGATATTTGGCATCATCACGCAACCTTTCCATGCAGTGGTATCACTTCCGCACCTGCTTTGAGCTTATCCAAATAATCTGCCCACTCCTGCATCATCTTCCGCCGTTCAGCAAGATGCGCAGTGCGGTTATACGCACGCCCGTTCGGATCACGCACTGCATGGGCAAGCTGGTGTTCGATTAAGTCAGGGCGCACCCCCAGCACTTCATCAAGGATCGTCCGTGCCATCGCTCGGAAGCCATGCCCGCTCATTTCATCCTTGCCTATGCCCATACGGCGCATGGCTGCAAGAATGGCGTTATCTGACATCGGCGTGCCATTGGTGCGCGCCCCCGGAAAAACGTAGCGCCCCGTGCCAGTCAGAGAGTGAAGCTCCCGCAGGATCGCTACCGCTTGCGTTGCCAGTGGAACAATATGCGCAGTGTCGGTCTTAGTTACGGTATAGCGCCATTCCGCTGCGTCAAGGTCAATATCTACCCATTCGGCATTGCGAAGTTCGCCAGGGCGTACAAATACCAATGGAGCAAGGCGGAGCGCACAGGCAACAGTGAGCGTGCCTTGATAGCCGTCAAGCGTCCGAAGTAATTCCGCTGCCTGCTTTGGATCGGTCACGGCAGCAAAGTGCTTGCCCTTCACTGGGGGGAGTGCCCCGCGCAGGTCGGTAGATGGGTCGCGCATTGCCCGCCCAGTTGCAATCGCGTAGCGGAATACCTGCCCGCAGTTGCCCAGCGCCCTGTGTGCAGTTTCCAGCGCGCCACGGTTTTCAATGCGGCGCATCGCAGCCAGCAATTCGGGGGCGGTTACGTCAGCAATCGGTCGCCCACCAATCCATGGAAAAATGTCGCGCTCAAATCTGCGAATAATGCGGTCGCCGTGATGTTCTGCCCAGTTGGGGGCGTGTTTGCCGTACCACTCGCGCGTGATTACTTCAAAGCTGTTCGCTGCACGATCCTGTTTTACTGCTTTCATAGCCTTACGGTTTTCGCCGGGGTCTATGCCATCAGCAAGTAGTTTGCGCGCGTCATCGCGTCGTTGCCGAGCATCTTTCAGCCCCACGTCGGGATAGACCCCAAGGGATAGCAGCTTTTCCTTATCATCGAATTTGTAGCGGAATCGCCACCACTTACCCCCGGTTGGGGTAACAATCAGGAACAGGCCGCGCTCATCAAACAGCTTGGCAGGCTTTGCGCCAGGCTTGGCATTGCGGATTGCGGTATCGGTTAAAGGCATTTGGGGTAACTCCTTTCTGAGTTGTGGAGTTACCCCGAAGAGTTACCCCTATCTAAAACTGGATGCTGTCGGACGATGTTACCCCTTACTGGACAATAAAGTCAATAAAAAACCCGCACATAGGCGGGTTTTAGGATGCTACTGGACTTCTTAAAACACTCAATTGGTGGAGACGGCGGGAATTGAACCCGCGTCCGCAAGCACTCTACAGGCAGTTCTACATACTTAGCCTGGCTGTTTGATTTAATCCCGGACACGCC
>Ga0209343_10011211_pt1 | contig 10113 bp, 12 predicted proteins | sample RifCSPlowO2_02_FD_184026 | JGI IMG/M metagenome (GOLD analysis project Ga0209343, IMG submission 184026) | Groundwater microbial communities from Rifle, Colorado - Rifle CSP2_plank lowO2_0.2 (SPAdes) (version 2) | ecosystem: Environmental > Aquatic > Deep subsurface > Groundwater | place...
CACTTTTTTATAAAAAAAAATTGTTAAAAGCCCAATCCAAAATGAAAAAAATAATCAAGAATTTTTCATTTGTGGAATCAGATACACAGTGTTATCGGATGTGAAGCGAAGCGGAATTTACGATAACGTATCTGTGTATCTGAAGTTTTGCGGAGTGAAACGGAGCAAAATTTGGGTGGAACAAATGGGAAATTATTGATTATTTTACCCTAATTTAGGGCTTTTTACAATTTTTGCAAGTCGGCATCGGTCAAAACATCTAAATCCGTATTTCTTGGTAAATATCTGCGGAGCAGATTATTTACATTTTCCACTGTTCCTTTTTGCCAAGACGCAAACGGTTTGCAAAAGTAAGTATTAATCCCAAGCTCATAATGACGGTAGTTTTCAATCCCATTATCAAAGGTAATGGTTTTAAACAATTCATCCGGTAATGATTCCCTGGTTTGAATTAAAGCATTGAGCGTATCTTCGGGAGACTTTTTACCGGCGACTTTGTGAATACGCAATAACCCTGATTTTCGTTCACATTGTACCGAAACCGCTCCTTTGGTTATTGATCTTTTGAACTCAATATTATCAGATTCCCAATCACCATACCGTTTTCGTTCATTCACAATCTCCGGCCTGAATCTAATGGAAATTCGCTGTGGTATGGGCATATTTCGTCTTTTCCTCCCACCTTTTTTGCGCCGCTTTGGGCGGCGCTGGGGTAAGAGTAAAAACAATTTTTCATGTTTGTCCGCTTTGTTGTATATGTATTCATAAATACTTTCATGGCTAATTAAAATTCCATTCGTTTCTTTAGCCGACGTATCTTTTAATCTCCCCGCTATTTCATCCGGACTCCACTCATTGTTTAAACCGGAAACAATGTATGCCTTTAAGGCCGGATTCTTTTCCACCTTTCCTTTGTGTTTATTATGTTTTCTTTTTTCAAACAATCTTTGCGCCGTATCCGCTCGGTATTTATTTCTGTTTGTTCCGTTTCTTATGATTTCACGGCTGATGATAGTGTGAGCGCGTCTCATTATCTTGGCTATCGACCTTAAGCTTTGTTTAGTCCTTAACCAATACTCAAGACGCTGTCTTTCGTAATATGTTAGTTCATTTGACATATTTGCCACCTTTATGGATAAAGCCATATTTTACCATAGGGTGGTGCTCCAAGTTTAGAATGTATCGTGATTTTGTCAAGCTTGACATAAACCATGCCTTATGATACAGTATTCGCACTTGAATATCTGGCTATTATAGTAAATTAGGATAAATATAATCCTAATATATGAATAATATCCAAATCTACGAATACCCGAATCTGACGAATAATTTGTAGATTAGTATATCTGTATATTCGGATAAAAATTTGAAGATTCGGATTATTATTTGTAGTATGAAAAAAGACATTCATCCGGTCAGCCGACCAACCATTTTCATAGACACGTCTTGCGGCGTGGAATTTGTGGCTGACTCCACTCTAAAATCCGACCAAACCCGCACGGTAAAAGGCGTGGAATATCAGGTCTACAATATTGAAATTTCCTCGGCTTCCCATCCGTTTTACACCGGCAAGCAAATTCTGGTGGACACGGCTCGCCGCGTGGAAAAATTCCAGGAAAAAGCGGCTAAGACCAAGGCCGTCGCGGCCGCCCGCAAAGGCAAAAAAGTAAAAAAGGCCAAAGCGCTGGCCAAAAAGAACGCGACCGCGAAAAAGGCGGCTAAGAAAAAAAGTAATTAGCTTCATAGAATTAAAAACCGGCTTACTTTGGCCTGTTTTTGTATTTAAAAATCAGGTATCATTACCATATCATATACCTTAAACACGCCCGTTCGCTTTTAACTCTATATAATCTAAATAATCTAATCGCTAATCACTAAATTTGCTATGAAGGAAAAATACCAAAAAATAATTGATGAATTTAAGGCGCTGGAGCGGCAATTACACGACCCCGGCATAGTTTCTGATCCAAAAAAATTAAAAACCGTGGCGCAACTCTACAATGAACTCAAACCGGTCGCCGACAAAATTACTGAATTTGCCGAGCTGGAAAAACAAATCGGAGAAACCGACATTCTAATAAACACGGAAACCGACGCGGAAATGCGCCAACTCGCCGAGGTGGAATTGGAACAATTGAAAAAAAAATCAGAAAATTTGGCCAAAGAACTGGTTATCCTCGCCCAACCCAAAGATCCGCTGGATAAAAAAAATGTCATCGTGGAAATTCGCGCCGGCGCGGGCGGCGACGAGGCCGCGCTGTTTGCCGGTGATTTACTGCGGATGTATATGCGCTACGCCGAAAGCCGGGGTTGGAAGGCCTCGCTCTTGTCGGCCAATCAAATCGGTATCGGCGGCTACAAAGAAGTGATTTTCTCCATTGCCGGCGGCGATGTTTATAAGGATATGAAGTATGAAATGGGCGTCCACCGTGTGCAGAGAATTCCGGAAACGGAAAAATCCGGCCGGATTCACACCTCCACCGCCTCGGTCGCCGTCTTACCGGAAATTGAGGAAGAAGAGTTTGCCATCAATCCGGCTGATTTGCGCGTGGACACTTTTTGCGCCGGCGGGCACGGCGGACAGAGCGTCAATACCACTTATAGCGCGGTGCGCATCACCCATCTGCCCACCGGCATCGTCGCCCAATGTCAAGACGAAAAATCACAGATGAAAAATCGCGCCAAAGCGATGGGCGTTCTGCGCGCCCGCATCTATGAAATGGAACAGGCCAAAAAACGGGCGGAAATAGACGCCAAACGCCGCAGTCAAATCGGCACCGGCGACCGCAGTGAAAAAATCCGCACCTATAATTACCCGCAAGACCGCATCACCGACCACCGCATTCACGAGAGCTGGAACAATATCCAAAAAATCTTGGACGGCTACCTGCAGACGGTGATAAATACTCTGCGCGAACGCGATTATGCCGACAGGAGTGCAGATTAAAGACAACAAGCTCAAATTTGATTATTATTTGTTTGAAACCAAGTGACAATAAAAAAACTTTTACAAACCGCGCGCGAAAAAATCGCTCTGCCGGAAGCCGAACTGCTTCTGGCCCACGCTCTGTCTCTGCCCCGCGAACGGATTATCGCCCACCCGGAAAAAAAGGTTGGTTTTTGGCGACGAAAAAAATTCCAAAAAAATGTAAAAAATAGACAAAACGGCCGGCCGGTCGCTTATCTTGTCGGACATAAAGAATTTTTTGGCCTGGACTTTTTGGTGAACCGCCACACCCTCATCCCCCGGCCGGAAACGGAATTGATAGTTGAGGAAATAATTAAGGATGTAAGAGATATGAGAGATGAGATAAAAGATAAATTGTTATTGATTGATGTGGGGACGGGGAGCGGCTGCATACCGATTTCTATCATGAAAACACTTGCCCCGAACCCGATGTGGTTTGGGGTAAAAACATTCGGGGTCGATATTTCACGTCGCGCTTTACGGGTGGCAAAAAAAAATTCCAAAAAACATAAGGTAAATATAAAATTTATTCAAGGCAATCTACTCCAACCAATACTAACCTCCAAACCCCAGCACCAGAGCAAAGCTCGGTACGGGGCACAGCATTTAAACCCTAAAACCCTTAAACATATATTTATTACCGCGAATTTGCCTTACTTGACGGAAGAGCAATTCAAATCAGAAAAGTCCATTCAATTTGAACCAAAATCCGCCTTGGTGGCCAAAGACGACGGCCTATATTTGTACAAAAAATTACTCCGCCAAATCAAATTACTCGTTACTCGTTACTTGTTACTCGTTACTTGTTTCTTCGAAATCGACCCCGCTCAGACAGACAAAATAAAAACGCTGATAAAACAATATTTACCAGCGGCGCGCGTAGAAATAAACCCCCACACCAATCCGCCAGCTGGCGGAGGTGTGAGGGTAAAAAAAGATCTGTGCGGACAAGATCGGTTAGTAATATTTGACATTTAAGTAAAACTGCGCTTAAATAGGGTCATCGTTCATTTCACGAACGAAAGGAGAAAAAATGAGCAAGAAATTGCCCGGCAAAACAGAAGTAATCGTGTCTGGCGGAGTATGCGCGGCAGCAGCCGTGTTTACCGCGGTAACCCTGCCTTGGGCGGCGGGTGGTTGGGTCGCTTATCTGGGTTACAGGACCTTTCAAAAACTGCGAAAAGTCAAGGCTAGCTAAACCGGCGAAGACAGACCATGATGACAGCAACTGTCATTATTCTCGTGACGGTAATTTACGCCCTTGTCTTTTTCCAGGCCTGCGTCGTGTCCATGGCGCGCAAAGAAATCCTCTATCTCCTGCGTTTCCACAAAAAGAAGCTGAATAAGACGGATATCTTGAAAGGCGCTAACTGGACCGTAAGGCAAAGCACGATTGACAAGCACTTGCGGGTATTGGAAATAGAGGGTCTGATCAAGCGAACTACCGTAAACAACGGCGCGGTCATTTACCGCTATTGGTCGGCGGTTGAATAAAAAATAACAGTCCGACGGACAAAAACAAAGGCCCCGTTTCCAAAAACGGGGCTTCTCTTTAAAACCACTTTCTCGTCAGTCGATCTTTGTCCTCTTGCCTAATAAACGCGCTTTGCAGCGCTTTTTTATTTAACTCCACGATATCTTGGTCAGACCAGCCAAAAATGGCGGCGGTCATAAACCAATTGAAGGACAGGTCGGCGCCGAAAAGCGCCGGGTCATCGGAATTGATACTAAAAGGCACGCCCGCCTCTCGTAGTTTATTCAAATGCAAATCTTCCAATTTATTTACTACGCCGCAAGTCAGATTGGAAATCGGACAAATCTCAAGGTGAATTTTGTTGTCAGCGGTTAGCGCAGCAAATCACTGTGTTGAGTTATCTCTCTGGCATGAGCAAGGCGGCGACAACGCAACCTACGCAAAGCCGTTCTGATATTGCGAGCCGGTTCGGCTCCGAACTCGCCGGCATGGGCCGTTCTCTCCAACCGAGAATTGAACGTGTCGCGATAGGCCGCAAAATGCAATTCCGGCGGATAGCCGTCCTCGTTGCAAGCCAAATCAATCGCCACCACTCCGGCGTCTTGAAAAAAAACACCTTTTTGCGCTACTTGTCTGCCTTGCCAGGCGCTAAGATCGCGGGCAATGCACAAAATCAATTTTGCTTCCACTTCCGGTAGATTAGGATTTAGGCGGCATTCTTTCATACCCTGCCTCATCCCCTGTAAAGCGGCGCGAATCACTTGTTCCAAAGTCAAACCTTTTTCAGTATGAAAACCGGGAGCGAAACGAAGCTCGGCATAAACTATATTTTCCCGCGCTAATTGAATAATTTGATTATAAAATACGCAAGAAATATTTTTCCAGCTCTGCATCACGGAAACCACCACGTCAAATTTGGCCATAATATCCTTGACCGGCAGGCCTCGGCGAATACGCAAATACTCGGATAGCGCGGACGAGGTCGGTTGCGGCAATTCCAGGCCGTCTTCTTTGGCCAAATGCCACACCAGCCCCGGGTCAACCGCGCCATCAACATGGCGATGCAATTCCACTTTTGGCATTTTTTTGATTTGCGCCAAAGTAATTTTTTTCATTGCCTCTCCTCTATGGGATTGTAAAAGAGCTATGATATTTAAACAAAAAAATAAGAAAAAAACAAGGTATTCAAATAATAACGCCAAAAATAAATCCAGCACCTTACTGCAAGGTATTAAACCCCGCCGGAGGGATTTGCTGATGCCTATTCATACCCGCAACACCAATGTATTGGTGTGGTGGCAAGCTATGGGGTATTCTGGGAAGGTGCGGGATAAATTTCAATATGAGAGCTCTTTATTTTCCGGTAAAACTTCAATCCAAATTTTGCCAGCCCGCAAAGAAATCAAGTTTTCATCGTCATCATACCATTGCGTGCGGTCTTTGCGGCTTACTTTCAGCCACTGCCCGGAAAATGCTTGTCCGTTTCTGAAAATCACCGCTTCCCCCCGGCCAATGGTGTTAATTTCTCGTCGGCCGACTTCGTCTATAATTTTCGCTTTCACGCGCTGAACAATCACCGTATCGGCGCTGATCTCCTCGCCATCAATGTCCCGAGCGGGGAAATCACCCTGAAAACGAACATACTTTTGGGTGGAAGTGTTAAATTTCCAAATCGCCTGATAAGCTCTTTCCGGAGAAAAAGAAACGATAATTTCCGCCACGCAGTCCGCCACGCAGTCCGCCACCTTGTCAAATACCCAGCCGTCATAGTTCTCTCTTTCCGAATACGGCCGATAATCAACCAGCGCTTTCTCCCACAGCGCGCGGGAGGTATAAGTATTATGAGGCGCTTTTCTTGTCCCATTCTCGCGCCAAAAATACCACCCCCGATAAAATTCATTGATATTGAAGATATTATAAGTATCTATCAGCGCGAGCGCCTCGGGCGAACCACCCACATGCATATACATCAGATTGCCGTATTCAGCCGCCCAATCCAAATAATAGGGCCGCGCGCTCCTAACCGGCCCGACTTGTTCAATCTCGGTGTCCGCCGCATAAATCGCCAGATAACGGGGGATATTTCCTTCCACCGGCGCTTCATAGACAATTGAAGCGGCCGCCACGCCAGACAAGGGCCAGGCCTCCAAATTATTCTCTATCATTATTGCCACCACATCCGGATTAATATGTCGGCTTGAACCGACGCAGATGCCATCCAAAATCCGTTTATGCTCACATTCCTTCTCCGCCGAAGTGGAATTAACAGACAATTCAGTGGCCGATTTGGGCCGAGGCGAATAGATTAGCCCGAAGACAAAATAAACCAACAAAACCAGAGCGGTCAAAAAAACCAAGCCAGCCAAAGAATAAATCAACTTCACTTCGGAAAACTTGATGGGTTTTTTCGCCCAAACTGCCAGCCCCCGGACGCGGAATTTTATTTTTTTTATCCACATAATACCATTATTTCCTTTTATAAAAAATTGTACGACACTAAAATTATACTAAACCCAGCACTTTTTTTAAACAAAAAGGTGCTGGGTAAATTTAACATAATTTTATAAATTGACTGATAATTATACAGAATAATGTAGTTTACCTGGCATAGCCAGCCAGAGTTGGCGGAGATATGTTTCACATGAAACATAAGCTACTCAACCTGGTCTGTCTTGTACTGAATCTCCGCGTCGAGCAATCTTTGCAAAACCGCAATTTTATCTTTTATTTCTGTCTGTTCAAAAAACAAGCTATTAAATAACTCCCAAAACAAAACCCAACCGCCAATAAAAAACCCCTCGATTAAGAAGTCAACAAATAAAGTTTCCGGTATTATTCGATTCAAAAGATAACCAAAAAATAACAAAAATAAGCCAAATAGCCCGTAACCAAGCGAATTTTTCTTGGTTGTTTTTAATTTGCTGGTATTGATTTTTATTTGATAACTGAAGTAATTTTTGAACCCCTCTACGCTTTTTTGCTCTTTTTCCTGATCCTTAATCGCGTTGGGGATATGAAAAACAATGCGGATTTTATTCTTTTTGCTGATTTCCGACGCGCTCTCTTCCAGATATTCAAATAAATCATCGTCCAAATCACTGTTATTCAAGGGGGAAAAATCCCATTCATTATAAATTTCGCGATAATAATCAACATTGATATTGATATCAGTGATATTTTGCGGTTTTATTTCCATATATTTTCTAATAGGAGTACAGACCTCGCCCCTGTACTATATCTGACTTGAAAAATTAAGGCAAGCCACCACACCTTGTTTCTCGTCATTCCGAGCCCTGCCGAGGAATCTCCCTATTTGGCATTTTTAATTTATAATTTTGAATTTATTCTATACTCCCAATACCACTAAATGGTGAATAAGATTATTTGTAATAAAATCTCTGTTTGTATAGATTAGTGTATACAAACGTAAATATATTTACCAATTATCTCAAATTATCATCTTTAACGAAATGAACCAAACCATGGCCAAACCGAGTTAAAAAATATAATAATTTAGATAAAAAATAGAACTCTTTAACTTCATTCTTTATCTTGAACTCATATTAAGTTATTAAATTGTTTCACGTGAAACATATCTCCGCCAACTCTGGCTGGCTGTGCCAGGTAAACTACATTATTCTGTATAATTATCAGTCAATTTATAAAATTATGTTAAATTTACCCAGCACCTTTTTGTTTTAAAAAAAGTGCTGGGTTTAGCATAATTTTAGTGTCGTACAATTTTTTACAATAATATAACGTTAAAAAGAAAAAAAACTTTATAAAATAAAACCTCGAACGGTAAAGTTCCGCTCGAGGCCAGGTTCTCTGCTTTACTTTTAATTATCCTTTGTATCCCGCTCTGAATCAGAGCAGAAAAAAGCCAGCGATGCGGTAGTAATACCACCTGCGAATATACCTACCAGATACAAGCCCCGATGAGAAATTGATACTAGTAATCCCAACCCGATTATCATCGCAACCATGACTATTATCAGCCACCATTTCATAATGTCCCCCTTATGGTTTTCTGCTTTTATGCCAATTAAAAGACGCCAACATATTAGCATGTCCAACCAAGCTTGTCAAGAAAAAAGTTCTAATTGTAAAAAAACCTTAATTAAGGTAAAATTATAAAAAATACAAAAATGTGGGCAAAAAATATCAACTATTTTTGACCTAAAACTGTTTATTTAAAATATGATATTAAATAGGCGAATTAAAGGTTTGCTCCATGGCGGCAATATCTGGTATTTTGGCGAGGGAATGCTTGGGCCGCTTTTTGCTGTATTTACAGAAAGAATAGAAGGTGTAGTTTTTTCTATGAATCATCCTGACCAAAATATAATGCGCCAAGCAATTAAACTTGCCCAAGAAAAATATAAAGAAGGCGGTCATGCCGTGGCGGCGATCATTGTTAAGGAAGGTAAAATAATTGCGAAAGCCTTTACGACAATTAAGCGCGATAATGACCCCACCTAAATAAATTATGCCGGAATATAATAAACTCGTGCGGGACAAAATTCCTGATATCATCAAGCAAAGCGGCAAAAAAGCATTTACTCACATTGCCGAGGATAAAGAATACGAAGAAGCCCTAGCGCGCAAATTGCAAGAAGAAGTGGCTGAATTTTTGGCCGACCCTTCGGTGGAAGAAGCCGCTGATATACTGGAAGTACTCCAAGCCATTTGCGCTTTTAAAAAAATTGATATAACTGAATTGGAAAAAACCCGTCAGAAAAAAGCGGATGAGCGCGGCGGCTTCAAAAAACGGATAATTTTGGAAAAAACCGAATAAAAAATATGGAGATATTATATATTACTCTACTCACAATCCTAGCCAGCGCGGTCGGCACTCTTACCGGCTTTGGCACCTCTACGATTATGGTGCCGGTCCTACTTTTGTTTATGCCTCTGCCCCAAACTTTGCTTTTGGTCGGCATTATTCATTGGTTTGGCGATATTTGGAAAATGCTGCTTTTTAGAAAAGGGTTTAATTGGCGACTCATCATTTTGTTTGGCGCAGTCGGCATTGTCGGGAGCTACGCCGGGGCAAATATAGTATTTTCCGTTTCTAGCCGTGTTTTATCCCAAATCCTGGGTGGATTTTTGATTCTTTACGCCCTATTTATTTTCCTCAAACCGGCATTCAAAATCCCGCAAACTAATCTTACCGCGCTTGGCGGGGGAGCGTTGTCCGGCTTTCTGGCCGGTGTCCTTGGCGTAGGCGGCGCCGTGCGCGGCGCGTTTTTATCCGCTTTTGACTTGCCCAAGGCGGTGTATTTGGCCACCGCTGGCGCGATTGGTTTTTTTGTTGACATTACCCGTCTAACCGCCTACATCGCAAACGGCGTCAAATTAGAACCGGCTTTACTTTGGGGATTTGTTCTGTTTATTCCGGCTTCACTCTTGGGCGCCAAATGGGCGCAAAAAATTATCCATCTCATTCCGCAAAAAAAATTCCGCGGTCTTATCGCGGTTTTTCTTTTACTTGTTGGATTAAAATTTTTGATATTTTAAACAAAAAAACGGAAAGTACTATCTGGTGGACCTACCGGGACTCGAACCCGGGACTCAGCAATGCGAATGCCGTGTAATACCACTTTACTATAGGCCCGTGATAACAGTTAACATTTAACAATTGACAATTGACAGCTATTAATTTAGATTG
>Ga0209343_10011212_pt1 | contig 10111 bp, 8 predicted proteins | sample RifCSPlowO2_02_FD_184026 | JGI IMG/M metagenome (GOLD analysis project Ga0209343, IMG submission 184026) | Groundwater microbial communities from Rifle, Colorado - Rifle CSP2_plank lowO2_0.2 (SPAdes) (version 2) | ecosystem: Environmental > Aquatic > Deep subsurface > Groundwater | place: Rifle...
ATTGATCCCGTCGCCGACCATCACGACTCGCCGCCCCTCGGTCTGGAGCCGCTGGATCTCGCGCGTCTTGTCCTCGGGCAGGACCTCGGCGAGCACGCGCTCGACGCCCGCCTGGCGCGCGATCGCCGCCGCGGTGGCCGCGCTGTCGCCGGTCAGCATGACGACGCCGAGGCCGAGCCCCCGGAGGGCGGCGACCGCGGCCGCGGCCTCGGGCTTCAGCACGTCGGCCGCGGCGACCAGCCCGAGTGGCCGCCCCGCGAGGGCGAGGTACATGGCCGTCTTGCCCTCCCGGGCGAGCGCCTGCGCCCGCTCGGCGAGCGCGCCGACCTCGATGCCACGCATGTCCATCAGCGTGCGATTGCCGAGCAGCACGCGCCCCTCGGGCGCCATCGCGTCGATCCCCTGCCCCGGGACCGTCCTGAACTCGGCGACGGGCGGCAGGGCGAGCCCGCGCTCCTTGGCGCGCGTCACGATCGCCTCGCCGAGCGGGTGTTCCGATCCCTGCTCGGCGGCGGCCGCGAGCGCCAGCACCTCGTCCTCCGCGACACCCTCGACGGGGATCACGTCGGTCACCGACGGGCGGCCCACGGTGAGGGTGCCGGTCTTGTCGAAGACGATCGTGTCGCAGCGGTGGAGCAGCTCGAGGGCGGCGGCGCTCTTGATGAGCACGCCGAACTCCGCGCCGCGGCCGGTGCCGACCATGATCGCGGTCGGTGTCGCCAGGCCCATCGCGCACGGACAGGCGATGACGAGCACGGCGACGGCGCTGGTGAGCGCCATGAGCCCGGCGGGCTCGGGACCGAGGAGCCACCAGCCGGCGAACGTGAGCGCCGCGATGCCGAGCACGATCGGCACGAACACGGCGGCGACGCGGTCGGCCAGACGCTGGATCGGGGCGCGTGAGCCCTGGGCCTGCTCCACGAGCTTGATGATGCGTGCCAGCGTCGTCTCGCTGCCGACCCGCGCCGCGCGGAACACGAAGCTCCCCGTGCGGTTCACGGTGCCGGCGTACACGTTCGCCTCCGGCGCCTTCTCCACCGGGAGGCTCTCGCCCGTCAGCATGGACTCGTCGACGGCGGATGCGCCCTCCGTCACCATGCCGTCGACGGGGATGCGCTCGCCCGGCCGGATGCGCACCCGGTCGCCGACGGCGACCTCCGCCGTCGGCACGTCCACCTCGCGCCCGTCGCGGACCACACGCGCGGTCCGCGGCGCCAGGCTCACGAGTCGCCGGATCGCCTCGGACGTGCGCCCGCGCGCGCGCGCTTCGAGCCAGCGGCCGAGGACGACGAGCGTGATGACGACCGCGCTGACGTCGTAGTAGGTCACGGCGCCGTGGCCGGTGAAGACGTGCGGCCAGAGCGTGACGGCGACGCTGAAGACATACGCCGCGCCCGTCCCGATCGAGACGAGCGTGGACATGCTCGCCGTGCGGTAGCGGAGGTCGTGGAGAAAGCCCCGGTGGAACTGCCAGCCGACCCAGAACTGCACGGGCGTCGTCAGCGCGAACAGGAGCCACGGCTCCCGGAGCGCGGGCGGCACCCACGGGAAGACGTGCGACATCCCGCCGAGGAGAACCGGCGCCGAGAGGATCGCGCCGACGACGAACTTGCGCCGCTGCTCGCGCTGCTCGGCCTCGCGCGCCTCGCGCTCTCGGTCCGCGGCCGCGGCCGCGCCGTCCGGGGGCGGCGCGGCCAGCTCGTAGCCCGCCGCCTCGACCGCCGCGCGCAGACGCTCGAGGTCCGTCTGCGCCGGGTCGAACGCGATCGTCGCCCGCTCCGTCGCCAGGTTCACGCTCGCGGACTCGACGCCCGCGACCGCGCCGAGGGCGTGCTCCACCTTTCCGACACAGGCGGCGCAGTGCATCCCGCGGACGGCGACGGTGATCTCGGTCGCCATCACTTCCCCCTGAAGCGGGCGAAGACGTCCAGCAGCTCGTCGATCTTCTGCTGGCGCTCGCTCTTCGAGCCCGTGCGCAACGCGTCGGCGACACACGACTCGATGTGGCGGCCGAGCAGGAGCTTCTCCACCTGCTCGAGGGCGCCCCGCACCGCCGAGATCTGCAGCAGGATGTCGACGCAGTACGCCTCGTGCTCGATCATCCGCTGCAGGCCCTGCACCTGGCCCTCGATGCGCCGGAGGCGGCCGAGCGCCTTCGCCTTGGTCTCCTCGTTGATCACGCCCTATACCCCCAGGGGGTAGTATCCGCCGGGCCGACGGGCGTGTCAACCGGGCCGCCGGGCGTGGCGCCGGTCCAGGTCAGCGCAGCAGGCGCAGGGCGCCGGGAAGGACGCGCACGGTGACCGGCGTGGAGCGCGTGGGCTCGCCGTCCACGTGCGTCGGCAGAGGCTCTGCCGCCCGGATCACGACCTCGCGCGCGTGGCGCGTGAAGATCTTCCGGTGCGCGAGGTGCTCGCCACGGTACACGGTCGGCAGCCACCACACGAGCTCCATGCGCCCGAGGTCGCCCAGGACCACGAGGTCGAGCTGGGCGTCGCCGAGGTCGGCGGCCGGCGCGATCCGCATACCGCCCCCGTAGCAGGCGCCGTTGGCGACGACCACGGCGGTGACGGGCCCGGCCCAGGCCGCGGCGCCGTCGAGCGCGATCTCGACGGCGACCGCCCGCTGGGCCGCGAGGGCCTCGAGCACGCCGCGCACGTAGGGAACCGTGCCGCTTCCCCCGCGCGCGGCCACGCGCCGCGCGACCACCGCGTCGAACCCCGCGCCGCACGCGTTCACGAAGCAGCGGCGCGTGCCGTCGGGCCACTCGGCCAGGCCGAGGTCGAGCGCCGTCTCCGCGCCCGTGAGCAGCCGCCGGGCGGCCAGGGCGGGATCGGAGGGCAGGCCGAGGTTCGCGCACGCATCGCGTCCTCGGCCGGTGCTGATCACGCCGAGCACGGCGCGCGGACGCCCCTCGGCATCGAGGACCCCGTTGACGACCTCGTTGAGGGTACCGTCGCCGCCGACGGCAACCACCAACGGCCAGCCGTCGTCCGCGGCGCGGCGGGCGAGCCCGGTGGCGCCGCCGGGCCCGGTGGTGGCCGCCCACTCGAAATCGAGCCCGAGGCCCACGAGGTCGTCCCGGAGCCGGCGCCAGAGCCGCTCGGTGCGTCCGCCGCCGGCCGCCGGATTGACGACGACGAACGCGCGGTTCACTCGAAGAGCGAGGGCTGGACGCCGGCCGGCGCGCTGCGCCGCGGCCGCGGCCCGGCACCGCGCTTCTTCCCCCGGCGCGCCTTCGCCGGGCCGGCAGCGACGGGCCGCGGGAGCTTCCAGCCCTTCTGGTGGGCGATGCGCTCGCCCTGCTTGACCACGAGCAGATCGACGAGGCGCGCGAGCGGGTTCGCGAGCAGCACGAGGTACTTCTCCCAGTACCGGGGCGAATGGGCGAGGGTGCGCATCTGATCGAGCGCCAGCGCCAGCGCCGTCCGGTCCCCGCGCCTGGCGGCGAGCCGGAGGTCGGCGAGGATCCGGGCCTGGCTGACGCGGGAGGGCGGCGTGCGTGCCATCAGCGCCGGGTGGCGGGGTCGCCGCTCACTGGCCGCCCCCGCGGACGCGGATCTCGTAGCCCTCGCGGTCGGCGTGGTTCGGCTGAATCGTGAGCTTGCGATCGAGCAGCTGGGCGAGCCGCGCGAGGTCCTCCTGACCGTCACCTTCGAGATAGCGCGCGACATCGGGATGCACGCGGACGAGGATCTCACGGCCGTTCTGGGCCTCCCCCGCGGCCGCGACCTTGGCCTGCACCGCCCGGTAGATCTCGGCCGCCAGCGTCGCGTCCGCCTTGGTCACCCCGCTCCCGCGGCAGGTGGGGCACTGCGCGGACAGCAGCGCGCGGAGATCCTGGCGAACGCGCTTGCGCGTCATCTCGACGAGGCCGAGCTCCGAGATCTGGAGCACGTTCGTCCGGGCCTTGTCGTCGACGAGCGCCTTCCTGAGCGCCCGGTAGACCTGCTCCCGGTGCTCCTCGCGCTCCATGTCGATGAAGTCGATGATGATGATGCCGCCGAGGTCCCGTAGCCGGATCTGCCGGACGACCTCACCGACCGCCTCGAGATTGATCTTGAGCACGGTCTCCTCGAAGTCGCGCTTGCCCACGTACTTGCCCGTGTTCACGTCGATGGAGACGAGCGCCTCGGTGTGGTCGATCACGATGTACCCGCCGGACTTGAGCCAGACCCGCCGGCGCAGCGCCTTCTCGATGTCCTTCTCGATGCCGAACGCCTCGAAGACGGGCTGCCGGTCCGCGTAGAGCCGCGCGCGATCGGCCAGCGCGGGGACGAGGGCCTCGACGTACCCGACGCACTTCCGATGCCCCTCCTCGGAGTCGATGACGAGCTCGTCGATCTCCGGCGAGAACAGATCGCGCACGACGCGGAAGACGAGGTCGCCTTCCTCGTGGAGCACCGCCGGCGCCGCCGCCTGCTCGAACCGCGCCTGGATCTGCGCCCACAGGCGGCCGAGGAACTCGACGTCGGCGGCGAACTCGGCCTCGCCCTTGCCCTCGGCGTTGGTACGGACGATGAAGCCGCCCGGCGGGAGCGCGAGGGCCCGGAGCGCCGCGCGCAGGCGGTCGCGCTCGGCCTCCTCGTGGATGCGCCGGGAGACGCCGACGTGCCGTGCCTGGGGCATGTACACGAGATAGCGTCCGGGAAACGAGAGAAACGAGGTGATCCGCGCGCCCTTGGTGCCGAGCGATTCCTTCGCGACCTGCACGAGGACGTGCTGCCCGCGACTCAGGAGCTGCTCGATCGGCGTGGCGCTCTCGTGCCGCGCCTGCATCTCGTCGGGATCGACGTCGGCGTCCGCATCGTCGTCGCCCCCCGCCAGCATGGTTCGCGCGTAGTCGCCGAGGTTGGTCGTGTAGTCCCCCGCGTAGAGGAAGGCGTCCTTCTGGAGCCCGATGTCGACGAAGGCCGCCTGCATCCCCGGCAGCACGTTCGTCACGACACCCTTGTAGACGCTCCCGACGATCGAGCGCTGGCGGTGGCGCTCGACGTACAGCTCAGTGAGAAGACTGCCCTCCTGAACCGCGACGCGCGTCTCGGAGAGTCCCGCGTTGACGACGATGCGTTTGGCCACGGCAGCACCTCGCTGACACGGCAGGTCGCGTGATGTGCGCGCCCATCCCGTGTCTCATTGGAACTGCCGCATTCGGACCGAGAGGAGCAGGCCCAGCGCCATCAGCGAGGCGAGCATCGAGGAGCCGCCGTAGCTCATCAGCGGCAGCGGAATCCCCACGACCGGCAACAGCCCGGTGACCATGCCCACGTTGATCAGCACCTGTGTCGCCAGCAGCGACGTGGCGCCCAGCGCCACGAGGCGGCCGACGGGCTCACGTGCCGACGCCGCGATGTCGAACCCCCGGAGCAGGAGCAGGACGTAGCAGACGAGCAGCACGAGGCAGCCGACGAACCCCCACGTCTCGGCGAATACGGCGAAGATGAAATCCGTGTGACGCTCCGGGAGGAAGGCCAGCCGGCTCTGCGTCGCGCCGGCGACCCCCTTCCCCAGGAGCTGACCCGAACCGATCGCGATCTTGGCCTGGATCACGTTGTACGCGCTTCCGAGCGGGTCGCGCAGCGGATCCAGGAACACCAGAATGCGTTCTCGCTGGTACTCCTTGAGGACGAGCCACGCGAGCGGGGCCGCCGCCACGCCCGCCAGGAGGAGCCCGCCGAGCAGGCGCAAGCGCATCCCGGCCCCCACCAGGAGGATCACCAGCACGGGAAAAAGCATGACCGCTGTGCCGAGGTCGGGCTGCTTCGTGATCAGCAGCGCCGGCGCCACGGCGATCGGCAGCATCAAGACGACGGTGGTCCGCCCGACGGGCTGCGCCCAGCGGGACGTGATCACCCACGCCGCCATGAGGACGAAGCAAATCTTGAAGATCTCGGAGGGTTGCACGGACAGCGGGCCCCAGACGATCCAGCGGCGCGCGCCGGACACCGTGCGGCCCACCACGACCACGGCCGCGAGCCCGGCGAGCCCCAGCAGGTAGAGCGCGGGCGCCGCGCGCACGAGCCGACGATAGTCGATGCTCGCGATCACGACCAGGGCCACCAGGCCGACGCCGAACCACGCGAGCTGCCGGAGGGCGGCGCCGCCGGCGCGCCCGACGTTGAGGTTCAACAGCGTCACGAAGCTCGTCAGGACCAGCGCGGTCGCCGCGCCGAGCAGGGCCCAATCGACGTTCTCGAGCAGTCTTCGATCGATCCGGATCATGTCTCGCGTGGTCGCCGTCGGGGCGCTCTCGCGCCCGCCGTCCGGCCGGGCACACCGTTCATCCCTGCAAGTCTACGCTGGCGACGCGCTCGAAGAAAATGGCGTTGAGGATCTTCCGCGCGATCGGCGCGGCGACCTGCCCGCCCTTGCCGCCGCGCTCGGCGAGCACCACGACGACGACCTCGGGATCCTCGACCGGCGCGAACGCCGCGAACCAGGCGTGATCCTGTCCGAGGGACGCCTTCGACTTCGCGATCATCTGCGCCGTGCCGGTCTTGCCGGCGATATCGAGACCCGGGATACGCGCGCCGCCGCCTGTGCCGCCGTCGTTGACCACGGCCCACAGGGCGTGGCGGAGGAACGCCCAGACGACCGGAGAAAGCTCCACGTGGCCGTTCACCTCGCCCGCGTCGCTCCAGAGCACGCCCTGCCCGGAACGCTCGACCCGCTGGACGAGCCGCGGCCGCCAGAGCACGCCGCCGTTCGCCACCGCGCTCATGAGGCGGGCGATCTGCATCGGCGTGACGAGGAGCGCGCCCTGGCCGATCGACATGTTCACGGTCTCCCCCGCCGGCCAGAAGCCCCGGCGGCGGCGACTGAACGCCGGCACGGTGCCGGGCTTCTCGCCGCCCAGCGCGATGCCCGTCGGCGCGCCGAAGCCGAACGCGCGCGCGTACCGCTCGATCACGCCACCGCCCACCCGCAGCCCGGCCTGGTAGAAGAACACGTTGCACGACTCGGCGATCGCCCGATGCAGGTCCACCCGGCCGTGTCCGCCTTCCTTCCAGTCCTTGAAGGTGATCCCGCCGAAGCGGAACTCCCCGGTGCAGTAGACGCTGTCGGAGGGCGCGAGCGTGCCTTCCTGCAGGCCCGCCGCCGCGACGACGATCTTGAAGATCGAGCCGGGCGCGTACTGGGTCTGGATCGTCCGGTTCAGGAGAGGAAACTCCGGGTCCTGCACGATGCGCAACCATGCCGCTCGCTCGATCGTGCCCGTGAACCGGTCGATCTCGAACGCCGGCGTCGACACCATCGCGAGCACGTCGCCGTTGCGCGGGTCCATCACGACGACCGCGCCGGCGTGACCGGCCATCGCGCGCTCGGCCGCCTCCTGGATGCGGCGGTCGACCGTCGTCACGACCTGCGCGCCAGGGTGCGGCTCGGTATGCTGGACGAGCCGCACGGACCGCCCCATCGCGTCGACCTCGATGCGCTCGCCACCGTCCTGGCCGCGGAGGTATTCGTCGAGCAGCCGCTCGAGCCCGCTCTGGCCGACGATGTCCCCGCGCCGGTACCGGCCGCTCCGCAGCTGATCCTCGCTGGCCTCGCGGACATAGCCCAGCAGGTGGGCGGCGAACCGGCTCGTCGGGTAGACGCGCTGGGGCTCCACCTCGGTGATGACGCCCGGGAGCTCGAGCTTCCACTCCTCGACCTTCGCGACGTCCTCGAGCGTGAGGCCGCGGCGCACGCGCACCGGGAGGAACGAGTCGGGCGGCACGCGGGCGACCGTGTCGAGCAGCTCCTGGAATGGCACGTCCAGCAGCGAGGCGACACGACCGAGCACCGCGCCCCGGCTCACCTCGTCGCGCGGCAGCTCGCGCGGGATGAGGGAGAGCGTGAACGCCGGCCGGTTGTCGACGAGCGGAACACCGCGCCGATCGACGAGGATGCCGCGCGGCGCGGCGATCGGCCGGATGCGGATGCGGTTCTTGTCGGACGCGTCGAGGAATCGTCCGCCCTCGAGGACTTGCAGATACCAGAGCTGGCCGAGCAGCACGACGAACGCGGTCATGACGACGGCGGCAACGCCGACGACGCGTCGCTGGCCGTCGTCCCGCCGCGGCGGAAGCCGGCGGCGGCCGAACGGCGCGTTCACGCGGACCGCGCGCGGGCCGACTCGACCCACGACAGCGCCAACACGAGGGCAGCGCCGAGGAATCCGTTGTAGAGGGCCTGCGGCAGGACGACCCAGGCCATCAGCTCGCCAAGCGAGGCGGGGAAGTGGAAGAGCTTCAGCAGCGCGAACCGCGCGAGGGCCTCGACGACCGTCAGCACAACGAGCCCCGGCACCTGCACGAGCGGGTGCGTCGCGGTGAAGCGGCGCCCGACCGCGCCGATCCCGAAACCGACCAGCGCCTTCGTGAGCGCCTGGACACCGAGGAGTCCCCCGCCGGCGGCGTCCTGCAGCAGTCCCGCCGCGAACCCCGCGACACAACCGAACTCGGGCCCCCGCCGGAGCGCGAGCAGCACGACGACGATCAGCGGAAGGTCGGGGGTCACGCCGGCCACCCTGAGCGTCGGCGCCAGCGTCGCGTGCGCCACGCCGCCGCCGAACACCGTGAGCGCGAGGAGCGCGCGCATCAGCCGCCGTTCGGGAAGTAGGCGGTCAGGTCCTGCCGCGGCTGGCCCGTGACGAGGAGGACCTCGTCCACGCGCCCGAAGTCCACCGCCGCCTCGAGCACCGCGTAGTGGAAGAGCGCCGAGCCGCGGTCGTCGATCGCGCGGACCCTGCCCACGGGAATGCCCCGCGGGAAGAGACCGCCCTGCCCGGAGGTGACGAGCACGTCGCCGATCTGGATCCCGGCGCCGTCACGGGCGAGGTACTTGAAGCGGATCGTGCCCCGCGGCTCCCCCTCCACGATCCCCGGCGTTCGCGTGCGCACGACGTGGGCGCCGACGGTGGACGCGGGATCGGTCAGGACCTGCACGATGGCCGACCCTGGTCGCACGTCCACGATCCGCCCGACGAGGCCGTGCGGCGAGATCACCGCGGTCATGCGGACGACCTGGTCCCCCCGCCCGCGGTTCACCGTGAGCGCCCGCACCCAGCCGCCCCACTCGCGGGCGATCACCTCCCCGGAGAGCGTCTCGAGCGGCAGCCGCTCCTGGAGCGCGAGCAGGTGCCGCAGCCGGCGGTTCTCCTCGTCGGTCTCGCCCACGCGGAGCGCGTCGACGCGGAGGCGCTGGATCTCGGCGCGCAGCCGGCGGTTCTCGGCGCGAACGTTCTTCCAGTCGAGATAGGTCGTCCACACCGCGAGCGCGCCCCGGGTCACCCGGGCGTAGCCGGCCTGGAGCGGCGTGGTGACGACGGCCACGAAGTCGCTGGCGCGGGCGCCGTAGCCGCGAGACTGGAGCGTGAGGAGGAGCAGGCACACCCCGACCAGTGCCAGGAGCAGCCCGAACTTCCGAATCCTCATCCTCCGCCCTCCCGTACCAGACGCCGCGGAGCGCTAGGCGGGGATCGCCACTTTCTTCAGCAGGTCGAGCTCGTCCAGCACCTTCCCCGTGCCCAGCGCGACGCAGGAGAGCGGGTCGTCGCCCTGCGTCACGGGCAGGTTGGTCTCCTGGCGCAGCAGGTGATCGAGGCCGCGTAGCAACGCGCCGCCACCGGTGATCACGATGCCCTTGTCCACGATGTCGGCCGCCAGCTCCGGCGGCGTCCGCTCCAGGCACGTCCGCACCGTCTCCACGATGGTCATCACGGGCTCGCGCAGGGCCTCGCGGATCTCCTCGTCCGTGACGACGATGGTCTTCGGGATGCCGTCGATCAGGTCGCGCCCCTTGACCTCCATCGTGCGGCGCTCGCCGCCCATCGGATAGGCGGAGCCGAGGGTCACCTTGATCTCCTCGGCGCGTCGTTCGCCGACGAGCAGGTTGTAGTGCTTGCGGATGTACTGGATGATGGCTTCGTCCATCTCGTCGCCCGCGATCCTCACCGACTTGGCGTACACGATGCCGGAGAGCGAGATGACCGCGACCTCCGTCGTGCCCCCGCCGATGTCCACGATCATGTTGCCGCCGGGCTCCTGGATCGGCAAGCCTGCCCCGATCGCCGCGGCCATCGGCTCCTCGATCAGGTACACCTCGCGCGCGCCCGCCTGCATCGCCG
>Ga0209343_10011216_pt1 | contig 10109 bp, 14 predicted proteins | sample RifCSPlowO2_02_FD_184026 | JGI IMG/M metagenome (GOLD analysis project Ga0209343, IMG submission 184026) | Groundwater microbial communities from Rifle, Colorado - Rifle CSP2_plank lowO2_0.2 (SPAdes) (version 2) | ecosystem: Environmental > Aquatic > Deep subsurface > Groundwater | place...
GACCGCCGCCGTGGACAACTCTGCACCTTGCGCAATCCGCCCGGAGTCCACTTATAAATCGGGGAAAGTTGTTCAAACAAACGGAGCCACTTCTGCAAGTGTAGGGCGCAGGCGTACGCCGCTTTAGCGCGCCAGGGATTCGGCGGTAACAATTCGGCGCGGTGAACCCGCGCCCTACGGATGCACCCGAGACCCTCGCAAAACCGTGTCCCCTATTTCCTGCCCCGCCGGATCGCAAGGACGGCGGGTTCGTGGTCACTTGTCGCGATCTGCCCGAGGCGATCACCCAAGGCAATACCGTGGAAGGGGCTCTTACGGACGTCGAAGGCCGCGCGGCGAGCATGCGTTACATTCGCGACAAGGAGGGCAGTCGATATGGTGCTATGCGAAAACCACGCACCCCTGCTCCTCGTCGAATCCAGACATGGGGGGTACGATCCGTGAGGACATCCTAACCGGTGAGCTTGTTCTTGATGGCGTTTGCCAGGGTAGAAACCTTCTCTACGATACGAGCAACTGCCGACCGATAGACAACGCTGTCTTCCCGCTTGTCGACCGCCATCACTACCACGACGAGAGCATCGTCCTCGACACCATAGACCAGGCGGAATCCATGCTTTTTGAGCTTAATCTTGTAGTAGCCATCAAGCTCACCGTGTAGCGCGCCACCGGGAACGTGCGGGTTATTCAACCGCTTGCGCAAGAGCTTGCGCATCGGCTCCTTGACGGACCCATCCAGTTCCCGCCACTCCTTCAGTGCAGAAGGCAGAAACAGCAGTCGGTACTTGTACTTGGCGGGTGCCTTAGACGTCGTCAATATTCACCTCAATGGCCTGCGCCCGCTCTCGCATGCGTGCCACGACCTTGTGGTGAAGCTCCTGGTCTGCCAGCTCATCCAACATGGCCTGAAACAGGGCAGGTTCAACCATGTAGAACGCTGCCTTGTTATGGTTCAACACAGCCACCGGGCGGCTGTTTGCTTCCCTAAGCACTGCTGCGGGGTTCTTTTTGAACTCCGACATGCTAACGGTGACATCGGTGAAAATAGCTTCCATAATTAAGCTCCTTTAATAGCTCTAAATATAGCTACGCAAAAGGCTCTTGTCAAGCGCTGACGAATTGGGCGCAAACACCGCTTGTAACGGCTAGGAGCCGGTCGGATTTCGAGCTAAAAAACGCCGGTTTTTCGGCTTCCATCCGTCATGCACCACTACGCCAGTCACGGCACCCAGCACACCCAGTTCAGTCATCGTAGCGTTCCCGCCCTACGGCCGGGTGCAGCGCGCTACAAGTTAGTGTCCGAGAAGCTTGGCCGCCCGCACCGGGGCTGAACGCAGCGTTTCAGGAATCCGATTTGTCGGGGGGCGTCGCAGGACCCAGCAACCCGGCAAGCTTTGCTTTGAAGCCGGGCAGCACATCATGGACCGTACTTCAGACGATGTTGAGATCGACGGTTAGATATCCGTGGATAAGTCGGTTACGCATTCCGATTATGTCAATCCACGGAATGTCCGGCTGCGACGAGTGGAACTCCGGCGAGAGCTTGTTCGCTGCCTCGCCAATGACTTCGAGATTGCGGATGACGGCGTCCTGGGTCTTGCGGTCGACCATGAAGGCGGTTTCCCCTTCAGCCGTGTACGACTCAAGGCTCGAAATCGCGCCGAGGATGTGATGAACATAGTCCTTATCGCGCAGATTCACAGGATGCGGGCCTCCCGCTCAACGCGCGCACGCACGCGCTCCGGCAAATCGAGCAGGGTCACCACGTCGACGGAAACTCCCAGGGCATCTTCCAGTTCGCGCTGCAGGCCTGCCATATCGAGCAACGTGGTGCCTTTCGGGACATCCACCAGAAGGTCCAGATCGCTTGCGTCGGTGTCCTCACCCCTCACCACCGATCCAAAGAAGCGAACGTTGCTCGCGTTGACCCGCGCTGCGGCGCGCAGGATGGAATTGCGATTGCGAGATAGAGCCTCAGAGGGACGCATGGGTATGGCTCGGTCCGGAACAAACCTCCTTCTAGCGACATCGACTTCTCCGTACAATGCGCCGCTCCATGCGCCGCTCCAAGTTGTGTGCGTCAAGTTGTGCAAAAAGGTGATCGTGTAATCGGTTTATCCTGTTGCGCTGGCGGCGACGCGGAGGGCGTAGCCCGGAGCGACGGCGACCGGAGACGGACCCGGGACAAGGCATTGACCTACATGGATTTCAAGGCCCGGCATGTTTTCCTGCTGTACCGGACGGACCTCTCGCTGCTTGAATCCCTGTTTCGCCGTGGACATCCCACCCATGCGGTGACCGAGGTGAAAACAAGCAGAGGCTGGCTGTACGTGGATTCCAACCGACCGTGGATAGCGTTGACCCGGGACGGGGAGCCGCATGGAGCGGGAGGCGTCTGGAAACACTTCGACGAATTCGATGGTGCCCCTGAATACGTGAGAGGCCAGTGGTGGGCCATCCGTGGATTGTATTCCCGCAAAGGCGCGTTTTACGAACCCTTCTTACCATTGCCGCAATTCAACTGGCTGGACTTTGTTGAGTGGGTGATCGCTCGGTAGGCTTGCTGCAGCAAGTGTAGGGCGCAGCTTCAGGGGGCAAGAGGTTCGGCGCGGTGAACCTGGGCTCTACGGCGGGGGAATCACATCTCAACCAGCCGAATCATCAGCGTGCGTAACCTGGTACAGATGATTTGCGAGAGAACCAAAACCCGCTTCGAGGACTGCGTCGAGGTAGTCGGCGAGCGGCTGGGCGGCGCTGTCGTTGGCATTGTTGACAACAGGCAGTACTTTGCCTAACATGCCAGCATGGTTCGGGCAGAGTTGCTATTCCACTTTCGACACGAGTTCGACGATGGCGCAATTCTCGAGGCCGTAATCTGGAAAGTGCCCACACCGGTTGCAGGTTGTTCTCATCCGTACAAGTATCGGCTCTTTTACGGTTTTCCTGGGGAACGCATCATCGGTTACGACAATGAGCGGCCCAAGGGCGATCACCGGCATCAGGGCAAGTCCCAGAAACGTTACAGATTCGAAAGCCCCGAACAACTGATCGACGATTTCCTGCAGGACGTCGAATCCAGGAGGAAGTGAACCATGAGAACGGCCCAAATCGCGATTCGCCCTTCTGACACATCGATGGCGCAACTGCGCTCCGGTTTCGTGAAGGCATGGAAATCCGCCAAGTACCAGGGCGAATACTTTGAATTTGAGTCGCCGGCGGCGCTGTTCCGGACATTGAGTCCAAAACGCTGGGAACTTGTCGAGGCCCTGCAGCGATACGGACCCATCGGCTTGCGCGAACTCGCGCGCAAGCTCGTCCGTGATGTCAAGCGGGTGCATGAAGACGTGCATTTGCTCATTGACGTCGGGCTGATCGAAAAGACCGAGGAAGGCAAGCTTTGCGTTCCATTCGGTGAGATTCGAGCCGGATTCGTTCTGAGATCGGCAGCCTGAGTCGGTTCGAGACCTGAACCAGCGGCAAAGCGGCAACCCGGCAACCGTTGCGGCCACATCCACCGACCTTCAACAAGGAGGCCTCCGTGCGGCTTACAAGTCCGGCACCTTGATTCTTTTCGCCTGCCCAAAGTAAGGCAACGCCTGCATTACGTCCGAGGGCATCTTCGGGCGGTCGTACCCACGCGAAAGTCTGATGAACGCAAATTGTAATAGCATGACAACTTGAGTCGCTCAGGAAGCACGTCATGCGCCCCTCCCAAGCTCTGGAATCCAACCGTGTGGCCATCAGAGACGTCGTGTTGCGCCACCGCGTGCGAAATGTCCGGGTGTTCGGCTCGGCGCTCCACGGCACGGATACAGATGGCAGCGATCTCGATTTGCTTGTAGAGCCCACTGAGCAGACGACGCTGCTCGATATTGGCAAGATCCAGTTCGAGCTGAGCGAATTGCTCGGCATCGATGTGGATGTGCTCACCCCCGGCGCGCTGCCCGAGAGGCTGCGGGCAAAGGTGCTGGCGGAAGCGCAACTGGTATGAAGAATTCAGATGTCCTGCGCGTGCGGGACTATCTGGAGCACATCGAACTCGCCATCGAAAAAATCCGTCGCAACACTTTGACGAGTTCGATGGCGCGCCTGAATACGTGAGAGGCCCGTGGTGGGCGATTCGCGGCTTGTATTCCCGCAAAGGCGCGTTTTACGAACCCTTCTTACCATTGCCGCAATTCAACTGGCCGGACTTTGTGGAGTGGGTGATCGATCGGTAGGCTCGATGCAGTGGCGGGAAAGGCTTCCCGCCCTACGGCGCGGTGAAGCGGGGAGTAGATGGTTTACGGCTGACCGGTCCGGCGCCCATGCATTTCCGCGCTTCGGCGCCGCTGAACATTTTCGATTTTCTTCCCTCGGTGGATGGGATCGAGCTCTCGCGACAGGTGCTGCGGGAGTGGTCGGGGACATTGTGGGATTGGCTGAGGGGGCATTAGTCGCCGGAATAGCAGGGCGGCGTTCGATAAAACATCAATTTACCCTCAGGAAAGAGAGAACATTCGTGAAGATAAGAATCATCATCGGCGCATTGGTTGCTTTGGGTACGATTTCGGTCGGAGTGACCGCGAGTTGTGCGGCAGAGGTCCGGCAGGTGCGCTGGGCCGGTCAGCCGTGGGAATCCGAACCAACGCGCGCCCCGGAAGGATTGCTGCTCAACCCGAATCTGCACTACTGGGGCGACGTGATTTTTGCGGGGGCGAAGCTGGCGTTTGAAGGACAAGAGCTTCCCGACGACGGGCAATTCAAGAAGTGGGTGGGCGGGCCAAAAGGCGGGACACTCACCGTGACCTTGCCGCAGCCGTATCGACTCAACGAAATCACGATGCAGTTGAAGGGCGACGGGCCGGTAACCGTCGAAACTGCCAGCGGGACCAACGATCAGCCCGTCTGGGAAAAGGCGCTCGAGCGCGCCACGGCGGTCGATGTGCCGCTGACGACCAAGAGTGAATACTGGGCGCGATTGAAAATGCCCGGGCCGGTGTCGTCAGCGCGTTGGCGGGTCAGCCTCGCGGCGGGCCTGTCTGCCAAAGCCCTCGTGCTCTGGGGCTTGGGCCCGGCCCGGCCCGTGGCCCCGATCGGCGGGGAAGTCCGCAAGAAATTCCCGGTGGCGTTCGAGTCACTGCCGGGCGCGGATGCCACGACCTTCAGCGACCACATTTACTGGTCCTGGCAGCGGCCGCTCTTGGAAAACCCCAAGTTCAAGGACCTGGGCGCCGTCTGGGCCCAGCACGGCAAGTGGGCCCGGCTCGCCGGCGCACCGATCCTGCCGCCTCACGACACGCTCAACCAGCCGGTGCAGGTGGTGATGGCGGCCAACGAATACGAAGGGGCGATATTGACGCTGACCTCGCTCAAGGACAAGGCCGGCAAACCGATTCACGACAGCGGCATCTACAAGGAATTCCAGCCTGGCGCCCAGGAGTTTCGGCTGAACCTTGGCGCGCTCCAGGGGCCAACGCCCGGGAAGGTCAAGTTGACGCTCCGCGTGGCGGGGATGTTGCGGACCCAGCTCTGGGGCGTGGTTCCGGGGCCGTTGTTCGCCGCCGACAACAAGATTGGTCCGGCCCTGATGATGAAGTATCTGACCAACGGGAAAACAATCGCGGATTTCCCGCTGATTGCGTTACCGCCATGCGGCTCGCAGGTGTTCTGGTTGGAAGTGCAGACCGACGGTGCAGCGCCGGGTGTCTACACGACCACGCTCACTGCCGAACCGGGTCCGTCGATTCCGGTGAGCATCGAGGTGCTGCCGGTCACGCTGCCCACGCCGCGGGTTTGGGTGCATAGTTGGTCGCGGGGGACGGTGGGCACCACATGGCCTATCGAAGACGCCGGAACCCTGGTCGAGACCGTACGCGACAAGATATCCCGGGGGATCAGCAGTTTCAGCGGCGTGCCCACCGCGCACACCGAAGCGGCCGAGGCGCGCCGCCAGAAGAAGGACGTGTACTTTTTTTACAATTACATCATCCCCAACGGCCCCAAGCCGTGGGTCAGCTTCGGGTGGGGCAATCGACCGGAAATCTTTTACAACTTGACCGAGAAGGATCACCAGGCGATTCGGGACCATGTCCTCGACGTGGTTCGCCAGTATCGCGAAGCCGGTGTGGACTATGCCGACTGGGTGGGCGAACTGTGGGATGAGCCCGGCACCGCCACTGCACCGCTAGTCGCCATCGCCGCCAAATGGGTCAAGGATGCCGATCCGCAGGCGCAGGTCTACGTGAACCCCATCTTGCCGGATCTCAAAGGCTTCCAGACCATGAGCGCGGTGGCTGACGTGTTCGTGCCATTCTGGGGGAGTTGGTTTCACGCTCCGGAGTGGCGACAACAGATCAGGCCGGGCCGCATCAACGCGTTTTACGGCATCCAAGGCTCGAACCGCTCCGAACTGCACGAGGAACTGGTCGGACATTACCGGATCATGCCCTGGCAAGCGTTCAATCTGGGCCTGAACGGGTGGGGTTTCTACGCCTACTATGGCCCGCGCGGGGATCCCTACACGGACTACGATCCACCTGGCTCCGAGACGGACTACCAAGTGGTGTATCCCGGCCCGCGCGGGCCGGTGCCATCCCGGCAGGCCGAAGCCTACCGCGACGGCTGGGAAGATTACCGGCTGCTCAAGCTCATCGAGTCTAGCGGCAGCCGCAAAGCCAAAGCGGTCTTGCATGAAGTGCTCCCCCTGATTCCCATGGGACGCGAGCCGTTGACGTCCACCGGGTTGACCGCACCGGTTGACTTTGAAGCCATCCGCTTGCGTCTGCTCCGGGCGGTCGCTGAAAAGGACTGAACGCGAGGGTAACAATCAAGGCATATATGTATCCTTAAGTAACCGGGAAAGTCTTACTCAGTAGTCAGTAATTTAGACGACGAAAATACCTCGGAAACCCGCATGGAATAAGGGCCTACTGTTTTCTAAGTTACCGATTTGTGAGTATATGGACGCCCGAAGAACAAGTTGGTAAATCCGCCCTACGGTGGGGGAGGTGGTCGGAACCATTTGTCTTTCTTTGAGCCACTGGCTCGAATTCTTGAAAAATGACTGATTGCGTACCGATCGAACATGCGCGGACCGTGCTTTCCGAGCGATCCATTGAAGAGAAATGGGTCGCACGGGTACTGCAACATCCCGAGCGAGAAGAGCCGGATCGGGTAGACCCCGAGCTTAGACATGCCTTGGGGCAGATCCCGGAGCATGTGTTCGGTGGAGCGTGTGGCAGAAGAGGGCGAGCTGTGTGCGCGCACGGCGGCGGCGATTGCCGAGGGCAAGGTGGTCGGCTGGTTCCAGGGCCGCATGGAGTGGGGCCCTCGGGCGCTGGGCAACCGTTCCATCGTGTGCGACCCGCGCCGGGCCGACATGAAAGACATTCTCAACCTCAAGATCAAGCGGCGGGAGTCGTTCCGGCCGTTTGCGCCTTCGATCCTGCGCGAGGCGGTGCCGCAGTGGTTCGAGGTCGATGACGACGTGCCCTTCATGATGCAGGTGTATCCGATCCGGGCGGAGAAGCGCGCGCAGATTCCGGCGGTGACGCACGTGGACGGCTCCGGAAGGCTGCAGACGGTGTACCGGGAGACCAACCCGCGCTCACCGGCTGATCGAGGCCTTTGCGGGGCTGACGGGCGTGCCGATGGTGCTCAATACGTCGTTCAACGAGAACGAGCCGGTGGTGTGCAAGCCCGAGGAGGCGCTGGATTGCTTCCTGCGCACGAAGATGGATGTGCTGGTGATGGGCGATTGGGTGGTGGAGCGGCGGGGGTGACTTGGCAGGAGGGGAGGCGTTGGCAAGGGATTGCCTGCGCCTTCTGCCGGGATGACGCATTCAGCAATGGCTCATTTGCCTCGCGGCGAAGCGTCGGGTTTCGCGCGCCGCGCGCGGTCTAGTGCAAAGGCGTCCAAGGCTCTTCGGCGCTCATCGTCATCCAGGAACACCGTTTCCAGAAACCGGCTCTCGAGAGGATCCGTCTTCGCTCCCCAGTCATATGCAAAAACATTGTTATTTTTGTACACTTTTGCATATGATTGGGAATGGCTACCCTTGACCAGTATCTGGACCAGCAGCTTGCCCGTGGCCGTGCCCACTTTTCGCGCAAAGAAGCGCTGGACGCGCTCGGCCTCGCCCCGGAAACGCTCGCCGTCGCGGTCAGCCGACTGATCAAGAAGCGCCGTCTGGCGAATCCACGACACAGCTTCTATCTGATCCTTCGACCCGAAGATCAGCTGAGCGGGGCACCGGACCCGGTGCGCTGGATCGACCCCTTGATGAAGCATCAGGGAATCGACTATCGCATCTCGTTGCTTCGTGCGGCGGCATTCCACGGCTCGTCGCGCCAGGCGGCCATGGTCTTTCAGGTGATTGTCCCCAAACAGCTACGCGCCTTCGAGATCGGCCGTCACCGATTGCAGTTCGTCTACCAAGCCCCGCATGCTTTCGCCAAGGCCAATCACCCCGACCGGCTGGCACAGATGAAGAGCGACGCCGGTTTCGCCAAGGTGGCCGGCGTCGAGCTGACCCTGCTGGATTGCGCTCGCTACTTCCATCGGGCCGCGGGCATCAACGGCGTCGCCCAGATCGTCAAGGATCTGGGGGCGAAAGCCGACTCGCGCAAACTGGCCAAACTTGCGGCGGTCTACGAAAACTCTTCCGTGCGGCGGCTCGGCTATTTGCTGGAACTCGCCGGCCACGTGCGCCAAGCGAAGGCGCTGGAGCCCTTCGCGAACAAGGCGAAGTCCGTGAAGCCTCTGGACCCTTCGGTCAAATCCTTCATTGCGTCGCTTGCCAGTCCGCTCGAGAAGAATCCTAAGTGGAAGCTGGTCATCAACGAACCGGTGGAGATCGATTTTTGATCCCGAGGGCTTACCTGCAGGAATGGAGCGCGAAGGCGCCTTGGCCTGACCTGCGTCAGGTCGAGCAGGATCTCGTGATCTGCCGCGCGCTGTGCGACTTGTTCAACGCGCCGGCGCTGGCTGGCAAGATCGCCTTTCGCGGCGGCACCGCCATCAACAAATTGCTGTTCCGGCAACCGCTGCGCTATTCCGACGACATCGACTTGGTGCAGACTCAGCCCGAGCTGATCGGCACCACCGTCGATGCGATTCGCGAGGCGTTGGCATGGCTGGGGAAGTGCAATCGGAATCAAGCAGGTCACTCGATGCACCTGGTTTTCCGGTTCGCGCCGGAAGTTGCCCCGGACACCATGTTGAGACTGAAGGTCGAAATCAACACGCGCGAGCACGACAACCTGCTCGGCGTAAAGAAGTACCCGTTCGAAGTCGTCAACGGCTGGCATCAAAGCAAGACGGAAATCGCTTCCTTCGAGCCAGAAGAACTCTTCGGAACCAAGCTGCGCGCACTTCTGCAGCGGCGCAAGGGCCGTGACCTGTTCGACCTCAACGAAGGACTCAAGCACCTTGCCCTGGACCCGAAAAAGCTCGTCGCCTGCTTCGACCACTACCTTGCGCTGGAAGGCAACCCCATTTCCAGGGCCGAAGCCGAACAGCGAATGCTCAAGAAGCTGACGCGAAATTTGATCGAAGACATCGACCCGCTACTACCGACAGGCATCCGATTCACCGATGCCGATGCTATCGAGGCCTTTGGCAGAGTGTGGACGGAGCTCGTTGCGCGCATCAAGGGGGATGCTTGGAAGCTAACCGACAAGGTCATCGAAGAATTGCGCCAAAAGAAATACCCCAGTCTCCTAAAGCGAGATCGAGGTGGAAAGGACTGAGTAGCGGGGCATGGGCCGCGCCGTCCGCATCGAGGCCGAGGACAGCGACTATTCCCGCCTTCGCCGCGTGCTTGACCTGATCGACCAGGCAGCGCGACCGACTACGAGTGGGAGAACGACGACGTGCCCTTCATGATGCAGGTATATCCGATCCGGGCGGAAAAACGTGCGCAGATACCAGCGGTCACGCACGTGGACGGCTCGGGGCGGCTGCAGACGGTGTACCGGGAGACCAACCCGCGCTATTACCGGCTGATTGAAGCTTTTGCTGCGATCAGCGGCGTGCCCATGGTGCTCAACACGTCGTTCAACGAGAACGAGCCGGTGGTGTGCAAGCCCGAGGAGGCGCTGGATTGCTTCCTGCGCACGAAGATGGA
>Ga0209343_10011220_pt1 | contig 10106 bp, 4 predicted proteins | sample RifCSPlowO2_02_FD_184026 | JGI IMG/M metagenome (GOLD analysis project Ga0209343, IMG submission 184026) | Groundwater microbial communities from Rifle, Colorado - Rifle CSP2_plank lowO2_0.2 (SPAdes) (version 2) | ecosystem: Environmental > Aquatic > Deep subsurface > Groundwater | place: Rifle...
GTAACCCTGTTTAGCGAACGAAACGGCGCAGTTAAAAGCCAATGTCGTTTTTCCCACTCCGCCTTTGTTGTTTACAAAAATAAGTTTTTTTGAACGGGGAAATTTCATTGATTAAATTATATAATGCTCAACAAACAATCTCAATGGCGCCAGCCTTCCCGGATAGATCAACTTTCATTCCATCCCCCATCCGCTTTCTCAACCTCCAAGAATTGCCTAATCTTGCGCAAGCCGTCCGGTTGCTCGTTATAAATAAGACAAAGGAATGAACCTCACGGAGGTTTCACCTATTTTTTCTTCCCCGACAAAATCTTTCGTCAGCACTATCGCAACGAGAGGATTGAATTTATTTATAAAACTATAACTTTCCCCAAAAATTCTATAAAGGTGGTTTTTCCAGCCTGTCTTGGTCCGACAATGGAAATAGCCTCTCTTCTATCCAAAAACGGCAAGATTTGATTTTCCAATGTTCTGTGAATATACATCAATAGTATTGGCAGGGTTATTTAATAATATAATGTAATATTAGCAGGGTTATTTATCCTGTCCACCATTGTTCTTTAACAGAAAATTGTAAGTTTTTTGAAATATTATCAAATCTTGGATCCTTTTTTTCAACTTTTGGCGAACTCAAAGAAAAATTCGAGTCATCCATAAAATCAAAAAGGATTGATTATAAAACACCGAAATTTGTTTTGCGATAGCTATATACTTACGCTTAATGAACTAGAACTTTCACTAGAAATTGACGATATTCCACTTGAAACGGAACTTGATTCGCCGGATGATGAAATAGGACTAGAACTCTCGCTTGAAACGGAACTTTCTGAACTTAATGAACTTTCGGCGGAAGAAACGGAGGAAGAAGACTCTGTTGAGCTGGCGGTTGACGAACTCGTTTCCGATGAACTTGATGACTCCGATGACGAAGATTGGGACGATGTCGTTGTGGCGGTTAAACCGTCATCGGCGGCGGATGAACTTTCCGCGCTTGATGAGCTTGCCTCTGAACTTGATGAACTGTTGGAAACGGAACTTGCCGACGACGCGCCGAACACGGCCTTGAATTGCTCTTCGGTCACGCAAGTTTCCCCAACGCAAATCTTGTTCGCTTTAACGGCCCCATTTTCAAACGATATTCCCAATATCGTTTTGAATTTATCCAAAATCCAAGCGAACAAACTGTCCGTCCCCGTTCCGCTTGAAGCCGCGGCGCTCGCCTGCAAATCGCTCACTTTCAAATTCATTTCCTGTATCGCCTTAATTGCCACGCTCATTATCGCCCTGTCGTCTATGCCGGTAATCTCTCCTTTTTCATTATGCGTTGCCAACCTATCATCTATCAACGCCGTGTCTTCCGCTATGAAGCCATACCTTGTCCTGCCGTCGCCTTGATTATAGACAAATGATGAGGGCTGAAGCTGATTGACTAAAGAAATTCCGTTTAAATCAAGATTGGCGATATTATATTTGGTCGCTCTGGTTGACGAAAGACAAGCGTCGGAAGCGGAGTTGTAGACCACTTGCTTATTGCTGTCCAAACAAAGCGAACCCGCTCCGGTTGCTCCAGTCAAGCCGTCAAAACCCACCGTCCCCGTCACGCTCAAAGTTTTCCAGGGTGAAGTGGTGCCGATGCCGACGGAGCCGGTTCTTGTTATATATAATTTATTACTGGTCCCTTGATTAATCTCAAATCCATCTCCAACTCTAAGATTAGATCCGATTTCCCAATCTGGCGTACTGGCAACATCATCGCTTCCAAAAATTCTAAGACCGCCAGAGGCATCCGCTTGGTCCCCACGCGTAACTGCAATAATCGGATGCGTTGCGGTTTCATACACATCCAATAAGTTTCCTGTTCCCGGCGTCGTCGTCCCGATGCCGACGTTGCCGTTTGTTGGATTAATAACCATATAAGTATTTCCTGTCCCTTTTTCAATCAATTTAAAATTTCCGTCTGTGGAGTCATAACCTCGTATTGTAAAGCCAGCAAGATTATTATTTGACCACAAATCTAAATCAGAGTTGAGATTATCAACCGCCTCTAATCTTAAACCTACTGCACCACCAGCCGCACCTCGATATAAGTGCAAGGTTTTAGCAGGACTCGCCGTCCCTATGCCGACGTTGCCTAAATCATTTATACGCATCCTTTCATTTAGTGTTCCACTAACAGCAGTATTAAATACTATTTCACCACTATAAGCGGTGTTATCTATACTATTTATAAGCCCTGTAATGTTTGCATATTCTGTTGCCCCTCCCGTTGTGCGATTTGCTATAAAAACAATATCACTGCCTGAAAATGCCTGTGCTCCTGTTAAGTTCTCTAAACGCAATGTATTTACTTGGTCACCCGCCAAGTCTTTCCTTACTGTGAGAATGTCAGTTGGCGCCGCCGTCCCGATGCCGACATTGCCGGTGGCGTTTATCCTCATTTTCTCCGTTGGCGCTGTTCCGGAGGTTGTTCCTGGACCAGTCCAAAAGGATAGAGTACCGCCATAACCAGTGACGGGGTCAGACATTCCTCGAATACGAGCAAATGGTGTTGGACCGTCAGAGTTAGAAATATCTAAATCTGCGTATTGATTTACATCACCTACTCCAGTGGCCAATAACCTCAGAAAGGTGGCGCTGTGGGCTCTTGATATATCTAACTTCGCCCCCGGCGCCGCCGTCCCGATGCCGACGTTGCCGCCTTGTTTAATAACAAATCTATTTGTTGAGCCAGCCTCATTAACCTCAAAATCATCACCGACAAGTTGATTTACTCCATATGACCAATCTACTATATTGTCAGAGCCTACAACTTCAATTATCCCTGATGCATCCACACTATCTGAGCGTCTAAATCGTAGTCTGTTTGCCGGGCTTCCGCCCGCGTCAGACATTTCTAATCCCGCCCCCGGCGCCGCCGTCCCGATGCCGACATTGCCGTTCTGCAAAACCGTCAATCCCGCTGTCCCAGCGACAGACATTCCGCCGGCAAAAGTGCTTGTCGCCGTAGTACTTGTGGCGACAATATAATTGACAGTCGGCGAAGTGGAAGCAGACAGGGTTGTTCCGTCCGAATTGAGCCAGCCTTGACCGAAAGAAGTTTGGCCCGTGCCGCCTTTCCCTACCGCCAAAGTGCCGGTGATGGTGGAAAGAGTGGTTGTGGCCACCCAAGCGGGGATACCGCCTGACAGAGCCAAGACATAGCCGTCCGTTCCGGCTGATGTGGTGGCGATTCTGCCAGCGCCGTTGCCCAGAAGGACGGTGTTGGCTTGGATGCTGTTCCAGCCTGTTCCGCCAAAAGCGGTTGAAAGCGTGGAGGAAGCGCTCCAAGTTCCGGCTACAATCTGGGCGATGCCGGTGAGAGCGGAGGAGTCAAGGCCGGTGCCGCCGTATTGATTGGAGACGGCCGTTCCATTCCAAGCTCCCGATGATACCGTGCCCAAGTAAGAATTGCCGGAGACGGTTAGAGCGGTGGAGGAAGCGTAGAGGAAATGAGAAGTGGAAGAAGCGTTAAGTCCGCCTTGCGCCCACCAAGGCATAGTGGTGGAAGCGGTAAGATTGTTCGTTCCGTAATTATTGGCGAAAGAAAGGTCGTAATTGGAAAGGGTGGCCACTCCTTGCGTTCCCGTGTGATTGGCTCGGGCCAAAAGATTGGCGGCTTCGTAGGTGTCCAAGGTGCCTGTCCAGTCGCCGGACTTGGTGAGATAAGCGTCGCCGACAGCCGCGCCCTGCCAAGTACCGCCGACGACTGTGCCAAGGTTGGAATTGGTGGTGACGGATAAATACGGAAAAGTGGAAGTGGCGGCGGTACTCGTGGCGACAATGTAATTGACGGTGGGCGAAGTGGAGGCGGAGAGAGCGTTAACGCCCCCCGCTGTATGTATCCAACCTTGCCCAAGTCCCGTGAGATAAGTTGAGCCTGTTACGGTCAAAGCGGTGGAAGAGGCGTAAGGCAGAGAAACATTGCCTGTTCCGAAAGAGACGGCTTTGTTGTTGGTGGTGTTTATGGAGAATGTGTTATTAGAATCTATAAGGTAAGCGCCCGATGTCGTTAATTGAGAGCCGGTGGAAGTGGCGGTTCCGCCGATGCCGACGGAAGTTCCGAAGTAGCCGGTTCGCCACCTTAGCCAATTGACGGAGTCTCCCAAGTCCAGGGCGTTGTCCGCCGTGGGAATAAGGCTGTCGGCGACGCGGGAATTGAAGTAAGTAATGTCGGTGGTGGTGGAGTCGCCCAAGACGGTGTTGTTTTCCACTGTGAAAGTGGCCGCGGTAGTGTTGGAAAGAGTCGTGCCGCCGACAACCGTAACTCCGTTGGCGAAGACATCGCCTTCGGCATCAACGAGGAATTTGGCCGAGCCGCTGACGGATAACGACAATAAGTTGGAGTCGGCAGTAGCCGAAGAAGGATTAATGGCCAAGCTGGCTCCTAAAGGATTGGCTCCGGAAACACCTACGCTCCAAGAACCGAAGCTGTGCGCCAGAGTCGGGGCAAAGCCGGAAACCAGTTGTCCGCTAAAAGTGGAGGTGGCCGCAGTGGAGGTGGCGTGGAAATATTCGGCCACGACCGGACCGACGACGGAAAGCTTAGCGTAGGGCGAAGTGGTGCCGATGCCCACCTTATCGGTAAACCAAGCGTTAGTGGCGGTAAAACTGGTGGCGGTGGCATTAGTTAAGGTGGTTTGACCGGAGAGAATCAAAGAACCGGAAATCGTTCCGCCGGCCAACGGCAAGTAGCTGGAAGCGGTGATGCCGTCGGGGATATCCGAGTCGGCTAGACCGGTAACGCCGGAGACGGTGATATTGGAGAGTCTTGTGCCAGACAGGCTGTCTATCTTGTTGGTTAAGGACACGGCGTTATAGACGGCGGAAGTTTGGCGGGAGGTGTCGGAAGACAAGTTGTTGATTTTGTTGGTGAGATTGGTGTTGAGGTTGGCAAGTTCGGATTTGACGGAAGCGATGCCGGAATCCATGTCGGTTTGAGAAAGGCCCGCCTTCGCCGAGGCTTCGGCGGACAAGCCAGAGATGATTTTCTCAACTGTTTTTTCAACTATTCTCTGCTCTATCACCGGCTCTTTGACAATAACGCCGCCGGCTTTGATTTTTCCCATTTCATTTTGAAACAAAGCGAACTTTTGTTTTAACTCATTCGCCTCTTTGATGGCTTCTTCGTATTGTTGTTTCAGATTTTCTATTTCTTTGGCGTTTTCTTCGCTGGTTGGAGACAGGTATTCAAAATTGTTTTGGCTTTCTCCGGAGAAAATGAATCCCTTGGCGGAATCAAAAATGTTTTTTGTCGTGTCTTTGACACCGGTTAAAACACTGGCTAGAAAAGAAAAGACACCAGTATTGAATTCGCCGGCATTGAGATTATTATTCTTTAAAGAGTTGCCGTAATAATTTCCAATTTCTTTCTTCTTGGCGTCAAGAAATTCAACCAGTTTGGAAAACGGCTCGGAATAAAAGTTTTTTTGTACGAAATCAAAAGAACTCCCCACATCTTCGGCGGGTAAGTCTGCCGCGAAAGAAAAATTTCCCACAACAAAAAACAGCGTCAGTATATGCGCCAAAAGAAAATATTTAAATCCAATTTTTCTTTTAGTTTTTAACTTTTCTGACTTTTTCACCTTGGCATTATTATATCATTTCTAAAACTGTTTAGAATAAAAAATGCATTGCAGAGTGTGGATAACTCGCCTCCTCGGCGAGTCGCCGAAGAGGCGACTATTCCGCCTTTAATGGCTATATTCTTATCCCGCAATTTTTGACATATTTTCCCATCAATTTTTTGAACTCCGCCAGCTCTTTTTCCGAAAAACCTTCTTCGTTTTTGTATTCTTCGGCTAGTGTTTTTTTGTTCCTGAAATTTTGGATAAAATACGCTTCCGCCCCCTTGAGCCACTCGCCTATTTCTTCAAAAATTTCTTTGGTGTGTTTGCCTTTTACCGCCGTCGTCCGAAATTCGTAAGGCAAGCCGGAATTTTGGATTATCTCTTTGGATTTTTTTATCTCTTCCAAATTTTTGGCGGTTAAACCGCCAATTGGCGGTTTAACCGCCAAAAATTCTCCGTAGCGCGACAGACTGGTCTTGATGTCCATGGCGAAAAAATCCACGACTTTTTCCGCGATCATTTTTTCCAAAACGTCGGACATTGTCCCGTTGGTGTCCAACTTAACCAAAAATCCCATATTTTTTATTTTTCGGGCAAATTCCAAAATATCCGGCTGTAAAGTCGGCTCGCCTCCGCTGATGCACACCCCTTCCAGTTTCCCTCTTCTTTTTTCCAGAAATTTGAAAAACACTTCTTCCGGAATCCTTGATGTCAAGGTCTCGCCTTGACATTGCACAAACTGCGGATTGTGGCAATAACCGCAGCGGAAATTGCAACCCAAAGTAAAAACCACGGCCGCCAAGCGCCCCGGGAAATCCAAAGTGGTCAATTCTTGCACTCCGCCGATTAACATAATATTAAATAAATGTTACCAAAATTCTGCTCCAGCATAAAAATGGTAACATTTTAAAATTGATTCTTATTCCCGTTTCCATACTATCAAAAACAAAACCGTTCCGCTATAAGCGAAACTGTTTACTCGTCGAAGTCCGGTGTCAATGAGGCGCATCAAGCGTGTTTTTTGCAGAAATTGGAATTGACGGTGGCGGTTTCGGAAAAGTGCTGACGGGAATAATGCTCCGATTTTTTGCCGAGATTGTAACAGGAAACCGGACGGTGATAACCCATCACTCTGGACCAAACTTCGCATTTAGTTCTCTGTTGCTGGCCCGCTTCGCCGGAGCTTGAGCGAGGCGAGCTGGAATTGTTTTGAGTTTTCATTTGTTTTTAGGCTTGCTTCTGGTAATTGTTTCGACCTGTGCTTGCGCAATTCTTTATCGTCGTAGCTTCCCCCTTCATTATACCCTATTTCCAAATCGCAAACAGGGCAGAAATGATACTCGCCTTTCAGATAGCCATGCTTGGGGCAGATGGAGAAAGTCGGGGTGATGGTGATGTAAGGCAAATGGTAATTTTCCAAAACCGTTTTGACCAGCTTGCGGCAAGATTTGGCGTCGCTGACTCTTTCCCCCATATAAAGATGCAAAACCGTTCCGCCGGTGTATTTGGTCTGCAATTTATCTTGCAGTTCCAGCGCTTCAAAAGCGTCGCCGGTATGCTCCACCGGAATCTGGGAGGAGTTGGTGTAGTAAGGCGCTTCCGGCGTGCCGGCTTGGATTATGCCGGGGAAAATTTTCTGGTCCTCTTTGGCAAATCTGTGAGCGGCGCTCTCGGCCGGCGTGGCTTCAAGATTGTAAAGATTGCCGGTTTCTTCCTGGTATTCCCTTAATTTATTTCTCATAAACAGCAGGACTTCTTCGGCAAAATCCTGCCCCCATTGGGAAACGATGTTTTCTTTACCGTCGGTGAAGTTGAGAATGGCTTCGTTCAGGCCGTTGATGCCGATGGTGGAAAAATGATTATTCAAATTAGGCAAATATCTTTTGGTGTAAGGAAACAATCCTCTTTCCAGCCATTTGTTTATTTCCTTTCTTTTTATTTCCAAAGATGTCTTGGCCAGATACATCAAATGTTCAATTCTTTTCAAAAACGCTTCTTTGTTGCCTTTGTGGACATGGCCGACTCTGGCCGAATTTATCGTTACTACCCCCAAACTGCCGGTCATTTCGGCGCTGCCAAACAAGCCGTTGCCTCTTTTAAGCAATTCTCTCAAATCAAGCTGTAGGCGACAACACATTGATCTTACCTGATTCGGCTTCATATCAGAGTTGATGAAGTTTTGGAAATAAGGCATTCCGTATTTGGCCGTCATTTCAAAAATCGGCTCATATTTCGGATTGTTCCAGTCAAAATCTTTGGTGATGTTGTAAGTCGGAATGGGGAAAGTGAACACCCGGCCTTTAGCGTCGCCGGCGGTCATCACTTCCACGTAAGCTTGGTTTATCATATCCATTTCTTTCTGAAGCTGGCTGAAAGCGAAAGGGAAATACTGGCCGCCCAATTTTAATTTTTGATTTTTCAAATCTTCGGGAGGAATAAGGTCCAGGGTGATGTTGGTAAACGGCGTCTGCGTCCCCCATCGGGAAGGAATGTTGAGGTTGAACACGAAAGACTGGATATTTTGTTTGACGTATTTGTAGGTTTTATCGTCAATGAATTTCTGCTTGGCTTCTTCGGACGGGAAATTGTAAAAGCCGGAATTGTTTATTTCTTCTTCCATTTCCAAGGAGTATTTTTTCACGAACGGAGAAAGGTAGGTGTCAAAGGAAGAAAAAGCCTGCGCCCCCGCCCACTCGTTTTGCATTGTGCCGAAAAAGTTGACCATCTGACCGACGACGCTGGTAAGATGCTTGGGCGCGCCGGATTCGGTTTTGGCCGGAACGCCGTTAAGCCCCTCTTCCAACAAAACCCTCAATGACCAGCCGGCGCAATAGCCGGAAAACATATCCAAATCGTGAATATGGTAATCGCCGTTTCGGTGGGCGGCGCCGACATCGGCCGGATACACATGAGAAAGCCAGTAGTTGGCGGTTACTTTGCCGGAAGTATTGAGTATCAGTCCGCCCAAAGAATAACCTTGGTTGGAATTGGCGTTGACCCGCCAATCTTGCTGATTAAGATATTCGGAAATCGTCTTGTCCACGCTGACCATAACTTCTTTGTCGTATCTTCTTTCGCTTCTTTTTTCCCGATAGATAATATAGGCCTTGGCGGTTGCGGCATGGCCTTCTTCTATCAAAATTTTCTCCACGATGTCCTGCACTCCTTCCACGTCGGGAATATGGTCGGCGTATTTTTTCTCAATTTCTTTGACAATAAGCCGGGTAAGGAGTTTTGGCGTTTCCAGATCGCTTCCTCCGACGGCTTGCACGGCTTTAGCGATGGCATCTTGGATTTTTCCCGGCCGAAAATCAACTATCTCCCCGTTCCTCTTTATTATTTTGGAAATCATTTTGAAAAAATAAATTTAAGATTAAAGTAATTTAATTTTACTCCAGATTTATAAAAATAAAAGAGAGAGCCGCCTGTGGATAGCGCTTTCAAAAACAAAAAAATAAACCTGTCTAGATTTTAATTGAAAATATTAAGACGCAGAGCCAAATAAAAACAGCCAAAAAATTAAAAGCCAAAGAAGTTTTGGCGGCGGAAGAAACGGGATTTTCCCCGCCCGCAACGCTTTCGCTTGCGAGGCGGGCGGGTCCGTTGTTCACAAACAGCAAAGTTTTTTTAACCATCTTCGGCAAAATAGCCAAATTGAGAACGGCCGAGACAAGAACGAGAACGGCCGCAATGGCGGACTTATACAAGAAATTGCTTATTCCCTCATCTGAAAAATAAAGGCCGAACCCGCTCAAAATAAGAATGAATATAGCGAACCAAATCACTTGAGTCAGAATTCGCAAAATATCGGCTTCAAAACCGGACATTTTTAAATCTTTGACGAACTTCCAGAGCATTATGACGCCAACAACGGAAGCGCCGAAGCCGAGTCCCGCGCTCAATAAATGCCCGGCAACCAAAATTTCGTAAAATTCTTCAAAAATTTCCGCCGGAATAACCGCGAAGCCCGATTTAACGTAAAAAATATTGGCCAGAAAAATAAAAGACGACAAACCGGCCGAAGCCAAACACCATACGCACCACTGCTTCAAATTAAAAGCCTGGATGAAAGTGAGATACAGAGAAAAAAGAAAAGAAAAAGAAGCCAGCCCGAACATGCCAAACGCGGCCAGAGGAATGGCCAAGCCTGAATAAAAATAGAAAACGGAATAAGCCGCGGCCGCGCCGGCGTAATAAAGCATGCCCAGAATTTCCACCGGAACGCCGAAAAACTTGGAAAATTCGCTCCGGACGACATCGTCGCAATGGCCGTCCATCGGGCAAGCGATCGGTTTCGCTTTCCGCTTGCTTATGAAAATGAAAAGCGCCAAGGCGAACCCGCCCAAAGCCGCCGCTATCAAAAATAAATTCAAAAATGTTTCCATAAGCCACCCGCCGGAATTGAACCGGCAACCTATGGTTTACGATACCATTGCTCTACCAATTGAGCTAGGGTGGCATGTCAAGGCGCAAGGCCGATACCGCCGTTCTGCTTCACCC
>Ga0209343_10011226_pt1 | contig 10103 bp, 9 predicted proteins | sample RifCSPlowO2_02_FD_184026 | JGI IMG/M metagenome (GOLD analysis project Ga0209343, IMG submission 184026) | Groundwater microbial communities from Rifle, Colorado - Rifle CSP2_plank lowO2_0.2 (SPAdes) (version 2) | ecosystem: Environmental > Aquatic > Deep subsurface > Groundwater | place: Rifle...
CCTGTCCCTCTCGGTGAAGACCGTCGAGACCTACCGCGCGCGGCTCATGACCAAGCTCGGTCTGCGCACGCGCGCCGACCTTGTCCGATACGCCCTGTCGGTCGGTCTCCTGGCTCAGCACTAGACGCGTAGGCCTCTTGCCTTAGGGGTTTTCCCCGCTGGTCGCCGAGAAGATCTCGGGTCTTCCCTGACAGACCCGTGCCGCTCCTTTCCCTACAGTAGATCGAGAGCATGACCACGCAGGCTCCGGGCCGCGGCTTCGACGACACCGAGGGATAGGGTGGTGGCTAAGGAGACGCTCACATGCGACTGACGAGACGGGAGTTCATCAGGGGCTCGGTGGCGACGGCGGGCGTGCTGGCCGCGGGGTGCGCGGTGCACACCGACGTTCCGGTGACGAGCGCCATGGTGGTGCGCAAGCCGAAGCCCGCCGGCCCCGCGCAGGGGGAGTGGGTCTCCACGGCCTGCCAGGGGTGCACGCAGTGGTGCGCGATCCAGATCTTCGTGGAAGAGGGCCGGGCGGTGCGCGTGCGCGGCAATCCCGCGAGCAAGACCAACCACGGCTACGTCTGCCCGCGCGGGCACCTCATCCCGCAGCAGACCTATGACCCGGATCGCCTCAAGGTGCCGATGAGGCGCACCAATCCGGAGAAGGGACGCGGCATCGACCCGAAATGGGTGCCCATCAGCTGGGACGAGGCCCTGACCCTCGTCGCCGACCGGATGATGGAGCTGCGCCGCAACAGCGAGACGCACAAGTTCTGCTACCTCCGCGGCCGCTACTCGGCGACCGGGACCGGCCTCCTCTACGGCACGGTGCCCAAGGTCTTCGGCACCCCGAACTACTTCTCCCACAGCGCCATCTGCGCGGAAGCCGAGAAGATGGGGCCGGGTCTCACCCAGGGCTTCTTCGGGTACCGGGACTACGACCTGGAGAAGGTGAACTGCCTGGTCATCTGGGGTAGCGACCCGCTCGCCTCCAACCGGCAGGTGCCCAACACGATCCGCCGCTTCGGCGAGATCCTCGCGCGCGGCACCATCGTCGTCGTCGACCCGCGCCTGTCCACCTCGGCCGCGAAGGCCCACGAGTGGCTGCCGGTGAAGCCCGGCACCGACGGGGCGCTCGCTGCCGCCATCGCCCACGTGGTCCTCACGGAGAGTCTGTGGAGCCGCGAGTTCGTGGGCGACTTCACGGACGGCCGGAACCGCTTCGTCGCGGGCCAGACCGTCGACGAGGCCGCCTTCGCCGAGAAGGAGACCCACGGTCTGGTGAAGTGGTGGAACCTCGAGCTGAAGGACAAGACCCCCGCGTGGGCCGAGAAGGAGACGCTCGTCCCCGCCGCCCAGACGATCCGCGTGGCCCGCGCGATGGGCCAGGCGGCTCCGAGGGTTGCCGTCTGGATGGGCCCCGGGGTCGCGATGAATCCGCGCGGCACCTACACCGCCATGATCGTACACGCGCTCAACGGCCTGGTGGGTTCGGTCGACGCCGAGGGCGGGGTATGGCAGAGCTCGAGCGTGCCCACCGGGCGGTTCCCGAGCAGCGACAAGTACGTCGACGACGTCGCCAAGGCCGCGTCCAAGCACAAGAAGATCGACATGCGCGGCGACAAGAACATGCCGGCGATGATGGGCGCCAAGCCCGGCAGCGGCGTGGTCACCAACAACGTGGCCAACGGCATGCTGAAGGATCCGGGCGCGGTGAAGGTGCTGCTCGCGTCCTGGAATAACTTCAGCTTCTCCTGCACGGATCCGAAGCGCTGGGACCAGGCCCTCGCCCGGGTGCCGTTCTTCGCGCACATGGTCACCAACCCGTCGGAGATGACCCAGTTCGCCGACGTGGTGCTGCCCTCGACCTTCAACAGCAGCGAAGGGCTGTCGATCATCACCAACATGGGCAACGGCTACGGCTACGCTTCGATCCAGCAGCCGGCGGGCCGGCGGATGTGGGACGTGAAGCAGGAGGAGACCGAGGTGATCTGGCTCCTGGCCGAGAAACTCAAGGCCCGGGGATTCCCCAACCTCTTCGACTACTACGCGAAGGAGTTCAAGGATCCCGAGACCGGGAAGACCCCGACGAACGAGAAGGAGTTCAGCCTGATCGCGGCGAAGATCGCGAGCGCCCCCCTGTGGATGCCCAAGGCGCCGCTGCCCGGGGACAGGATCGCGGGCTGGGACGATTTCAAGAAGAAGGGGATGTACTCGGGCGCGAGGTACCCGTTGAAGAAGGGCTGGGGCGGGAAGTTCGCGACCGCCACCAAGAAGTTCGAGCTCTACAGCGAGACGCTCAAGAAGGGCCTGAAGGCGCACGCCGACAAGCACAAGACCTCCATCGACGAGGTCCTGGAGGTCTGCGGCTACGTGGCCCGCGGCGAGCGGGCCTTCGTGCCGCACTACGAGCCGCCGAAACGGCACGGGAGCGTCGAGCAGTACCCGTTCACCTTCATCGACTACAAGTCGCGCCTGAACCGCGAAGGGCGATCGCAGAACCTCGCCTGGTACCAGGAGTTCAAGAAGGTCGATCCGGGTGACGTGTCCTGGGACGACGTGCTCAAGATGAACCCGGCCGACGGTGCCAGGCTGGGGCTCAAGACCGGGGATGCGGTCAGGATCACCTCGCCCGCGGGCTCGATCGTGACGAAGGTCAAGCTCTGGGAAGGCGTGCGCCCCGGGACCGTCACCAAGTGCTACGGCCAGGGCCACTGGGCCTACGGCCGCGTGGCGGCGAAGGACTACGCCAGGGGGGCGCCACGCGGCGGCAACAACAATGACATTCTGGTCGACGACTACGATCGTCTGAGCGGCTCCACGGCCCGCAACGGCGGGTTCACCGGCGTCGCGATCCAGAAGGCCTGACCCACGCACGGAGGCGAAGGAGACAGCCATGGCCAGACTTGGAATGGTCATCGACCTGCAGCGGTGCGTGGGATGCGGAGCCTGCGCCTTCGCCTGCAAGGCCGAGAACAATACCCGCACTCGTGGCGGGGGACAGAGCCACAACTGGGCGGACTTTCTCATGAAGACGGAGGGCACCTTCCCCAGGGTCACCCACTGGGTGATGCCGGTGCTCTGCAATCACTGCTCGGCCGCTCCGTGCGTGGCCGCCTGCCCCGTCGACCCGAAGGCGCTGTTCAAGACGCCCGAGGGCATCACCATGCACGACCAGGCGCTGTGCATCGGCTGCCGGTTGTGCCAGGAGGCGTGCCCCTACAGCGTCGATGTGCTCGGCGAGTCGAGCCTCGCCGGCGAGTCCTACAGTGTCATCAGCTTCAACGCCTTTGACACGGACCCGCAGCCGCAGTGGACGGACAGGGCCGCGTTGATCCCCGGTTGCACCGCCTCGCCGGCGGAGACGGCGGCGAGGGCGGGAGCCGCCACGCCCACGCTGAACCAGTACGCGGGGGGTGACGCGCAGCCGCTCCGCAAGGCCGGCGTGGTGGAGAAATGCACCTTCTGCTATCACCGGGTCAGCCACGGGCTTCCGCCGGCGTGCGTCGAAGCCTGCCCCTCGCAGGCCCGCATCTTCGGCGACCAGGACGACCCCCGGTCCGGGATCGCCATGGCGCTCAAGGCCCACAAGAGCGTCCGCCTCAAGGAGGACAAGGGCACGCGGCCCAACGTGCACTACATCGGGAAATACAGCGCCCGCGCCTGACGTGATGGACGCCGGGACCGCCCGCGAGGACCTCTGCCGGTTCCTGGCCGCGTGCTACTACGAGCCCGGCCCGGAGTTCGTGGAGGAGAAGCTCTTCGACTCGATGCGGGAGGCCGCCGGCCGCGTGGATCCGGGACTCGGCGCGAGCGCGTGCCGGCTCGGCGAGGCGTTCGTCGCCCTCGACCTCGAGAGCCTGCGCGTGGACTACACGCGGCTGTTCCTGGGTCCGGCGGGGGCCCCGGCGCGTCCCTACGGCGCGCTCTGGCTGGGGAGGGACCAGGTCCTGATGCAGGACTCGACCATGGACGTCCTGACGCTGTACCGGGCAGGCGGCTTCGATCTCGCCGAGGACTTCCGGGAGGCGCCCGACCACATCACCGCCGAGCTCGAGTTCCTCTATCTCCTGCTCTTCCGTGAGCGCGGCGCCCGCCGCGCCGGCGACGCGACTGCGCTGGCGGAGGTGGAGCGCCTGAGACGCCGCTTGCTGGGCGAGCACCTCGGGCGATGGGCAGGGCCGTTCACCCGTGCCATGCACACCGGAGCGCATACCGCCTACTATCGCGAGCTGGCCGACCTCACCGCGAGCTTCGTCGACCTGGAGGTGCGTCGCACCGCCCTCCGTTGATCCCGTCCGGGCGACGGACCTCTTCATCCTTCAGGTCCTCGTCAGCCTGTGCATGAATGCCGCTCAGGCGATGCCCGACGGCGGATTGCTGCGCCTGCGCGTTCGACACGTGGGCGGATGGCTCACGATCGAGATCCGCGACACAGGGAGCGGGATCGCGGTCGAGCACCGCCGGCGGATCTTCGATCCCTTCTTCACCACCAGGCCGGACGGGAGTGGACTCGGTCTGTCGATCAGCCACAGGATCGTGGACGAGCATGGAGGCAAGATCGAGGTACAAAGCCGCACCCGCGACGAGAGTCGCGAGCCCGGCGACGCCGGAACGACGGTGCGGATCGTGTTACCGATGTAGATCATCGGAGCCTCCTTACCCGCGCGTCCGGGCGACCATCCTGAACCTGTGGTTCGGCGGCAAGGCTTGGGTGGGACGAGTATGATACGGCGACCGAGCGCCCCGACAGGAGGGTTGGATATGACGCGGCTCCGACAGGCACCCGTGACGGTCCTCGCGCTCTTTCTCGGCGCCCTCGTGGCACTGGCGGCCGTTCCCGCCCCGGCCCAGGAGCCCTTCCCGTCCCGGCCCGTCCAGATCGTGGTTCCGCTGCCGCCCGGGGGAGCCGCCGACCTGCACGCCCGCCCGCTGGCCCAGGCGATGGAGCGCCTGCTCAAGCAGCCCGTGGTGGTGGTCAACAAGCCGGGCGCGGGCAGCGTGCTGGGGACCGTCGCGGTCGCGAACAGCCGCGCCGACGGCCACACGCTGCTCATCGCGATGCCCGGGTTCTTCATCAACCCGCCGGTGGACGCGCTCTTCGGGCGGCCGCCGAAATTCACGATCGCGCAATTCACGCCCATCGCCCGGCTCAGCGCGGATCCGCTCGTGCTGGTCGTGCATCCCGGAAGGCCCTGGAAGACCTTCGCCGAGCTGCTGGCCGACGCCAAGCGCCGCCCAGGCGGGGTGACCTACGGCACGGCCGGCGCGTACAGCGGCCTGCACTTCCCGATGGAGATTCTCGCCGTCGCCACCGGGATCACGCTGAGCCACGTTCCTTACAGCGGCGCCGGGCCCGCGGTGGCCGCCCTGCTCGGCGGCCACGTGGACGCCATGGCCTCCGGCCCGGGCCCCGTGCTCTCCCACGTCAAGACCGGGGGGCTCCGTGCGCTCGCGACGTGGGGCACCAGCCGGCTCCCGGCGCTCCCCGACGTGCCGACCCTGAAGGAGCTCGGGGTCGACGTCGAGTACTTGCTGCCGGTGCGCATCGTGGCCCGGAAGGAGACGCCGCCCGCGGCGCTCCAGGTCATCCGCGACGCCGTCCGGCAGGCCGTGGGCAGTCCCGAGTTCGCGGGGGCGATGGCGAAGCTCGGCACGGCCATCGCCTACCTGGGCGCCGACGAGGATCTCGCGCTCTGGGAGAAGGAGACCCGGCTCATCAACCAGACGCTCCAGCGGATCGGCAAGATCCAGTAGCCGGCACGAGGAGGTGGGGCGTGGACCTCGATCTCAAAGGCAAGGTCGCGGCGATCACGGGGGGCAGTGAAGGCATCGGTCTGGCCACCGCGCACCGCATGGCCGGGGAGGGCGCGAACGTCGCCATCTGCGGGCGCCGCGATGGACCCTTGCGGGAAACGGCCGAGGCCATCGGCAGCCGGACCGGCGCCGACGTCCTGGCCGTGGTGGCCGACATGGCGAAAGCCGGCGATCCGGAGCGCTTCGTGGCCGAGACCGTCGAGCGGTTTGGCGGGCTCCACATCCTGGTCAACAACGCCGGGCGGGAGGCGATCGGCGCCTTCCCGGACGTCAGCGATCCGGACTGGCAGGCCGATCTGGACCTCAAGCTGTTCGGCGCCATCCGCACGATCCGGGCGGCCCTGCCTCATCTCCGGGCCGCCGACGGCGGCCGCATCATCAACGTCGCCCACGTGGGCGCCAAGCAGCCGCGAGCCAGGTCGGTTCCCACCTCGGTGAGCCGCGCGGCGGGCATCGCCCTCGGAAAGGCGCTCTCCAAGGAGCTGGCCGAGCACCGGATCCTGGTCAACACCGTGTGCGTGGGGCTCATCTGGTCGGGTCAGTGGGAGCGGCGCCGGCGGGCGCTGTCGCCAGCGCCGTCGCCCCAGGAGTACGAGCGGCAGGTCATGGCTGACCGGGCCGCCATCCTCGGACCCATTCCGCTGGGCCGGATGGGCCGGGCCGAGGAGGTTGCCGATCTGATCGCGTTCCTGGCGTCCGGGCGCGCCAGCTACATCACCGGCACCGCCATCAACGTCGACGGTGGGCTCTCGGGAGTGGTCTGAGTTGTGAGGCGCCACGCGTGACCATCGACCGCGTCAGCGCGGTCGTCCTGCTCGCCCTGGCGCTGCTCGTCTTCTGGGAGAGCCGCAGCCTGCCGCTGGGCGGGCTCGCGCGCCCCGGCCCGGCCTTCCTGCCGGTCGTCCTCGCGAGCCTCCTGGCGATGCTCGCCCTCGTGATCCTGGCCCGCGGCGGCCGCTCGGCCCGGCTGGCGTCGCTCCAGTGGTCCGAGGCCCGGCACGCCGCCGTGGTGCTCGTGACGTGCGTCTTCGCCGTCGTGGCTCTCGAGCGGCTCGGCTACCGGATCACGATGGCCGTCATCCTCCTCGTCCTGCTCCTCGTGATCGAGCGCAACCGGCCGGTGGTCGCCCTGTCGCTGGCCCTGGGCGTGCCGCTCGTCTCCTACTGGTTCTTCACGCGTCTCGGCGTGCTCCTGCCCACCGGACCGCTCGGATTCTGAGGTGGACCCCGTCCATGACCTGCTCTTCGGCCTCTCGATCGCCCTGCAGCCCGAGAACTTCATCTACTCGTTCCTGGGCTGCGTGATCGGGACCATCGTGGGCGTCCTGCCCGGCATCGGCCCGCTGGCGGCGGTGAGCCTCCTGCTCCCGGGCACGTTCGGACTCGACGCCACCAAGGCGGTGATCCTGCTGGGCGGGATCTACTACGGCGCGATGTACGGCGGCTCCACGACGTCCATCCTGATGCGAATCCCCGGCGAGGCGGCCTCCATCGTCACGTGCCTGGACGGCTACGCCATGGCCCAGAAGGGGCGGGCGGGCCCGGCGCTGATGATCGCGGCCATCGGCTCCTTCGTGGCCGGGACCCTCGCGGTCGCGGCCCTGACGGTCCTGGCGCCGCTCCTGGCGCGATTCGCGCTCCGCTTCGGTCCCCCGGAGTACACCGCGCTCCTGCTCTTCGGCCTCGTCGTCCTCTCGTACATGAGCGGACGCTCCATGCTCAAGGCGCTGGCCATGGTGACCGTCGGCCTCCTGCTGGGGATGATCGGGGTCGATCTCGCCGCGCACATGCGCTTCACCTACGGCCTGGCCGAGCTGGTGGACGGCATCGGGATCGTGCCGGTGGCCGTCGGGCTCTTCGGCCTGTCGGAGATCCTCACGACCGCCGGGAAGGCCACGCCCCCCCAGGTCTACAAGCCTCGGCTCCGGGACCTTTCCCCCTCGAGGGAGGAGTGGCGAGCCTCGGTCGGACCCATCGGGCGGGGGACGGTGCTGGGCTTCGCCGTGGGCGCTTTACCGGGCCCCGCCCACATCATCTCGAGCTTCGCCTCCTACGCCCTGGAGCGCCGGCTGAGCCGGCATCCCGAGCGCTTCGGCGAGGGCGCCATCGAGGGAGTGGCCGGGCCGGAATCGGCCAACAACGCGGCGGCCCAGGCGGCCTTCGCCCCCATGCTCGCACTCGGCGTGCCGTCGAACGCCATCATGGCGATGATGATGGCCGCCATGATGATCCACGGGGTGCTCCCGGGGCCCCTGCTCATCCGCCAGAACCCCGAGGTCTTCTGGGGGTTCATGGCCAGCATGTACGTGGGCAACGTCGTGCTGCTGATCCTGAACCTGCCGCTCGTCGGCCTGTTCGTGAACCTCCTGCGCATCCCGTACCGCACGCTCTACCCGCTCATCGTGCTCTTCTGCGTCCTGGGGGTGTACGCCGTCCGCGGCAGCGTCTTCGAGGTGGGGATCATGACGGTCATGGGGCTCGTGGGATATCTGCTCCGGAAGTTCGACTTCGAGGCCGCGCCCATCGGCATCGGGCTGGTCCTGGCCCCGACCCTGGAGATCTCGCTCCGACAGTCGCTGATCCTCTCCAGGGGCAGCTACGTCATCTTCCTCGCGCGGCCCATCGCCGCCACGCTGCTGGCGGCCGCCGCCGCCGTCCTGCTCCTGGCCCTCCTGTCGGTGGTGCGCCGGGCGCTGCGGTCTGCGCCCGCGTGATGCGAACGCCCCGGTTCGCGTGAGTCTCATGGCCTACGGGAGCGCCGTCGGGATCCGCGACGCGGACTTCTGACGGATAATGAGCTGCGTCTCGGGCGCGCCGCGCGCATCGTCCGGCAAGGAGGGCGGCTCCGATGATCGACGACCGCGATTCTCTGGAGGTGGCGCTCCACGGGCGGGGCGGGCAGGGCGTGAAGACCGCCGGCGACCTCGTCGTCTACGCCCTGTCCGCGGTCGGGTATCGCGTCAATGGACAGCCCCTCTACGGCGGCGAGCGCATGGGGGCGCCGGTCGCGTACTTCATCCGGTTCAAGCGCTCGGCGGCGCCGATCGACGATCGCAGTCTGGTGCGCCGGCCGGACGTCATGCTGGTCTTCGACGCCACGATGCTCGCGGCGACGCCACGCATGGTCGAGAGCCTCGCCCCGGGCGGCGTCCTTCTGCTGAACAGCCGGCGGACGGCGGCCGAGCTCGCGCATCTCGGGTGCACCGTCGCGACCGTGTGGGCCAGCCGGATCGCCAAGGAGTGCGGCCTGGTGCGCGGCAACGTGCCCATCGTGGGGACCGTGATGGTGGGGGCCTTCGCGCGTCTGACGGGCCTGGTCTCGCTCTCCACGCTCGAAGCGTGCCTGGAGAAGGTGATCGGGGACATGGCCCAGGACCGGATCGAGGGGAACGTCACCGGCCTGCGACGAGGGTACGACGCGGTCGATCGGCTCGCGTGGCGGGCCGTCGAAAGGGTGTAGCGACCATGGTCACCGGGTTCGAGACGAGCCTCCGGTACCGCTCCTGGAGGCCGCACACCGAGAACAAGACCGGCGCTCAGCGCTACGAGCGGCCGGTCTACGACTACACCGCGAAGATCTCGCCGTGCCGTGAAGGCTGCCCCACCGGGCACGACATCGCGCTCGCCGTGCTGCTCATCGCGCGCGGCCGTCCCGACCTGGCCTGCCGCGTCTTCCGCGAGGAGAGCCCGTTCCCGGCGATCACGGGACGCGTGTGCTATCACCCCTGCGAGGCGCCGTGCAATCGTGCGCAGTACGACCAGCCGCTCTCGATCGCGCAGCTCGAGCGATTCGTGGCCGAGCACGGGGGCGACGACGCGCCGGAAGGGAGCGGCGTCGAGCACGACACCGCGGTGGCGGTAGTCGGGAGCGGCCCGGCCGGGCTCGCCTGCGCCTATCACCTGCGGCGCCTCGGCTACCGGGTGACGGTCTACGAGGCGGCCGGCGCGCCCGGCGGGGCGTTGCGCTACGGCATCCCCGCGTACCGCCTGCCCCGCGAGGTGCTCGACCGGGAGATCGCGCGGCTCGAGGCCCAGGGCGTGGCCTTCCGCTGCGGTGTACGGATCGGCGAGAACGTGAGTGTCGGACGATTGCGCGAGGAGCACGCCGCCGTCTTCCTCGGCATCGGCCTCTCCCGTCCGCGGCGCCTGACCGTGCCGGGCGCGGGCGCGGACGGCGTGGTGTCCGGTCTCGAGCTGCTCCGGTCGGTCAACGAGGGCGTCGGCGTGCGCGTCGGGCGCCGGGTGATCGTGATCGGCGGCGGCGACGTCGCGGTCGACGTCGCGCGCGTGGCCCGGCG
>Ga0209343_10011232_pt1 | contig 10099 bp, 7 predicted proteins | sample RifCSPlowO2_02_FD_184026 | JGI IMG/M metagenome (GOLD analysis project Ga0209343, IMG submission 184026) | Groundwater microbial communities from Rifle, Colorado - Rifle CSP2_plank lowO2_0.2 (SPAdes) (version 2) | ecosystem: Environmental > Aquatic > Deep subsurface > Groundwater | place: Rifle...
GCAAGCGCTCGCCCGCACCGCCGGAATCCGCATGCCGATCTCCTACTCGCGCGGCCAGATGTTCGTCACCGACCGCATACCACGTTTCCTCAATACCTACATCCACAACATCAAGCAGACGGCCTCGGGCACCGTGGTGCTCGGCGCGACTCGCGAGTCCGGCGTGCGCGACACCGGCGTGACCGTGGCCGGCATCCGCGAGATCCTCGGCTGGGCCCGCCGACTGCTGCCCGCGCTCGATCACGCACACATCGTCCGCTCCTGGGCGGGCGTGCGCATGGTGCCCCCGGACGGTTATCCGATCATGGGCAAGGTAGAGGACCTGGAGAATTTCGTGCACGCGGTGATGCACCGCGGCGTATCGCTCGGACCGATCGTCGGACAGCTTCTCGTCGAGATCATCACCGGGCAGGCGCCGTCAATCGACCTGCATCCCTACCGTATGTCCCGCTTCAGCAACGCCACCGCCGAGGAGCTGGGCGATGTCAAGGAAACCTTCTATGCCGCAAGTTGAGCGGGACGAGCGCACGCCGCAGATTGCGCGCGGCGCGGCGTTTACCGTCGAAGTCGACGGCCGCGCACTTTCCGCGCACGACGGCGAGAGTGTGCTCGGCGTAATCTGGGCGGCTGGTATACGGTGCCTGCGCCGCACGGCCTCGAAGAAGGAGCCGCGCGGCTTCTTTTGCGGCATGGGCACCTGCTTCGACTGCCTGGTCCAGGTCGACGACCGGCACAACGTGCGGGCCTGCCTCGAGCCCGCCCGCCCGGGCATGCGCATCGCGACGAGAGCGAAAAGTGCAGGCTGAAGTCGCGATCATCGGCGGCGGCCCGGCCGGGATGTCGGCCGCGGTGGCGGCGAGCGAGTGCAGCGCGCAGGTGGTGCTGGTGGACGAGTACGCACACATGGGGGGCCAGTTCTTCAAGCGCGCGGCTGACCAATTCAGGCTGCAGAGTCAGCAACTCAGCGCCGAGCACCGAGCGGGCGAGACGCTACGCCAACGGGTCGCAGCGAGCGGTGTCGAGGTGCTGAGCAGCACGCTCGTCTGGTCGGCGTTCGGGAAGACCTTGATGCTCTACCGCGACGGCAAGTCCTTCCCTCTGCAGGCTGCGGCCATCGTGCTCGCCACCGGCGCCTGCGACCGGCCGGTCGCGTTCCCGGGCTGGACGCTGCCCGGCGTCATGACAGCGGGCGGCGCGCAGACCCTCTCTCGAACGCAGTGGGTGAAACCGGGTCACCGCGTCCTTATTGCCGGGGCCGGCCCCTTCGTGATGCCGGTGGCGCAGCAGGTGCTGCGCACCGGTGCCGAAATCGTGGCCATAGTGGAGGCCACGCGCCCGGCGGAGTGGTGGCGCCATGCGGGATCGATGTGGGGCCAGTGGCCGCGCTTTAGCGAAGCCTTCGGCTACTGGCGGAATCTCCGCCACGTGCCGGTCCTCTACGGACACAAGATCCTGCGCGCGTTCGGCACCGACGGCGTCGAGGCGGTCGAGATTACCGCCGTGGATCGTGCCTGGCGCGCCGTTCCGGGTACGCTGAAGCGCTACGAGGTCGACGCGGTCGCCACCGCCTACGGCTTCCTGCCGAACACCGAGGCCGCGGACGGCTGCGGCTGCGAGCTACTCTGGGATCCGCACGGCCAGGCCTGGTTCGTGAAACACGATGCGGGAATGGCGACCAGCGTGCCCGGCGTTTATGCCGCGGGTGAGATCACCGGAATCGCGGGCTCAGCCGTGGCCATGGAGGAAGGCCGCATCGCGGGCATCAGCGCGGCAGAGTATCTGAAGAAGATCAAGCCGGCGGAGGCGGAGCAGCGCCGACGGCCCTCCGTGGTTGAACGCGCGCACCTGATGCGCTTCGCCGGTGCCCTGAATGAATGCTTCGGGCCACGGCCCGGACTGTGGGAAGGCCTGGAGGACGCGACCACCGTTTGCCGCTGCGAGGAAGTCACGGCCGGCGACGTGCGCTCGTGCGTTCGCGCCGGCTGCGCAACGATGAAGGGAATCAAGGACTGGACGCGGGCGGGGATGGGCCCCTGCCAGGGGCGGATCTGCCGCAGCCTGATCGCGCAACTGGTGGCGCAGGAGTCTTCCACGGATCCCGCAACGGTGCAGCGGCCTCGCATCCGCCCACCGTTCAAGCCGGTCCCGTTCGATGCGATGGCGCTGTCCGAATGATCGAGATCGGCGTGGACATCGGCGGCACCTTCACCGATATCGTGCTCCTGCGCGACGGCGGCGAGGTGCACCGCGCGAAGGTGCCCTCCACGAAGCACGATCCCATCGCGGGCGTCCGTCATGGGGTGGAGAAAGTCCTCTCTGCCGCCCAGGTCGCGGCTGCGGATGTCACGCGCTTCGTTCACGGCAGCACGGTGGCCATCAACGCACTTCTCGAGCAAAAGGGCGCGACCACCGGCCTGCTGATGACCCGCGGCTTCGAGGACACGCTGGAGATCGGCCGCCAGAAGCGCTCCCGCATGTACGACCTGTTCCTGCGTCCCGAGACGCCGTCCTTCATGGCGCCGCGGCACCGCCGTTTCGGCATTTCCGAGCGCATTGCGGCCGATGGCAGCGTCGTCGAGCCGCTCGCCGAGGACGAAGTCCGGGCTGCCTGCCGCAGGCTGATCGACGATTTCGGCGTCACCGCGATCTCGGTGTGCTACCTGTTCTCCTTCCGCAATCCGGTTCACGAGCTGCGCACGCGCGAGATCATCGTCGCGGCCCAGCCGAAACTGCAGGTCTCGCTCTCTTCCGAAGTCGACCCCACCTTCCGCGAGTACGAGCGCTGCGTCGTCACCACGTTGGATGCCTACCTGCAGGGCGCCGTGGGCGACTACCTCGAGCGCCTCGGCCAGTCTCTCCGCCAGCTCGGCTTCCGCGCCAATCTGCAGGTAATGCAGTCGCGCGGCGGCATTACCACCGCCGATGCGGTCGCGCGGCGCCCGGTATCGCTGCTGCTCTCGGGCCTGGCCGCAGGCGTGGTCGGCAGCCAGTTCGTCGCCATGCGCGCGGGCTACAGCGAGGTGATCTCGCTCGACATGGGCGGCACAAGCTGCGATATCGCGCTGATCAGTGCCGGCAAGCCGCTGCTCGCCAACGAGACGCGCGTCGCCGGGCTGCCGCTGCGCGCGCAGATGATCGACGTGAACACCATCGGCGCGGGAGGCGGCAGCATCGCCTGGGTAGACGGCGCCGGCGGACTGCGTGTCGGCCCGCAGAGCGCCGGCGCCGAGCCCGGCCCCGCCTGCTATGCGCGCGGCGGGCAGGACGCAACGGTCACCGACGCGAGCCTGCTGCTCGGCTACCTCAATCCCACCGACTTCGGGGACGGCGAGCTGGCGCTTGACGTCCGCGCCGCAGAGCAGGCCATCGGCAGGCTGGGCGAGCGGCTCGGCATCGACCCGGTGCGCGCCGCCGCCGGGATCCACCGCATCGTGAATGCAAAGATGGCCGACGAGGTGCGCCGGGTCTCGGTGCAACGGGGATACGACCCGCGCAATTTCTCGCTGCTGGTGCTCGGCGGCGCAGGCCCGCTCCACGGCGGCGCTGTGGCGCTCGAGCTCGGCCTGCCGCGCGTGCTGGTCCCAGAGGCGCCCGGAGTGCTTTCGGCATTCGGGCTCCTCGTCGCCAATATCGAGCACGACCAGACCGAGACCTTCGCCGCGCGCGCGAGCGAGCTCGACCCCGGCTCGCTTGCCCAGGCGCTCGAACGCCTCAACGATCGGGGCAGAGAGAAGATGAAGCGCGACGGGGTGGCGCCCGGCAAGGTCGAGATTCGCGAATACGCCGACATGCGCTACGTTGGACAGTCCTATGAGCTCACCGTGGAGCTCCGCGGCCCCAGGCGGCTCGAAAACGCGGTCGCCGCTTTCCACGCGCTGCATCAGACCTTGTATGGCCATTCGGATCCAAAGCGGGAGGTCGAATTCGTCAACCTCAGGACCGTGCATGCGCACCGGCTGCCGCCGCCGGCGATTCAGCCCAGGGGCAAAGCCCGGTCCGCGGCGGCCTCAGCCTCCCGCAAGGCCTACTTCGAGTCGATGGCGAAATATGTCGACACGCCGGTCTACCGGCGCGACGGCCTGGAAGCCGGCGCGACGCTGGCCGGCCCCGCCATCGTCGAGCAGGCCGACACCACGCTGCTTATCTATCCTGAGCAGACAGCGACCGTCCTCGCCGACGGCAGCCTCATCCTGGAGGGCAGGCACGATGGAAACTAGAGCGCTCGACCCGATCACACTCGAAGTAGTGCGCAATCGCCTCGACGCCATCGCCCAGGAGATGCAGGACGCGCTTGTGCGAAGCGGCTACTCCAACATCATCAAGGAAGGGCACGACTGCTCGGCAGCGCTGTTCGACCGGAACGGCGAAGTGATTGCGCAAGCCACCGCGCTGCCCGCCCAGCTCGGCTGTCTGCCCTCGGTGGTGAGGCGCGTGCTCGCCGAGTTTCCGCCCGAGAGCATGGTCGACGGGGACACTTTTGTCATGAACGACCCCTACGATGGCGGGACCCATCTGCCCGACATCGCCCTCATCTCGCCGGTGGTGCATGAATCGCGCGTGGTGGCGATCGCCGCGTGCATCGCGCACCACCAGGACGTCGGCGGCAAAACGCCAGGCAGCCTGCCGACGGATTCGACCGACATCTTCCAGGAAGGCCTGCGCATCCCGCTTGTCAAGCTCTACGAGGCGGGTCGGCCGAGCCCGGTCGTGCACGCCTTCATCGAGCGCAACGTCCGCATCCCGCAGATCGTGCTTGGCGACCTCGGCGCGCAGCTCGCGGCGCTGAATGTCGGCAAGGCGCGTCTCGGCCTGCTGTTCCGTGAGCACGGCGCCGCCGCGCTATCGGCCTACATGGCCGAGCTCCTCGACCGCGCGGAAACGCTAACGCGCCGCGCTATCGCCCGCATTCGCCCCGGCTCCTATAGCTTCGAGGACTACCTCGACTCGGATGGCATCGAAGAAGACAAGCTGGTGCGGATTCGTGCCACCGTCACCGTAAAGAACTCGGACCTGCACATCGATTTCAGTGGCTCCGACGCACAGCTCAAGGGCCCCATCAACGCCGACAAGGCGGCGGTGATGTCGGCGGTGTACTTCGTCGCGAAGGCGATCGGCGACCCGAACGCGCCGGACAACGGCGGCTGCTACCGTCCGATTCACGTCAACCTGCCGGAGGGCTCCGTGGTCAACCCGCGTGCTCCGGCACCGGTCAACGGCAGGACCATCACCATGAAGCGCATCGCCGACACCATTCTCGGCGCGCTGGTCCCCGCCATGCCCGAGCGCATTCCGGCGGCTCCCTCGGGCCTGGTCCGCGTCCTGGTCTTCGGCGGTAACGACCCTGCGAACGGCCAGGCCTTCGTCTGCACGGACTTCAGCACCGGCGGTACCGGTGGCCAGCCCGAGGCTGACGGCGTGGATTCGCTCGAGACCGACATTGCCAACACCATGAACATGCCGGCGGAGTCGCTTGAGCTGAACTATCCGCTCAGGGTGCACCGCAACGCGCTGATCTGCGACTCGGGTGGCGCCGGCAAGCATCGCGGCGGTCTCGGCGTGGAGCGCGAGATTGAGCTGCTGCGCGGCGAGGTGACGGTGACGCTACGCGAGGACCGCTACCGCACCAGGGCCTGGGGCCTCTATGGCGGCAAACCGCCGCCGCTGGCACGCGCGGAAGTACGCCATGCGGACGGCAGCGGCACCGCGATTGCGTCCAAGGTCGTATTCCGCCTGTCGGCCGGCGAGCGCATCCATTGCTGGGGCACCGGCGGCGCCGGCTACGGCGATTCGCTCCGGCGCGAGCCCGCGCTCGTGCTGCAGGATGTGATCGACAGGAAGATCTCGGTCGCGGCCGCGGCGGAACATTACGGCGTTGTGGTGAACGCGGCCGGCAAGCATATCAATGCAGCCGCGACCGCAAAGCAGCGCAACGCCCTGCGCCGGGAGCGCGGGCCGATTTCCTGGACCTACGACCGCGGCGTGAAGGAATGAACTGGGCCCAGGATATGGAGCTGCGCCTGCCGGCCCTGCCGCGGCCAACGACAGTCAAGGAGCATGTCTACCTCGCGCTGCGCGAGCGGCTCACGCACGGCAATCTGGCGCCGAACCAGCGCATTTTCGAGAAAGACCTCACCGAGCAGCTCGGCGTCTCGCGCACGCCGGTGCGCGAGGCCCTCGGGCGCCTCGCCACCGAAGGACTGCTGGTCGCCACGCGGCGCGGCTACCGCGTCCCAGAGTTCACCCGGCAGGACATGATCAATCTCTCCGAGATCCGCCTGCTGCTCGAGCCGCAGGCGGCGCGGCAAGCGGCAGGGAACAGGACTGACGTAGCGCTTGACGAGATGCATAGCGCGATCGCCGAGGAGGTCACCGCGCACGCCAATGCCGACGTCAACGCCTTCCTCAAGGCACATATGCACTTCCGCAGCGCCTGGATGCGGCGAGTGAGCAATCCCCTGCTCCTCGAGACGCTCGCAAAGACCATGCACTCGCTGCATCTCATCCGGCGCTGGACGATGAGCGACCCGGTGATCCGCGGTGTGATGATCAAGGCGCACCGCGCGCTGCTCAAGGCCGTCGAGAGCCGCAACCCGTCCCGCGCGCAGGCGGTGCAGGCCAGGAGCATCCGCAAGTTCAAGGCGCATCTGATGAAGAAGATGAAGGCATGACGACCCCGGCGCGCCGTGGTTCGGGCCGTAGAAGATTTTCCCGGTAGGTAGCCCATCGAACCCGGCTCAAACTTCATATCCCGGAGATTGAGCGGGTTCGCGTTGGATTGTTTGGCGGAGAGAGAGGGATTCGAACCCTCGATACGGGTTTAGCCCGTATAACGCCTTAGCAGGGCGCCCCCTTCGGCCACTCGGGCATCTCTCCGCAGGGCTGCGATTATCGCTTAAAACGTGGTCTGTCCCTGATTTCTAGACTTTTTCCTGTTCGAGCTCGAACACCCGGTGCAGCGCGCGCACCGCGAGCTCGGCGTACTTCTCGTCGATCACCACGGTGATCTTGATTTCGGAGGTGGAAATCATCTGGATGTTGATGCCCTCCTCCGCGAGCGTGCGGAACATCTGCGCCGCGATGCCGGCATGCGAGCGCATTCCCAGGCCGACGATCGACACCTTGGCGATCTTCTCGTCGCCGGTGACGTCGCGGCACTTGACGTGCGGCTGCACCTGCCCCTTGAGGATCTTCATCACCCTCGCGTAGTCGCCGCGGCTGACCGTGAAGGACAGATCGGTCATGCCGTCGTGGCCGACGTTCTGCACGATCACGTCGACGTCGATGTTGGCCTCCGCGATCGGGCCGAGGATCGCATAGGCCACGCCGGGCCGGTCCGGCACGTCGTGCACCTGGATCTTCGCCTCGTCGCGGTTGAACGCCACGCCCGAGATCACTGCCTTTTCCATCGCCATGTGCGGATCTCCCTCGAAAGTGATCAGCGTGCCGGAGCCCGCCTCCCGGGCGAGCGGCACGTTGGGGTCGGTCAGGCTGGAGAGCACGCGGGTCGGCACCTTGTACTTGCCGGCGAATTCCACCGAGCGGATCTGCAGCACCCTGGAGCCGGCGCCGGCCATCTCCAGCATTTCCTCGAAAGTGACGCTGCGCAAGCGCCTCGCCTCCGGCACCAGGCGCGGATCGGCGGTATAGACGCCGTCCACGTCGGTATAGATCTGGCATTCGTCGGCCTGCAGCGCCGCGGCGAGCGCCACCGCCGAAGTGTCGGAGCCGCCGCGCCCCAGCGTGGTGACGTTGCCCTGCGCGTCCACGCCCTGGAATCCGGCGACCACGGCTACGTAACCCGAAGCCAGATCGGCTTTCAATCCTTCGTGATCGATGCTGACAATGCGAGCTTTTGAATATGCAGAATCCGTCAGCACCTTCACCTGCCAGCCGGCGTAGCTGCGCGCCCTTACCCCGAGATCGAGCAGCGCCATCGCCAGCAGGCCGATGGTCACCTGCTCGCCGGTGGAGGCGACGACGTCGAGCTCGCGCGCATCCGGGATCGGCTGGATCTCGCCGGCGAGCGCGATCAGCCGGTTGGTCTCGCCCGCCATCGCCGAGGGCACCACCACCAACTGGTGGCCCGCGGCGCGCCACTTCGCGACGCGGCGCGCGACGTTGCGGATGCGCTCCACCGAGCCGACCGAGGTCCCGCCGAATTTCTGCACGATCAATGCCATGCGTGGATTGTAAGCGGGATGAGCTGCGTCAGAAGATGCGATGGAACCACAGCATCGACAGCAGCGCCGAGACGAGCGCCAGGGCGGCCGCCGCGACCGAGACCAGCGCGGTGACCTCGGTGCGCTTGGACTCGAACGCGATGCGGGAGCGCAGCGTGTCGTAGACCTTCCTCAGGTCGGGCGCGCTGCCGGCGAAGAAATACTCGCCGCGCGTGAGATCGGCGATCGTCTTGAGCGTCTCCTCGTCGAGGCGCACGCGCATCGACCAGCCCTCGAAGCCGATGATCTCGCCGCTGGTGGTGCCGAAGCCCACCGTATAGATGCGCACGCCGCGCTCGGCCGCGAGGCGCGCCGCCAGCAGCGAATCGGGGCCGGTGGTGCGCTGCCCGTCGGTGAGCAGGACGATCACCGCCGAGTGGTAGGAGCCCGGCGGCACCGGCTTGAAATTGAGGTTCTTCTCCTGGAACCGCGAACCAAAGGAATACGCGGCCACATTCAGGCCGTGGTCGGGAAACAGGGTGGCGAGCGACACGATGATCGCGCTGCCGATGGCGGTGGCGCGCTGCAGCTGGAAACGGTCGATCGCCGCAATAACCTCTTCTCTGTTTCTTGTGGGCGCCTGCGCCAGCGTGGCGGTGCCGGCGAAGGCCACCACGCCGATGCGCACGTTTTCCGGCTGCTCGGCGACGAACTGCTTCGCCGCCGCCTGCGAAGCGGCGAGGCGGTTGGGCTGCACGTCGCTGGCGCGCATGCTGCCCGAGACGTCCATCGCCAGGATCACGGTCTCGTGTGTCGAGGGCAGCGTGACCACCGCCGTCGGGCGCGCCGCGGCGACGATCATGCCGGCGAGCGCGACCAGGAACAGCAACGGCGGCAGATGCCGGCGAATCTTTGCTGTTGAACCTAAAGAATCTTTAACGATCGAAAGACTGGCATAGCGCAACGCCTGGATTTGCTTCCTCTTGAGTATCAAGACATAGGCAAGCAGAAGCAACGGCAATGCCGCCAGCCCCCAGAGGAACTCAGGCCACAGAAAGTGCATGGTTTCCCAGGCGGTTGCGGCGCCTTCGCATGTCGGCGAAACGCATCACCGTCTCGATGAGATCGTCGTCCGTGGAGAGCTCCAGCGCGTCGATGCCCGCGTCGCGGAACGCGGCGCGCAGCGCGGCCTCGCGGCGCTGCGCCGCAGCGGCGAAGCGCTGGCGAAAAGCCCGGTCGGCGGTGTCGACGAACAGCTGCTCGCCGGTCTCGGCGTCCTGCATCACCAGCATGCCGGCGTCGGGCAGTTCGTTTTCCAGCGGGTCGTAGAGCCGCACCGCCACGATCTCGTGGCGCCGCGCGAGCTGCGCCAGCGGCTTCTCCCAGCCCGGCGAGCTGATGAAGTCGGAAACCAGGAAGACCATCGAGCGCCGGGAGAGCGCCTGGCGGGCGCCGGCGAGCAGCTCCCCGAGGTCGGTGCCGCGCGAGGCCGGCAGCACCGGCCGCGACTGCAGCGCGTGCAGCAGGTGCAGCACGTGGCGCCGCCCGCTGCGCGCCGGGATCACGTTGTCGATGCCGGCGCCGTACAGAACCGCGCCGACGCGGTTGCCCTGGCGGGTCAGCAGGCGCGCCAGCACCGTGACGAAGCCCGCCGACACCGCCTGCTTCTTCACCCGGGCGCCGAAGTCCACCGACGCCGAGAGATCCAGCAGGAACCAGGCGTTGATCTCGCGGTCCTCGTGGTACTCGCGCACGTAGGGCGAATTTAGGCGCGCGGTGACGTTCCAGTCGATGTGGCGCACGTCGTCGCCGTGCTGGTATTCGCGCAAGCCCGCGAGATCCAGCCCGTGCCCGCGGAACAGCGTCCGGTAGTTCCCCTGCAACAGCCCGTCGAGACGGCGGATCACCGTCCATTCCAGGCGTTTCAGGAAGGCGTCAGG
>Ga0209343_10011233_pt1 | contig 10099 bp, 14 predicted proteins | sample RifCSPlowO2_02_FD_184026 | JGI IMG/M metagenome (GOLD analysis project Ga0209343, IMG submission 184026) | Groundwater microbial communities from Rifle, Colorado - Rifle CSP2_plank lowO2_0.2 (SPAdes) (version 2) | ecosystem: Environmental > Aquatic > Deep subsurface > Groundwater | place...
GGCGAGGCCGGCAATCACGCTCGCTGTGCGGGATACCCGTGACCCGGGCGCGTTCCACGAGGGCGTATTCGGCCACGCAAAGGTTGGAAAGAATCAGCAACCTCTCCTGAAGTTCACCGACTTCCGGCAGGTCCTGAACGGCGGTGTGGGCGATCAACTCGACGTGGGGTTGATCAAGCTATGCTATGTGGACATCGTGGACGGAACCGATATCACGCCTGTCTACGAGCAGTTCGCGACGTTGCTGCGCCAAGACGCAAGTGCACATCCCAACGTCAAACGCGTTACGATGACGGTTCCCTTGACTGCCGTGCCTGCTGGAATCGTCGACTCGATCAAGCGCAGGCTGGGACGCGGGGCGACCGACTTCAAGGACAACCTCGTGCGACACCGGCTGAACGAGATGCTGGTCAGGGACTTCGGGCGCTCCGGTAGACTTTTCGACATCGCGGCCTGGGAATCGACGTACCCAGACGGTCGCACCCACACAGTTAGCCGCGATGGCATCTCCGTTCCGGCACTCGTCCCCGAGTACACAGACGACGGCGGCCACCTTAACGAGCTTGGCCGGCGTTGGGTGTCACAGAAACTGCTCCTCTTCCTGGCCGGATTATGACCACGGTCGTTCGTCTCTGCGTTTGAGGCGGCATGGCACGCTACGAGATTAATATCATCGAAGACGCGGCGCCCTACCGGCGGCAACTCGTCGAGTTCTGGAGGCAGAACCTCCCACCTTACGGAACCGAACAGCGATTCGACTGGCTCCACTATCGCAACCCGTCCGGCCCGCCGCTGACCGCTCTCGCGTTCGTTGAGGGCGACGACACGATCGTCGGGTGTGGGTCCATGTACCCATGGCCTTGCTGCTTAGGAGGCGTTGCCAAGGTGCTGTGGTTCACGAGCCACTTCGCGGTTGCGACGGACCACCGAGTGTTCGGCCCGGCCTTCGCTATTCAGAAGACACTCGCTGCCGCCTTGGCCGCCCGCGGCGAACCATTTGCCTTTGGTTACCCGAACAGAGCCTCCGTCGGACCTCTCAAGGCGGCCGGGTATCGGCACATCGGGGTTTCCCATGACTGGGTGCGCATCCTCGACGGCTGGGCAGTGATCCGTCAGCGGCTGCCTGTTCCTGGACTCAGCAGCATGGCAGGCTCGGCCTTCAAGATACTGGATGCCGCGGCTCGCGGTTGGTTCCGGCGTTCGTGTCGCTCCTACGCGTGGGAGATCGTGGAACGATGCGACGGTCGATTCGATGCCCTGTGGCTGCGAACGAGGGAACGCTCTCCTTTCCTCCTGGCACGGACCTCGGCCATCCTGAACTGGCGGTACGCCGAAAATCCGGACGTCAAGTACAGGTTTTTCGCAGTTCGCTCCGAAACGACGGCCCAGGATGAAATCGACGCCCACCTGGTGTTTACGCTCCAAGGCAGTTCGGTCGTGATCAAAGACCTGTTCCCCCCGTTTCCCGAGACCGCCTTTCCGCTGCTGTTGAGATTCCTCGATGCGATGACTCGTGAGGCGGTCCAATCGGTCATAATCTGCCACTGGGGCGACGTTCGGTTCCGCAAACTGCTTCGGCGGATATTCTTTGTCGAACGTCCCACTTATCGCGACTACTACTTCCGAAACGCCTCGGAAGCGACTGGACAGCCTGAGACTCTTCTCGCGGAGCCCGGCGACGTGTCGCTCTTCTTTGGCTGAAGTGACCGCCGAAGCACCCCTCCCCGTCAGGCCCACTCGGGCATTGACGCACTTAGCCGCCGGCCTTCGGGCTTCTGTGTGCCCTCGTGCCGTTGCCGGAGGCACTGCACACGCGGGTCGCCGGCGTCATCGGTGATCTGTTGCATTATCATCCTCAGTTTAGGGGAGTTACAGCGTGATCAATCCGATCATTCTATCCGGCGGGTCCGGCAGTCGACTGTGGCCTCTTTCAAGGACACTGCTGCCGAAGCAATTACTCCCTCTTGTTTCCGATCGGACGATGCTTCAAGAGACTGCGCTACGACTCCGCGGGTTGATTACCATCACCAAGCCGGTCGTGATCGCGCATGTCGAGCATCGGTTTCTTGTCGCGGAACAACTTCGCTCGATTGGAGTGGAGCCCGATTGTATCGTGCTCGAGTCCGAGGGGCGCAATACCGCGCCCGCCGTGGCCATCGCCGCGATGTTATCGATTGCCGCCGACCCGGACGCGACACTGCTGGTACTACCGGCGGATCACCTGATTCGCGACGCACAGGCATTTCGCGAGGACGTATCTAAGGCAAGCATGCTTGCGGAAATCGGTCGCTTGGTCACCTTTGGCATCCCGCCGACGGAACCGGCCACTGGTTACGGATATATTCGGCGAGGGACTCCGCACCACGAGTTCCCGGATTGTTATGCGGTGGCGCAGTTTGTGGAGAAGCCGGATGCGAGCAAAGCGGCAGAATTTGTACGCGCCGGTGAGTTCTATTGGAATAGCGGGTTGTTTTTGCTCCCTGCGAGAAAGTATCTCGAAGAACTTGAGCGATTCCGGCCCGATATGCATGCCGCTTGCGTTACGGCGCTTGCACGCTCAGCGCGCGACCTGGATTTTATCCGGCTCGACCCCGAGGCGTTTTTCCGCTGCCCGTCGGAATCGATCGACTACGCGATCATGGAGAATACTCGCGAAGCATCCGTGATTGCGGCACGATTTGACTGGAGCGATATCGGCTCCTGGTCCTCGTTGTGGCAAACTGGACACAAGGATGCTGAAGGCAATGTTGTGCGCGGTGACGTTGTTCTCGATGGCACTCACGAGTGCTATGTTCGTTCAGAGGGTCGCCTCGTCGCCGCGATTGGACTGAGAGGCTTGGTCATCGTCGAAACGGATGACGCCGTTCTCGTTGCGCACAAGGATTCGGCCCAGCACGTGAAGAACATAGTGGAGCGACTCAGAGCGAATGGGCGCGCCGAGTGGTTTTCGCACCGGCGCGTCTATCGGCCGTGGGGTTACTACGAGAGCATCGACGAAGGCGATCGATATCAGGTCAAGCGCATCATGGTCAAACCAGGACAGAAGATCTCCCTCCAGATGCATCATCATCGCGCTGAACACTGGATTATCGTTTCCGGTACGGCGCGCGTTACACGAGGCAGCGAAGAACTCTTGCTGTCCGAAAACCAGTCGACCTATATCCCGCTTGGGGAGCGACACCGACTGGAAAACCCTGGAAAGATTCCCCTCTACCTAATCTTACTGCGTCAGTAAAAACATGGCATTATGGTGAACATCTCAAGTTGTGGACGAGGTGTTGCCATGTCGATGATGAAACGATTTGATGCTTACCTGTCGAGGCTGTGTGAAGTGCTGGGGCACGCCGATCGTGACGCGCCGATGCGCGAATACTGCACCGGACTGATGTTGCCGCTCAAGAGAAAGAGCGTGGAACCGATTGCCGCGCACGTAGGGCCGCAAGCGGTGAGCGCCAAACACCAGTCGCTGCTGCACTTCGTGGGCAACTCGACGTGGTCGGATGAAGCGATATTGCGCAGCGTTCATGACTACGTGATGCAGCGCGTGCCGAAAGCTGGGCGCAAGGGATGGGTCTTGGTGGTCGATGACACCGGACACCCCAAGCAAGGGCGCGATTCGGTCGGTGTCGCGCGGCAGTATTGCGGCATGTTGGGCAAGACCGACAACTGCCAGGTGGCGGTGAGCGTATCCAAAGCAAACGCGCTGATGAGTCTGCCGCTGGCTTACCGGTTGTATCTGCCCCAGGAATGGGTGAAGGATGCGCCGCGGCGCAAGGCCACCAAGGTGCCCCCGGAGGTGGGCTTCGCCACCAAGCCGCAGATTGCGCTGAGGCAGCTGGCCTGGACTTGTGATCAAGGCATGGCTGCCGGGGTGCAGGCGGTGCTCGCCGACAGCGCCTACGGCACCGAGTATGCGTTCCGGTGCGGCATTGCCAAACTGGGGCTGCGTTACGCCGTAGAAGTGAAGCCTACGAGCAAAGTCTGGGGGCCGGGCCAAGGCCCCTTGCCGCCGGCGCCCTGGAAGGGGAGCGGGCGCGTGCCCACGCGCTGGCGTAAAAACCCTGCACAGCCTGCGCAAAGCGTCAAGAGCCTCGCCTTGGCGCTGCCGGCTTCGGCTTGGCGTGTGCTGCGCTGGCGCGAAGGCACCAACGTACCATTGCAATCGCGCTTCGCGCGCGTGCGGGTCACCGTCGCCCACGACGCCGATCAACACCCACCGGAACAAGAATGGCTGCTGGTTGAATGGCCCGAGGCGGAAACCGCGCCCACCAAGTACTGGCTCTCGAACCTGCCCAAGTCCAGCTCGATGACCCAACTGGTTGACACGGTCAAAATGCGCTGGTGCATCGAACGCGACTACCAGGAACTCAAGCAAGAGTTCGGTCTGAGTCACTACGAAGGGCGCGGTTGGCGCGGATTTCATCATCATGCAACTCTGACTATCGCGGCGTATGCGTTCCTGATTGCTGCACGGCTCGTTGATCCGTCCGGGAAAAAAAACGCCGTATTTCGCAAAGTTCCTGCCTTACCCAAAGGTTTCCGCCCGCGTGGCGCCGCTGCGCGCCGCTCGCCACGTGCCCGACTCGATCCCGACGTTACGCTTGGCCATCGCCCGCGCCCTCGCCGTACGCCTGCCTCATTGCCCGTGCTGCGGGAGAAGCACTCTATGAACATAACCTTATTGACGCAGTAAGACTAAGTGGCCGGCTATTAGGAGGGCCCAAACGGTGAACATCTCGATATACGGTGCCTCACCAGTCTTTTCCTCGATGCTTCGAAAAGGAATGTCCATGAAGAATTGTCGCGCGGCCATCCGATCAAGACCGAACAGCACCTTGCCATGGTAAAAGTCAGCCGCGATCTGCTTATGTTCGTCGTCTGTCATTTAGCGCACTGCGGCCATGCGAGCGAACAAACAAGGACGACCGTGCCTGCGCAGCACAGCGCTCGATAAATCCATTGGTTCACGCGCTCGGGTAAGGTGACGCCACTGTACGTTTGGATTTCCCATCCGCGGATAAATAACGTTCCCCAAAGCAACAAACCCGCGCCGGCGATTTGCAGCCATGACACCAGGTTCGCCGATGCACACCCAATAGCCCTTCCAAGTACGATGCCAGCGATGTAGCCGACGGCACCCGACGCGAGGACCAGCAATAACGACTTGAAGAAGGCTCGACGGACAACGAACGCGTTCTCGTCCTTTTCTGGATGGAGCTCCAAGAATCGCTTCGGTTCGGCTAATAGCAGCCAGACGAGGCATGCGGCTTTACGGAACCCTTGAGGTGTCGAACGGGTGTTTGCCATTTATGAGGGCTAACGTTCACAATGAGGGGCGCGCGCCGCTCTCTCGCGCGTCCCTCTCGATTGTGCGGTTAGGGCTCGATGTCATGTACTCAAGAGAACAACGATCTAACAAGTTCGTATCCATGGCGGCCAACGACAACACCGAGGAAGCCGATGATGATGTTTGACAGTGTGCCAATTAGGAAGGTCATGAGCACTTGCGACCCCCATCTCCGACGCGAGATGAGATAGTCTATTTCGTCGATGCCAGAGATTGTCTTTGGTACAGAGATCACGTTACTCCAGGCGTTCCACTTCGATGCAACCTTGAACGCTAGCCAAGCGCCGACAAAAACGGGCGCGTCGATCCAAAACGCGCCAAAGAAGGCCAGCCGCTCTAACTTGCCGAGTATCTTTCCTCCTTCATCGCCTGACGTGAGCGCGGCCCATTTGTCCTGAATTGCCTCGGTCGGGGCGCGAAGAGACTCGGTGTTTTGTGCATATTTGAGCAACGGCCCGACGCCGAGACCAAGGACGTAAATCGTGAGAAGACCGATGAGGATTTGCCAAATAGCGTCCATGCTCCTCCTTATCCGAGAGCCCTAACGTCCACGCTCACCGGCGCGCGGCTGCCATGTTTCCAACTGGCACGCCGCTTCCCGCGCGTCCGGGTGAAGCGTGCGGTTAGGCGCTGTGGAATCACTCATCTATGTACCGAAGCGTCATTGATCGTAGGCGTTGACGGAAGCGCGTGCCAACCTGCGGGTCAGATGACAGCTCCTCAATTTGCGCTTCCACGAGTTGTACCGGAAATTTCTCAAGCGTGTCGATTACGCGTCGAAGGTAGCCCCGCGTGGAACTGGAGCCCTTGACTCGACGCAGTTCCGACGCAAGGGCATCCACCGTTGCTACCGTCGGGAAAGACCCAAGGGCTTCGGCAATCGACGTAAGACGCGCGTAGTCATTGGGATATTGCCGGAGAAGCCCAAGCAGAAACACTCCTGCCTCGGCGCGCCCTCCATGGCTCATCGAATTGAGTAGGGCGCAGCCGGTGCGAAACTCCTCCTCGTTTGGCGAGAGCGCTTGCCGTAGGACTGAATCGATCGGGAAACGAGAGAGGTCTATGCCCTGCTCGGTCAGCCATGGCGCATTTGCGAAGGAGACTTTGTGACTGCTGCGCGATGCCATTTATTTCAGCGCCTAACGTCCACAATGAGGGGCGCGCGCCGGTCTTGCGCGCGTCCCTCTCGATTGTGCGGTTAGCCATCATCTTCATCGCGACAGCGCAGCAGACAGGATGGGACCACACCACATGAGGGTGTTACAGATGACGAGTTGCCCAAGCGCAAAACCGGCAAGGCAACCGGTGAGCCCGATGAGGAATGGAGCAAGACGAAACGTGGCTGTCGAACGGCGCGCCAGAACGACGCTGGCCACGGTACCAAGTGCGACACCAGGGAGTCCGAAGAGATGACCAAGCCCGAGAAGGCCCTCAGGTCTCGCGGCGGTCATCTGAACGTACCAGTAAGGGATGAACGTCACCGCGGTACCTACACCAATCCCCGCAACGAGGTAAAGAGGAGGTCGCAGACAAGCGGCAACGATGAGCAGCACCGCTGGAACCACTATGTAGTACCACAGCCCCAAATAAAGCGGGTCGCCACGTAACGAAACGAAGACGAGCGAAGGGACACATGCCGCAAGTGCAACACCGAAATCGACAAGGCGGGCAGGCTGCATGTTTGATGGCTAACGTTCACAATGAGGGGCGCGCGCCGCTCTTGCGCGCGTCCCTCTCGATTGTGCGGTTAGCCGTCAATTCTTCCCGAAACCTACGACGGCTAAGGGCGACAATGCATACGCTTGAGAGAACGCCCATCACAATTGTGCCCCAATCAAGGGTTATTCCAACGTCGCCGGATGTTAGGAGCGGCGCCAGAAGCCTGGTGCCGACGAACATGAATAAAATGATCGCGGCTAGCGAGATGGCAAGAATGCGACCCCACTCCCGCTGTCGCCACAGTCCGTATGCAACTGCCAAGGCGAACCCCGCAACGCCTACTTGTATGAGGTCGTAGTTGCGACGGGCGTCGCCCATTTGCGACCACATTGGATCGTGAGCTCGGTCCCAAATAGACGCAACCGCTGCGAATATTACGAGGCTGATCATCACGAAGCATAGCCAAATAGTCGCGCGGACGGTATTCATTGACGGCTAACGTTTCCGTTCAAAGGCGCGCCACGCGGTGGTGGAATACCTGATGGCCGCTCCAGCGCGTCCTTTGCGACGGATAGTTAGGTCGCATTTTCTTCAAGCCAACGTCTAAACACGGCGAGCGCGGGTGCGAGACTCGCCTCAGACGTGCCACGCGACTTTGCACAGTGTGATTCCCATTTCGAACCTAGAGTCTGCTGCATTTGAGAGGCCAAGAAGCGCCAAACAATGATGTGTGCTTCGTAGTCGTTCACGCTCTCCTGTAGAAAGACATGGAGAAGCTTGATGGGCTTCTCAACGCGGCGGGACTTAATGCACTCCCAGTATTTTGCCAAGTTCGTTACGCCACCGGCAGACTCTACTTCAACGACTACCGTGCAGCGGGGTAGTTCAACGCGCAGATCGCCGAACTGAAAGTATACATTCGGTTTTATTGGCAAACGGTTGCCAGCGCCTTGACCTGAGCTGTGCTCAAAGCCAAGGGTCTCGGCCAAGGCCTTGAACGGCGCCAACGCAAGTGCTTCGGTGGTTTGACGATTCATGGCTGGGGAAAGTGAGTACGCGACTTAACGTTCGCAGCCAGCGGCGCGCGCCCGAGCTGCAAAACGCAGCTGCGATGCTTCACGCGCGTCCGGCTGCGCTGCGGGGTTAGGAGTCACGGCGGTCTGCGTTCGCGAACACGCATGCGTCTAAGACACACGGGTAGATGTTGAGACGCGCTGCGAGCTCTTGCACTGCCTCTTGGACGAACACGTAGACGTTTTCATCGCCGAGCGCACTGCTGCTTGGAACAAAGTTGCACCCCAGTCGTTTCAGTGTCTTGAGCATGCGACTGTCGATGGGAATTTCATAGCGCGATAGGCCTAGCCACTGGATGTAGTTCCGCGACTGCTTCGGTCCGATGCCCGGAAAATGGCCCGACTGCAAATACTGCGCGACAGCACGTTCCTTTGCCTTGGTGGTGTAACGTCGAAGCGTGCGAAGCTGCGCGATGAGCTGTTTCCACTCCCCTGCCTCCAACACGGCGAGCGCCTTGGTGAGGTTTAAGGCAATCGGCTTCGCTCTCCAGAGGCTAGCGCGCCGAAGTTCCGCGAGCAAGAAGGGTTCTAATTCTCGTTGCTTTCGGCACATCTCGTAGCTGAGCGCAGGGCTGCCAGACTGCATGAACACCGAAACTTTTGACATTGGGCCTGCTCGTTGCATTGAAGTGACTTGGCAGCCAACCATGACGCGCCACAGTGCTGTTTTCGAGAGGTCAAGTGCTGTGCGTCGGATGTTTCGCTCAAAGCGTTCGCGTACAAAGGCGTCGTGTTCGAGAGATGCAGTCAGCCGTCGCCAGCGTTCGAGCGACGCATCGTCGATGTTCCAATAGGCGCGCATTACGGTCGTTCAGTGACTCTTAACGTCTCCGTTCAGCGGCGCGCGGCTTCATGCGCGTCCGCTGCGACGGATAGTTAGGGGGAGGCGCCTATTCACGACGGTTTTTGGCCGATGAACTGGATTACCGTAACGATGATCGCGGTAACAGCGCTTACCACAATTGCGATTATTGAAATGAGCTTTGCGCTTCGCGAGACGTTCAAGGCCGAACGGGCGATTTCATTGGCATCACGGGAGAGAACCAACTCTTGTTCCGCTCTATGATTTTCCCGTGATGCGTCTTGGTTAGCGAGCCAGTCCTGTGCCCAGGTCTTGCGTCGATTAGCCCAGACACCTTGCGAGAGCTTTTGGCGAACCTCTTCTTCGCCTAACGATGCAAGCGTTTTTATGAACTCGTCGAATTCGTTCATGGGTAGCTGGAGCTACTTGAGATTGAATTGCTCACGTGCCTCGGCAAGGACACGACGTGCGATGGGTACGCAAATATCCGTGGGCTGTCCGCTACAGGTCAACACCGGCTCAGACCAATTGCACCCGGTATCGTCAGTGCCACGGAGTGCCATGATTCCGCCGAAATGGCAATCGGCACATTCTTCATGTTTTTGGATGTGTGTGTCCAGCCAGGCTCGCAGTTCTTTTTCGGAGACAAGTTGTCGGCTCATGGTGCCCCTCCCTGATTTTGTGACGTCAACGTTCAATCACACTCAATTTCTCTTGTTGAAACCCAGACGTAGGGATCGGAACATATCTCTTCGCCATCCTTTGTAACTTCCCACCCTGACAAGTATCCGTTGTTGCCCACCATTTTTGCAGCAAAGGCAGATATGGCCAGTGCTGTTGCAAGTCCAGCCAAAAAACCCGCGATAAACTTTTTCATTGGATACCCCCTAACGTTTTGGTGAACGGCGGGCCAATTGGCGCCGTTCGTAAGGCACGGTGCTGGCGGCCCGTCCGTTCCACCTAAAGTTAGGTTTCATCTTCGATACACCAGATGCTTGCTCACATGCAGCTACTTGTCGGGCGTCGTTTCTTGAGAGGGGGCGGTGCTCTTCCCTTTTTCAAGCAGCTTGATGATGCCATTCTCAATCGCAAACAGTAGCATCGCGAATAGAGCGCCGCCTACGCATGCCCCTAGTAGTACGTTCCATCAATATAGTTACACAATAGCCTAAATAGCCTATACTGACCGCCATGATGTTTCTGACTCTCTTGCCGGAG
>Ga0209343_10011234_pt1 | contig 10098 bp, 9 predicted proteins | sample RifCSPlowO2_02_FD_184026 | JGI IMG/M metagenome (GOLD analysis project Ga0209343, IMG submission 184026) | Groundwater microbial communities from Rifle, Colorado - Rifle CSP2_plank lowO2_0.2 (SPAdes) (version 2) | ecosystem: Environmental > Aquatic > Deep subsurface > Groundwater | place: Rifle...
ACGCCTTGACCTGGTGCGACAGCGTCGGTTGAGTCACCCGCAAATGATCGGCGGCGCGGGTAAAGCTCAGCTTGTCCGCTACGGCGAGGAAATAACGCAGGTGACGCAGTTCCATGGTCCCCCGAAGCATACGCTGTATCTATCGATATGATAAAAATATATCATTTGTTCTATCGTTTCTCCAAGCGTAACCTGCAATTGGCTACCACAAGCGAATTGCGCGACGGGCAAGAACCCGAGAAAGCAGAAACATGGCGGTCTGCAAGAAATCATTGTGGCTTCCGGCGCTATTAAGCCTCGTGCAAATGGGTGACGACTCATTTGCAGCACAAATCTCCCCTCGCCCTCCGGGCGGGGGTGAGGGCTGAGCGGAGTCAGGCATTTTTACGACGCTCAGTAGGTTTCGGAACTATCCTGGAAGCGCAGGAGGAGAAACATGATTAAGGGCATCTTGGTGGTTGTTGCACTTGTTATTTGGCCTGCGGGCAGCGGTTTGGCGCAGGATTTTCCGACCAAACCCATCCGCTTGGTGTTTGAGGTTAAGGGGGCTCTTATGTAGTCGGCCCTGAAGCCTCACCGAGTCCTTTTTTCCGAAGGAGATAGCATGGATTTTTCCCTGACCGAGGAACAACGCGCGTGGCAGCTCAAGGCACGGAAATTTGCGCAAGAAGAGCTACGCCCTATTTCGCTGCAGCGCGATCGAATTGCCGACCCACGCGAGACCTTCGACTGGGAGATCATCAAGAAGGGCTCGAAACTCGGGTTTCGAACTGCAGCGCTTGCAAAGGAATGGGGCGGCCACGGCGTAGATCTCGTAACCCAGGCACTGGTGATGACAGAGCTCGCCAAGGGCGAGAGCGCCATCGCCAAGACCTTCAGCCAGTGCTGGAAGTGGACCCATTTGATTGAGGCGCGCTGTACTCCGGAACAAAAGGAGCGCTTCCTGAGACCGTTTGCGGCGGACGACACCTATCTGTTGGGTCACGCCGGCACTGAGCCGAGTGCCGGATCCGATCACCGGCTGCCGCCGGATGACGACCCCAAGGCCGGTTGGAAACTCAAGGCGGAGCGGAAAGGGGACGAGTGGATCCTGAACGGAGAAAAGTGCTTCATTGCAAATGGGAGCGTGGCAAAGCTGTTGTTCGTGGGTACGAGGACGAACCCGAACGTCAGCCAGAAGGAAGGTACCACCGTGTTCCTCGTCCCTACCAATACACCCGGCCTGAAGGTGGGCAGGGTCTTCAACAAGAGCGGCTGGCGTTTGTACCAAAACGCGGAGCTGATTTTTGAGAACGTTCGTGTGCCCCACGCCAATCTAGTAGGCGAGGTGAACCGCGGGATCTATTCACGCGGCACTTCCCATCCCTTCGGCGATTTTGAGCTCGGCGCTAACGCCTTGGGCATCTGCGACGCTGCAGTCGAAATGGCCATCCGGCATGTCCAGACGAGGTGGCCGGATGCCAAGTACTTCATTGACAACCAGACGATCCAGTTGAAGCTCTCGGAGATGCGTATGCTGACCGAGGCGCTGCGCTCATTCGTGATTCGAGTTGCTGGGGAAGGTTTGCGGCTTGCGGCGGAAGGTGAAGCCAAAACCGGGCACTACGCCAGTTTTCTGCAGAATTTTGCCACCGACGTTGTACAACGGGTTACCCTGCTTAACATGGATATCCACGGTGGCGCAGGTGTCATGACGATGGACGCGGCTGCCGATAAGCTGGTCCGAGACGCCGTCATCTGGACGCACAATGTCGGCGACTCCGTGCAGCGGATGAGGGCCATCAGGCAGAACATGGGGCTTTGACCGGCGCTTCGTCGCGCGAAGGACTATCAAACACAACTCGGGGACGCTGACAAATATGTATGATCTTCATCTTACCGCAGAACAACTGGAGTTTCGCGACACGGTACGTGACTTTGTCGAGCGCGAGATCAAACCCATCGCCCTGCATCCGAACCGTTTGGAGCCGTTCGAGAAGCCGCTGCTGCTGGATATACTCGACAAGGCCTCACGGATGGGGTTGCGCACACTGGCGCTCTCCCAAGAATTGGGAGGCGCGGGCGCTGATAACCTGACCTCGTGTATCGTCATGGAGGAACTGGCCGCAGGCGATGTGGATATCGCGGCTACGCTGGCGCAGACATCGACGCTTGCTCGGGTCTTGTTCGATCAGGCCATGACGCCCGAGCAGCGCACGCGCTTTCTGCCGCAGTTTCTGGCCGATGACCGGTATCACCTCGCCTTTGCAGACGAGGAGCCTGATCCAGATCTGCGGTGGAAATACTATCGTCCGACGGTTGTGGAAACCGACTGTCGCACGACAGCCGTGCGCCAAGGTAACGGCGATTGGGTGGTGAACGGCGTCAAGGCTTTCGTCGCAAATGCGCCCATTGCCAAGCTGATCGCCGTGCAGGTCAAAATCGATCCCAAGACCTCGGGCACGGGCGGCGTGAGTACCCTCTTGGTGTCACGGGACACGCCCGGTCTGACGGTGAGGGACTACAAAGACATTGGGCGCCAAGCCGGTCCCGACGGCGGGCCAAGTCTCCTCTGGTACCACGGGACGCGTGGCGAGGTGGTTTTCAAAGATTGCCGGGTGCCCGCGAACTATCTCCTTGGCAAGGAGGGAGAAAATGCGCTGAGCGGTGCTGCACAATCGGTACAGCGCGGCATCCCGCAGTTCGCGGCAATCAATATCGGCATCGGTCGGGTCGCCTACGAGGCCGCGGTCGACTATGCCAAACTGCGGGTGCAGGGCGGGCGGCACATCATTGAGCACCAGGCGATCGGCACCATACTGGCCGACATCGCGATCAAACTGGAAGTGGCGCGCAACACCGTGTGGAAAGCAGCCTGGGCTCTGGACCATCCGGATGCCGTCGCCAGGCGCAGCCTTTCCGATCTTTCGCTCCAGACCATTGCCAAGGTGTTTACTTCGGAGGTCCTCTACGAAGTCGCCCTGGATGCCCAGGAATGCTTTGGAGGCATGGGCGTGATGCGGGACATGCCCCTGCCAAAGTACGTACACGACGCGCGAATTTTCCTTCATTCGGGGGAAAGCAATAGCGTGGCGAAATTCCGCATCGCCGAGGCCGTGGCCGGCTTCCGGTAGGCGGTGGCCAGTCAACGTGGTCTATACACCAACATTCCACATAGCGACAAGAGGGGCATTCCAAATCAAGCATAACGCACAACCATCTGTAAACCACAGTGGAGAACGATCATGATATCCGTGTTTCGTATGATTGTGGTGACCGTGCTTGCCAGTGCGAGTTCGTTCGCTAACGCGCAAGCGCTTCCGGCAGGTCCTGAACAAGCCTATCCCGCCAAGGAGATACGGCTGGTGTGCCCTTATGCTCCAGGCGCCGGGGGCGACTTTATCACGCGAGCGCTGGCGCAGGAACTCAGCGTAAATCTGGGCAAACCAGTGATTGTCGAAAACCGTCCCGGTGCCAACGGCATTGTCGGAATGGGGTTCGTTGCGAGGAGCGCGCCTGACGGTTATACGCTGGTGCTGGCGATAAGCTCGGGGTGGGCGATCAACCCGAATCTTTACTCGAAATTGCCATACGATTCCGTGAAGGACTTCGCGCCGATCATACTGCTAGCTGGGAATCCCCAATTTCTGGTGGTGCATCCGTCATTGCCGGTCAAATCGGTCAAGGAATTGATCGTGCTCGCCAAGGCACGCAAGGCACAACTCGCGTATGCGTCGGCAGGCAGTGGCAGTGCCTCGCACCTCGCCAGCGAAGCGCTGAAAACCATGACCGGCACTGACATTCTGCATGTGCCATATAAAGGGGCGGGGTTAGCGATAACCGATCTGATCTCGGGACAGGTGCAGCTTTCTCTCATGGGATGGATTACGATCGGCCCCCACGTCAAGACCGGCAGGCTCCGCGTGCTGGGCGTGACTTCGGCAAAACGCTCGCTGCTGTTACCTGATCTGCCGGCGATTGCCGAGACGGTGCCGGGTTACGACTTTTCTCTGTGGTATGGGGTGGCGGCGCCGACGGGAACATCAGGCGAGATCATCGGTAGGCTTAACACAGAGATCCTGCGCGTGCTCGCCGCCCGCGACTTTCGCCAGCGCATCGAGGCTCAGGCGATCGAGCCGATTGGCAGCACACCCGAGAAGTTCGGTAATTACATCAAAAGCGAGATCACCAAGTGGGGAAGGGTAGTAAAGGACAGTGGAGCGAAAAGCGACTAAAAGCTTGTTCACGGAGTCTCTTGCAAATCTCCCCAAGCAATCGGAGGTGATTGTCGTGACGGTGCGCCATCTGCCTCTGGGGACGAGCAAATGGAACAAGATCGAGCATCGGCTTTTCTCCCATTCGTGAGGAGGGAAAAAGGATGAAGATGCCGAGAGGTACCGCATCGCCAGCGGTGATGAAACTTGCCCAGCCCGCGGCCGAGCCGCTCGTCATCGCGCGTGTGGACGCGATTCCGGTCGAGTTGCCGCTTGCCAAGCCGATGTTTATGGCGGGGGTGAAGATCGAGCGCGCGGAGAACCTGTTGGTCCGCATCGAGGCTCGTAACGGCGCGGTCGGGTGGGGGGAGGCGGCCTCGGCGACCGTGACGGGCGAGTTGCTCCCCGGAATGGTGGCTGCGGTTGAGCGGTATCTGGCGCCGCTGCTCATCGGTCAGGACGCACTGCAGCACGCGATGCTCACCGCACGCTGTGCCCAAGCGCTGCGTCACAACCGCGGCACGAAAGCGGCGGTGGAGATGGCCCTCCTTGATCTGGTCGGCCGGCATCTGCGGGTTCCCGTCAGCGACCTGTTGGGGGGCGCGCTGCGCGAGAGCGTTCGGCCCATGTGGCTGCTCGGCAACAGGACCGCCGCCGAAGACATCGCCGAAGCCCGGCGCAAGCAGGAAGACGGTTTCAATTTTTTCAAGCTCAAGGTCGGCGTAAGATCGGTGGAAGAGGAAATCGAGGAAACACTCGCCTTGCGGGAGGCGCTAGGCGAGGACGTGACTCTGTGCGCCGACGCCAACATGGGCTACACGCTGCCGATCGCAGGTCATTACATCGCAAGAACGGCCGGCGCGCGGCTGCTGTTCCTTGAGCAGCCGTTGCGCAACGATGATCTCGCAGGCATGGCGGCGCTCGCTAGGACGAGCCCGATCCCGCTTGGGGCCGATCAGGCTATAGACAGCGTGAAGGACATCCTCGATTACCAGCGTGCGGGAGCGGCAGCGGGCGTGAATCTCAAGACTAGAAGGCTCGGTGGCGTGAGCGTGACGGTGCACGCCGGGCGTATCTGCGAAACGCTCGGCTTGTCAATCGATCTCGCGTGCAAGGTCGCTGAATCAAGCATCAGCGCCGCCGCGCTGGTCCAGATTGGAGCAGTGCTCGCCAACCTCGACTGGGGCATCAGTCCGACTAATTACTACCTCGCGGTTGACACCGTTCGGGAGCCGCTGCATCCGCAGCACGGCGTCGTCGCTGTCACCCGCGGCTACGGTCTCGGTGTCGAGGTGCTGGAAGACGTGATAGCGCGCTATCGTGTCTGCTGAAGCAGGGTAAAGGAGCGTGGCGGTTTGGGCCACGGGGATTACCGCTGGAACGCATAACGTCGAGGCGGACCACGCATATGGCATTGATAACGCATCTTGTGCACGCTGCAGTGATAGGCGCAGCGCTTGAACTTGCGGCGGCCGGAGCTGCGGCTCAGCCGGCCCTGGCCAGGTCGCAGGGGTATCCGAACAAGCCGATCCGCTGGATCGTGCCATTCGCTCCCGGCGCCGCGGCGGATATCTTGTCGCGCGCCATCACTCAAAAGCTCACCGAGAGCTGGGGGCAGCAGATCGTGATCGACTTCCGGCCGGGCGCGGGTGGCAGCCTGGGAACGCAGATCGCCGCGGGCGCCGCGCCCGACGGCTATACCGTGATCCTCGTTCCGGCGAGCTTTGCCAGCTCTCCGAGCCTCTACAGCAAGCCTCCCTACGATCCGGTGAAGGACTTCGCGCCGGTGACCTTGGTCGCGGCCTCGCCGCTGATCCTAGTCGTGCATCCTTCAATGCCCGTGACATCGGTGAAGGAGCTCGTCGCGTTGGCAAAAGCCAGGCCGGGCGAGCTCAATTACGCGTCTTCCGGAATCGGCGTCGGGAACCACCTGGCCGCCGAACTGTTCAAGAGCATGAAGGGGGTAAATATCTTCCACGTGCCCTATAAGGGAAATGCGCCAGCGCTGATCGATCTGATGGGCGGCCAGATTCACATGATGTTCCCCAACGCGCCGTCCGCGCTTCCCCATATCAAGGCAGGCAAGCTGCGCGCGCTGGCGGTGACGACTTTGAGGCGCTCGGCGCTGCTTCCGGAGTTGCCCACCCTCGCAGAGTCCGGTCTACCCGGGTTCGAAGCCAACAACTGGGCCGGTTTGGTGGCCCCGGCGGGAACGCCCCAGGCCATCATCGGCAAGCTCCACAGTGAAGTCGTGAGGTCAGTGAAGTTGCCGGACGTGCACCAAAGGCTCGTCAACCTGGGTTTCGAGCCGACCGGCAACACATCGCAAGAGTTTGCGGCGTACATCAGAACGGAGATCGCGACGTGGAACAAGGTGATCAGGGCAGCAGGCATCCGTGCAGACTGAGCGAATAAAGATTATTGATCGTTGAAATCAGAGTCAGAAAAAGGAGGAAAAATTATGAAGATTATTTGTATTCCACCGTACAGGCGAGTGGGAGTAAATTATGATCCAAAAGAAGGGCATTACATGGTCCATGAAATTGTAGAGAATATGAGGAGAAAGGGACAATTGGAAGAGGTCGAGATGGATATTGATGATGGTTATCCTACAGAACATGCGGGCGAAAATCGTGACGAGGAGATTTTAGCTTACATAACTGTGGGGTTCCTCAAAAGAATCAGGGAAATTTCTGAAATGGGTAAGTATGATGCGATTGTGACTTCCGGGGCAATCGAACCAGGTTTTTTTGCCGGGAGGATGATTTCTAAAATACCGATTGCCTTTTGTGTACACTCTGCTGTTCATGTTGCATCTCTTATTGGTGATAGGTTCACGATAATACAGAACCATGATCCAGGAGCACTGATTGTTCGACACTATGTAGAGCTCTACGGTCTCAGCCACAAATTGGCAAGTGTGAGACACGTAACACGTCCATCAACTTATCCAGTGGAATTTATCCACCAATATGGATTACGACATAAGAAAGAGGAAAGAATGAACGTTCCTGAGGTAAAGAAGCTCATCAATGATGTAGTGGACCAGTCCATAAAAGCTATTGAGGAGGATAGGGTGGATTCGATCATCCTCGGAGGCCCATACTTTGAGATTCTTGAAGATGAGATCAGGCAGGCACTTAATGAGGCGGGTTATGGTGAAATACAGTTAATATGCGAGCTTTCTTCCGCCGTAGAGGTGGCCAAGGCCATGGTGAATATGAAGCTGAAGCAAGCGCCCAGAGCCTATCCCGCTTATACTTTAAAGGCAAAACCTGAATTCCGGTAAGAGAGATGGGAAAAATCTGTAGCAGCAGCCTGTTGCGGGCCCCGCTCGTTATTCTCGCATGCGTTGCCACCGCAACCCATGCCCAGCAGACGCCGGGCGAGCTTCCGGGTAATTACCCGAGCAAGCCGATCCGGATGCTGGTGGGCAACGCCCCCGGTGGCGGCATCGATCTTACCGCCCGTGCCGTAGCGCAGAAGCTTACCGAACGATGGGGCCGCTCCGTTGTCGTGGACAACCGTGCGGGAGCGAGCGGCGTTATCGCGATGGATCTCACAGCACAGGCGACCCCGGACGGCTATACGCTTCTAGTCACGGCCGGCAGCCTGATCGGGACTGCCACGGCGCAAAAAAAGCTGCGCTACGATGTCCGGACAGCTTATGCGCCCATCACGCAGTTGACCTCGCTGTACTACTTGCTGCTTGTTACGCCTTCGCTGCCGGTCAACTCGGTCAAGGATCTGATCGCATATGCGAAGAGCAGGCCAGGCACGCTCAATTACGGGTCTTCCGGCGTGGGCGGAGCCGGGCATCTTGCTGCGGAGCTTTTCAGCTCGATGGCAGGAGTGAGGATGGTGAACGTACCCTATAAGGGCGGCGGCCTGGTACTAGCCGACATGATCAGCGGACACATTCAATTGGGGTTCACCAGCACGATTTCGGGCATGCCGCATGTAAGAAGCGGCAAGCTGAAGGCGCTCGCCGTGACGAGTCCTCAGCGCGCGAAAGCCCTTCCCGATCTGCCAACCCTCTCTGAAGCGGGTGTGCCGGGATTCGACTTGATCAACTGGTACGGACTCTTTGCGCCGGCAGGAACGCCGCGGGCTATTGTTGCCGTGCTCCACCGGGACGTCACCCAAGCTCTCAACAGTTCCGATGTCCAGGCAATGTTTGCCAAGGACGGCGCCGAAGCGGCACCGTCCGACTCGCCGGAAGAGTTCAAAGGTCTACTCGCCAAGGATCTCGACATGTGGGAGAAAATCATAAGAACGATGTCAAGCTTTGCCGATAGCTTACGTTGACGGCAGGGGAATGGATTCTTCGTTTCGTAGCTGCCGTCCCCTCTCATGCGCATAAAATCGATACCTCTGGCTTGTGCTCTCTGTGGACTGCTGTTTGTCCATTTCATGGTGCATGCTCAATCCGGGGCCTACCCGACCAAGCCCATCAGGTTAGTAGTGCCGTTTCCCCCAAGCGGCATTAGCGACATGACTGCACGTATTGTCGCAGATAGACTAACTGAGTCTTTGGGCCAGCCGATCATCGTCGAAAATCGAGGGGGCGCTGGCGGCAACATCGGGATAGAGCTGGTCGCCAGAGCCACGCCGGACGGATATACCCTGCTTTTTTTTAGCTCACCCACCTTTGTGGTCAATCCCAGCCTCCGTAAGGTGGGTTACGATCCGATCAGAGATTTTATTCCGGTCGCCCAGGTCGCATCGGCGGCCAATCTGCTCGTGGTTCCGCCGTCGCTGCCCGCGCGCTCCGTCAAACAACTGATCACCCTCGCGCGCGCGAAGCCAGGCACGATCAATTATGGTTCCGGGGGCAGCGGCACCTCGGGACGACTCGCTACCGAGCTCTTTAGGATTGCCGCTGACATCAATATCGTGCACGTACCTTATAAAGGAACGGGACCCGCGGTAGCCGCGCTGCTCGGCGGCGAAGTGCAGATAGTGTTCGCCGCAATACCCGTGGTGCTCCCTCATGTAAATGCGGGCAAACTGATTCCTCTCGCCATCACCAGCGCCGCCCGCTCGGACGACATCCCGAATGTGCCCACTATGGCAGAGGCCGCGATCCCCGGTTTTGACGTCACGTCTTGGTCTGGTGTCGCTGCCCCGGCCGCAACGCCAAAGGCAATCGTCGCGCTGCTGCACAGGGAAATTGATAGAGCTATTCGATCGCCGGGGGTACGCGAACGCATAGTAGGCCAGGGTGCGCAGCCGACCACGCGGACTGCGGAAGATTTAAGCCGGTATGTTCAATCAGAAGTAAAAAAATGGGCCGACGTGATAGAGCGCGCGGGCATAAGGGCCGAATGAGAGGATGCCTAGGCGCAGGGCAATAGGCCGTCGACCAGCCTTTGTGTATCCGTTCTTCGATAGCGCATTGCGGACGCGTCCGCAAGGGAACGCGAGATTCTTAAGACACACATATGGGCACTTCCATGGTGGCGCAGGTGTCATGACGATGGACGCGGCTGCCGATAAGTTGGTCCGAGACGCCGTCATCTGGACTCCCTGCGTCAAGCACAGGAAGGCTACCGCATCAGATGCTTTGTTTTCCAACGCTTTCTCTACCCACAGTTTGTGTCCATGAGCCAAAAATCGACAATAGGAGAGATCCCTTTGAGATTTATAGATATCCCGCCATACCGGAGAGTAGGAGTTAACTATAGCCCAACAGAAGGGCACTTCATGATGCGTGAACTTATCTCCAATTTGAAAGCGAAAGGACAACTGGACGGAGTCGAGATTGATATCGACGAGGGAGAACCCACGGACCATGGAGAGGAGACCCGTGACGAGGCCGTCGTGACGAATATAGCGGTGGGAGTCGTCAAGCGAGTCAAGGCCGTTTGTGAGATGGGGAAATATGATGCGATTATCACACAGG
>Ga0209343_10011235_pt1 | contig 10098 bp, 7 predicted proteins | sample RifCSPlowO2_02_FD_184026 | JGI IMG/M metagenome (GOLD analysis project Ga0209343, IMG submission 184026) | Groundwater microbial communities from Rifle, Colorado - Rifle CSP2_plank lowO2_0.2 (SPAdes) (version 2) | ecosystem: Environmental > Aquatic > Deep subsurface > Groundwater | place: Rifle...
GAACCGAGGTTATGCCTTGACTGGCCGATACCGCTGGCGGCATCGCCAGCATCGAAGGCGCCGCCTGCGATTGTGCCGGCATCATCAGCGGCGAATGAGGTACCAACTGCTACGAAGCCAGCTGAAAGAGCGATGAGAGAAGCTAACGCAAGCCTTTTCATGTTTAACTCCTTTAAGTTCACAAGTAGGTTTAGGTTCAGTTCAGTTTCACACCTGGCTTGACGTTGGATCTTGAATTCTCTGAAGACCAGCCAGGAGGTCTTCAGTTGCCGCGTGTAATCTGAACCGCCATCAGCTCAAACCCACTTGCAGCGGAGTTGCTTGCGGATCTCCTATCCGCGCTTCCGGAACGACCAGGCCCGGTGGGCCTGCCCAAGCCGCCATCAGCTCAGGTCCGGAAAAACAACGACGTGCGTTTACAGTTTGAATCTTTTAAGGATCCGGCCTTGAACCGCCATCAGTTCAAAACCTTTTTCAGGTATACGATATTTATTAAATATCCTTTAACGCAATACTAATCCAAAATACATCCTTTTGTCAATAGGAAAGTGAGTGGCTTTTGGCAAAAAAATCTCCCGCCCGAACCTCTTTTGAAAAAAACCACGATAATTCAACATGTTAGGCGCGGCAGGGTCAAACACAACAAGGCCGGTTATAACCCCCCGGCTCGCAGAGCGCCTTCATTAAAATCTCGTGAATCTCACACAAAAAGGTCTATAAATCTACCAAGCCCCAGGGCTTGCGGGGTTACTCCATCCGGGGAGAGAGTCGGGATGAGGGGCCATCCTGGGAGCCTGTCATAACAGCGGTTTCTTTACAATATTCCTCCGATTATCTTTTTCGTTGCCATTTTCCTGAGCTTTCGTCATAATTAAACCACTACCGCCTGGAAGGCGGCAGGTTCGAAAAACAGTCGGCTGAAAACCCGACTGAAATCTCCCCCTTTTCCAAATGGGGACTAAGGGGGATTATAATGACTTCAAGATAATCTCCCCTGACCCCTCTTTAGGAAAGAAGGGGACCAGGAATATCCATCGCTTCCACATTTGATATCGCGCTTTCAGCGACGCACTGGAAGTCTTCGCCTGTAAGACGAGGGATTTTAAATCCCATTGTGAGACATTAAATCTTCCGGCGGAAGACCGCGGAAAATCTTCGAATATACAACCTATTACAGTTCACTCGCTTGGCCCAAGCCATCTGCGGGGAAGCAACTGGCGACCAAGTTCATCTATGGATCGAATTGATTCCTTAACATCCCTGAGGTTTTTTGCGGCCTTTTTCGTGATCTTTGTCCACGCCAGGGGCACCCTCGGAGTGCCTGAAGACTTCCTTACCACCTTCGCCCTGACTGAGGCGGTTTCATTTTTTTTCGTACTTTCAGGTTTCATTCTCGCCTATGTTTATCCAACGCTTGAAGGCCCTGCCATCAGGAATTTCCTGATCAGGCGTGTAGCCCGTATCTGGCCTGTCCATGCGCTCGCCCTGTTGTTTTTGCTGGCTTTTGGCCTTTTTTCGCTAACACCCAGTCCATATATATTCACGCTAAATCTTTTCCTCCTGCACTCATGGTTTCCATTTAAAGATATTTATTATTCCTTCAATGTGCCATCCTGGTCCATCTCGACAGAGTTTGCGTTTTATCTCTTTTTCCCTTTTCTGATAAAAAACTTTATCTCTACCGGAAGGACAAAAATAATACTTGCAGCCGGCCTGGCCCTGCTGATGGTTTTGATATCGAATTATATGGACCTTCCTCACAACAAAGATGCTTCTTCTTACCAGTTGACCAACATCGGCCTTATATATGCGCTTCCATTGACCCGTTTATTCGAATTCTGTCTTGGCATATGGACCTGCTTTCTGTGGAAGGAATACAGGCATAAGATCCGATGGTCCGCTATAACGGTCACGGTCCTTGAGATCGCCTTTGTAATTGCCATCGCCTTTTTCGCCAATCTTGTCATGACATCCGGCATCATTGGCCCTGAGCTCGGCTCAGGGACTTACATCTATATAAGGAGAAGCGGGGCCAGCCTTCTTTTTGCCGGACTAATTTTCGTAACTGCCTTGCAGTCCGGTTATATCTCCAGGGGCCTCAAATTACGCCCTTTTGTTTTCTTAGGCGAGATCAGCTACACCATCTATATATTCCATAGCCCGCTGATATACGCCTACATGGTTTACGGCCATCGGCTCTGGTTCATCCCCGAGCGCTTTCTTTACCCTGCATACTTCATTGCACTTGTTGCCTGGTGCTCTCTTGTCTGGATTTTGTTCGAGAAGCCGGTAAGGAAGCTCATAATCAAAAAACTCGGCAGAAAACCTGCCATAGCCCCAGCCTCTTCGATATCAAACCGATAGCCGCGCTCACATCCTTGAGAGTAGAAAAGATTGCTCCTCTAACAGGATGTTGAAAAAATCCATCCAGGTAAGCGTTAAATATTTAAAAAGACCTTGAGAATCGGGGTGTTTTGAAGGGTTTTTATTTGGTGGCGGTGCGTGGAGTCGAACCACGGACGCGGGGCTTATGAGACCCCTGCTCTGCCAACTGAGCTACACCGCCTTGCTGAAAGGCATGGACGAATTTAAATCCAAGGCCGAGAATTATAGCGAAATCCGATGTGAAAGTATATAACTTTTTAATGTCCCGAAGAGCTTCCCGGTCCCTGTGACCACCAGCATCGTCACCTCCTGGTTGCCGTCGCCGTCAAGGTCTTCGACCATGAAATCCGCGATATACCCTTCCACCGGCTTTGTCCGCCAGTTCTCGGATACGGTCCCGCCGTCCTTGTCCCAGGAAAGGCTTATTATCTCACCTGTCTTAAAGGTGATCGGGCGCGCAGCGCTCCTGCCAAGGCCGCCGGGCGTGTTCTTCTTTATGACCAGCTCCCTCAAGCCGTCCTTATCCATATCAAGATGAAAGAACCTGCCCTCTACCGGGATAGGCTCTGGGTCTGGCGACCCGGGGGTTTCAGCCTTGAGCGCTATATAATTGAGGGTGCCCGCGTAAAAATCGGCGCTCCTGTAAGAGGGAGCCCAACCCTTGCCGCCATCTTTGCCTGCATAGACCTTCAGATACTCCCTGTCGTCAACTGTAACAAGGTCTACCGCGCCTGAACCGGTAAGCGTAAAGGCCTCAAACCTGAAGAGGTCGACCTTTGCCGGAAGCTCGATATTTAAAGGACCCTTTTCAACGAGCTTCTCCCCCTCTTTCCTTAATACCGCCAGGCCGCCGTAGAAGCCGTCTATCTGTCTGAACCTCTGCCCCACGAGCACAGGCGCTGCCGCGTCTACCTGGACCGTGCGAAGAAGCCACTCGATATCCCTCGCGGTTATCTTGTAAGAGCCGTCCCTGTACTCGAGCATGGCGCTTTCCGCCTTGTTCCCCGATATCCTCGAAACATATACCTCTGGAGTCCCGTCATCGTCAGCGTCTATTGATGATATGGCTATATTCGACCCTGTCCTGTCCTCTATCTCGTGAATGACCTTGAAGCCATCGGGCATATAGGCGCCGACGACTATCTTGCCCCCTGATATCAAGAAGAGCTCCTTTTTTCCGTCCCTGTCAAGGTCCGCGGCTGTCATGGCCACGAACACGCCATCCATCTGGCCGCTCTTCCAGGCAACAGGCCTCTGCCGCTCGGTCTTCGCCTTCACGATGAACTCTTCCCCGGCGCCCTCTTCCTTTGGCGGTGACGGCAGGCCGGCGGATGAGAGCGCCTTTACCGGCTCTGCCTTCTGCGCAGGCGCTTTGGAAGGATCGAGCGCGGCAAGGACGTCGGAAGAGAGCCTGTCCGTAAGTCCGATTATAGACTCAAGCCCTGTTGACTGAGAGGCGAACGGGGTCGCTTCTCCCGTTGCCACGTTGACGAGCTTCGCGTCCATGCTCACGGCCTTGCCAAAGACGGTGACGCTCCCGAACAGGACATAGTCCGCCTTGAGCCTTGCCCCGGCCTCAAGGGCCGAGCTGTCGTTAAGCACAGCCTTCCCCCCGGACTTCTCGGCTACCGCGCCTCTTACCAGGTCGGGCCTGATAAGCTCTACTGAGCCGCCGAGCCGGGAAGCGAGCATGTCTGACATCGCGTTCCTTACGAAGTCCATATTCTCGGCCGAGTTCACGTTCCAGGGGAGGACGGCAAGCGACTTTGCCGCCTTGGCCCCTTCAGCATGGGCTGAGCCTATGACAATAAATACAAACGCCAGAAGGGTTGAAAACCTTGCGAGTAATCTCATCATGAAGACCTGCCTTTGAAGTATTTTTAGAGGCACCCTTTATTTTAACCGGGCGCGCAAGGCCGGTCAAACTGTTTTGGTATCAAGCCTGAAATGGAGCAGCCTTTCAACGGGCTGCCCCCCTTTAAGGTGCTTTTCGATTATCTCGTCCACATCCTCTATGGTCACGTTCCTGTACCATGTGCCCTCGGGGTAGACGACGATGACCGGGGAGTACTCCCGCCACACCGGTCTCCCTGCATACGCCAAGACAGCCCGACCTCGACGACTTTACCTCTCCTTTAAGGCCGCGGTCCCTGATCTTCTCCTTTAAACTTTCATGTATCGCCTCAGAGCCCTTCGCTGAGCACTGCTTGCCCTGGCAGACGAACGTATGCAGCCTGTATGATTTCACGGATATCCCCCCAGTCTTAAAAATGTCAGATAAATATAATCCGATTTCAGCGTGGCATAATCAAGTGGAAATCGCATGAACGATTTTTAGAGGTAGCCTTTGATGATTCTGGTATAATCCCTCCGACTATTAAAACCCTGGAGGGTCTTTTGGGGGCGCAAAGCGACTACGAGCTTATCTATAAGGACAAGACAGCCGCTGGAGAGGTCTTGTCCTCCGGCGGCGCCCCGCTCTGGAAGATGAAATCCTCAAGGGGCGGGAACGGCTGGAGGAACCTCCTTATATCAGGAGACAACCTCGGGGCGCTCCTTTCCTTGCTGGAGATGAAAAAAAAAGGGGCGCTCAAGTGCGCTGACGGTTCTACCGGCGCGAGGCTCGTATACATCGACCCGCCCTTTTCCACCAACCTTGAGTTCAGGGGCAGGCATAACCAGCGGGCGTATAAAGACAAGATAACCGGCGCCGAGTTCGTCGAGTCCCTCCGGAAGAGGCTCATCGTGCTCCGCGAACTCCTTACGGAGGACGGCTCCATCTTCGTCCACCTCGACTGGAAAAAGGCCCACTATATAAAGATCGTGCTCGACGAGGTCTTTGGTGAAAAGAACTTCCTTAACGATATCATCTGGAGCTACGGAGGCAGGGGGGCGAAGGCGGTGGCAGGGCAGTTCTCCCGGAACCACGACATACTCCTGTGGTACGGCAAGGGGGCGCGTCACGTCTTCAACCAGCTGACCATCGGGAAAAGGGTCCCCAAAAAGGGGAGCGGCTTCAAAAGAGACGAAGACGGCCGCTGGTTCAAGACCTCGCCGAGGGGAGACTATACCGATGAGAGCATAAAGGCGCTCTCAAAAGAGAACCGGATCTACAGGACCAGGACCGGCAATATAAGGATAAAGTACTTCCTCCGCGAGGACGGCGACTGGGTCATTGAAGACAAGCTCGTCGGAGATGTATGGGACGACATACCGGACGCCATGCACCTCTCGGAGGCTGAAAAGACCGGCTACCCCACGCAGAAGCCGGAGGCGCTCCTCGCGCGCGTCGTGAAGGCCGCCTCGAACAAAGGCGATATCGTGCTCGACTGCTTTGCAGGGGCAGGCACCGCTTCCGCCACAGCCGAAAAGCTCGGCAGGAGATGGGTGGGGGTCGATTCAGGCGAACTCGCCATTCATACGATAGAAAAAAGGCTCCTTACGATAAAGGATTCCAGGGATATAGACGACCCCGGGAAAAGATATGGGAAGGCAGCAGCGCCCTTTGACGTGCTCGCCAGGGAAGGATGCGAGTGCGAAGGAGACGACCACGCCCCTCAGGTCAAATGCGCTTACTCAATAGATGAGACGGCGGGCGAATGCGTGGTCAGGATCGAACGGTTCTCAAGCGCGCATCATACTGGGCCGGAAGGGAAAGAGGCCCTGTCATCCGTAGCCCTGGACTTCGATTTCGACGGCGAGGTCTTTCGCTTCGACGCCTTCCACACCGCGGCAGAGTTGGAGAAAAACGGCTTTGAGCTCCGCTTTCCCATCGAGAAGGTAAAGGGCGGCGTCATGCTGGTCTTCGCGGACATACACGGCAACGAGAAGTGGTTTTTGGGAGAGCTGGAGTAAGCCGCTATTACGCTTCCGGGGCTTAGCCCAGATTACGATTTTTTAAAGATTCCTTTTACTTGTTTTTAATCTTGCCGATAGATAATACAGACGGGAAGGGGGGATTCCCCGAATGGGACAGAGAATCCCCCGTAAGCGGCTGACGGCGGTCGCTTTGCTTCCCCTCGCTAAAGGTATGCGTTATTATCCGGTTTTCCTCGATCTCAAGGACAGGGCCTGCCTGGTGGTAGGCGGCGGTTCCGTGGCCCAGAGAAAGGCATTGAGCCTCCTGGCCGCGGGCGCAAGGGTTGATGTGGTCGCCACAAGGGTGACAAAGGCGCTTGCCGGCCTTTCGGACGAGGGGACGATAACGCTTGAAAAGCGGGCCTACAGGCAGGGAGATGTGACGGGGCATTTCCTGATAATAGCCGCCACCGGTTCCAAAGAGGCGAACTGGTCCATCTACCGGGACTCTGAAGCTGCGGGCGTACTCGTGAACGTTGTCGACGACCCTGAGCGCTGCAGCTTCATAGTCCCATCGGTAGTGGACAGGGGGGCGCTCGTAATAGCCATCTCCACCTCTGGCAAAAGCCCCTATCTTGCCAGGATGCTCAGGGAGGCGCTTGAGGAGTGCATAGGCGCCGAGTACGAGGTTTTTCTTGAGATACTGGGGGCGGCCCGGAAGAAGCTGTTGAAAACCGGCCTCAGTCGTGATAAAAAAGAAAGTATTATCAAGGATTTGGTGAGATCTCCCCTGCCAGGGCTCATTAAGGAGGGGCGCTCCAGAGAGATAAATTCGGTCCTTAAGGCCAGGCTTGGAGAAGCGTACACCCTGTCCAGGCTTGGGATAAATATAAAAAAGGAGAGCGGGCGCCCTTAAGGTGTCCGTGGTCGTTCAGGCAAGGTGAGCGAAATATTTTTTCATATAACAGCGGCGGTATACCTGGTGACTACGGTCCTTTATTCAGCATACCTTTTTGCCAGAAAAGAGAGGCTCCTCTCTGTAGCCCAATGGGTCCTTGTAACCGGATACGTATTTCACACCGCCACTATAATAACCCGCTGGGCCGCCTCAGGCCGCACCCCCGCCACCAGCTTCCACGACTCTCTGATCTTCTTCTCATGGATCACGGTCACGCTCTTTCTCATACTGGCCATTAAATACAGGCAACGGGTGCTGGGCGCCTTCGTAAGCCCTTTCGCCCTGCTTCTCCTTATAACGGCCTCGTTCCTGCCAAAGCAGTTAGTGCCGCTCGCGCCGGTCCTTGAAAGCTACTGGCTCCCGGTCCACGTGGTCCTCGCTTTCCTCGGCAACGCGTTCTTCGCCCTGGCCTTCCTCCTGGGGATAATGTACATCATCCAGGACAGGTACCTCAAGACCAGGAAGCTCCGCGGCATTTTCTTCGTCCTCCCCTCGCTCGACACCATCGACGAGCTTAACTACAAGTGCCTCCAGTACGGCTTCCCGCTCCTTACGGCGGCCATCATCACCGGCGCCATATGGTCAGAGTACGCCATAGGGAGCTACTGGGAATGGAAGCACAGGCAGGTCTGGTCGCTCATAACCTGGTTCCTTTACGCGGCGCTCCTCCACGGCAGGCTTACCGCCGGATGGAGGGGCCGGAAGGCCGCCATACTCTCCGGGGTGGCCTTTGTGAGCCTCATAGGCTCTTACTTCATCATAAATATTCTGTCAGGCGGAGCGCACGGGCTCGCTCGCTAAGTTAAAAGCTACTCAGGCGGATTCGGGATGAACCTCGTAATAGTCGGACTCAACCATAAGACCTCGCCCATCGAGATAAGGGAGAAGCTCTCATTCCCCTCCCAGACCATTGGCGAGCCTCTCGCCAGGCTCACGAACCACTACGGCCTGGCCGAAGGCGTCATACTTTCGACCTGCAACAGGGTCGAGGTGCTCGCCATCACGAGCGAGATAGAGAAGGGGACCTGGCAGATAAAGCGGTTCCTCTCGGACTACCACTCAATACCCCTTGAGAAGCTCGATGAGCACCTCTACGTCCACCAGGGAGAGGAGGCGGTGAAGCACCTTTTCAGGGTGGCCGCCGGGCTCGACTCGATGGTCATGGGAGAGCCGCAGATACTCGGCCAGGTGAAGGACTCATACGGCTACGCGGTCCAGCACAACACCGCCGGGATCATAGTCAACAAGCTCTACCACAAGGCCTTCCAGGTCGCCAAGAGGGTGCGGACAGAGACGAAGATAGGCGAATCGGCGGTATCCATAAGCTTCGCCGCGGTAGAGCTCGCCAGAAAGATATTCGGCGAACTTGCCGGAAAGACCTGCATGCTCGTAGGCGCCGGAGAGATGGCGGAGCTTGCCGCCAGGCACCTTCAGAGCAACGGGGTCAGGGAGATACTGGTGGCGAACAGGACCTATGAGAAGGCCGTAGATCTCGTGAAATGCTTCTGCGGCACCGCCATCATGTTCAGGGAGTTCCCCCACTACCTCAAGAACGTCGATATCGTCATCGCCTCGACCGCCTCGCCAAACTTCATAATAAAGCCGGAGCAGATCCACGACGTGATGCGCGAGAGGAAGAACAGGCCCATGTTCTTCATCGACATCTCGGTGCCAAGGAACGTGGACCCGGAGGTCAACACAATAGACAACTGCTACGTCTACGACGTCGACGACCTGCAGGGCGTGGTCGTGGCGAACCTGCATGAGAGGCAAAAGGAAGCCCTGCAGGCGGAAGGGATAATAGCCGAGGAGATAGAACTATTCTACAGGTGGATAAAATCGCTTGACGTTGTGCCCACCATAATAGCCCTCAGAAAGTCATTCGACTCGGTTAGAAAGGCCGAGCTCGCCAAGGCGGTCTCGACTATCCCGAGCCTGGGCGAAAAGGAGCTTAAGGTCCTTGAGGCCATGACCTCCGCCATAGTCAACAAGATCCTCCACCACCCGGTAACGCACCTCAAGCGCGAGGCGAACAAGATAGAGGGAGACCTCTATATAGACACCATCAGGAAGCTCTTCGACCTGACCATCGACGAAGAGGCCGTAAAAAAGGCGGCCCAGAGCAACGACGACTAAAACAGAACGTCGGAACAACGCAGGCATGCGAAGTTATGGCGCTCTGAGCAAAAGATAAGGGGACTTATTTTGAAGAAGACGATAATCATAGGCACCAGGGGCAGCCAGCTCGCGCTCTGGCAGGCGAACTGGGTAAAGAGCGAGATAGAAAAAAGACACCCTGAGCTCGAGGTAACACTCAACAAGATAAAGACGACAGGGGACAAGATCCTCGACGTGCCGCTCGCCAAGGTCGGCGGCAAGGGGCTCTTTGTAAAAGAGATAGAAGAGGCGCTCCTTGACGGCAGGGCCCACCTCGCGGTCCATTCCATGAAGGACGTGCCCACCTTTTTCCCCGACGGGCTGCATCTGCGCTGTATAACAGAGAGGGAGGACCCGCGAGACGCCGTATTCAGCAAAAATAAAGTGAGGCTCCTCGACCTTCCAAAGGGCGCCAGGATAGGCACGTCGAGCTTAAGGAGGCAGGCCCAGATACTGAGCTTACGCCCCGACTTCGAGATACTGCAGCTTCGAGGCAACCTCGACACTCGCATGAAAAAACTCGACAACGGTGACTTCGACGCCATAATACTGGCGGGCGCGGGGGTAAAAAGGCTCGGCTGGGCAGATAAGATCACAGAGCTGCTGCCTGTGGACCTGAGCCTCCCGGCCATTGGCCAGGGCGCGCTCGGCATAGAGACGAAGACGGATGACGATTACATAAACGGCCTTGTCGCCTTCTTCGACCACCCTGAGACCTCATACTGCGTAAGGGGAGAAAGGGCGCTCCTCAAAAGGCTTGAGGGCGGCTGCCAGGTGCCCATCGCGGCCCACGGAGAGCT
>Ga0209343_10011240_pt1 | contig 10094 bp, 7 predicted proteins | sample RifCSPlowO2_02_FD_184026 | JGI IMG/M metagenome (GOLD analysis project Ga0209343, IMG submission 184026) | Groundwater microbial communities from Rifle, Colorado - Rifle CSP2_plank lowO2_0.2 (SPAdes) (version 2) | ecosystem: Environmental > Aquatic > Deep subsurface > Groundwater | place: Rifle...
CAGATTTGTTAACTACTACAACACCGTCAAACCGCATAAAGGCATTGACAACCTTACTCCAATGGAAAAACTAATCAGTTATTTTTATCCCAAGGAACTGTAAACAACGCTGCTAATTCTTACATATCATCGTAATACATTTCTAAAGCAATTTGCAATTGTTTTAACTCCGTTCTTCTTTTCGCGTCCCTGGCTTTACCTCTGGCGCTATTCAAAGCCACCAAAACAATGCTGGCCAAAAGGCCGATGATGGCGATGACGACTAACAGTTCTATTAAAGTAAATCCTTTTGTTTTGGGTATGTTCATATCAATGATTGAGAAAAAACTGTTTAATTTCTTCTGGTCTTAATAATCTTACATCATCAGCCGCTTTGGAAAGTCCAAATGACTGCCCCTTAGGAATACCTACATATTGGACAGTTTTGCCAAGGGCTTGAACTTCTTCTATAGCGGCCACTAAATCGGTATCAGAGCTGACCAAATATGCTTGGTCGTATTTATCTTCTCTGGCGAATCTAATCATCTCTACGGCCAGACGCACATCAACGCCTTTCTCGTGATAGGTTTTATCTGGATGTCTAATTAGCTGACCCAGAGTAATAAAAATTTTCTGTTGTTGTAGCTTACCTATCAATTTTTGTTGATCAGCATACATTTTTTCACTTTTTTCATTATTTGACTGTCTTTTTATTGCTCCAACATAATAATGAATCTTTATTAATTCATTTGGCTCAACCAGCCATTCGGCAAATTTTCTAAAATTAAAACTAAGTAAACTAAATTTACCATTCAATTTAGATGTTAACTCTTTTAATTTGAAATAAAAATTATTGCCATCAATGAAAACAAAAGCTTTTTTTCTCATAAAAAAAACTGCCGTCCCGACTCGAAAGCCGAGAAGACAGTGGGATTAACTGATTTAAGTATAACCGATCCGAAAACATTGTCAAGTTCCCTGATTGGGGATATTTCTTTTGCTATTTCAGCCGGCCCAATGCCAAATTTAGTGCCGGGATATAATTCCCGGACCGCAACGGCTAAAATATGGGCTAAAGAATGGCGGAGAGTTTCCGGTTTTGATGAAAACATAAAAATTCCAAATCCCAAATAACAAATTCCAAACAAATCACAAATCACAAATTCAAAATTCTAAACAATTTGGAATTTGGTGCTTGTAATTTGTAATTTGTTTCATTCTATCACTTTAACACTATCGCATAAAAGATTCAACTTATTGCCCCGGTCGCTCAAGCGGCCCCTGACCAAAACGACTTTTTCTTCCTGCCAGGCCGCGGCGGTTTGTTCAAGGACGCGAGGGAAAACCAGAACTTCTATCCGTCCGCTTAGGTCCTCAACTTCCACAAAAAGCATGGGCTGGCCGGTTCGGGTGTTGATTTTCTGAATTTTATTGATAATGCCGCCGATGGTTATGAGCCGGTTGTTGGTCTGATTAGAAAGCGTTTGGCAGGGGATAGTTATATTTTTCAACCTTTCTTTAAAGTCTTCCATCGGATGTTGGGAGATGTAGAGGCCGAGCAGTTCTTTTTCCCAGGCCAAGCAGACTTTTCTATCGGCGGCTGTCGCTTCTTGAAGTTTGAAAGAAGACGTTTCAATCGAGGGTTGATTTTGAAATAAACTAATCTGGCCGCTCTTTTTGGTTTTTTGAATTTCTCTAACCAGATAGAGTATTTGTTCCAAGCTGGTCAGCAATTGATTTCGTTCAGAGAATTTGTCAAAGGCGCCGCATTTAATTAAGCTCTCCATTGATTTCTTATTAAGAATTGACTGGCCGCCGGCCGCGGCGTCTTTGGCGGCGATCCGTTCAATAAAATCCGTCATAGACTTAAACGGGCCGAAATCTTTCCTCTCGGAAACAATTGTTTTAACGACATTATGGCCGACATTTTTAATGGCTTTTAGTCCGAAGCGGATTTGCTGATTTGAAACCACCGTGAAATTTTCATCGCTTTCATTGATATCGGGCGGGAGAACCTTAAGATGCATTTGCCGGCACTCGTTAACCAAAAAGGCGATTCTTTCAATGTCATTTTGTTCAGAGGTCATTAAACTGGCCATAAATTCAGCCGGATAAAGGGCTTTTAAGTAGGCGGTCCAATAACCGATCATAGCATAACAGCAGCTGTGGGCGCGATTAAACCCATAACGGGCAAATGGCTCAATAAATTGCCAGATTCTTTCCGCGGTTTCCGGCTCAATTTCATTTTTAACCATACCCTTAATCATCTTCTCTTTTTGTTCATCTAAAAGTTTTTTAATTTTTTTGCCAACCGCTTTTCTTAAAACATCCGCTTCGGCTAAAGTAAAACCGGCCAAATCCCGGGCAATACGCATCAATTGCTCCTGATAAACGCAATTATGAGTAATAATATTATTGGCTACAAAATTATGAGTTCTTTCAATCTCTATGTCATAAACAGGTTCTATGCCAGCATGTTTAATAGAAATAACATCTTCCCATCTTATGTATTTTTCATCACATATTTTTTTGAGGGCGCTGTTTTGAATAAAATCAGCTATTTTTTTAGCTAATTCTAAATTGAGCCGTCTTTTCTTTCTTTCTTTTTTACCAAAAAATCCTTTCCTTCCCATTTTAAGTAATTTTTCTAAGGCCCGTTGCGAAACATTATTAATTTTTTGATATTTAATGATTCTTTTTAAAAAAGGCTCTCGAGGAACAAATTCTTTACAAGTCCCCTTTATCTTTTTTAAATATCCCTTTAGTATTTTTTGCTTATCAGTTATCATTAGCCAACCGATTTTTTTATAAAAATCTTTTAAGTCATATATAATAATTCTGTAAACTTGTGTTATCTGTCCATTTTGAGTTTTATATTTTTCTCCTTGATAAATATAGCTATTTATTGTTAGTTTGAGTAATAGCGTTTGGATATCATACGCAAGTTTTTTAGAAATCGTTGTTAGATAAGCGCTTTTTGGGGAAACCCCTCCATCACAATCCCAAAGGGCGGCTAAAAACACAGATATGCATTGGTCGTTTAATTCAAAAATAAATCTAGGTACAAATTTATCTATTGATTTTTTGCCGCCTTTTTTATCTTTTAGTCCAAGTTTTCTTAACCAATGTAAGATGCTGTTAGGTTGATGATAAACCGTATTTATTTTTTTTGAAGGATTAGCTCTTTTTACGTTTCTTATGTGTTTGCTAAAAGTAATTTTAAGATTATTGAATGAGTCAGCGCATTTTTTGAAGTCGTTCAAAAGTACATCGTCTTTGTTTACAAAATAACAGGCATTATGATTAGAAAGGGCTCCATCGGCAATAAGATAGGCTAAAACTTTCAATTTTTCTTTATTAAATTCTTTTTTGCCAGAGATTATTTTTTTAGGAGTAGCTATAAAATCTCCCTTTTTTATATCACTCAATTTTTTCCATCCTTGTATTGTTAAAAATTGGTGATCGGCAGTGGCTTTTATTTCTTTGCCTGTGCGGAGTTTTATTTTATAAACATTTTTAGTTCCATTATTGAATTTGTTAATTACTTTTCTCTTAACGAATTTTTTCCCATTCCAAGATTGAACATAAATCTTTTTAGATGAATTTACTGCTTCATCGATGCGAAGAATACCTCCTGGATTTGTTTCTTGGAGAATGGAGTCTCCTGTAATACAAATACCGTAAGTATTTTCTAAAATTGGTTTTAATTTTGGATGGAGATATTGAATTTTTTTCTGGCCATGTTTTCTGGCGATAAACTCTGGAATTAGCTCCATGGGTCCGGGCCGGTATAAAGCCACCATAGCCATAATATCTTCAAATTGAGTGGGTTTTAACTGCTTGAGATATCTTTTCATGCCCCCTGATTCCAATTGAAAAACGCCTGTGGTGTTCGCTTCCTGAAATAATTTAAAAGTTTTTTTATCGTTTAAAGGAATATTTCCCAAATCAATTCCCTGGCCGAGCCCTTCTTTGATTTGATTAAGAGAGTTTTGAATGACTGTTAAGGTTTTTAACCCCAAGAAATCCATTTTCAAAAGACCGAGAGCGCCGATTGAATTCATTTCGTATTGAGTGATAATTGTCTGGTCGTCTTGAGTCGGGTGCTGGCGCGGCACTAAATTATCAATATTGTCTTTGGTAATCACTACCCCGGCCGCGTGAGTAGAGGCGTGGCGCGCCACCCCTTCAAGTTTTCTGGCCATATCAATTAACTTTTTAGCTGTTTCGTCCGATTCATAAACCTGATGCAATTCCTGGGATTCATAAATGGCTTTTTCCAAAGGCAGGCCAAAAGGAATCATTTTGGCAATTTGGTCGCAGAAGCTGTATGGATAATTCAGGGCCCGGCCCACATCCCGAACCGCGGCCCGGGCGGCCATGGTTCCAAAAGTAATAATTTGGGCCATATGATTTTCTCCATATTTGTTTTTAACATAATTAATCACCTCGTCGCGCCGGTCATCGGCAAAATCCAAATCAATGTCGGGCATTTCAATGCGGTCGGGATTAAGGAAGCGCTCAAAAAGCAAATTGTATTTTAGAGGGTCAACATCCGTGATATTTAAAAGATAAGAGACTAAAGAGCCGGAAGCGCTGCCCCGGCCCGGTCCGACCACGATGTTTTTGGACTTGGCCCAGTTGACAAAATCCTGAACAATCAAAAAGTAAGAAGCTAAATTAGTTTCTTTAATAACCGAGAGTTCATAATTCAACCGGTCTAAAATCTCTTTTGAGATATTTGGGTAGCGTTTTTTTAATCCCTGAAAACATAAGTTTTTAAGAAATTCATCAGGGGTTTGGCCATTAGGCACTTCAAAATGAGGAAATTGGATTTTTCCTAATTCAAATTCAAAGTCACATTGTTCAACTATTTTTTGAGTATTTGAAATAGCTTCCGGCGCATCTTTAAACCATTCCATCATTTCTTCCGGCGACTTTAACGAAAAATCGCTGTTTTTCATGGTTAGCCGATTTTCATCGGTCGCTTTTTTGTCGGTATTAATCGCCATTAAAACGTCTTGGGCCTCGGCGTCTTGCGGCTTGAGATAATGGACATCGTTGGTCGCCACCAAGGGAATTTTATATTTTTTGGCAATTTTAATCAGCGTCTGATTGACTAAGGCCTGTAGTTCTAAATTCGGATGATGTTCCAATTCCAAATAAAAATTAGCCGGCCCGAAAATTTCCTGATATTCCAGAGCGGTTTTTTCCGCTTCTTCTATTTGATTATTAATAATCAGCTTGGGGATTTCGCCGCTTAAGCAAGCCGTTAGGCCGATTAAGCCGGCCGAATGCTTTTTGAGCAGTTCTTTATCAATGCGCGGCTTGTAATAAAAGCCCTCTAAGTAGGCCTTGGTGGTTAATTGGACCAGATTGCGATAACCTTCTTTATTTTTAACTAAAAGAATCAAATGATAGCGCTTATCGTCAATGTTGGGCCGGCGCAGACGCCTGCCGTTTGGAGCTAAATACATCTCGCTTCCGATAATTGGTTTGAGCCCTCTTTTTTTGGCTTTTTGGAAAAATTCCACGGCGCCGTACATTGAGCCGTGGTCGGTTAGGGCAATGGAACTCATTTTTAATTCATGGCAGTAATCCAAAAGCTGGTCTATTTTAGAAAGGCCATCTAAGAGAGAGTAGTGGGAGTGGACATGGAGATGGGTAAATTTCATAAAAACTCAAAGTTTAAAACTCAAAGCTCAAAACCACAGTTTAAAACTCAAAACTAAAAATACTATTAAAAGTTTTGAGCTTTAAGTTGTGACTTTGAGTTTTGAGTTTTGCGTTTTTATTATATCATCTTTATTTTTTATAGCAACCGGAGTATAATTGCAAGAAATGACCAAAGTTGAAGCTAAAAAACGCATTGAAAAGTTAAGAAAGGAAATCAATCATCATCGCTATCTTTATCATGTTTTGGACAAGCCGGAAATTAGCGACGCGGCTTTGGATTCCTTAAAACATGAATTGTTTAAACTGGAACAGCGGTTTCCGGATTTGATTACCTTGGATTCGCCGACCCAGCGGGTGGGCGGCAAGCCATTGGCCAAGTTTGAAAAAGCGAAACACAGAATACCGATGCTTTCCTTAGAAGATGCTTTTTCTTTTGAAGAACTTCAATCCTGGGAAGAAAGAATTAAAAAATTAATACCATTTGGGAGTCCATCTCCCATTGGGAGATGGACTCCCAAAAACATAATTAGCTATTTCGCCGAGCAAAAAGTTGACGGTTTTGCTATTAGTTTAGTTTATAAAAACGGAGTTTTTGTTCAGGGTTCAACAAGGGGTGACGGCCGGGTTGGCGAAGATGTGACTCAAAACTTAAAAACTATTCCCTCAATTCCTTTGAGGTTGGAAATTCATAAAAAATTGCCTTCTCCAGAAATTGAAAAGCGGTTCAAAGAATTACTCCAAAAAGGAGAAATTGAAGCGCGCGGCGAGGTCTATATGACCGTAAAAGATTTTGAAAAAGTCAATCAAGAGCGGCAGAAAAAAGGAGAATCGCTTTACGCCAACCCAAGAAACACCGCGGCCGGCAGTATCAGGCAATTAAATCCTGAAATAGCCGCTTCCCGGCCAATGAGTTTTTTGGCTTATGATATGATGACGGATTTAGGCCAAAAAACCCATCAAGAAGAACATCAAATCGCTGAAGCCCTTGGTTTTAAGACCGACAAAGGAGAGCGTTGCTCTAACTTAAAAGAAGTGATTGTTTTTTGGAAAAGAATTGGCAAGCAAAGAGAAAAATTGCCTTATCAGATTGACGGGATAGTGGTCAGTGTTAATGATAATAAAGTTTTTGAAAAATTAGGCGTGGTTGGCAAGGCGCCGCGCGGTTCTATTGCCTTTAAGTTTCCGGGCAAAGAAGCGACAACAATAGTGGAAAATATTATTGTCCAAATTGGCCGGACCGGCGCTTTGACTCCGGTGGCTGTTTTGCGGCCAGTTAACTTGGGCGGCACAACTATTACCCGGGCCACGCTTCATAATGAAGACGAGATTAAGCGGCTGGATGTTCGGCTTGGCGACACTGTGATCATCCAGCGGGCTGGCGATGTGATTCCGGATATAGTTAAGGTTTTAAAGAAAATGCGGACCGGTCAGGAGAAAAAATTTCAGATGCCTGACCAATGTCCGGTTTGCGGCTCAAAAGTTATTCGGCCAATTAGCGAAGCGGTCCATCGCTGTTCTAACAGCCAGTGCGGGGCTCGGCAAAAAGAGCAGATTGAGCATTTTGTCTCTAAAAAAGGATTTGATATTGTTGGTTTAGGCCCTAAAATTATTGAGCAATTGATGGATGAAGGATTGGTCAGCGACCCGGCTGATATTTTTATTTTGACCGAAGGCGATTTAGCGCCCCTGGAGCGTTTCGCGGAAAAATCAGCTAAGAATCTAATTGAGGCCATTGAACAAAGCAAAAAAATCCCTTTAGCTAAATTTATTTACGCTTTGGGTATTCGTCATGTGGGCGAAGAAACAGCTCTTGATTTAGCAAATTTTATCGCCGGGCAGATACCCCGTCATCTTGAGCCCTTTGCTTTGCTCGAGGGCAGGCTCCGCGAAGGATCCCGTCCGCTAACCGCTCGGGATTCTTCACTTCGTTTCGCTCCGTTCAGAATGACATCAATAATGCAAAAATTTTCATTAGAAGCGTTACAAAACATCCAAGATGTTGGTCCGGTAGTCGGTAAAAGCATTTACGATTATTTTCATAATAAACACAACCTTAAGCTTTTAGAAAAATTAGACAAAGCTAATATCCAAATTCAATTACCTAAATTTCAAGTTTCAAGTTTTAAGTTTCAAAACAAAACTTTTGTTTTAACCGGCGAATTAAAAAGCCTGACTCGCGACGAAGCCAAAGAAAAAATTAGGGGCCTGGGCGGCGATATTACGAGCTCCGTTTCTAAAGAAACTGATTTCGTTGTTGTGGGCAAAGAGCCGGGTTCAAAATACGAAAAAGCGAAGCGGCTTGGCGTAAAAATAATAAATGAAAAGGAATTTCTTTCTATGTTTAGATAACTTTAGTTTATAATAGAGTAAGCGAAGTCCCGCACCGAATTTATTCTGGTGCGGGACCAAAAAATTAGGCGTAAAGATTATTGACGAAAAAGAGTTTTTGAAAATGATTAAATCATGAAATCTGAAACTTGAAACATAAAAAATCAGGCAGCATTGCGCTGCCTGATTTAGTTAGGTTGTTTCTTTGATTTAAAATTGTTAATATTAAGTTGGTCAAAATGAAACTTTCTAAACAGCAAGTTGAACATGTGGCGAAGTTGGCGCGGCTGGGAATAACGGAAAAAGAAAAGGAGAAATTCAGAAAAGAACTTTCGGCTATTTTGGGTTTTGTGGAAAAATTGAATGAAGCGAAGACAGAGGGAGTTGAACCGACGGCTCATATTACCGGACTTCAAAATGTGACGAGAGAAGACGAATCGGGAATGACGAATCAAGAATCAAGGGAAAAGATAATGAAATTAGCGCCGAAGAGAAAAAATGGGTATGTGAAGGTGAAAGCAATTCTATAGAATTTAGAATCTGGAATCTTGAATTTTGAATGAGAATATAGAATTTAGAATAATAAAATTCTAATTCTATATTCTTAATTCATGATTCTTATTCTAAGTTCTAAATTCCAGATTCAAAATTCATTTATGCTTTTTAATAAATTAACCATCACCAAAGTTCACCAAGGCCTTAAAAGCAAAGAATTCTCCGCAACCGAACTGACATCGGCTATTTTAGAGCAGATTAAAAAGCGAGACAAAGAGATCGGTGCCTATCTGACTGTGGCTGGGGATTCAGCTTTATCTCAAGCCAAAAAAGTGGATGAAAAAATTAAAAAGGGAGAAGAAATTGGAATTTTAGAAGGCGTGCCGGTGGCCATTAAAGACAATATTTTAGTAAAAGATATTAAATGCACAGCCGCTTCAAAAATATTAGAAAATTATATCGCGCCTTATGACGCCACGGTAATTAAAAAATTAAAAAAAGTCGGAGCAGTCATAGTTGGGAAAACAAATTTGGATGAATTTGCCATGGGTTCTTCCACGGAAAATTCCGCTTTTGGAATTACTAGAAATCCTCATGATTTAGAAAGGGTGCCGGGCGGAAGCTCCGGCGGCTCGGCCGCGGCCGTAGCGGCTGATGAATGTATTTACGCGCTCGGTTCAGACACCGGCGGCTCTATTCGCCAGCCCGCTTGTTTTTGCGGGGTGGTTGGTTTAAAGCCGACTTATGGCCGGGTTTCGCGCTATGGCCTGATGGCTATGGCTTCTTCTTTGGACCAGATTGGGCCCCTGACTAAAACCGTAGAAGATGCTAAAATTGTTTTAGAGGCGATTAGCGGAAAAGATGGGTTGGATTCAACAAGTGTAGACATTACTACGAGGACTGTCCTCGTAGCGAATCGCTACGAGGACAGTCCTCGTAGTAAGCAAGATATAAAAATTGGTCTGCCCAAAGAATATTTTATTAAAGGTTTGGACCCGGCAGTAGAAAAAGTGATTAAAAAAGCAATTTCTAAATTTGAACAAATGGGAGCCGAGATTATAGAAATTAGCCTGCCTCATACTGAATACGCTTTAGCCGCCTACTATATTATTATGCCGGCCGAGGTCTCGGCTAATTTAGCCCGTTATGATGGAATTAAATACGGGCTTTCAGAAAAAGGGGATAACCTTTTGGATGTCTATTTAAAGACGCGTCAGCGTGGCTTTGGTCAGGAGCCGCGGCGAAGAATAATACTCGGCGCTTACACTTTGTCAGCCGGTTATTACGAGGCCTATTATTTGAAAGCCCAGAAAGCGCGGACTTTAATTAAAAAAGATTTTGAAGAAGCGTTTAAAAAAGTTGATGTTCTCATAACGCCGGTTTCACCCACGCCGGCTTTTAAGATTGGCGAAAAAATTGACGACCCTTTGAAAATGTATCTTTCTGACATTTATACCGTGCCGATAAATTTAGCCGGCCTGCCGGCAATTTCTGTTCCCTGCGGCCAAGTTGGTAATTTGCCGATTGGACTCCAAATTATTGGTAAACATTTTGACGAAGAGAGGATTTTAGATTTAGCTCAATAAGCAGAAGGGAAACGGGGGCAGCCCCCATCT
>Ga0209343_10011241_pt1 | contig 10092 bp, 8 predicted proteins | sample RifCSPlowO2_02_FD_184026 | JGI IMG/M metagenome (GOLD analysis project Ga0209343, IMG submission 184026) | Groundwater microbial communities from Rifle, Colorado - Rifle CSP2_plank lowO2_0.2 (SPAdes) (version 2) | ecosystem: Environmental > Aquatic > Deep subsurface > Groundwater | place: Rifle...
AACCGCTTGCTGCTGGCAAGGCTGTTCACGCAACCCGCTAACGTGCTGGTGCTCGACGAGCCGACCAACGATCTCGATATCGAGACGCTGGAACTGCTCGAAGAATTGCTGGCGAACTATGACGGCACGCTGTTTCTGGTCAGCCATGACCGCGCCTTCCTCGACAATGTGGTCACGCAGGTGATCGCCTTTGAAGGCGACGGCAAGCTGATCGAATACGCCGGCGGCTATGAGGACTGGGTGCGGGTAAAAAAATACCAGGCTGGCGTGGCGGTAAACAAAACTCCCTCCCCCTTGCAGGGGGAGGGTGGGGGAGGGGGGAGAAGCGGCGGATCAAAAGCCTCACCCTCAAAGGGAGAGGGAGTAAAAAGCAAACTCAACCACAAGGAAGCGCGCGAGCTGGAAGAGCTGCCCAAGCGCATCGAGGTATTGGAGCGCGAGCAGATCGACATCGCCGCGCATCTCGCCGATGGCACGCTATACCGCAGCGATGCCAAACGCGCCAAGCAACTGCAAGCGCGCAACGAGGAAATCGGGGCGGAAGTGTCTGCGGCGATGCAGCGCTGGGAGGATCTGGAGCGGCGTTCGCTGGCACTGTGATATTGAATTATTCAGAATTATCCTAAGCTGGACGAGCCGGAACCAAACAAGCCCGGATGCCTGTCCTGAGCAAAGTCGAAGGGAAGCGCAGTGTTAACCAATGACTTGGCCGTTGTTTTTTGACGGCCTAGTCAGATGGCTATGCAAAGCTATCCGGGGGTGAATACAATACCCCCCGGATTCCGCTATCGCTGCATCCAGGCTACGAATCTGAAAACCTCAGTTGAACGTTTCTATTTCAGTTGAAACCCATGTAATGCTTAACTTTACCACTATTGATGCGATTCACCTTTTGGCTGAGTCCAAGAATGGATACTGGGAGCGCGGACATCCTGTCCGCCTGCGGGCTGGAAGCCCGCGTTCCAATCAAACCGTGGCTTGAACTGAGTTTTCAGGATCATGGCAGGAAACAGAAAGCGGCCTTGCGGCCGCTTTTTGCATTGGGGGCAAAAATACCGCTAATCAGAGTTTTGAATCCGCTTGTCGGTACGGGGTGGCAGCATCAGAATCTGATGGTTTAGTATCCGGCAAACGTAAAGGAGGATGCAATGAAGTACAACAAAGGATTTACGCTAGTCGAGCTGATGATTACGGTAGTGATTGTTGGCATCCTTGCTGCAGTTGCCATTCCCAACTACCAGAATTATGTCGTCAAGGGCAATCGCGCCGCCGCGCAGGCATTCATGATGGATGTGGCAAGCCGCGAGAAGCAATATTTGCTCGATGCGCGCACTTATGCGCCTAATCTGGCTGCTTTGTATAATGTGGCCACAGACGCCGCTGCAACTCCCGCCGATGTCAGCAAACACTACACTGTCGCGATTTGTATCAATCTTGACTCATCACAATGCACCACAGCCGATACTCCTCCTTACTTTAAAATTACCGCCACTCCGCCGACCAGCAGCCAGCAGGCGGCTGATGGCGAGTTGACGCTGGACAGTTCCGGCGAAAAATCACCAGCCGGCAAGTGGTAAAAACATCATGAAAAGCCTGCGCCCAACCGGATCCGGTTTCACCCTCGTCGAATTCATGGTGGTTGTGGCGATATTGGGTATTCTGGCAAGCATTGCCTTGCCCAGCTTCCAGTCGCTGACCCAAAGCCAGCAGGTGAAGAATGCAAGTTTTGAATTGTTTTCCAGCCTCAGCCTGGCAAGAAGCGAGGCCATCAAGCGCAACTGTAACGTCAATGTGGCCATGGATCCTGACGGCTGGGGAAAGGGCTGGACGATAAAATCAGATTCAACCTGTGCTTTACCGAATGAGGTTATCAAGTCGCAGGGGGCGCTGAAAGGCGTAGTCATAACGCTTGATCACGCCAATGTAGTTTATGCGCGGACTGGTAGAGCAACAGCAGCGGCCTCCTTTCAGATTGATGTCTCACCTGTAAATACAAATGTTCGTCGCTGCATCAAGATCGAGCTGAGTGGAATGCCGCGCAGCACTAAAACTACTGGAGCCTGCCCATGATTGCCCACCGGAAAAATGCCGGCTTCAGCATGATCGAGGTGTTGATCACCATCGTAATTTTGATGATTGGATTGCTGGGTCTGGCCGGGTTGCAGACGAAGGCGCTCACTGCGCAAATGGAAGCTTACCAGCGTTCGCAGGCGCTGATCCTGCTGAAGGATATGGTAGACCGGATCAGCGCCAATCGTAAAAAAGCCGACTTTTATGTGGCCACGCTGGGAACGGATGTTACGGCATGTCCCACTACCGGTAATACGGTCGCAGACGGCGACCTGTGTGAATGGCACAACGCGCTGCTGGGTGCCGCCGAAGTGCAAGATACGGCAAAAGTAGGCGCGATGATCGGCGCGCGCGGCTGCATAACCCGGACTGTTGCGCCGGCGCCCGGCGCGCCGTCGAGATATCTGGTCGCGGTCGCGTGGCAAGGGCTTAACAGCACTGCCGTACCCGCCATAGATTGCGGGAAAGACGAATATGGCAACGAAAAATTGCGCCGCGTGGTTGCGCTACCCGTCAACATAGCAGACTTGAACTGACATGAACTCCCCCACTCACACCCATGCTTTCGCGAACCGGCAAACCCAGCGTGGCGTGTCGCTGGTCGAACTGATGATCTCCATCACCATCGGCCTGCTCATCCTTTCTTCGCTGACCACACTATTCGTCAATCAGAGCAGGACACGCGCCGAACTGGACAAATCGAATCGCATGATCGACAACGGCCGTTACGCCCTAGAGGTGTTGTCTGAAAATTTGCGGGTGGCAGGGTTCTACGGGGAGCGCGATATTACACCGGCAGGCGCTATAAACGACCCCTGCACTTCCAATCCGGCAACGCCGGTACTCGCCGAATTGGAGGCTGCGCTTGGCTTGCATGTGGCCGGTTATAACGCTGCGACGGCTACCGCAGATATCACGGGCACCCCCCCTTGCGGTTTAGCTGCGCAACTGAAGGCGGGCAGCGATATCCTGGTGTTGCGCCGCGTCGATACCTCCGACCCGGTTGCACAAACTGCTGCAATTGACGGCATTCATTACATTCAGGTGTCGAATTGCCGATTCAACACCACGCCGTTCATCCTCGATAGCGTTAAGGACAACTTCAACCTAGGCCAGCGCGATTGCACCGCAGCCAGTACCGCGCCTTTCGCCAATGTGCGGCGTCTGGTCGTGCAGGCCTATTTTGTCTCGCCAGACAACATTGCTGACGATGGTATTCCCACCCTGAAGCGCATCGAACTCAGCGGGGGGGCTTTCATCGTCACCCCGCTGGTCGAAGGCATCGAGTACATGCAAGTGGAATATGGCCTGGATGCCGATGCCGATGGAGCGGCCGACGCCTACTGTGATTCCACATCCACCACCGCCCCTTGTCACCTATTCACAACGGCAGACTGGAACAACGTCGTGTCGGTGAAAATCAACATCATCGCCAGGAATACCGAGCTGACTACGGGTTACGTCGATACCAAGACCTATTTTTACGGGAAGCCTTGGGAATATACCCCGTCGGGTAGTGACCGCAATTACAAGCGCCACGCCTACACCCAGGTGGTGCGTTTGGTTAACCCGTCCGGGCGGAGGGAGACGCCATGATGAATAAACAACGCGGCAGCACTTTGCTGGTAGCGCTCGTCATGCTGGTGCTGCTGACCCTGATCGCGCTTTCCGCGATGAATGCCACGACAACCAGCATCCAGGTGGTGGGCAACGCGCAATTCCGCGAAGAGGCGAACGCGGTCGCGCAACAAGCCATCGAGGGGGTGATCAGCAGCAACTTTACCATTCTGCCGGCATCGTCGGTCGTCCCGGCGGACATGAATAGCGACGGCACAACGGATGTCCTCGTCCAGGTTGCCGTACCCACTTGCAAGAGCTCCATGCCGCTCACCAACAATATGCTGGATGAGTCTGATCCGCTGGATGCAGTTTGCGTCAGCAGCGGCGCGTTGCAAAACACCGGCATTATCGGTGCAACCGGCACTGTCTCAGCCGCCCAGTCGTGGTGTTTTTTGCAGACCTGGCAGGTCGATGCCACGGTAAGCGACAGCAACACCGGAGCGAACGCCAGCGTCTCCCAGGGCGTCTCCCTTCGCGTCCCGGCGGGCACAACATGTGGTTAATATTTGGAGTCCCATCATGAAAACGATACGATTTATATTAACCGGTTTGATTGTTGTCTTGATGGGCCACGCCGCAATTAGCCAGGCCGAGGATATCGATATTTACAGCGGCACGGTCTCGAACGGCGCGCCCAATATCATGTTCGTCGTGGACAATCCGGCCAGCCAGAATGCCGACATGGGGCCCTGTACCTATTGGGATGGCACCTCTCCAAGCGAAGGCGACAAGTCTCTTGGAAACGATCAGTGCGCGCTGGCCAATATCGTGCATGGAATGTCAACCAACGCCGACGGCAGTGCCGTGGTCAATCTCGGCATAACCCACATGTGTGGAGTCCACTTCCCGCTTACTCCGATAGACGACAATCCCTACATCGGCGCGCCTGTCACAATAACTTTCAACACGGGTCCGTGTAATGCCGCCTCGGATCAAATCACCTTCACAATACCTGCGGGAAGCACCAACAGGGAAGCATTCATCCTTGCCGTCAAGGCATTAAAAACCAACACAGGCCTGTCTGGGCAGGGTTCCGAATTGCAGGAGACCTGGGCGTACTACACCGGCGGCAACGGTGGATCAACCGGGACGGGTATTCTGTCCGGCAAGGACTACACGAGCGACAACGCCAACGCCACAAGCGGATGCCAGAAGAATTACATTATTTATTTGAGCGGCGTTAAAGCCGGTGCATCCCATGCGCAGCAGTACAATTCAACCGAATATACTAGGCTCACCGACGCCATCAGTAATGCGGTAGTGAATGGCACCCTTACTGCGGATCAGGGAACATTGCTGGGCACGATCATTCCGGACGGGCTTCAAGCCGGTCAGGGCAGGGAATGGGCGCGCTTCATGAGGTCGGTCGATATCAACACGTCCGAAGCCGGGACCGGAATGCAAAGCATTGTCACTTACTCTGTTGCGACCGGAGATACTGCCGTTCCCCCAGCAATCATCACGAACAACATGGAAAGGTATATCAAAGCCGTCGCTACTTATGGCGGCGGAAAATACTATCCGGCGGGAAACGATAGCAGCGTCCTGACCAATTCCATCCTGAAAATCCTGAATGAAGTGCAAGCCGTCAACAGCGTGTTTTCTTCATCCAGCTTGCCGGTCAGCGTGAATGCACAGGGCACCTATCTGAACCAGATTTACATGGGCATGTTCCGCCCGGATCAGGAGGGCAATCCGAGATGGGTCGGCAACCTGAAGCAGTATCGTTTTGCTGCCACACGTGATCCGGTCACCCATCTGGTCAACTTATCCCTGGCCGACAGTCTTGGCGCTTCTGCGATCAATCCGGCAACCGGCTTTATCACCCCTAACGCGGTCAGCTACTGGACTTGCGGCGGCAATCCGAGCGTGCGTGCATGCAGCCCGGTGGCAGACGTCGCAGGGGGTTTCTGGGTCAACGACTCGTCGAAAACTGCGGATAGCGCGGGTCTCGCTTATGATTTGCCGGACGGCGAATGGGTGGATAAGGGCGGCGCGGCGCAGATCGTGCGCTTGGCCAACCTGATCGCCAATTATGCAACGGATGCTGGCACCTCTACCAACCCGCGCAAACTGTATACTTGCACCGGCACTTGCTCTGGCACTGATCCAGATAATTTGCTGTCCAGCTATAAGTTTGCCAACAGCAACGCCAGTCTGACGGGCGCTTCCTTTGGTATTATCTCCCCCAAATCCATCACCAGCCTGACGCGTTCTGGTAGCACTGCCACTGTCACCACAACTACCGCCCATGGCGTGACCGATGGACAAGTCGTCCAGGTCAGCGGCGCAAACCAGAGTGAATATAACGGCTCGTTCGTGATGACCTATGTGAATGCCAATACGCTCACCTACACTATCAGTGTTTCCCCTGCATCGCCCGCAACGGGAACCATATTGGCTAATGTACCAACGGGTGCGGCCATTACAATCACCTCACTGACCCGATCGGGCACCACCGTCACTGTCACCGCGCCAGGCAACACTTTTAGTTCCGGCGACAGCGTGTCAATTTCCGGGGTTACGCCCACCGCCTATAACGGCAGTTGGACGATTAGCTGCGCTGCCGTTCCTCCAGCCCTTTGCGGAGACACCTTTACCTTTACCGTTCCCGCCGAAGGACCAACCACTCCCTCCGGCAATGGCGCTGCGGCCGTGTCAGGTTATACCACCCGCACCATCGCGACCGCCACGGCCAACCCCAACCCCGGGTTTGTGCGCTCCGGAACAACTGTCACGGTAGCAACGACTGCCAATCATGGCTTCCCTGATAGTGGCACAGTGACCATATCTGGCGCAGACGACAACGGTTATAACGGCATCCACGCCTTCACCAAGACCGGAAACAGGTCTTTCACCTATATGCTTCCCTGCACTACGCCTTGCAGCCCTGCCACGGTGCTGGGCACGGTAACCGGAGCTAGCGCCGATTCCGTAAGCGTCGGTTTAACCCGTGCATTAGGCACCGGAACCGCTGCCACCGTCACAGCCACCGCTTCCAGCAGTCTTACCGCCGCCCCTTTCAATCTGGTTGTAGACAGCAGCTACTCCATCAGCATTTCAGGCGCCGGCCAATCGCAATACAATGGCTCATTCAATGCCACCGTTACCAGCCCCACCACCTTTACCTACCCCATCACCACAACCCCGGCAACGCCGGCCACCGGCAGCATGACGCTGGGCAGCAGCCTGGCTACGTCCGACCTGATCAACTGGGTGCGCGGCGAGGATAACGTCGGGGATGAATTCGGCCCGGGCGGCAGCGTTACCATTCGTCCCTCCCTGCATGGTGACGTGCTGCACTCGCGCCCGGTCACTATCAATTATGGCGGGGCGACGGTAACCATTACCGGCACCGAGGATTCCGGCGCTACCCGCACCGCGACGTCGGCGGATGTGGCGAAGATCGGAGCGGATGGCGCTACGGCGAATGTCACGTTCGCCAACGGCAATTCCTGCACGGTAACGGTCGCATCGTCCACCACGTTTACTTATCCCGCTACCGGTTGTGGCGCTGCCGTGACAGCGCCGGATACCCAGGATGCCGCCACCGGTTCGTCTAACGTGGTGGTTTTCTATGGCGGCAACGATGGCGTATTCCGCGCCGTCAACGGTAATCAGACCAACCCGACCGCCAGCACGCTTCCCGTACCCGGCAGCGAATTGTGGGGATTCATCCCGGCAGAATTCTTCGCCAAGCTCAAGCGGCTGCACGATAACAGCCCGATATTGGATCTTCCTTCCACGATTCCGGGTATATCACCGGCGCCGCAGAAAAAGGATTATTTTGCAGATGGCTCAACCGGTGTTTATCAAAAGCTGAAAGCTAATGGCACGACCGATAAAGCCTATCTCTACATTTCCATGCGCCGTGGCGGCAGGCTGATCTACGCGCTGGATGTAACCGATCCAACCAACCCGAAATACCTGTGGAAAATTACCAATACGGGCAATTTCACCGAACTCGGGCAAACCTGGTCAGCCCCGAAAGTGGCCACGGTCAAGGGATACAAGGATGGCATCGGTATTCCGAAACCGGTGCTGATTTTCGGGGCAGGTTATGACGCGACACAACAAGATACCGAGCAGCCCGGAACCGACGCCATGGGGCGCGGCATATACATCGTGGATGCGGTTACCGGCGAAATGGTATGGCGGGCGACGTATGGCGCCAGCTCGGCCTGCAGTGGCACTGCAACCCAAGCGACATGCACCGTGGCAGGGATGAATTTCAGTATCCCGGCCGACATCACCCTGATGGACAGGGACAGCGACGGGTTGATAGACCGCCTGTATGCCGCCGATGTGGGCGGCAACGTGTGGCGCGTGGATCTGCAGCGCTCCGAGGTTAACTACACCCCCGACTATTGGCGGGTGAACCAGGTGGCGGCACTGGGATGCGAATCGGGCGGCTGTTCTGCGGGTGTGACACCGCGCAAATTCTTCTATCCCGCCGACGTGGTGCCGACCAGTACCTACGATGCGGTGCTGGTCGGCTCTGGCGATCGCGAGCATCCGTTCTCCACTGCAACGCAGGACCGGTTTTTCATGCTGAAAGACCTGCCCGGCAATGACGGCAGCAGCCTGACAACCCCCATTGTCAAGGGAGACCTGTTCGATGCCACAAGCGTTACTTACACTGTGACTGCGGTTGGCTCCAACGGCACCACCAGCCCAAATAAAGGCTTCTATATCAACCTTCTTGCGGGAGAGAAGGTCGTTAACGCGCCGCTCACGGTGGCCGGTTTTACCTACTTCGGCACGAACCAGCCTACCGCATCCACCTCATGCAGCGCCAATCTGGGGATTGCCAGGGGTTACAGGGTCAGGCCGCTGTCCGGGGCATACACGTTCACCGTGTTTACCGGAGGCGGGCTGCCACCCTCTCCGGTGGCTGGCGTGGTGGAAGTGGTTGTAGACGGTGAAACGGAGCCGTCACTGGTTCCATTCGTAATAGGCGGCGGCGGTGACCCGGATTGCGTTGGGGCAGATTGTGCCTCCGCCCTCGGTGGCGCAAAGCCAGATATCGATGTTTCAACCAGCCGCCGCAGGACTTACTGGTACCAGAAAATAGATTGATTTGACCCGGCTGGGGTCGATATTGAACGAACTGCTCAAGAGGGTCGGGTATCAATCGCGAAGAAGATCGGATAATGGGTGTTCCGGACGAGAAGGATAAGGCGCCCAGGGCGGCATAACCTATCGCTTTTGCATGCCAGATTTAAGAGCCCGTTCCAGTGGTTTTCATACCCGGTTTTACCGCCGCGCTGAACAGCATCACGCAGCAGGCGGCCAGCGCGCCGATCCCGAGAATATGCAATGTATCTCCGGAAAAATGGAACAGTTCGCGCAGTACCGGCACGCTTAACACCAGCGCCAGTCCGGCGCTGCCGCCCAGCACGATCCACCGCAGCGCCGGATTCTGCCGCGACCACGTGCCTTGCCATGCGCCGAGGATACAGCGATAGCGGTTCGGGAGTAAATCGCAAAAATGCCGGGCGGATTATCGGGAACAAAAAAGGCTGCACGGCAAATGCATTTCGGGTAAATTGCGCGCTCATTTTTGGCAACGGAACCTCTCCGGGATAACGTTATTCCGCCGGTTCCGAAACTACAGGAGAAAGTTATGACGCAATACAGCAAACGCATGGTGATCGTTCATTGGCTGACCTTGGCATTGGTGGTCGCCGCGTGGTTTTTGGGGGATGCGGTAAACGAAGCGCGGCATGAGGGGAACGCAACGCTGCTGGGTTATGCGGTGCATGCCTTGGTGGGCGGCACGATTTTGCTGTTGACGCTGGCGCGTTTGTATTTCCGCAGTAAGGATGGTGTACCGCCGCCGGTGGGCCAGTCGCTGATGGACAAGGTGGCCAAGGGGATTCACCATGCGCTTTATGCCTTGCTGATATTGTTGCCGGCAAGCGGCATCATGCAGGTCGCGACCAGCAAGGTGTGCGATGCGCTGCGGGCATGGGATGCAAGCCTGCTTCCCGCGAAATTTGAAGGCGTGCCCGCCCACGGCGTGCATGAGATATTGGTGACGGTGCTGATCGTGCTGGCAGTAGTGCATGTGCTGGGCGCGATTAAACACCAGTTCATCATGAAGGACGGCCTGATGGAGCGGATGTCGCTGCGCAGGAAAGACTGATTGCCCGGAAAGACTGATTGCATAGACCCGAGAAATTCATTGGAGTCAAAATGCTGTTGTAGGAGCGGCTCCTAGCCGCGATTCGCACGCAGGGCGTGCTCCTACAAAGCACGCGCGGGCTGTGGGCAATCTGGGCTGATTCAAACACAGGGGGCGAACATCATGTCCGCCCTTTAAGTTTTTTGAGGTTCTAAAAATCGGCGGCTTGCAGCAGCCAACCTATTCCACCTAGCGCGCCGAAGAAAATCACCACA
>Ga0209343_10011245_pt1 | contig 10089 bp, 11 predicted proteins | sample RifCSPlowO2_02_FD_184026 | JGI IMG/M metagenome (GOLD analysis project Ga0209343, IMG submission 184026) | Groundwater microbial communities from Rifle, Colorado - Rifle CSP2_plank lowO2_0.2 (SPAdes) (version 2) | ecosystem: Environmental > Aquatic > Deep subsurface > Groundwater | place...
CTAGTAACAAGAACAGACGGTTGCCGTGGTGCAACACTTCTTAAAAGTCTCTGCAAAGCAGACCTGAATCTTGCTGAACTTGTTGATCTTGTTGCCTGCGTCAAGCCAGAGATAAGACAGTATTATGATTCTCGTGAAAAACGTGAAGAACAAAAGCTTATTGTACCTGCCTACCCCCATTCAGGAATATAACAAAAATATGGCCAAAGGTTACCCATACCTTTAAATATCACCTGGCGGTTTTAAGCATTCTAAAGCCCCTTATTCAGGTTGGCAGGCAGATCTGTATGATCTGACTGGACTGAATAAACGCTGTTTGGGCGATAGTAGAAACAGCAAAAGAACAAGACGATTTCTTTTGCTTACTCTGGTGAAATTATGGCAGAACAAAAACCGATGTTAGTACCATTAGAAAGCTACTTGAAAGCAGGGATCCATATTGGAACCAAATTTAAAACCAATTATATGGAGCAGTTCATCTACAAAGCAAGACCTGATGGCTTGTTTGTCTTGAACCTCCAAAAAATTGACGAAAGACTTGCGCTCTGCGCAAAGATGCTTGCAGTCTATGCACCTGAAGAAATCCTGCTCGTTTCGCGAAGAGAAAATGGCTGGAAGCCCTTGCGTGCATTCCATAAAGCAACCGGAGCAAAGGTCTTTCCGGGGCGTTATCCTCCCGGTATTCTGACCAACCTTGAATTAAAAACCTTTATCCAACCAAGAGTTATGCTCGTCACCGATGCTTGGCCTGACCGCAACGCAGTACAAGATGCAGTAAAGGCAGGCATCCCCATTGTCGGACTCTGCGACACCAACAACCAGGCAAATAATCTTGATTTAGTGGTGCCGTGCAATAACAAGGGAAAGAAAGCTTTAGGAATTTTCTTCTGGATCCTTGCACGCGAGTACATGAAACTCAGAAGTATGGGAGACATGACTTTGCCATTGGAAGATTTTACGGATGAGTAAGAAGAGTAAGGGTATTACAAGAGCATTACGCATTACAAAAGTATTACTCGTGTGGAGGAGGAGCAGAGGATTGAACAGGCTTCTCGTACGTCTCTCCTGTCCGCATTCCTTCCTGCACAATATCAAATACAAGTGCGCGTCCTTCAGGAAGCGAACGATGCTTCTTAATCAGAATTCTTCGCTTACTGCTGTGCAGTTTTTCTAATTCAAGCAGGCACTTGCTTCCGTATTTGAGAATATCACCGCCCACCATGTTAACTTTGTCCTGTTCATCAAAACTTGAGTAGACTTGATTCGTGAGAAGGATGGGGATATCTTTTTTTCGTGCGATTTCGGTCAGCATGCCAATCTGCTGGCCGAGTTCACGATTGACGTGATACACATCATCGGTTTTTCCCAGCTCAAGACGATAGAGCATAGAAACGCCGTCAACAATAATTAACCCCACCCGATCATCGACTACCTGCTGGAGCTTCTCAAATGCACGTTTTTGTTCTTGAAAATTGGTCGGCTTGAGAATGAGAATGTTGTCAAGAAAAGTTCTGAAATCAGGAGCAATTTGTTCCAGCCGTGAAAGGGAAAAACCCCCTTCGGTGTCAATAAAGATCACTTTTTTTCCAGCTTTAATGGTTGCGACAAGGGAGATAAGGCAGAGGTTGGTTTTTCCTGATCCTGAAGGGCCAAAAATCGTGCTGATCACATCGATTTCATAGCCGCCTTGCAGAAATTCGTCAAACAGGACATCTCCTGTAGAAAGTCGTGGTTTTGTCATATGCTTATAACACCCCTTTAGGGATAACTCTTTTATTAATGGTTGTTGTGATCGTTTGGGAGGGGATTTTTCTCTTTTTCCTTTGCCCATTCCTTTGTCTATTTTCCCTCTCAAATGACAAGAAAAAGAACGACGGGGCCTTTAAATGTTTTTCTAAATATATTTATAGATTAAAGCTGAAAAGAAAGGGTATACAAGAGGATATGCGGGACATGCAAAGGAAAAATAACCAAAAACAAGAAGAAAAACACAGGTCAAGAGAATCCTTGGAAAAACGACGCTTTCTCTTTGATCAACGCTGGATAACCGTACTGTTGGTTTTTGTTTTTCTTCTGACTTTTGGAATACGACTGTATTACGCATTTTCAACGGATACTTTTACCGGCGATCAAGCGTATTATCATCTCAGACAGATAGAACAGATCGGAGAAACATTCAAACCGCTTGTTGAAGATGAATTAAGCTACCAAGGACGAACCAATCTTGTTCAACCCTTGTATGACTATGTACTTGCCTTTTTTACGCTGTTTTTTTCGCCGGAGTTTGTTGGAAAACTGATTCCGAACCTCTTTGCATCGCTTTTGATTTTTGTAGTGTATTTCACCACAAAAGACCTTACCGGAGATCCTGAAGCAGCGCTTGTTTCAGCATTTATTTCCGGGTTTATCCCTATCTTTTTTGCAGAAACCATCAACAGCATCTCGCCCTATACCCTTGCAATACCCCTCTTTTTTTACATGGTGTATTGTTTTTACAAAGGTGCAGAAGAGACGACATCTCCTCTTGCAGAAAAACATCCTCGGCTTCGCTATGTCTATCAGTTTATCTTTCTCTTTTTTCTCTTAACCTTGCTCAACAACATGACGCTTGTTTTGTTATTGGCTTTAGTGGTCTATTTTATCCTTCTCAAATTAGAAAAACTCAAGGCAGAACCCATCGAGAAAGAAGTATTTCTCTTTTGCCTCTTCCTGTTTTTGTGGGTCCAGTTGATTATGTATAAAAAAGCATTCCTCATGCATGGTTTAGGGGTTATTTGGCAGAATATTCCTGAACAGATTGTCGACGCATACTTTCGACAGGTTGATCTTGCAATGATCATCCCCCTCATAGGAATTATTCCGCTTTTGTATGGTTTGTATGCAATTTCACATTACCTGTTTCAAACAAAAGGAAAAAAAGAATATTTGCTTATAGCTCTTATTTTTGCATCCGGAGGCCTGCTGTGGGCACGGTTGATACGGCTTGAGCTTGCATTGATGATTATAGGGGTTGCATTAAGCATTTTATTTTCAGAATTGTATAAATCCACCTTTCTGTATATTGAAAAAACGAGGTTCAGCAGACTCAAATTGATGGTCTGGATGGGCTTTATTCTTGTCCTTGTTGCATTTACGACGATTCCTTCTCTTTATTTTACTTCGTTGTCCATGCAGGATGCACTCAGCCAAGAAGAAGTTCAGGCATTGGAGTGGATTGAGAAAAACACGAGAAAAAATCAGGTTGTTCTCGGAGCTCCCCGGGAAGGGCACAGCATTGCGGCCATTGCCAAAAGGAAAAATGTAATGGACACCAACTTCTTTTTTATTGAAAATCCCGGCATTATTTTTGACGACGTAAAAGACCTGTTTTACACACAGAATTCCATCGTACTTATGAAACGGCTTCAAAAATACAAGGTGGATTATCTTTATCTTTCTCAACGCTCCCGTATTTTTTACGGGCTGCAAGAGTATGTGATCTTAAATACTGCAAAACGACAACCGCAATGTTTTCGAAGGGTCTATCAGAATCAAGAAGTGTCCATTTTCAAAGTGCTTTGTAAAGTAAGGGAGCTGTAAAATGGGAGAGACGATACCATGAAAGAAAACCCAAGGTATGATAGGAAAAAAGTGTTTGTGTACGTATTCATAGCCGTAACCTTGATGGTCCTCCTTGCTCCTGTCTTTATCCGATGGATGCTCGGAAATGAAACGCTCCTGGGTGAAGAATCCTATGCCCACCTCATGCTTGCTGAAAGCCGCATACAAGAGGAGAGGACAATACATCCGATTGATGAGAGAAGGGAGTTCTTCGTCACGCCGTATCATCGCCTGTTAGCATTCACTGGCCGTATCTTCGGGTTGGAGACAGGATCGCTTATCCTGGGTCTTCTCTTAGGTCTTTTAAGCAGTCTGCTGTTTTTTCTTCTTTTGAAGCATCTTGATATTTCCTTGACTGAACGCCTGTTGATTATGCTTCCATTTGTTTTGTCGCCGGTATTTATTTACCTGTTTACAACGCCAAACCCCCACAGTTTTGCAGTGCTCCTGCTGTTGCTCGGAGCATATCTTGCAACAAAAACATATGCACATACAGGATCAGAAGAATGGTTAACCCTCGCAGGAAAGCTTACGGCAGTGATTTGTTTATTTTTGGTTTCAATGTTCAGCCTCTTCCACGCAGGCCTTGCTATCGTGCTTGCGTTGTGGTATGGCATAAAGAAAGGAAGGGAATCAAAAAAGAGAGCGTGGATGTCGGAGTGGGTGTATGTCCTTCTTGCCGTTGCATTGAGCATACTGGCTTTTCTTATATTCAAACCCACTGGGTATTATGTATATTACCAGATTGAACACAGCCTCGCGACCCTGATCCCCCTGAGTATTTCTGATTTGGGGGCATACCTTGGCTTCGGGGCATTTTCTCTTGTTTTGCTTGGCATCGGACTCTATGAATCATGGAAAAATAAAAAACAACATCTGATGATGTATCTGTTGATCATCACACTCTTTACGCTTGTCTTTTGGTATGGGAACACCATCTTCTTTTACCTGCTCTGGCTGGCGGCATATTACATGGGTTTGGGATTGACAGCCTTACGAAACTTGTATTGGCGATTTACCTTGCTCAAAAATCTCACGCTTCTGGTTGTTATTTGCGGACTGCTGTTTTCAACGATCTCATTTATGAATCAAACAGCACAAGGCGGAGCAACGCAGGACATGAAAGAAGGCCTTGAAATACTGCAGGGGCTTTCCCGCACTGATGATGTGGTTTTAACAAGCCATACCAACGGTTTTGTTGTTGAATATTTGGCAAAACGAAAGGTCCTGCTGGATGGTGCATTTTACACCATTCCCAACCTCGAGGAAGCATTTGAAGCAAGCTACCGCCTGTTCTACCCCCCTGACCAGCAAACATTGACACGCCTCCTTGAACAACACCATATCCAGTTTATCGTGATTGACAAAAAGATGAAGGAAGACCTCTGGAACAGCAAAAAACAAGGGCTCTTGGTGTACCTCGACAACGAGAAACTATTTAAACGGATCTTTACTTCCTCCAATACAGAGATTTGGCAGGTTCAAAGAGGATAAGAAGGTAAAGAACAACAGAGGACTAAGGGAGAGGAAAAGCGCCATGCAAGGATTTGAAACAGGCTTGATCACTGTTGGAACTGCTCTTCTTTATATCACCTCCTTCTTCGGCCTCTTCACTGCACTGCTTTTGTTTATCTCATTTTTTGAACATAAAGAAAAACTGAAGAATCCCGACCCACCCAAACAATTTCCTTCTGTGACCATTGCAGTTCCTGCGTACAATGAAGAAGAGACGATTGCGGCAACGATTGAGTCTCTCCTCAAACTGGATTATCCGAGAAAGAAACTGAGTATTATCGTTGTGGATGATGGAAGCAAAGATAAGACGTATGAGATTGCAAAGCAGTTTGAAGCACAAGGAGTGCAAGTGTTTACCAAAGAAAACACCGGAAAAGGAGACAGCTTGAATTTTGCCTTGGTGCATGCAAACACGGTATTGTTTGGCGCCTTGGACGCCGATTCCTTTGTTGAACCTGACTGCTTGAAAAAGATGATTGGCTATTTTGAAAATCCAAATGTGATGGCTGTTACTCCCTCATTAAAAATTCTGAAACCGCAGACCTTCCTGCAACGGATTCAGGCGATTGAATTTTTAGTAGGGGTGTATTTAAGAAAAGTGTTTTCCTATTTTGGCAGTATTCATGTGACTCCCGGTCCTTTTACGATCTACCGCAAGAAGTTTTTTGACCAATACGGAGGATACGATGTCAATAATCTCACTGAGGACATTGAAATTGCGTTGCGCATCCAAAGCAAAGACTATGAAATTGAGAATACCATAGATGGTGTTGTCTGGACCGTTGGTTTAACCAAATTTAAGGCATTGATGCATCAGCGAAGACGATGGTACCTCGGATTTTTGAATAATGTGCTGCACTATAAACACTTGTTTGCAAGGAAATATGGGAACTTAGGAATGTTTATCCTCCCTGCGGCGTTTGTTTCGGTTGGCCTGGTGATGCTCCTTCTTGGATATTTAATTGTAAAAACAGCGGTTGATGGATATGATTTTATCAATAATTTGATTGCCATCAATTTTGACATTTTGCCGTTGCTGAAGATCAAACTGGATCTCTTTTTCTTGAATATGGATCCCTTGTTTATCCTTGCGCTGATCTCGCTGGGAACAGGTCTGGTGGTACTGTACCTTGCCAAACAGCATTCACAAGAACAGAGTAATGTGAAGTTTTCGTATGTGCTCTACTTGCTCTTTTATTGGGTGATTTTTGCCTACTGGTGGGCGCTTGCAGGCTATGCCAAAGCAACCAAGAAGAAGATTGCGTGGGGAAAGAAAAACATTTGATGGCACTGCCTCGAATGCAGGGCGAGCATCTTTCATGAGCGCTTATTGAGTTTCTTATGAGATTGACAAGGGGGACGCAATCCGAACGTATTCGTTCGGATGCGCATTTGAGCTTCGCTCAAATTGCGTCCCATCCGGGGAACGTCAATTCAAGTATTAAAAACAAAAGCGCGAGTTGATGCTCGCCCCCGAGCGAAGCGAGGTTCGGGGCAGTGCCTATAAAGAAAAACATTTAATAAGCCGTGCAAAATCCGAAGTGTATGGACCAAGGAAATCACAAACCTCCCCTCAGAACATTGCAAACCAGCAAGTATATTGCTGCCTTTGCCTTGACTGCACTGATTTTTGTGATCGGAATTTGGGTGGGTTCTGCAGTCAGTGATGATAAACTGAGCCAGATTAGTCTGCTTCAGAATGAGATTCAGATTGAGACAGCAGGAACAGAACTCCAGTACCTCTTGTTAACCGAACATCCGTGCGAGAGCATCAATGCCTCCTCCTTGACTCAGCAGTTGTTTGAGATTGGGGGCAAGCTAGACTATATGGAGAGCAAGCTCGGCAAGAAAAATGAAGACGTGCTGAGTTTGAAGGAGTATTATTCTTTGCTTGAGATTAAACACTGGCTTTTGACAAAAAAGGCAAATGAACGATGCAAACAAAATAACCCTTGGATTTTGTACTTTTACTCAAACTTAGGGGATTGTGCAGACTGTGAACAACAGGGATATGTGCTTTCAACCCTCCATAAAAAGTTTGAGGACTTGAATATTTATTCGTTTGATTTCCACATTGAAAATCCTGCTATCCAAGCGATCAAGGAGATTTATGGAGTCAAAACCGTACCTACCTTGGTGATCAACAATAAAATTTTGAATGGACTTAGGGATAAAGAGGCGATTGAAAAGGAGCTGTTTGGAGAGCAGGTAAAGAAGTAGCGAAAGCAGGATTACCGCTTCTTCATCTTGATGACATCACCAAGCGTCAAAACGCTGGATGAACGCGCCTGTTCTTCGCGAGAAGCAATGTATGGTTTATCCCTCACTTCTTCAACAAGCTTAATTTTCAAGGCCTGCTCAAGTCTTTTTGCAAACGAAAGAGAAGGGGTGAAATCCTCTGCTTCTATTTTGTTGATGATCGATTCCCGCTCGGCAACCATTTTCCCTAACTGAAGCTGGGTGATGCCAAGTTTTTCCCGTTTGGTCCGAATCAAACGGCCATAGCCTTCAATAAGGGCTTCCTTTTCTTCAGGAAACTCGAGATGCAACCGCCGTTGCTCGTGTGCTTGTTTTTGAGCAAGAATGGAAGGTACATCTCTTTTGGGTGGTGCTTTTGCCCCATATCGCGAACATTCTTTACAGACATCGAGTTCAACGCTTTCAATGAGATAGGTGCCGAACACTGCCGGGTTGCCACAGAGATCACAGCCCATAACTAAGAGAGAAAAAAAGAGGTCTTTTTAATGTTTTTGGCTGGTAAGTTCCGATAAGTTTATAATACAAAAAGAATGAAAGAAGTGATATGACAACCATCGAACTCACGTTTTTAGGAACATCCTGTATGGTTCCCACCAAGGACAGGAATGCACAGGGAATCTTTCTTAAGTATAAAGGAGAGGGCATCCTCTTAGACTGCGGTGAAGGAACCCAGCGCCAAATGAATATTGCAGGCATTAGCAGGATGGATGTCACAAGAATATTTATTACCCATTGGCACGGCGATCATGTGGGCGGTTTGATGCCCTTGCTCCAGACCATGAACAGGGAAGTGGAACACCGTGTCGAAATCCACGGCCCTAAAGGAACCAAAGAACGCATGGAACATGGGATGAAGAGTATTGACTTCCCCTGCCAATTAGATCTCCAGATCTTTGAACATGACTGCGACAGGAAAAAAGGCATCAAGAAAATTCTTGAAACTGAGGATTTTGTTGTCGAAGTTGCATCATTGAGGCATACCACTCCAGCGATTGGATATGCATTCATCGAAAAAGATCGCAGAAGAATCAATATGCCTTTGCTGAAAAGAATGGGTATTCCTGAAGGACCGCATCTGCAAAAGTTGCAGAAAGGAGAGGACATGGTGTACCAGGGAAAAAAGGTAGAGGTTGAAAAAGCAACAACCTTGGTGCAGGGAAAAAAGATTACGCTTTTGCAGGACACGGCAGTCTGCGGAAACCTTGCTCTGCTTGCGAAAGACAGCGATGTGCTGATTTGCGAAGCAACCTACTGCGAAACAGAATCAGAAAAAGCAGAAAAACATCATCACATGACTGCAAAGCAGGCTGCACAGATTGCGCATGAAGCTGGAGCAAAAAAGCTGTATCTCACGCATTTCTCACAGCGTTATGATACCATCACACCCATCCGGGAAGAAGCCCGAACCTATTTTAAGGGTGCAGAATGTGCGCATGATTTTCTGAGGGTGAAGGTTTAACCAGCATCATCTTAATAAATAACAAAACAATACATTAAATCATGGGAAAAACGATCAAGATTGACACGGATGCACTGGTCAAGAAGTTCAAAGAAGCTGCAACGGATGAAAAAGTTGCATACGCCTGTGTTGCTGTAGGAATTCTGTTTGTTTTGGTGGGTTTGGTAAGGCTTTTTCTTTCGTAAGAAATGAAGAAAAAGATTTGAAGAAAAGATAATTTGGATTAACTCTTCGCGGCCAACTTGATATCCTCAGCCTTAATCGTCTTCCTGCCTGCGTGGCCTGCTAGTTTCACTGCAGTTTCTGCAAGTTTCTCAGCAAGTTCCTGCAAAGCATCCTTCAGTGCAACTTTGGCGGTGTCAGAAACACGCTCAGCGCCAGAATCCTTCAGAATCTTTTCCATTGCTGCAAGCGGTAAGAGTCGTTTTGCGTCCATAGTATCCCTCAAAAAGATTATTAATGATTGATGAGACAAAGACAAGCACCTTATATAAACTTTGTGGTCGGAAAGAAGCTAAATAACGTTCTCAGGCAAAATAGAGCAGCCAAACTGCCCCGATTGCCTGATTAAAACATTTTGGCGCGAATAGGGAAGTTTTTTATAGACCAAGGCAACAGGCTATGGATAGCAGGCTACGATAGACTATGTTGAGAGAGGTGATCATAATCAACGCCAAAGCCAAAGGCACAAAAGCAGAGCGCGAGCTTGTGCATAAGTTCTGGAAAACGAATCAGTGGGTGGTACTGAGAGCTCCAGGGAGCGGTTCGATCAAGTATCCTTGTCCGGACATCCTTGCAGGAAACCCCCAGCGCAAGCTTGCGATAGAATGCAAATCTACCAAACAGAACAGACAGTATCTTACCATCAAAGAAGTTGAGGAATTGAAGCTCTTTGCACGAGGCTTTGGAGCAGAGCCCTGGATCGGCGTGCGTTTTGACAGCAGGATCGAAAAGAAAGAAACAGCATCCAGCAATGGCTGGTATTTCTTGAGTGTTGAGGATATTGCGAAGACTAAAACAGAAGGCACAGACGAAGGAAACTATGTAGTCAGCATGGAAGATGCACAGCGCAAGGGGCTGTTATTTGAAGAGTTGGTGAGGTTTTAAGGTATAAAATTTTAATATGCTTCTTTAATACACCTTCATCAACTTCTTTAATACCAAGCTAAATACAATCGAGAAAATAATATACGCCCAGAACCAGCTGAGTTTCAGGCCAAACACCTCAAGCACCACAATCTTCTCAAGCTGAACAT
>Ga0209343_10011246_pt1 | contig 10088 bp, 11 predicted proteins | sample RifCSPlowO2_02_FD_184026 | JGI IMG/M metagenome (GOLD analysis project Ga0209343, IMG submission 184026) | Groundwater microbial communities from Rifle, Colorado - Rifle CSP2_plank lowO2_0.2 (SPAdes) (version 2) | ecosystem: Environmental > Aquatic > Deep subsurface > Groundwater | place...
CCCTCGTGCCAAAGAGCGCCGCAAGTTTGGTTTCAAAAAAGCCCGTAAGTCTCCACAGTGGAGTAAGAGATAACTTACCGCCGCAGTGGTCTAAACGATAAACGAGCCTTCTTTATGAAAAGATTAAGACGCCCAGAGATGGGCGTTTTAATTTTATCTACATGGATAAATACCCTAGGTTAAATTCAGTTGTTGTCCTCGAACATGGTCAAGATATCGTGCGTGTTTATAACGCTCTTGTAATGGCTGTCGAAGCCGGAGAGGGCAAGGAAAGAGATCACTACCAGTCTATTATTGAGCGTCTATTTTTAGAATCTCCATGAAAAACATATTCCACATTTTTGGAGGAAAGAGGAGGTCACGTCACATTAAAAGTAAGATGAAGTACTTTTCGGGTAGAGGGTATAAACCGCGTGCGGCTCTGCAATTACAAAAAATGTACCCGTCGGCTCGAATTAAATAAATAATCACCATGAGAATCATTAAAAACGATCATCTTATAGAAATGGCTTGGTCAAAAATAGCAGAGGGATTGGCACGTAGAGATTTTCTTGTCGTACAGAAGAATTTTTACTGGCTACGTAGGTTACTTAAAGAGGCAGAAATTAAATTCTGATGATTACCCAATGGCATTGCGACATAGAAGCTTCTTCGTCTGACTGCTATGTAACGGCCAGCACTACGATCAGCTCAACTTCAAGCCCGATCTATTCACAGGATGCAGGGAACATCAGTTTTGGTCTTGCGGTTCAGATTGTCCTCATGGGATTGATAGCTTGTGGTCTGGTCTTTAATGTTTTCTTTAAGCGTAAATAACATGTTTGATCCAAATTACCAATTTGCTACTCCTCTACTCATGGCATTCAATGCGGTCTTTATTTTTCTCGCTACATGGATTCCTGTATATGCGGCGATTTCTTTTTTTATCGGCCTGATAGTTAGATTTTTTCGCAAAGGTGGTTCACGTAATGTATTGCGAATATGATTACACCCGAAATTTACTTTCTCTATATTTTTGCGATGTTGCTTTCGATAGTGATCTACACTTTTTTGCGACTTATTAAACGATTTCTAAACTGGTGATCTCGGCAATGCCAATAAGCCCGAAGCCAAGTCGATTTATCAAAATAACATCATAAACATGACCTCTACAACCACAGCCATTTTTACCGCACTAGGCATTCCTTGGGCAACCATGTATGCCTCGGTACAAACGGCAGTAGGCCAAGCAGGGCAAGTCCTTTTGGACATCTTTGTGACCTTGTGGCCGCTCTGGCTCGGTATAGGTGTTTTGCTTTTCGTGATCGGCATCCCTTGGGTGCTCTATCGACGCGCCACCCACGCAAGGTAAACACAGAAAAGACCCCCTATTCGGAGGCCTTTCGTAATACACCATAATTTTACCATCTTATGAGAAATTCCTGCAAGTGGCTAGGCATTATAGGAGTAGTGGCTACTCTCGTATTTTTTGCCGACGTGCCACGCGCGAGTGCTGATATTCAGCAATTGGAAAACAGCGTGTTGTATCAGAACGGTCAGACCATAGACCAGGCACTGGGTACAGGTCTTTCTGGGTCAATTGATAGTATCGGTGTATATGCTGAATACTATAGCGGTTCAGGCATCTTTATTGTGGCGATTGCCTGTTACGACGATGCGGCCTACACCCTAATATGTGGAGGAGGTACGGATGGAACTCATTTTCGTTCAGAAAATGTTGACGTAACTACACTCAACGGGTACATAAATATCGAATCGAATGGCGTTTATGTAGACACATTTACACCTACGAAATACTACCGATTAGCAGTACGTTCAGATGGTTTCTATTCAATTGGCGGAGCTTCTTCTGGCTCCCCATATGCCTTTGGTGATGTTTTGCCTGACTCTTTAAGTCCGAATACATCACCATCAATAACTGGAAAGGATCTGTATTTTTGGATAAATGCTGACTATTCAGCGATTCCTGATACCTCAACTCGCTTTATCTTTCTTTCTCCTGTCGCAAGTTCGACTGTGGCAACAAGCACTACAGTCGGAGCGCATGTGTATGTAAATGAATCTGACTGGGAAGATGGGACGTACTTGTCCCTCGCATATACCAATCAGACTGTGGCACATGTAGGTGGCTCGGCTCTCGATGCGTGGTACGCGGCATTTGGCACAGGTTCGACGGGAGGCGATACCGCGATCCACTTACCACTGCTTGCCGGAGATAACGATGTAGCAACTTCGACAGTATTTCCGTTTATCGGCCGAACGATAGGAAATTACAAAATTATTAGACCATCTGCATACGAAGGGTTGTGGTTGATAGGGCGTTTCTTTGGAGGACAGACGATCGTAGCTTCTTCTACTTCTTTCATTGTCGTCCAAAGAACAGGTGTGGATATTGCGGTGGAGGCGGGCGGGACAGCATTGATTGATGCTCTGATTACGGGTACCACTACTGCTCCGATCTTAAACTGTCACGTAACGAGCTTTTCACTCGAACTCTGCCTAATCTCGCTCATTGTACCGCCAGCTTCAGTTTTGAAGGCCGATTTTGAACGATTCCGCGATGCCTTCCTAACTAAATGGCCTCTAGGTTACGTTACGCGAGTAATTTCCGTAATGGCGACCACAACCCCCGTAGCATTACCCACACTCGACTTTACAATGCCGTCCGTGATTGGGGGACAGCATGTAGAACTTGATCCGTGGCCATATCTTTTCAGTGCTTCTTCGACTATCGGATCAGCAAGCTCTACGGAGGGGCAGACATTCCGTGAAATTACGGAGCCATATTGGTACATGTTGTGGGCTGTAATCCTCGTACTCGCAATTACCAAGCATGTAATAGGGATGAGACACCACTAAAATGATATTGCAATTGATTCTAACAATTCTGATCGGAGCAATAGAAATTTTATTTGGATGGCTTCCCGATGCGAGTACCTTACCGAGTGTTTTCGGGTATTCATTGGATACTGCTTTTGTTACAGCGATGGGATACTGGCAGTCATTTTCTAGTGTTGTCTGGCCAGTGGTATTTCCATTTCAGTGCGCCCTGTTCTATATGGGCTTCTTATTAACAATCCAAGTCGTAAAGATTTTCTTAGGCCATAGAACGCCTAGCGCAACAACATAATGCCTACATTCATACCAAACAAAGCGGGAACCGCTGTTAAGGAAATTGACTTACTTGATCTTTTCGAGGCCGAGGAGGGCACAATCAATCAGTATTATGGCCGAGTTGGACAAGGAAAGACGTATGCGGCGACAAAAGATGTGCTTGATGATCTGGCAAATGGGCAAGTGATCTATGCGAACTGGCATCTGAACTTTGAAGGACATGATGACAGATATTCGTTGAAGTACGCTTCGCGAAATTTCTTTTTCTTTAGGAAAAGGTACTACCGATTCCCAAAAGAAAACTTCCACTTCATAGAAATAGACGATCAATTTATGGATAAATTCGAGAAATTGACGGACTGCAAAGTGTATCTCGACGAAGGGCACGTAATCTTTGATTCGTATGAAATGGCCAAAATGTCTTTACGGAAACGTAAAAGCATTTTACATACGCGCCATTTCAACAGAACGATCAATATTATTTCACAACGTCCAACAGCGGTGCATGTTTCCGCTCGCGGAAATGTAAATATATTCTATCGTTGCACAAAGATTTGGACGTGGCCGGTCATGCTCTTTCGGCGACAGGAATTCCAAGATATGACAGGGGAGACTGTTGATGAGACAGCCGATCCCATCTCTACACGCTTCTACATGGGAAGAAAGCGTGTCTTTGAGGCATACAACTCAAAGTATCTTCGTGGAGGAATTCCGAGATCGCAGAAAGTGTATGTCGAGGCTTGGGATTTGAGCTTCACGGAGCGATTTTGGCTTTTGTGCTCTGTGATTCAACGTGTGCTTCCGCTTAAGCGGAAGCACACGCCCGCGCGCGAAAGCGCGTCGCCGAGGGGGTTAAATGGGGCTAACGGCGTTAAAGAATCATCCGGCGTGCCCACTACGGATGATCGGACGGGGGAACTCCCGTTTTAAGTTGTCTCACGCTTCGTGTTGGCTTGTCAGCTGTCTAACGCTGTCGAGGGATAATACACGTCGAGCGGCCTACTCTGCTGTCATCAGCGGAGTAGGGGCGCTCGTGAAAACAAGAGGGATATTATATACGGAACAGCGATTGTCACAATACAATTAAATAACAATGTGCTAGATTTATACACATGAACCCAACTGAAATGAAATACGCATTGCTATGTTTGGCGACTTTAGGACTTTCAAGTTACACTTTTTATCTCTCTAATATTATTCTTGGAATACCACTGACAATCATCGGGATACTCTTTGGCATCAGGAGTACCAGTGCAAACAAACCTAAATGGAAGCAGGGTATTTGGGTAGCCATCGGAGCTGTAGTCTTGGGATATACTGTTGCCGCACTTTTACTCGGATCAATTACTGGTTACTGTATGAACTGTGGATAACCAAAATTAGAAGGGGTATTTTTATGCTATACTATTGTTCGTACTCTTAATAATTGAGTGGCCAATTATATATATGAAAAAAAATATTTATATTGCTATAGGTTCGTATGTTCTTGCTTTGTTAGTTATGCTTATAGGAATTCCTGTAAGTGCATCGCCCGATACAAATAATTTAACGATCGCCATAGTCACTGCTATTTTTTTGGTAATAGGAATTATATTCAGTCTTAAAAGCAACAAAGCAAAAGAATCATCTTGGATCGGAAGTCTCCTCGGTATTATAGGTATTCTTTGGCTGATATTCACTTTCATTGTCCTCTATTTGTCATCGATGCAATAATGCAAAAGTATAAAAATACTTATATTTCCGTTGCATTTTACGTGCTGGCGCTTTTGTTTTATTTTATATTAAACTCACCGGCGACTGCACCTTATTTCATCTGCGCAGTTATAGGTATCTTCTTTGCTCATATGAGTAACAGGAAGAAGGAATCATCTTGGGGAGGAAATCTTTTACTGGTAGTTGGAATCTTACTGGTTTTGTTTCCTTTCTTAATAGTGCCCCTCTCATTCATGCTGTCAGGAACTTTGTACAATATTAGTCATTAGAAAGTGGAGAGTGGTGACTACAAATAAAAAAGGGCCTGCCCTGAAGCAAGCCCTGTGACTAAGAGAACTACCGATTAGTACGGCGAAACCCCACGATAGAATTTCATCGGAGCGTTCGTCGAACTTTGATCGTAGAAACGAACCAAGCCATTAGTGTTGGCGAGGACTGCGATGTCTGTCCAATTGAGAAGGTTAGTCGAGGCTTGGATGTGATAATCAAACCCTGCCTCTCCTGTCAACTGCTGTACCATCGCTCCGTTCGTCGTGCTTCCTGTAAATGACAACGAGAACGGCTGACTTACGCCGATCTGATTAAGTGCGATGTTCGTCACAGTCACGACTGACTGAATGTTTGTGAACGGATCGAGACGGAAGCCCAAGATGTGGCTACTGTTCGCAACAGCATTCGGAAACCTAAACGTATAGTGGTTTGTGTTCACGATTCGCTCATCAACTGTTCCGATGATTTGGTCATCCCATAGCACCGACAATACTCCTTGCGCTCCATTGGTACTCGTAAATTGAGTATTGAAGGAGACAACATTGATTGGATTGGTGCTGGAAACGACAGTTGCAATCCATGCCGGTGACCCACTGAACAGTTTGAGAGATTCGATCCATTTCTGAATCGTTCCCGTGTCACTCTGTATGATTGGCGATTGAGTAAAGTCAATCACAGTATTCACGTACGACGGCGGCGTCACTTGTATATCTGGCGTGCACGTCGGATCAGCAGTGCCGAGAAGTTGAGCTGGATCATTTCCTGGCGTATAACTTGGCACGCCTGAACTCCAACCGCCACCTTCTTTACTTAAAGGAAAACCAAATCCTTGGTAATCCGTAGTTACGTTACCTGTAATCGTGTTTGAGTAGAACTCGTATGGCCAGCTATGTGAGGTGATAGTCCTAACGCAAGGTTCCATTAAACCAGTAGCAGATGACCTAAACTTCGCACCAACGATCTTGTGCGGATCGAGCGGTGTAACGTCCAAGTTGTATGCATGGTCAAGGGGACTTTCAGTGAACGGCCCAGTTAGAACGCTTCCGAATTGTGTCAGTGAATCACGTGAGAAGTACTGATCTGCCCAATCCGCTCCACTACCGTATCTTCCTACCCCTTCAAATTCTTTACCTACATAGGGATCAAGAAACGTGCAATGGACAGTTGTACTCGGTGATAAGGCTTTGATCCTCTCGCTTGCCGCTTGAATCAGACCAGCTCCAGCACTATGTGATATCAGATGAACATGTGTCCATCCTTGCGCAGCAATGCAATCTCCCAACATTTTACCCTCTTGTTTCGCGTTGTTTAACGCATGCGTAGGATAAAATGTCCACGCCTTATCGATCCATTTGTAGGTATTGACTTGCCATGTGGTCAAACTATTTGCCACGAGATAACTATTTATAGCATTCGACATCCCATCAAGCCATGATACATCAGGTTGTGGAAATGTCGGTGTTACGAATAGTTGCCACCCGTGCGTTGCCAATATCAAGTTACTCTTTCCCGATCCTTTGGACACACAATTTGCATACGTAGGTTGAGACGGCTGTGCCTCAATAGCATCTCTCCAGCCCGCAGATAGCGGATCAAGCAGAAATGCATGCGTCTGTCCCGACGGGTTCAATCCGTAGCCGACGATCTGACCCTTGTCATTGATAGCGGTTGCAGACTGAAGTGTCCACGGAGTGCCGTGCTGTATAGTCACATCGTTCAAGTCCTTCATTGAGCCGTTCGAGAAAAGAAAAGCCCGATTGCCAGACGAACCGACCACGTGAGCATTCACATTGATTCCGTAGGCATCTGATGATCCACCACTAAGAACGCCGAGATCTTGCATCGTTCCATTTTGGTAGTCATAGAACATTGCGTGATGCGCACCTCCGCTGGTGGTTGCGTAACCAACAACTTCTGCGTACATATTGATTGCATAGGCCGCGCTTTCATTGCCTCCCAATGTACCGATGTCCTGCATTACACTGTCGGCATAGAGGAAGGCGTGAACATGCCCATTTGTCGTCGAACTACCTGCAATATCGCCGTAGTCGTTGATGCCATAGGCGATACTTAGATGTGAACCAGTATTGCCAGGGAAAGTCCCGATATCCTGCATTGAGCCTCCAGAATAGAGGTATGCATGATAGTAGGCATTTCCACTGATGAGAGACCAGCCAACGATAGAATCGTTATTATTGATCCCAAATGCCTGACTGTCCGATCCACCCAATGTGCCCAGATCGCTCATGGAACCACCTGCGTACAAGAATGCGTGAGCGCTTGAGCTACTGTATGCCGCCGCACCTACGACCTTTCCCGCAGAGTTGACCTCGTGTGCATTGCTGTCAGGGCCTCCAAGAGTACCCAGATTTTGCATTGAGCCGTTCGAATACAGGAAGGCATAAGCGTTAGCTCTGCCAACTACTTTGCCATCGTTATTGATCCCATTAGCGAAACTATCAGTGCCTCCTAGGGCACCGAGATCAATGACATTGTAATCGTATTCAGGAGCAGGATCGTTCGGACTTGGCCCATCCAGTGCCATTATGATTGGTCGTACTGGCCGCGCAGGTTTTACTGGCCCGACGAAAGGCAGGGGATTATCTCCCCATTCTTTCAGCCAGTCCAGATACGCTGGCGGATAGATTTCCAAGGGCATCTTACTTCCCATGATTTTTTCGAGTGTTTCCGTGCCAGTCGGCTGATTTGTTTCTTCGGTTTGAGCCGAGACCTTCACGATCGTTGTTATCGCCATGATGAGAATCATGGTCGCCAGTAGGAGGACATTTCTTTTCATAATACTAATCCCGTTTCTGATTGTTTATTCAGTTGTCAAAGGCAACACACAACAGGTGTGAAGCCGAACTAATTGGTAGTCATGTATACCAACAGAAGGTTGATCTGTCAACCCCCCGCATATAGACACAACCTCCTGCGGGATGCAAAAAGCCCACCGCGGAGTGAAGGCTCGAAGCCTTCCATGCCGGTTTCCCGACATGGCCAGTGACGACAGTCCCCACGATGGGTTCTCTGATCGCCACTGGTCTTTTTGCCATGCCATTTTACTGGTTTAGGCTCCTATTCGATTGTGAGAACAGCATACAATATTATTCACTCATTAGCAATTAAGCATCTTGAAATACGGATATAAATATGCTAGGGTTTCAGTAATTAAAAAATTATGGAAGCTACAGAGCTAAAATCCATCCAAGAAGAGGCAGTCCGCCAAGGAGCTGAAATTAAGGCTGTTCTTGATTCAGTAAAAGGCTACACATCAGAGTTAGACACAATAAAGGAGGAGATAAGTTCAAAACGTCGTGCGGTTGCCCAGATCAGCACCAATGCGGAAACGAGAAAGACTGAAATTGAGGCTTCTCAATCGGTGATTGTTTCTTTGGAGACTAAAGCAAAAGAATTAGTCCAGAAAATTGAAACTGAAAATACAAAACTTGCGGAATATATTAGTACTTTTGAAAATACGCGAACAAAACTAGATGGCGGGGATGATGGCCTTGAAGCTGTATTCACTTGGGCACAACAGCAGAAAGAGGAGATTGGGAAACTCCTTGGACAATCACGCTTAGATCAAGCGGCGGTGACAGAAATGAAGACGACTTCCGCAAAAGATACCGAGGGTATCGCAGGTCACAAAAAAGAAGTCGAGGGTTATCGTAAAGAAATCGAAAAGGTGTACGGATTCATCAACGGACAGGGATTGGCGCATTCATTTAGTGACCGGCAGAAAAAATTACATCTTCCACTAATTCTGTGGAGTATAATGTTGTTCAGCGCGACATTCTTGGTCACCTGGGCTTTGTACGAAGTATTCAAAGAACTACCAATCGATATTGTCTCTGGCAAGAGAATATTTGACCCCTCCTCTCTTTTCTACAGGCTCTCTTTTGTTTCCCCAATTTTGCTTATCTTCTTCGTAGCATTGAGACAATATTCCCGTGAGCGTCGTTTGCTTGAAAGCTATGCGTTCAAAGCCGCCACAGCAAAGGCGTTAGAGAGCTACACGGAGATATTGGCACGCAGGTTTCCTGAAGAAAAATTTAGAAACCGCATTCTTGCATTCGTCCTTCATGCAATGGTGGGGATATATAGACATCCGAATAATGAACTGACGAAGGTCGAGGATGAAAAGGAGTGGGCGGAGAGTTTTGGTGAGATGGTTGATAAGGTCAGCAAACCTGTAGTTGAAAACGCCAAAAATGCTGTTTCCTCCGTTATTCCTGGGCTTAATAAGTAAGCCTTCTGCTCAAAGGAGAAATCCTTGACAATAGGTTAAACTCGTGTAAGGTTAAAAGTATTACAAGTTAATAACCCAGTCGCTCCCAAGAGGAGTACGCCCGCGAGGGCTAGACGCTAACGACTAGAGCTTGTACAGGTATTCCAGCACAGTATTTGGTGCGGTATACTTGTCTATGAAGCCCGTCTGATTAGCGTCAGGCGGGTTTCAATTTATGAGTATGAACCCAAACATTGTTTTGCGGGACTACTTTGAGGAATATCTGACATTCAGAGCGCAAGAGGGAAATGTATCAAAGACGCTAGTGGAGCATAGGAGATTTTTAGAAGGACCATTAGAAACAGCAGTGGGTCACAAGAAGGTAGAAGATTTGCGGATTATTGACAGGGCGGCACTGATTGAAGCGGGCAAGCCTTATGGGATTTATGGATCTCAAAGAGCTGTAGTTACGTTCAGGCAGTTGTGTCGCTTTCTTAATCAGCGCGGTACTAAACTGCCATTTGATTGGCGAGACATCGAGACACCAAAAGTCCCTAGTAAGATGGTCGATTATCTGACGAGCGATGAGATTGAGAAAATACGTAATGCGTTCAATCCCAATAGTATGCCTGGATTACGCACTCGTAGCTTGATCGAGTTTTTGCTCGATACAGGTATGAGGATAGGGGAAGCGTGCAGTGTAAATAGAGACGATGTGAACTTTGACACCCATGAGATACGCATTAAGAATTGCAAAACG
>Ga0209343_10011249_pt1 | contig 10086 bp, 11 predicted proteins | sample RifCSPlowO2_02_FD_184026 | JGI IMG/M metagenome (GOLD analysis project Ga0209343, IMG submission 184026) | Groundwater microbial communities from Rifle, Colorado - Rifle CSP2_plank lowO2_0.2 (SPAdes) (version 2) | ecosystem: Environmental > Aquatic > Deep subsurface > Groundwater | place...
CCACGATGAGCGGCGGCAGGCAGTTGGGCAGCAGGTGGCGGAACACGATGCGCGCGTGCGACAGCGCGAGGCCGGCCGCGGCCTCCATGTATTCCTTCCCGCGCTCCACCAGCGCCGCGCCGCGTGCCGTGCGCGCGTAATAAGCCCACTGCACCGCCACCAGTGCAACGATGATCTTGTCCAGCCCCTGCCCGAGCAGCGCAAGCAGGATGAGCGCGATCAGGATCGAGGGGAAGGAGAGCTGGATGTCGACGATGCGCATGATCAACGTGTCGACCCAGCCGCCGAAATACGCAGCGACGAGGCCGAAGCAGATCCCGATCGCGAGCGCCGCCAGCGTGCTCGCCACACCCACGGCGACGCTGATTCGCAGGCCGTAGAAAATGCCCGAGAGCATGTCGCGACCCTGGTCGTCGGTGCCCAGCCAGTAGGTCCTGGCGCCATCGGACTCGGACCGCGCGAGCGGCGGCAGGCGCGAGTCGAGGATGTCGAGCTGGGCGAGGTCGTAGGGGTTCTGCGGCGAGATAAACGGCGCGAGCACCGCGATCAGCATGATCGCGACCAGCAGCACGAGGCCCGCGAGCGCGATCCGGCTTTCGGCGAAGTCCGAGGCGATGCGTCGTAACGGTGTCTGTTCGGAGTTCATGCCGCGGCCTCCGCTAGGCGAACCCGCGGATCGAGCAGCGAATAGACGATATCCACCGCGAGGTTGATCAGCGTGAACAGCGTGACGATGATGCACAGGTAGGCGACGATCACCGGCCGGTCGAGCATGTTGATCGATTCGATCAGCAGCTTGCCCATGCCCGGCCACGAAAATACCGATTCGGTGACGATGGCGAAGGCGACCAGCGAGCCGAATTCCAGGCCGATCACCGTGACGATCGGGATCAGGATGTTCTTGAGCACATGCACAAGGACCACGCGCGACTCGGACAGGCCCTTTGCGCGGGCGTAGCGGACGTAGTCCTGGAGCAGCGCCTCGCGCGTGCCGGCGCGGGTGAGCCGGATGATGAGCGCGAGCTTGGACAGTGCAAGGGTCGCGGCCGGCAGCAGCAGGTGCGCGAATCCCGCGCCGGAGAGAAAGCTCACCGGCACCCCGAGCAGCTCGGCCGTCGGGCCGCGCCCGCTCGAAGGCAGCCAGCCCAGCGACACCGAGAACACCATGATCAGCATCAGGCCGACCCAGAAGGTGGGCAGCGAGAACCCGAGGATCGAGCCGGTCATGATGGTCTTGCCGGCGATCGAATCGGGCGCGAGGCCCGCCCACAGCCCGAGCGGAATTCCCAGCGCGATCGAGATCAGCATCGCCGTGACGGCCAGCTCCAGCGTCGCCGGCATGCGCTCCAGGATCAGCTGGATCGCCGGAACGTTGAAGGCGAACGACCGGCCGAGGTCGCCCGCCGCCGCCTGCCTGAGGAACACCCAGTACTGCTCGGCGAGCGGCCGGTCCAGGCCGAGTGACGCGGTGGCGCGCGCGATCTCCGCCTGGTCGGCCTGAGGGCTGATCAGGATGTCCACCGGGTTGCCGATCGCATAGACGCCGATGAACACGAGCAGCGACATCACCAGGAGCACCAGCGCGCTCTGCATCAGTCTGCGGACGAGGTAGACCAGCATGGGTCCAGTCTAGCGCGGGCGCACGTGGTGCGCGAACGTGAACTCGTCGGTGCGCGCGGCGTAGGCGAGCGGTTTTTTCATCGCCCAACTCACGAGTTGATGATGCAGCGGGATGACGGCGTTGTCTTTCACGGCCAGCGTCATCGCTTCCTGCGCCAACGCCTCGCGTTTCTTGTCGTCCACCGTCGCCAACGCCCGCTCAATCAGCGCGTCCAGCTTCGGGTTCGCGTAGTGCGACCAGTTCCAGGTGCCGGTTCCCCTGGCAGGGTCAGGGGTGGCGAGCAGCGCGCGCAGGGCGAGATCGCCGGAGAATGATCCCCAGCCGAGCATCGCAAACGAGAACTCGCCCGCCCGCGCCTTGCCGAGGTACACGCTGATCGGCTGGGTTTCCACGCGCGCCGCGATGCCGACGCGCGCCAGCATCTGCGCCACGACCTGCGCGATCTGGTCGTCGTTGACGTAGCGGTTGTTCGGCGCGTGCACCACCAGCGCGAAGCCGTGCGGATAACCCGCGTCGGCGAGCAGCTTTTTCGCGCCCTCGGGATCGTAGGCTTCGGGCTTCAGGCCCTCGGCAAATCCGAACACGGGCGGGGAGACCAGGTTCGCCGCCGGCATCGCGGTGTTCTCCATGACGCGCTCGACGATCGCCCGGCGGTTGACGGCCTTGGACAAGGCGAGGCGCACGCGGGCGTCCTTGAACGGGTTGCCCGCGAGCGTTTTGCCGGCGCGGTCGGTCACGCCCGGAGGGCGGTCGCGATACTGGTCGAGGTGGAAGAAGATGGTGCGCCAGGAGATCTTCTGCGCCACCTGCAGATCCTGCCGCGTGCGGATGCGCGCGAGATCGGCCGGCGGCACCTGCTCGATCAGGTCGACGTCCCCCGCGAGCAGCGCCGCGAGCCGCGCCGGGTCGGTGGGCATGACGCGGAAGGACACCTTGTCCCAGGCGGGTGCGCCGCCCCAGTAGGCGTCGTTGCGCGCAAGCTCGACGCGCTCGCCGCGGCGGAAGGCGACGAACCGGAACGGTCCGGTGCCGGCCGTCGCGCGGCCGCTGTTGAAGTCCTCGGTCGCGGCGCCGGCGGCGGCCTTGCGCGACACGATGAAAATGGAATTCAGGTCCTGCGGCACCATCGCGTAGGGGGTCGCCGTCTTGAGCCGCAGCGTGTGCGGATCGACGATCTGCTTGGCGACGATGCGCTGCACGAAGCCGGCGAACTGGCCATTCGGGAGTTTCGCCGCGCGCTCGATGGAGAACACCACGTCCTCGGCGGTGAAGTCGGCCCCGTCGTGGAACTTCACCCCGCGGCGCAGGCGGAATTCCCAGGTCCTGCCGTCCACCGCGCGCCACGACACCGCCAGCCCCGGAATCAGCCGCGCATCCGCATCGACGTGCGTCAGCGCATCGAACACATGCCAGCCGATATTGCTGTTGGGCGTGATGTTGGCGAAATGCGGATCGACCGAGGTCACGTCGGCGGCGAGCGCGATGCGCAGGTCGGCGGCCTGCACAGGCGGCCCGAAGGCGAGCAGGAGGAGCGCAAAGCGGGCTATCGAGGCCATGACTGAAGTGTAATTGAACCGGGCTTGTCACCCACCCCCATCTAAGCGGGCTGCGCGGCGAGGGCCTTGTTCCTCATGCGCGCGAGCACCGCGCTCAGCAGCAGGCCGACCAGGCAGGCGGCGCTGATGGCGAGAAAGCCCCAGGTGAACGCGCCGGCCCGGTCCTTCACCACGCCGATCGCATAGGCAAAGATCAGCGCGCCGATGTTGGCGAACATGTTGCTGAAGCCGGTGGACATGCCGGCGACGCGCTGCCCCAGCACTTCGACGGGCACGAAAAACAGCGGGCCGAAATAGATCTGCAGGAAGATCGAATTGATCGCGATCACCAGCACCAGGACCGGAACCGAGTGCACCAGCACCAGCAGCGCGGAAGTGCAGGCGAGCACGGCCAGCGCCCCGCCGATGACGAGCGGCGGATTCTTCAGGCGGTCGGACACGTAGCCGCCCAGCGCATTGGAGAGCGCGGTAAGGGCGGCGCCCATGGCGACGATGAAGCCTGCCGCCTGCAGCGACAGGCCCCGGTCGGACACCAGCAGCGAGGGCAGCCAGAAGTTGAACGAGGTGACGACGCCGAAGCGGATGAACTGGATGCCCGCGCACACCCACATGATGGGATACCTGAACAGCTGGAACGCGTCCAGCATCCCCACCGGTTGCCGGGGTCCCGACGCGGGCTTTTCCTTGCCCAGGAAGAAGTACAGGAAGGCGGCGCACACGCCCAGCGCGGCGAAGAAAATGAACGGCGGGCGCCAGCCGTAGCGAATCACCAGGAACGGGCCCACCAGCGACAGGATGACGTTCCCCGAGAACCCGCCGATTATGTACAGGCCCATGGCCGTCGCGCGGCGGTCCGGGGGAAACCAGGAGGCGACCAGCGACAGTCCGGGCGCGAACAGCAGCGTGCGGAACACGCCGGAGGCGATCTGGTTCGCGAACGCCCACTCGAAGCTGTGGATCATGCCGAAGTTGAGCGAGAGCAGGGTCGTGCCCAGTATCCCGATGAAGAACAGGCGCTTGGGCCCGAACCGGTCCGAAAGGTAGCCCGCCGGTATCTGGCCGAGGGCGTAGAGGAAGGTCGAGGCCGCCGACAGCATCCCGGCCTGCTCGAAGTTGATGTGCAGGTCTTCGCGGATGAGCGGCAGGAACAGCGCGATGCCGCCGAAGGTCAGGGCCTGGAAGCTCTGGCAGAAGATGACCAGCGAAACAGTGACGACGCCGTCGCGCTTGCTGCGCGTCTTGCGGGAGGCGGAAGCGGTCATGCAAGTGCCCGGAAAAGGCAGTGAGAATACACCGTGCCGAACCTGCTCATCGGGTAAAGTGCCGCCATGGCGCTCAAAGCAACGATCTGCAGGGCCGATCTCAAGATCGCGGACATGGACCGCAACTACTACGCCGGGCACGCGCTGACGGTGGCGCGCCATCCATCCGAGACCGACGAGCGCATGATGGTGCGGCTGCTCGCGTTCGCGCTGAACGCCCATGAACAGCTTGCATTCGGCAGAGGCTTGTCCGACGCGGACGAGCCCGACCTCTGGCAAAAGGACCTGACCGGCGCGATCGCGCACTGGATCGAGGTGGGCCAGCCGGAGGACAAGCGCCTGCTTCGCGCCTGCCGCCGCGCGGACCGGGTGACTGCGTACGCCTACGGCACCGGCGCAGAGCTGTGGTGGAAGCCGATCGCGGCAAAGCTTGTGCGGGCGAAAAACCTGGCGGTGTGGCGCATTCCGGCCTCAGCCAGCCAGGCCCTGGGCAAACTCGCGGCGCGCACCATGCAACTGCAATGCACGATTCAGGACGGGCAACTGTGGTTCAGCGATGCGGCGACAACGGTGCAGATCGAGCTGACCGCGTTGAAATGATGCGGGGAAGCGTGCGAGTTATCGGGCGGATGGCGCAGACGGTCTTGAACAGGCCCTGAGCAACTGGCTGGACAGCGCGCGAAAGGTTCGGGGGGCTTTAGAAGGGCTCTTCGGAGACAAGTCTCCAAAGGCTTAGGCGGGTGTTCTACGGCCTCTTCAAGGTGTTTTGTCAGAAAACAGGCCCTATTTTTCCGACAAGAATATTGCGTCGAATACCTATTAAGCAATTGATAATAAATCACTATAAAGCCTCTCTTTGAGGAGCATGGTAGTGCCGCTCCCTGTCTGTGAAACCGGGTTACTTTTGTCAGAAAAATATGTCATAATTTCTGACAAAATAGACCATCGAAAGACACTGGCCATGGGCAAACATGCACAATCCATCGACACGAAGATTTTCGACCGCATCAGGCGCAATGCTTCCGGTCGGGTCTTCAATGCGCGGGACTTTCTCGATCTGGGCAGCCGTCCCGCGATCGACCAGACGCTGTCGCGGCATTGCCGCGCTGGTCGGCTGCGCAAGGTTGCCCGCGGGCTGTATGACCTCCCGCGCATCGATCCCCAGTTGGGGCAGTTGTCGCCGAATTCCGACGCCATTGCCAGCGCACTCAAGGGCCGCGACGCCATTCGCCTGCAGCCCACCGGCGCTCATGCCGCAAACATGCTCGGCCTTTCAGATCAGGTGCCGGTGAAGATCGTCTATCTCACCGACGGCCCGAGCCGGCGCGTGACGGTTGGTGGGCTCGACATCGTGCTCAAGCACACGACCACACGCAACATGGCCACCGCCGGCCGCCTGAGCGGGCTCGTTATCCAGGCGCTGCGCTGGCTGGGAAAAAACCACGTTGACGACAGCATCGTGGCGCGACTGCGCCGCAATCTGAAGCCCGCCGACCGGGTCGCGCTTGTCCGCGATGCGCTTTACGCACCGGCGTGGATAGCCAGCATCTTTCATCAACTTGCGTCGGACGACAAAGGATAGGCAACAGCGTGCAAGGTTTCATCGACCTTTCAATCGCAAGGCGCCGCGCGGTGTGCGAAGAGGCGCAGGCACGCATGCGCCTGCGTGCCGACAGCGTGGAAAAAGACTTCTGGGTCTGCTGGACGCTGCGCGAGTTGTTCAATTTGCCGGACATCGGGCCGCGGCTGACATTCAAGGGCGGCACATCGCTCTCCAAGGCCTGGAAGCTGATCGAACGCTTCTCCGAAGACATCGATGTGGTCATCGACCGCGATTATCTCGGTTATGGCGGCGATGCGTCTCCAGAGTTGGCGACCAGCCGCAAGAAACGCCGCCAGATCCTGGACGCGTTGCGTGAGTCATGCCAGGCGCACATCAAGCAGTCTCTCGCGCCCGCGCTCCGCGCGCGTATCGCCCAGGCGCTTGGCGCCGACGGCTGGCAGCTCGAATCCGACCCGTCCGATGCCGACGGGCAGACGCTTCTGTTTCGCTACCCGGCCGCATTCGATGGCGGTGGCTATGTGGCTCCCGTCGTCAAAATCGAATTGGGTGCGCGCTCGGATATCGACCCGGCAGAAGTGCCGCAGATCGAGCCTTACCTCGCGCAAGCCTTTCCGGATCTGCTCGGCGACAGCCGCTTTCCGGTACGCACGTTGGCCGCGCGGCGCACCTTCTGGGAAAAGGCCATGCTACTGCACGAGGAAACGTATCGCCCGGCCGAAAAGCGGCGAGGGCGGTTCATGTCGCGCCATTACTACGACCTTTGGTGCATGATCCGGCAGGGCGTGGCGGATCAGGCGCATGCCGAACAGGGCCTGTTCGAGCGCATCGCAGCGCACCGCGAGGTGTTCTTTCGCTACAACTGGTTGGATTACGCGACGCTGCGGCCAGGTACGCTACGCATCGTTCCGCTGCCTGAACAGCGGGCTGCCTGGGAGCAGGATTACACGGCCATGAGGGAGTCGATGTTCTTCGGAGAAGCGCCGGCGTTTGATGAAATCCTGAAGATGGTCGGCGAGTTCGAGCAAAAGATCAATGCACCACCTGCGAAAGCATGACGCGATGATCCTATGATGAATCTAACGACAATCTACCGATTCTTCGATGCAATCTACCGATGCCGCCCGCAAAACACAAGATGAAGGAGACGACCATGAACCGACGTATCAAGGCGGCCGACCTGCCCGAGTTCGACGCCACGCCTTATCTCGACAATGAAGTGGCCGTTGCGGCTTACCTCACGGACATTCTGGAAGCGAACGATCCGGCTTTGCTGGCATCGGCTTTGGGTGACATCGCCCGGGCGCGCGGCATGAGCGAGATCGCCAAAGCCTCCGGCCTGACCCGCGAAGCCCTGTACAAGGCGCTCAGACCCAATGCAAAGCCGCGCTACGACACCATCGCCAAAGTGTGCGGGGCGCTGGGGGTGCGGCTGGTGGCGCAGGCGATTCATAGTTGAGCAAGACAGAGCCAAAGAGGCGCTCACCGAACTCTTCACGGAAGCCAGGAACAGCAATACGCACATCATCGTCGAGCGCGTCGTCGCCGACATCGACGACATCGTGAAGAAGGTCCGCTTCCCCGACTGGCAGCACACGACCCAGGGCGAGCGACTGGTGCAAAAGGAACTGCGTCGAACGTTGCTCAAATACAAGCTGCACACCGACCAGGAGCTGTTCGACAAGGCCTACGGCTACATCAAGCAGTACTACTGAAAAGGCCCAAGATGCCGGTGGACAGGGCATCTTGGCAGTGTCCCCATTCGAGTAAAGCCCGGAATTTGCTCTAACCAGACTCCAGGGTTAATACAAGATATGCGAAGCGAGCTGGACAGCAGATGGATCGCGCAGACCCTCCGGGAGGCGGCTTGGGCTCCGCTTCTCGTGATCTGCCTTGTCGTCGCCGCCGCGGAAATGTTCGATGCTTACACCTGGTTTCCGTCGCTCGACGTCCCCACGCATTTCTTGGGCGGCATCGCCGTCACGTACTTCTTCTGGTGCGCCTTTGCCAACGCGCAGCCTGTTGCCGGCCACCTGCCGAACGTGAGTCAGGCGGTCCTTGCGTTCGGATGCACGGCAGGCACGACGATCCTGTGGGAAATCTTCGAGTTTCTTTCGGACAGCTTATTCGGGACCCAATTGCAGCACGGCGTGGGAGACACCGTGTCGGACATTTCTTTCGGTCTGGCTGGTGGCGTCGCATATCTTGTCCTGCGTCGCTGGGCAAAGCCCTCGCGTGCGGGCGGGTGGTGAAGACGCCTTACGCTTGAGTCCTGGCCATCAAATCAGCGGCTCTTCGCTTGCGGCGTAATCGTCTGCAGGAGCTGGGCGAATATCTTGGGACTGCCGGCGACGATGCGGCCCGACTCGAGATAATCGGACTCGCCCTCGAAGTCCGCCACCAGGCCGCCCGCCTCCTGGATGAGCAGCGCGCCCGCCGCCATGTCCCAGGGCGAGAGGCCGGTTTCCCAGAACCCGTCCAGGCGCCCGGCTGCGACATAGGCGAGGTCGAGCGCGGCGGCGCCGGCGCGGCGCACCCCCGCGGTCTTGGAGGTCACCTCGCGGAACGTGGCCATGTATTCGTCGAGGCCCGAAAAGTCGCGGAACGGGAATCCGGTGCCGATGAGCGCGTCGCTCATGTGCACGCGCTTGGAAACGCGGATGCGCCGGTCGTTCAGGAACGCGCCGTGGCCGCGGCTCGCCGTGAACAGCTCGTTCTTGGCCGGGTCGTAGACGACGGCCTGGGTGAGCAGGCTCTTGTGGCGCAGGGCGATGGAGACGGCGTACTGCGGGAAGCCGTGAATGAAATTGGTCGTGCCGTCCAGCGGGTCGATGATCCAGGTGTACTCCGAAGTGCCTTGGCCGCCGGATTCCTCTGCTAGAATTGCGTGGTCCGGGTACGACCGCTGCAGCACCTCGATAATCGCCTGTTCGGCGCTCTTGTCCACTTCCGTCACGAAGTCGTTATGACGCTTTCGCGTGATGGAAAGTGCGTCGATGTCGCGTGCGGCGCGATTGATGATCGAGCCTGCACGCCGCGCGGCCTTCACCGCGGTCGTGAGCATCGGGTACATGGTGAATTCTTGAAAGAGCCGGCGAGGGCGAATTCTAATCCAATATGAGCCGAGCCGATCCGTTTTCTCGCATCCGCGTGGTGTTGTCGCATCCGGTCCATCCGGGCAACATCGGCGCGGCGGCGCGCGCGCTGAAGACGATGGGGCTCTCGCGGCTCTATCTGGTGCGGCCCAAGTGCTTTCCCGATCCCGAGGCACGCTGGTTGTCGGCAAATGCGCTCGATGTGCTCGAGCGCGCCGTGGTCTGCGACAGCCTCGATGAGGCGCTAGCAGGCACCACGCTGTCGATCGCCGTGTCCGCGCGCTCACGCGTCATGGCGCATGCACCCCTCGATGCGCGGGGCGCGGCCGCCGAAGCCGTGGCGCGCGCGCGGACCGAGGAGGTGGCCTTCGTGTTCGGCAACGAGATCGCAGGGCTTGCCAACGACGAGGTGATGAAGTGCAACCGGCTCGCATCGATACCCTCGCATCCGGACTACACCTCGCTCAATCTCGCCGCCGCGGTTCAGGTGATCACCTATGAATGCCGGATGGCGGTCCTTGGGCCGCCGCCGGCCGCGCCGGCAGCGGAACTGGCAGCGCACGAGGAGGTGGAGAACTTCTTCGAGCACCTTGAGCGCAACCTGTACGAGAGCGGCTTTCTGCACCCGAAATATCCGCGGCGCCTGATGGAACGGCTGCGGCGGCTTTTTTCGCGGGCGTCGCTGGAGAAGGAGGAGGTCAGCATCCTGCGGGGCATCCTGGCCGCTTGGGAAGAACCCCACGCCACCGACTCAAGAAAAGGCTCGAAACCGGACGCAAAATAGTTGATTGAATCACTCGGAAATACGATAATTCTGACGACAAGGCAGAGGAAAGTCCATGTTCGCGCATCTTCGTGAAGACATCACAAGCGTTTTCGACCGCGATCCGGCGGCGCGGCGGCGCAACCGCGTCGACACAAGGTGAGGATGCCAGGTGACCTCCACCGCGACTTATCACAGCCTGAAGGACAGGGTCGTCGTTATCACCGG
>Ga0209343_10011252_pt1 | contig 10085 bp, 12 predicted proteins | sample RifCSPlowO2_02_FD_184026 | JGI IMG/M metagenome (GOLD analysis project Ga0209343, IMG submission 184026) | Groundwater microbial communities from Rifle, Colorado - Rifle CSP2_plank lowO2_0.2 (SPAdes) (version 2) | ecosystem: Environmental > Aquatic > Deep subsurface > Groundwater | place...
AAAGAAAAGCAAAAGTTATACCCGCCTTTGCCATCTCATCCTGAGAGAATGTTTAAGGATGCGTGGGTTGACTGGTATGATTTGTGTGATATCTCACGGCCCTACAGTTACCTGGAGGCAAGTAGTATTGCTGTCGCCAATGGGCTTCGCTCTCAAGCTGCGTATTTGAAATATATTAGTGAATCTGGTGATGCACGCCTACCTAGGAATCCGGATCAGGTCTACAAGGAAGGATGGGTCAATTGGCATGTTTTTCTTGGCAAGCCGGAGCCTTTTACCTTGGCCTTCATCCATGAGCCGTATACGGCTTGGAGAGACTCCATAAAAGAGTTCATGAGAACGGCTCGAGGTGGCGAAAGTAAAGAATCATATTTGTGCAGATTTGTGCGGTTATATATACAAGATAACAAACTCGGGGACAGTCCTAAAGAATTTTTGGTTAGAGGTGATGTAGACGTTAGACCTTTTAGAAGGCTGCTGGAGCAGCTGGCTTCGGATGTCGTGCGTAGAAGTTTTCTAGTGGCGGTCAATGAGTTTCTTGAAAAAATTATTCGGACTGAATTGACGATAGAGGACGAAGATACTGGCGAATTAGTGGTGGTCATGGGGGCGAGGAATCCACTTGCAAACTTAACGGTAGATGTTTCTGAAGCTAGAAGTGCGTTGAGCGAAACATGCAAGCCCGCACTGGCTTATCAATATGTTGACGCTATTCGTAAATGGATTATTTCGGACAAGGCTAAAAATTTCTCTGACTTAAAGCATCTGCATCTGTTTGATGCGGACTGGGTGGATGTCGACCCTAAAGTTATAGGCAAGAGCGATCCGGATTGTGTTTATAGCTGTGAAGGCGGAAAAGTAAAGCTATGGTGCCCAATCTACTGGATGCACGCTTTTAGCTTGTGCTCGGTTCCTGCTAGGGGGCGTCAGATTGCCTACAATGATTCCGGTGAAGGTGACGAGTGGATTCCAGAAATTGAAGGGGGCCGCATAGTCTGGAAAAAAAATGTATCGACCTTGGCGGGCTCGACAGATAAGCAAGGCTTTGTAAGGCACTATCCTAGTGATCATTTTGGTATGCATTTTACTACCAATAAGACTAGTAATCGTGGTCAGGGATATGACGTTCCTTGGATCCCTATGGAGCTTGTGTATTGGATTATTAAATTGCGTCGATGGCAGGAAAAATATAATCCTATAGCTCGACCTACGCCATGGGTTGAGTGTAAGCGTACAAAGCTTAATGAGATGCAGCGCCGAGCAAAGGGTGCTAATTGTTTTTTGTTTAGAGATTTCGGTGAGGCGGAGCCAGGGCACTTCACGGCGAGACTCTCAGACCGACTGGCTGCTTCTTTATATTATAGCCAGCCTAAGGGTATGTTGCTTGCGCAGCTTAATGGGGATATGCGTCATCTCTCATATTACGTATCAAAATATACGCCACATAGCATGAGGGTTAGTCTTATCACTGCTTATGTTGAGGAGTTTGGCCTGCCTATCAATGTTGTTATGAAGATAGTAGGGCACTCTTCAATAGTTATGTCTATTTACTATATCAAGACGAACTCGGAAAACTTGCGGAAAAGATTCTCTGAGGGTGAAAAGCGAGCTCTAAGGAATAAGGCTTTTGCTGCTCAGCATATGATTGAGCAGGGTAGAATTGATGAGATAAAGCATGAGTTAATTGCGAGTTCGGCGGAGGCTTTGGCGTCGCTTACTGGGAATTTGCCAGCAGGTAGTTACTTGTTTCGAGACTGCGGGTTTTGTCCTGTGGCTGGTTCGCGTTGCCATGATGGAGGTCCGCTGGCTGGAGAGTCTACAAAAGTTCGCCTTCCTACTCCAAACGGATACTTGGGGTCTCAAAACTGTATTCGTTGTCGTCACTTTGTAACTGGCCCTGCTTTCATTGGCGGGCTGCTTTCTCTGGGGAATGAAATTTCACTGCAAGCAAATTTACAGCTAAATCATTATGCCCAGCTTGAAGCCAAAATTGGTGATATACAAGCGGAAATTGATCATCTTGATGAGCTTGAATATATATCTTCTCGAAGTGGTGATGAGTTTCAAGATGGCGAGAGAAACCAGCTTGAAGTTAAGCTTAGAAAGTTGAGGTCGGAATACGAAGGTTCTGCTAAAAAGCTCGATTTGTTGATGGCCGATTTTCAAGCGGTGACTCGACTCATAAAGCAATGTCAGGCACTAATTAATCAGCAGGTAGATGAATTGGGGGATAATAAAACTCAATTAATTATGCAGCATGGGCATGAGTTGAGCTTGGAGATAGAGGAAACCTCATATTTCCACCAGCTTTGCGAAGTCTGCGAAAATGCAGAGATATATGAATCAGTGTCAGGAGAGCAGGCTGTTATTCCTCGATCCCAGTTGCTCGATAAAATGATTTCTTTTAATAATTTAAAGCCGTGCATGTTTATGCTAGATCGGCAGCAGCAGTTGGTTGTTGGGAATCAAGTGGTTAAATTGCTGATGAGCAGGCTCAAGACGTGGGAGCGCGTTGATGATCTAGTAGATGGAAGGATTTATCTGAGGGATCTGGGGGAGCACGAGCGTATAAGTCGAGGTGATCTAGAAGCGCTTTTCACATCTTCTCCGAAGGCTATTGAGAATTAATATATTATGAGCCCTGAAGAAACGCTAGGTCAATTGAAGTCTATCTCGGCAATTCGGACACACAAAACGCTTGATGCGATTTATGCGGTTTGTAAGGAGCAAGTTGAGCGTGGAATAGCTGACTTTTCATATTCCACGATTTCAAGATTGGGCTCTGGGCGGGGCGTCCCAAAAGCACAAAGTATTCGAAATAAAACGGGTGAACACTATCGGATCTTAATTCAGTCGTTTTCGGAGTGTTTTGCTTCGGTAGCACAAACAAACAAGCCGAGAGCGGCTAATGCTTGGATTGAGGATATAAAGGATCCCACGCTGAGGTTCTTGGTTCAGATGCAAGCGGCTGAGTTGGCTGAGTCCCGCAGGATTGTTAAGGAACTGCTTCCGCCAGGTTTAGAGATTAAAATTGATGACAGGCGCTCTCCAAATATAGAGCACAAACTTGATGATGTTCAGCGCCGTGCACTTGAATATTTGGGGTCAGATGACTTTCTCAGGCAATGGAAGTTCAGTGTTGGGAAATATGGTGATGTGGTTGATCTTAATGGGGAAAAAATATTTAAACCTGGAACGCTTGATGGCCTGAAAAAGGCACTTAAGTTTCTATGAGAGTAGTTGGTTTTTTTTGTTGAGATTGACCACTTTTTATTGTGATGGATAGATTCTCTTCAAAGGCTTCGTGGATGTTTGTTCTCTGTGTTTTTGCCGCCGCCGTGAGTATAATCCAGACGATTATCTCACTAGATTCATACGCGACTTCCGCAGTTGCTTTTCGGATGGGTTAGATCCGCTCAATGCCGTGCGCATCCACTTCGGCATTTTGCAGGCCATTAATGTGGTTAGGTCTTCGGGCCTGAGCGCCTGCTTGATTGCGGCAATGCATTCCGGGGTAGAACCGTCTTTACCGAGATAAAATAGTGCGCTGATAGCCACCCCCACTTCGGTCCCGGCATGCTGCATGACCATTGGTGCTGCATGTACCAGCCGGACTTCAGCTTTCCCTATAAATAGCGATCGGCTGGGTCCGCTGGTGTAATAGATCGAAATGAGCGGCATCTGGGTGCTCAGTCCAAACTTTCTGACCGCATTGGCACCATGGATCTGCAGAACCTGGCGGTTCTGCCTGGCAATCACGCTCACCACTTCCCATGCGCTTGGGCGAACCCGTGCAACGTATCGGCTGGATTTCGGGCGCATGTAGATTCCTCGATGCACCCGCTCAAGTTCGCCTCGGCTGACCATCCGGGCTATTGCCTTGGATACGGCGCCGCTCGTTCCAAGCTCCGCAAGGCGCTTGATGCTGAAGGGTTGCCCTTTAGGTAGGCGCCTGACCCGCTGCGCAACGCGGGTGGATACCGACAGTGCACAATCAGTGCGGGACATTGCGGCGCTCATTTCTACCCGGTGAAGTCCAATGACGAACTGAACAGTGGCCAATGTAAGGCGATCACTCGCCGTCGATATTCATCATCTGGCGCATCGCTCACCAGGCACTCTTCGAGGCGGCCCAGTGAGTAAATTTGGTCGGCCGACGGGTAGTGTCTGAGCAGGCTTTTTGCATAGCTGCGGATATCCTGAGGCAGTTCAGTGTTACGAGAGAGCTCTCGCAGGAACTCTTCGGTCTTGATGACGCTGCGGGTTCTTTCACGTGGAAGAGTCAATGCGGTTATCTCCTGATTCAGTCAACTACGTCTACCGACGCCTGAGTTTTGATCTCCATACAAGCATCAAAAGCAAGCCAGCAACTGTTGCCGGTAGTGCTTGGAAAAGCTGACCTGATGGCTTGGCTCAGCGGCAGAGTCCCCCAGGGATAAGTTGCATATAGCGTCTGCCCCAATTACCTGCGCGGTGCCACTTCCAATACTGTCATCCACACCATCGATATTGCCGGCAGCCTCAATCCAGCCAGATATTGAACCTGAAGTGGAGGCTGGCATCTGTACCTCGTTCAGCACCGCCAGGTCATCCGGCAGATCATCTGCAATTCTCTCCGCCAAGCACTGCAACGTCGGTTCCGCCAACATGAATAGCCAAGCCTGATCGTCGGGCTCGCCTGTGCGCCGAAGCACTCGCCCCAGCACTTGCCGGTAATGCAGCTCGGTGCGGATGCGGCTGAGGTAGCAGCACACCTGGAGGCGGGGGATGTCCGTGCCTTCGCTGATCATTCCAACCGCGATAATCCAACGGCAGGCGCTGTGCCTGAACGCGTTGATCACCTGCTGCGCATCCGGGGTTCTGTTAGTCACGATGCGGCAACCTTCACCCCTGGCTTCCAGGGCCAGGGCAACTTGCTGGGCATGCTCGATGTCGGTGGCAACCACCAAGCCAGCCGCATTAGGCTTGATCAGGCGAAGCTCATCCAGCTTGCCGCACCCAAGACCGAGCAGTTGATCGATCACCTCGTCATGGCGCAGCAGCTCTTCGTAGGTGACAGGGGATTCCCCCAATAGTTTGGCGATGCTGGGAAACAGCCTGACAGTGCTCTCAGTGTCTAGCTCCTCGGTAAGTTTCACCTTCTGGTTGTCGAGCAGGACAATACGAGGGGAGCGGCACACCCCATCAGCTATGGCCTCTTGCAGTCCGTAGCGGTAGTCGCAGATCAGTTGCCCCTCGGGCGAAGAGTAGCGGGCCAGGGCAATGGCCCGGTCATCCGAACGCCATGGCGTACCGGAAAGGGCCAAGGTGAAAGCGGCTCTGTCCTGGATTCGCTGAAGAATCTGCTGGCCCCAAGCGTTGCTCAGAAGTACATCATGGCCGGCGCAGTGGTGGATCTCGTCAAAGACCGCGAGCACGCGGTAGTCATCGAGGAGTCGCCAGAACGCCTCATCCCGGTATTCCATGGCCTGATAGGTGAACGCCGCCCCCACTGCGCCGAGTTGGCCGTCCAAGCGTCTGCCGAGCACCGCGGCAAAGGACGAGCGAAAGCCTTCGACAACTTGGCAGGATGGCGCGAAGCAGAGCACCAGATCGATCCTGTCCTGCCCGAGCAGCTTGCTGGCCAGCTCGGCCGCCATGCGCGTCTTGCCGGCGCCTGGTGTTGCCTGGCAGAAGAAGTGCGGCATGGAAATAAAGTGCTCAAGCGCCGTGTCGATGCAAAGGCGCTGCCAGTCTCGCAGTTGTGTGGTCATGGTGCGGAGGCAAGCGTCTTGAGCGTCTTCTCGATGGCGCGGAGATGGCCCAGCAGGCGCGAACTTCGATCTCTAGCTTCCAGGTATTCGCCTTCGACCTTGTCCCGGAGATGCGGCATATCATCAAGGAGCAGCTTGTATCGCTCCGCCTCACCCATTGATGTCAGGAAGTCCAACCTGATCTCCTTGAGGAGCGCCTCCAGGTGCTGATCCGCATCGTGTAATGGTTGAAGTGGCACCGCCGCATTATCGACCGCTGACGATACCTGCTCTGGCTCACCAGCAGTCTTGCGGCTGTTCTCGAACCCGTTGTCGATCAGCTCCAACTGCAGATGGGCCGGGACGGGCAGCAGGTGGTAGACCTGTCCCCGTACGCGGCGCTCCTCGTCGTGCACTAGCCAACCTATGCGTAACATTCGGCGTATCTGTTCATACACATAGCGGCGCACATCGCCGATGCGATAAGTCATGCCTTCCAGGCGCTTGGCGTAGGCATCGCGCAGTTCACGGATTGTGAATCGTGTGCGGCCTTCCTCCTGAAGCAGCTCATACAGCCGCCTGTCGAAGATGAACGAGGCTGATTTCATTGCGGCACCAGAGGTGATATCGCGAAAAATACGGATTATAGTCCGTGGCCTGTGTGTCCGTAAACGCATGATATTGCCGTCTCAGCGGAATTGAGACGGTCATGGATAAGTTGGCGAAAGCGTTGGGCGACCGCATCCGAGCGCAGAGAAAGGCCTGCCGGATTTCTCAGGATGCCCTGGCGCTGGCCTGTAGTATCGACCGCAGCTATATGGGGCGGATCGAGCGTGGTGAAGTAAGCATCACCGTAGAGAAGCTGTATCGGATCGCAGGCCAGCTCGCCTGTGATCCGTCTTGTCTGCTACCCCAGATGTCAGAACTGGAACCAACCTGAGCGATTATTGGGTTCAAGAAAGCCGTTGCTGCCCGTCGCGCGGTGGTGTAGGTGATTGGCTTTCCGGTCTAGTCGCTTCGGCCAACTTTGCTTTTCGCTGGTAGAGCCGATTCATCTATTAGCTCGGCTGCGCGCTCGCTCCTGCGCGGCTGCCGGCGTTTACCTTGCCTGATCTTGGCCTTGCTCAAGCTGTTCAGTTCGCCCTGTAGATCCTGATTGCGTTGCTCTAGGGCTAGTTTGGCGGCTTTTTCCGCGCTGAGCTGACCCTGCAGAGCCTCCACGCCAGTCGGTACTCCTGCCAGAGCAACGCCAGGGTCACACCAGGCCGGCGTAGCTCGGCGTGGATCATGGCCCAGTCGGGCAGTGGCCGCTGCTCGCTGGGCACCACGGGGGGCGGTGGAAAGAGCTGGCGTTCCAGCTCGGCATCGGACAACGCCGTGGGCCAGGCGAGGCCGCTGGCGGCAAAGCGACAGAGATAATCACCGGCACTGCTGTGGCCGACGCCCAGACTGCGGGCGATCTTGCGGGTGGATAACCCGCACTCGAACTTGAGGCGTAATACCTCGCGAATCTTGCGCATGGATAAACGCTCCACTACGACCTCACTGCTCCGAAAAGAGGCCGATGGTAGTGAACGAAATCCTGCGTCGCTCCTGCCGGGGTGTCCGGATGGTTGTGGAATCAGTGTCCGGATGCTCGTGGAATGGGTGTCTGAGTGGGCGCGGAATCCGCAGTGAGGAAAACATGGTGGGTGCCGATGCGGGTTATACCGGTGTCGAGAAGCGCCCGGAGCACGAGGGTCGTCAGGTGATCTGGCAGGTCGCGGCACGCCGCAGCACCTACAAGAAACTCGATAAGCGCAGCATGCTGTACAAAGCCAAGCGCAAGATCGAGAAGGCCAAAGCTCAGGTGCGTGCCAAGGTCGAGCATCCATTTCGGGTGATCAAGCGCCAGTTCGGTTATGTGAAGACGCGCTTCCGTGGCCTGGCTGCGGATTTCATTTAATCAGCTCATCCATACATCAGATCAACATTACCGTGTCGTTAGCGGTAAACATATCTGGTGTCTACCTCGCCTGGTGCTGCGGAAAAATGCTGGAGCGCGTGAAGGAACCGAGCAGACCTGTGCGAAAGCTTTACGTGTGAAAAGGCGACAGATCGACGCGTTCGTCGACCGGGAATAGGGTATGTCTCATATCCTGGACTGGTCGGAGAGACGCAGCATGTGGATCATCGGTACCCCGCTCGATAATGCTCTGGCCTTGATGGTGCTGGGCGCGTTTCTACTCCTGCTCGCTCGGCTGGCATACGGCCCGGCCGAGTGAGTGACCTGATCTGTACCTCCCCGAGACTTAGGCGTAAAGCCAGCGGCTGAGATCGTCCAGGTTGGCCGCCACGATTTGTTGCGCGCTGGCCTTGGACTGAACCTTGTGTGGGTCAATCTGGTAGCGTTGCAGCACGTATTGCACCAGAGCGCCCCGGCTCGGGACGATCAACCTACCTTCCTGCATGCCGTAGTCCGTCTCGATGATCGCTTTCTGGTCGGGCTTCAGACGTGGATCCGGCTCGATCAAGACCTCCACCTCGGTCACCCAGGCTTCGTCGGCGTCGCGGCCATTCTCGGTCGCATCCAGTACTTCAGGTTGGCCGCGAAAACGGCTCAACACGAAGTCCCGATAATCACGATTCTTCTCGCAATAGGCGCGGACATGCCAGCGCATGCCGGTGTAGATCAGCGTGTGCGGGGCGATCAGGCGAGTTTCGGCGACCGGGTTGGCCAAGGAGACGTACTCGCACTCCAGGCGCAGCCCGTCGCGGCAGGTGCGGAGAAGGGGACGCAACACTTCGGGGCGTACGGAGCGATCCGGCACCTTCAGTACTTCGGTGTGCGCATAGGCCAGTGCGAGACCCTCGATGTGGGGGGCGCGCACGTGATTCTGGTTGAGAAGGTGCAAGTACGCACTGGCGCTGTCGTCAATGAACAGGGGTTGGAAGCTCTTGCTCGGGGCGTAGCCCTTCAGATGCTTGTCGTAATCGAGGTTTCTCGGCGCGTATTCGCCGAGGTAGCTGTTGATGTCCTTGGACGCTTGCTGGCGACTGATGCCGAAACTCAGCATCAGATGGTTCGTCGTCAGGCGGCCCTCCCACCAGGCCACCGTTTCGATCAACCGATATCGTAGGGCCAGGTCCCAGCGAACGCTTTCCACCGATTGCTTGCGCTTCATGCCCGCTCCTTCTGCACGAAAACTTTACCTGTACGTGTAAACACTCTGGATGCGTAGTTGAAAGCTACATAGCATCCATCAGCAGTTCAAGCAGCCAGGTCTGCGGGTGAGATGGACATGGAGGGCCTGACGCTGAGCTAGGCTTTGCTGGATATGGTGAATTGACGTCTCGGACAGTGCCCTGTTCCGGGTGGCATGTGAGGCGAATGAGGTGGATATAAAATGATCATCTTGGCAGCAAAGTTTCCAACACCAAGCTACTTTGCCTTTACCTGTCATTGCAGTCTGGATAATGTGACGAGCATCGCAGCAAGACAGGCCGTGGTATCCCAAGGATGGCCCTCCTCAGGCGTTTCTCCGCGATACGAAATGCCTACTCCAGCGCTGTTCTCGCTACCAAGATCCGTCATTGGTGGACATGGATTCATAGTGTCCAGCAAGACATGTGATGCATTGCCTTTGAGGCGTGAAATGGCAGACGAGGAAATCTAGATGGGCAGTCTCTTCGCCCCAGGGGCACGGGTAGAAATCCGCGACGCCGAGTGGCGGATCAAGCGTATCGACATGACCTCAGACGGAGGTCATCTCATTACCTGTGAGGGGCTCTCCGAGTTGGTGCGGGGCCGTGAAGCCATGTTTCTCAGCAAGCTGGAGCAGGGCATTCGCGTGCTCGAACCCGAAGCGACAGAGTTGGTGGATGATCTTTCCAGTGGCTACCGTGCCAGCCTGTTGTATCTGGACACGCACCGGCGCCAGACGCCGCCAACCGACAGCCGTATCCATATCGCCCATCAGGCAGCCATGGATCTGCTGCCATTTCAGCTCGATCCGGCCCGTCAGGCGCTGGAGCAGCCGCGTCAGCGCATCCTGATCGCCGACAGTGTCGGCCTGGGTAAGACCCTCGAAGCTGGCATCCTCGTCAGTGAATTGATCGCCCGTGGGCGAGGCAAGCGCATTTTGGTGCTGGCGGTGAAGTCCATGCTTAGCCAGTTCCAGCAGGAGTTCTGGAGTCGCTTCACCATCCCCTTGACTCGTCTCGACTCTCAGGGCCTGCAGCGGGTGCGCAACCGTATCCCGGCCAACCACAACCCGTTCCACTACTTCGATCGGGCGATCATCTCCATCGATACTCTCAAGCAGGACATCGACTACCGCCATTACCTGGAACAGGCCTACTGGGACATCATCA
>Ga0209343_10011255_pt1 | contig 10083 bp, 10 predicted proteins | sample RifCSPlowO2_02_FD_184026 | JGI IMG/M metagenome (GOLD analysis project Ga0209343, IMG submission 184026) | Groundwater microbial communities from Rifle, Colorado - Rifle CSP2_plank lowO2_0.2 (SPAdes) (version 2) | ecosystem: Environmental > Aquatic > Deep subsurface > Groundwater | place...
TTGCCGCGCTTGTCGGCCTTTCAAGGGTATATATGGGCGTCCATTTTCCCACGGATGTAATAGGCGGCGCGATAATCGGGTGTGTAATAGGTTGGTTTTCAATCTATACCGCAAAAAAGATATGCGCCTAAGACTATTACTAAAACAATAATAATGTTGACTCATTTTTATCGCGGTGATATACTGATTGTTAGGAAATATAAAAAGGAGGAAATGGAATGAAGAAGGAACTTATTATAGTTGTGCTCATAGGCGTGCTTTTTCTTTTAACACTTGGCAGTATAATCACAGGCGTCGCTTTTTATAAAGAGTACAAAGAAAAAATAGATTATCTTGACCAGCAGGCCCAGTCCGGTAAAACCAAAGTAGAAGGCATGGAAACTAAATTAGATGATTTCAAGGCGGCGGTTGACGATATAAGCTCTCAGGTCAAAACTTATAGCGATAATATCAAAACTATTCAAAATACCATTACCTTAAGCGAAAGCGAAAGAAAGAATCTGCTCGCTAATCTGGAAGATATGAAAAAGAATCTAGTGGGCATGCAGAAAGATTATTCCTCAACGATAATAGACTTAAGGCAGAGCATGATTACCTTGAAGGATGAACTCGAGAAGATGAGCAATAAGGCTAAGGATATCGAGCTTGGCAAGATTACGGTTAAGCAGGATGAAAAGAAGTCCGCGTCAAATGAGATGACTAAAGATAGCAAGCAGCCAACCGCCTCGGCCAATAAGCCGGGAGGGTCAAATTTCAAGTCGGGTAACGTAAGAAAGGTGAGTAGCTTCTAAAACCTGGAGGCCATTATGCAGGAAAAAGAAATAGGCGCAGTCACCCATTATTTCGGCCACATTAATGTTATCATAATACAACTTTCAGACGCGCTCAAGATAGGCGACACAATCCACGTCAAGGGCCATACCTCGGACTTTACGCAAAAGGTAGATTCGATGCAGATAGAACACGTCAGCGTGACCGAGGCTAAGAGCTTAGACGCGGTAGGAATAAAGGTCGAGCAGAAATCCCATCCGAAAGATAAGGTATTTAAAGTAATATCTTAAGTAATAAGTCGCTCTACATGCACATACCATTCCCAAGACACAAGCGTCCCCACCGTGAATAATAATTGGAGCAGAATAGGCCTTATCAGGAGAGCGGGCGTTCTTATCCCTCTATTTTCTGTCTATTCCAAGAGGAGCCTCGGCATCGGGGAATTCGAGGATTTAAAGCTTATCGTAGACTGGTGCGTCAAGACAGGTAATTCTATTATTCAACTCCTGCCCATGAATGAAGTCGGCTCCACATTCTGTCCTTACGATTCATTGAGTTCTTTCGCGCTTGAGCCTATGTATATATCATTAGGCCTCCTAAAAAAAGGCGTAAAGACAGAATCAACAGGAGTAGGTCGAAGGGTTGATTACCGTATAAAAGAAGAGAAGACAAATCTATTATGGAATATATATCTTTCTAAAATCCGCCTCGATTCCAACCAGGAGTTAAAAATATTCTGCGCCGAAAATGCTTACTGGCTTGATGATTTCAGCCTGTTCAAGGCGCTAAAAGCCTATCATGGCCAGGCGCCCTGGTATGAATGGAGCGAAGGTTATAAAAATCGCGATAGTTTTTTACTCGAACAATTCGTCGAAGAGCATAAAGAGGAAATTTCTTTTTATAAATGGACACAAGCCCAAGCCTTCAAACAGTTCAAGGATGCGAAGGATTACGCCGAGTCGAAGAAAGTCTTATTGAAAGGCGACCTTCCCATGCTTGTGTCGCGCGACAGCGCGGATGTATGGGCGCATCCTGAATTCTTCAAATTGGAATACGCGGCCGGCGCGCCTCCGGACATGTATTGCGCAAAGGGCCAGCGCTGGGGTATGCCTACCTATAATTGGGATTATATAGAGGCAGATGAGTTTATATACGTAAAAGAGAAGTTGAAATTCGCGGAAAATTTCTACGACATATTAAGGATAGACCATGCGGTGGGGTTATTCCGCATATGGAGTATACCTTATAACGAGCCCATGGAGAATCAGGGCCTAAACGGATTCTTCGATCCCTCGGATGAGAAGGTTTGGCGCGAGCACGGTAAAAAGCTCTTATCTGTTTTACAGAATAATACTTCGATCGTTCTATGCGCGGAGGATCTCGGCATCATACCAAAAGTTTGCCCCGATACGCTTAAAGAGATGGAGATGCCGGGTAATGATGTCCAGAGATGGATGAAGGATTGGAAAACCAAACACGATTTTTTGCGGCCTGAAGAATATCGCAAGTTTGCCGTTGCGATGCTTTCAACGCACGATACGGCAAACTGGGCCGCGTGGTGGGAGAATGAGGCGGGGACAGTAGATGAGGATTTTTTTATCAGAAAATGCCGCGACCGCCAAGTCGCGTTGGACGCCGTAAAAGAAAGATTGTTTGATCCAACCCGCTCAAGGCATGGGAGGCTTCGCTGGAAAGAAGAGATCGACTCGGTTAAAAAATTGACGGATATTTTAGGCAAGCCGCCCGAAGAGATAAATGACCTTATAGAGCTTTATGAAAATACATACCTTGAAAAAGATAAGCTGTGGAAATATCTTGATATAAAGGGCCCAATGAGAGAAAAGTCGTCTTCTAAGATAGTGAAAGCCGCCCTGGGGATAACCGCCGCTTCTAAATCTTTTCTTTGCATCGAACTTATATTTGATTTGCTAAGCCTGGCCGATATCTGTAAAGGCGATCCGTATCAATACCGGGTCAATAGGCCCGGTACCGTAAGCCCGGATAATTGGTCGTTAAAAATCCCTCTTTCTCTCGAAGAATTGTTGAAGCACAAGGTAAATAAAGCGATAAAGGAAATAGTTGTTAATTCAGGCAGGGCATAATTTTTTCGCGTAAGAGATTAGCGCGAGGCGTTGTCTAAATCATGATTATATGGTAATATTTATATACTATGGATGATAAGGCCATAAGATTACTACTCATAGAGGATAACGAAGATCATATTTTTTTGATCCATAAGATGCTTAAGGAAGCGCGAAAAGCCAGCTTTCACGTTGAGATTAGAAAAACGCTGACCAAGGGGCTGGAGTTTATCGCTGAAGAAGCGATAGATGTTATCCTACTCGACTTGACCCTTCCCGATTCTATCGGCCTCGACACTTTCGGCAGGATCCATGCGCACGCGCCCGACATTCCTATTATAGTAGTGACGACTGCTTCCGATGAAGCGCAGGCTCTAATGGCATTTCAGAAAGGCGCGCAGGATTGCCTTATCAAGAGCGAGATGGATATAGACTTATTGGAGCGTTCTATCCGTTACTCCATAGAACGCAATAAGGTTAAGGCCGCGCTGCGCAAAAGCGAGGAAAGGCTTGAGAAGATAAACAAGTGTTTCTTAGGATTTGGCGACGAACCTTCTCAGAATATCTACCGCCTGACGTCTCTTTTTGGAGAACTTCTCGGAGCAACCTGCGCGCTCTATAATTGCCTTGACGATCGCGGGATGCTCTGCTCGATAGGCCAATGGCAGACGCCCAAAGATTATAATCCGAAAGATAATCCACAAGGCCATATATGCTATGATGTAATAACAAAAGGCGATAAAAAGTCTTTTCTAGTGCGCAACCTTCAGGAAACCGAATACGCAAAAAGCGATCCAAACGTAAAACGTTATAAACTTCAAACATACCTCGGCTATCCTATTAAATGGAAAGACAGTATAGTTGGATCTCTATGCGCTGTATATCAAAAGGATTTCGTCCCAAGCGAAGACGATCTGAAGGCAGTTGATATAATTGCCGCGGCTATAGAGGTAGAGGAGAACCGCAGGCGCGCGGAGGAGGGCCTGAGAGAAAGCGAGGAGATGTTTAGGATTATATTTGAATCAACCACTGAATGCATTACGGTGTGGGATAAGGATTATAACTATCTATACGCGAACCAGGCCGCCATAGACCATGTAGGCGCGACAAGGGACAAGGTTATCGGCAAGAATATCCAGAGCGGCATGGGCCACATACCTGAGTTTATGAAACTGTGGATGGGAAGAATAGACAAAGTCTTTCAAACGCAGAAACCAATGAAGGTAGAAGACTCATGTTTGGTAGGCGACAGGCTTATATACAGCGAATCCGTGATTGCGCCGCTAAGGAATAAAAACGGCGATATCTTCGCGGTAGGCGTTGTCTATAAGGACATGACCGAGAGAAAATATGCCGAGAACGAACTACAAAAATTAAATAAAGAGCTTACGAGATCCAACAAAAGGTTAAACCAGCTTTCGGTGAAGGATTTACACACAGGCCTTTATGACCACCGATACTTCGCGGAGATAATCGGTTCGGAATTTTACCGCGTTAAGAAATACGGCGGCTCCCTCTCGCTGATCATGATAGATGTAGATTATTTTAAATCGATAAATGATATGTATAGCCATAAGTTCGGCGATCTGGTCTTAAAACAGCTTGCCCAACAAATCAGAAAGATGATGAGACAGTACGATATCATCATAAGATACGGAGGCGAGGAATTCGTAGTAATATTACCGGGGACAGACAGAGATCAGGCCGCGGCCTTGGCCCAAAGAATTTTAAACGCCATCGGACTGTATAATTTCGGAGATAGCAAACATACGGTAAAGCTCAAAACAACCTTATCGGTTGTTTCATGCCCGAAAGACAGGGTGTCTAACGGTATGGATATGATCAAAGTCGCCGAACAGATTTTGACTCGGGCCAAAGAAGAAGGCGGAAACAGGGTATATACATCTTTAGACAAAACAAAGATCGGCCGTGAACTAAAAAAATATATAAAACCTTCCGATATTAAAGCGTTAAAACAGAAACTGGGCAGGCTTCATAGACAGGCCAAGGAAAGCATAACCGAATCTATCTTTGCCTTTGCCAAGACGCTGGAATTAAAAGATCATTACACGGGCGAGCATGTGGAAAGAACGGTCAATTATGCGGTCGAGATAGCGCGCGCGTTGGGCCTTCCTTCGCATGAAGTAGAGATGATTAAAGAAGCGGCGACGCTGCATGATCTGGGCAAGATCGGGATCAGTGAAAAGATCCTTACTAAAAAATCGAAATTATCAAAAAAAGAATTTGAAGAGATAAGGAAACATCCCAGTATAGCCGCGGATATATTAAGGCCAATACATGTCTTAAACGCTATAATACCTTTTATACTTTATCATCATGAACGGTGGGACGGAAAAGGTTATCCCGCCGGGTTGAAAGGGGACGAGATACCTCTTGGCGCCCGTATCGTTGCTATCGCGGATGTCTATCAGGCCCTTATGTCGGACCGTCCTTATAGAAAGGCCCTTGCCAGGCCTAACGCCATAAAGATAATAGAAGAGGGCGCCGGCACGCAGTTCGATCCGCGTATTGTCAATATGTTCTTGGGCATACTGAAGAAGGAAAAAAATAAATAAGGATTGTATATGAAGCGATGCCCTTATTGCGGGGAGGAGATACAGGACCAAGCGGTGTTCTGCAGGTTTTGTTCCAAAAAGGTTACCGGCATCTTCTTACGCCGTGTAATAAAAATTGCCGCCCTCGCTGCCGTTATAGCCGCTCTCATAATATACTATCCTTCAATAAAGAAAGCTGTTAAAGGCTCACGAGATATTTTTAATAACGTCGCGGCATGCCTAAAAAATATACCCACAGATCTGCGGAGAGGGCTGTCTACTTTGGAAAATTACGGCAAGTCAAGCACCTTTGATAGGGCTACTAAGCAAATAGAGGGACAGCGTCGGTAATTTCGAGTCTAAATATAAATAAAAGGGGATTATAAGATATGGGCCAGAACGATATTTATTTAACCCGCGAGGGCTATGAAAAACTGCGCAAAGAATTAGAATACTTACAAAATGTAAAACGCAAAGAACTGTCGAAGGCAATAGGAGAGGCAAGAGCGCATGGCGACTTGAGCGAGAACGCGGAATATACCTATGCAAAGGAGGCGCAAGCCCTTAATGAAAAGAAGGCGCGGGAGCTGGAAGATAAGTTGTCGCGCGCGAAGTTAATAGATGAAAGTGAAATGCCTAAAGATGAGGTCCTGATAGGCGCCAGAGTAAGATTAAAGGATATTGATTCCGGCGAGGAGTTCGAATATGCGTTAGTTTCAGAAGAAGAGGCAGATTATTCCGCGGGCAAGATCTCCGTTACGTCCCCGGTGGGCGAAGGGTTAATAGGTCATAAAGAGAATGAGACGATTAAGATAAAAGTCCCTGCGGGGGCATTGAGATACAAGATACTTAAGATAACTAGAGAATGAAGCTGTGGGGGACATATGAAAGAATTTTTGATCGGGCTCTCTGTTTTAATCGTTTTCTTTTTCTTCGCTGGCATAGGGATTTTACTCTTCCCGGTATTCTTAGTTATGTTCTGGTTATTGAGGATAGTCCTTTGGGTTTGCCTTGGTATTGGCGGCTATATGGCTTTTAGGTAAACTTGTTATATTGGTATGGGAAAAGATAAAATAATAATTTTATTTATACTAATGGTATCATTTATTGCCGCTCCTCTGGCCGCGGATGTGGTGTATCTTAAAAATGGCGGAAGGACTTAAAGAACATGAGGATGACGCTCGAGACACTGGAGGATGAGAGATAACCAGAAGAAAAGAGAAGGCGAGACGATGTTAGTAAGGATATATTATCACGATACAGATTGCGGCGGCGTCGTCTATTATGCGAATTATTTAAAGTACTTGGAAGAGGCCAGGAGTGAGTATTTTGAAGACCGGGGGCTTATTATAAAAGACCTGCGTAACGAAGGCATAGGATTTGTGGTTGCGCGGCAGGAGATAGACTATAAATCCCCCTCTTTCTACGGCGATATATTAGAAGTCAAGGCGCGGATAACAGAAGCGAGTTTTACGAAAGTAAACTTTGAATATGCCATAGTAAATCAAAACGGGCGATTGATAGCCGCCGCAAAAACAGTTTTGGTGTTTGTCGACAAGGACTTGAAGCCGAAACGAATACCCGAAGATATATTAAAAAAATTGAGAGATAACAAATGGAAGATAAAGCGAAAAGATACGCAAGGATAAAGTATGGGCTTGCCCTGGCAGAGATTGCTTATGTCCTGTCCCTCTTGGCAATACTACAGGCCAGCGGATTCGCTTTTTGCCTTAAAAAAGCGCTTACTAATCTATCATCAAATCAATTTTTCCTCATAGCGGCATACTCTGCCGCAATATTCCTTATATATATACTGCTTAATTTCTTTCTCGCTTTTTACCGCTCTTTTGTCATAGAGCGCCGTTTTAATCTCTCGAATCAAAGATTCTTCGCATGGTTTTTGGATTATGTAAAAAGCGGCATACTCGGCATGTTAGTTTTTATAATATTGATGGAAGGCTTTTTCTTCTTTATACGGGCATATCCTTTATCATGGTGGTGGATGAGCGCTTTATTCTGGATATTTTTAAGCTTGTGTTTAGCCAGAATATTCCCGATTTTGGTGATCCCTTTATTTTTTAAGTATAAAAAACTTAAAGATGAGGATCTGCGCCGCAGGATATTGGATCTGGCCTCAAAGATGCGCATGAAGATACTCGATGTATTTGAAATAGACTTCTCAAAGAAGAGTCTTAAGGCCAATGCCGCGTTTGTTGGCATCGGCAGATCAAAAAGGGTCCTACTGACGGATACATTATTGAACGGAAAATTCCTTCCCGAGGAGATAGAACTCATTTTAGCGCATGAGTTTGCGCATTATAGATTTAAACACTTGATAAAGATAACCGCCATAAACGCTGTTGTCATACTTTTAACCTTTTATATATTCTTTCGGCTGGGGAATCTTGGGCTCGATATCAAAGATATATCCAACCTGGGGGCGTGGCTATTTTTATTTATGTTATTTCAGCTGGTTATTATGCCATTTATGAATTTGATAAGCAGGATTATGGAGACCAACGCGGATGGCGAGGCAATAAAGGTAAGCGGCAAAATAGGATATTTTATTTCAATGATGGAGAAGTTGGCCAAACAGAATCTTTCTGAAAAGTCGCCGCCGTTATGGGCTAAGATTTTTTTCTATGACCATCCCCCTGTCGATGAAAGGATAAATTTCGCTCGCTTACGTTCGCGGAATTTTCCGCAAGAGGCAAAGGAAAATTTCGCTAAGCGTATGGAGGCTTGATGCGCATAGATAATTGTGAGATTAAAGTCGTTCGGAGCGACATCAAAAGCATGGCAGTCGATATAATCGTTAAAGATGAAGACCGTCCTAACGCGAATGAGGTAAGCATACGTAATGAGTGCATGAAAGCGCTAAAGAAGGCGGATGAAATCAAGGCAAGGTCTATCGCATTTCCTGCTTTAGGCTGCGGCGCCGGCGGTTTTCCTTTGAAGGCAAGCGCTAAAATCATGGCCCAGGAAGTATTGAAACATTTGAGAGGGCATTCGTCCGGGCTGAAAGAGATCGTATTCTGTATGGACGGTAAAGAGGCTTATGAGGTATTTGAAAAGAATGTGGATGGCTACCTCAATTACATGATAACTAAACAGCAAATCGGGCCGTTTGTGGCAGTCGACGCTATCATAGAAATCGACGGTGGTATAGTCGTAATCGAGCGTAGCTCCCCGCCGTTCGGCTGGGCATTGCCCGGAGGGTTTGTCGATTATAACGAAAGCATTGAGGACGCGGTAAGGCGTGAGATGAGGGAAGAAACAAGCCTCGATCTTATCGATCTTAAACAGTTTCACGCGTATTCCAGGCCGGGGCGCGATCCTCGTTTCCATACAATAGGTATTGTCTTTACCGCTAAAGGAAAGGGCGCGCCGAAAGCGGGGGATGACGCGGCAGGATTAAAAGTCGTGAAGCTCGCGGATATCGGCGCGATGAACTTTGCGTTCGACCATAAGCAAATCATCGAGGATTATATAAAGCGCAAAAACGGAACCGATCCTTTTTGAGTTATCCTTCGCGCAGCTGCTTTTCGGCGTCTACTACATCGCGGTTTATCAGCCGTATCGTATTCTTTATCCTGTCCTTTAATATATAAGAAGAGACAGGAGAATCTTCCATCTCCCGCAATATCTGGATAGCCATACGAAAATAGCGCACTACCTCGCCTTCGTCCGTATCAGTAAATTGTAATATCTTAGAGAACTTTTCCTGGCGCATCCACATCTCGATAGTTTTAGCGAGATGAAAATGAGGGGCTTTACTGAAAGGGTAGATCTTATATCGTATCTCTTTCTTTCTTATCTCTTCAAAGATGTCCTGGCACATCTTCTGTAACGGCCGGCCTTCTTTAGGAAGGATCGCGACGCGCTGCATCTTTCTCGGCTCGAATACAGACGCTGCCGCTAAAATACCGAGGCCAAATTCATCCAATCGTTCAAATATCCCTTCCGCGAAAAATTCCGAAAGCAATAATTCGTAGCCATAAACGGCTTTAGCGAACCTGCCTTTGGCTGTCAGCGTATTGTTTTCTATATGGCCCAATTCTTTTAAGAGCCTTAATTTTGATTCCATCAACCGCAAGGCCTCGCGTTGGAGGTGTAGTTTGCTCTGATAATAATGCAGCGACAAAGGATAGATGTTATAGAGCTCCTCTTTGTGTTTTTCGTACAGATTAAGGATGGTCGCGTATGAAGCATTAAGCTGGCTTCTTACCTCTTCGGGTCTTCCATATATCATCCGCCTTATCTCATCAATATCTATTCTGCGAAGATTGACGCGGCAGTAGACGAATCCCTCGTTATCTATGCCGCGTCTTCCGGCGCGGCCTGCCATCTGGTAAAAATCTCTCGTCTTTAAATTTCTTACATAGTTGCCGTAGAATTTTCTTAAATCATCGAATATGACCGAGCGGCTGGGCATATTTATTCCAAGCGCGAACGTCTCGGTCGTGAATATTATCTTTAAGAGTCGGCTCGTAAAAAGCCTCTCCACGACCTCTTTTAACGTCGGGAGCATCCCCGCGTGGTGAAACGCGATGCCCCTTCTTATTAATTGCGACAAGTGGATGGCGGTCTTTTCATGGGCCAGATCGTAGTGTTCGCACAGCGATTGATACAGATCCATTATTTTTACTTCATCCTCTTTATTCAGGAAGTTATAG
>Ga0209343_10011257_pt1 | contig 10081 bp, 13 predicted proteins | sample RifCSPlowO2_02_FD_184026 | JGI IMG/M metagenome (GOLD analysis project Ga0209343, IMG submission 184026) | Groundwater microbial communities from Rifle, Colorado - Rifle CSP2_plank lowO2_0.2 (SPAdes) (version 2) | ecosystem: Environmental > Aquatic > Deep subsurface > Groundwater | place...
GTCCTATTTTTCACTCGTGTAATTCGTCTATTCGTGTAACTCGTGTTCTAATGGTTTTATAATTTCCTTCAAAAAGACAACTAAGGCAAGATAAGGTATTCAATTGCCGCTGCAAGAAAGATAGCCGCACATGCCGGAAGCATCTTTTTATAAAGCACCCAGATATCTGCGTTGAAGTATTCCTTTGTGAGGATAAGGCAGACATGGACAGGTGAGAGGAGTACCCCTAAAATAGCTGGGGCAAAGGCAAAAGAAACCGCACCAAGAGGGGAGCCGTGCAGTATGTGCAGCAGCAAAGGGAATGTGCTGCCTACAGAGCCGACAGTTATACCTGTAAGAAACCCACTAATAAATGGAAGGATAAAGAGCAGAGGCATGAGAGGTATCCTTTTTGATATAAAGAAATCTCCAAGATTCCTGACAGCCCCTGTTCCCTCCATCAATTCCTTAAATAGCATCACGCCAAGCACCAAGAGTATTACATCAAAGGCAAAGCCATATTTCAATGCCTTCAAAATCTTTATGACTCCATATCTGTAAAAGATAATAAGTCCGATGACAAGGATGATAAGTGATAGGTTAAACTCCACCTTAAAAACCATAACAAGAAGAATTATCAATACTATCGGGATGAAGCTGGACAGCCCTCGGCGGGAGACCGAAGTATATTCAACATTTCCTTTTACATCCCTCATGCTCAAGAGAAAGCCTGTTAAAAGCATGGTCACAGCGAATGGAAGGTTTACAAAGATTAGTGTCCTCAACTCCACACCTGACACAGCAGATGCGAGGAGTATTCCCGGATAGAGAGGCAGGATATATTCCCATGGGTGGCGAAACCAGAAGTTAATAAACCCCTTCTCCTCCTGAGACATCTTCAAATTTTTTGTGGATTCATTGACCATAGGGGCAGAGAAATATGCACCGCCCAGAGATGGCAGCATCCCTATTAGCATCGGCATGGAGATAATCACGAGTTTTCTGTTCCTGAAAAGTGATTTTGACGCCTCCATCATCTCTGCAAGGAGATTGTTTTCTCTCAGAATCATTTCAAGGACTCTTATCATTATAAGTGAGAGACCCAGCTTTATGGTTATTGGATTTGATACAGCGGCACTTATATTCAAGATTATCTCTTTAGGGGGCATCAAATAGAGAATAGCAAGTAGTGCAGAGGCAGAAAGGAGAACTATACCTATCCTATACTTCCACCTTAGCAATAAGACTATGAAAGTAAGAATTGTTAAGAGCTTGATTATATCGGGCATAGGTTTTCATTATAGCCTAAAGCCTTGACTTAAAAATAAAATATATCTACGAATTTTAATGTCCACGAATTTCAATTGACACCCATTTTTCTTTAAGGGTATACTCTTATCCATAAAGAAACCAATTTCCTATCTGCTTAAAGAATAAAGATGGAGACAGTCCAATCAAAGAATGGTGTTCCAATTAGATTGCCTGACGAAAGATGGATACATATTACAGAAGAACATTCAGAATTGGCTGGCTATTATTTTGAGGTATTTGAAACAGTTAATGAACCGCAGGCTGTTTATGAGGGGAAATTAGGTGAGTTAATTGCAGTCAAAGAACTTGAAACAGGTAAATTTATGATTGTTGTATATAAAGAAGTAAGTAACGAAGATGGTTTTATTATTACTGCCTTCTTGACAAGAAGGATTAGGCAGATAGAAAGGAGAAATAAATTATGGCCACTATAAATATCAAAGAAGTCTTAAATCTCACTCCGCAATTATTACATATACCTTTTAAAAGGATATGGTCAAGTTATGATGAGGAAGCAGATGTTTTATATTTGAATTTCAAAAAGCCAAGTCACGCTGATGATAGTGAACTTACTGACGACGATATTATCATAAGATATGAAAAAGGTGAGGTTATAGGCATTACGGTTCTTCATGCAAGCAAGAGAGGAAATGGCAATTTGGTTTAAGTTTACTTACTATTCAGGCTGCAATGGAAGACTTAACCGTTCCTTTTTTAAGCAGTGGATTGCAATAAAAATCTGTCCTTAACAAAGGCGAAGTAGTGGACAGCATATAAAGTGTGAAGGAGAATAATATGAAAGACAAGCTTATTCATGCATCAGTTTTGAGCATTATATTCTGCCTTTTCTTTTCACAAACTCTGTTTGCACAATCAAAAGAAACTATTTACGCAAGCTATAAATATACTTTAGGAGATAGCGATACCAAAAGTGATGCAAAGAAGATTGCATTTATAGAAGCCAAGCGGTTATGTCTTGAAAAAGCGGGAAGCTATATTGAAAGCAACACAGAAGTTTTAAATTTCAAGTTGTCAAAGGATGAAATCAGAACCTATACAGGCGGCATCCTGAAAGTAGAAATAATTTCCGAGGAATTCAAGGCTATTGGCGAAACCTTGACTTTATTTATGGAGGTCAAAGCTGAAGTAGATTTAAAAGAGGTAAAAGAAAGTTTAAAGAGAGTTAAAGAAGATAAGAAATTTGCTGAAAAAGCAAAGGAACAAGAAAAACAGCTTCAAGCACTTGAAGATAAAATCAGAAATCTCCAACAGCAGTTATCAAACAATGATTTTGACAAGACAGCTAAAATCAGACAGGAAAGAAAAAAGATTTTTAGCAAAATAGATGAATTGGAAAGAATCAAATCTAGATAGAATCAAAAACAACTCTTGCTATTGAAAATATTGAATTAGGAATGACACATGAGGAAGTCAAAAAAATTCTTGGCAATCCAAGATCTGTAGATTTTGAAAATTATAATTATGGAAATGTTTGGATTATTTTTGAGGGTGGAATAGTAAGATGTCTTGTAATAGTAGAAGATTATTCCTCTACAGCAACCTGTGGCATAACCTATCAGGACAAGAAAATAAAATGATTTGCATCCCTAATTTACAATGGTATCTCAATCAAAGCGTATCAAGGGGCATTACACCGCGATGCCCTTTTGCTACTGTAACAAGATGTCCTTGTTTCTACCAGAGTCTCTCATTGTTAGGTGAGGCTGGAAGCACCGCAATCCCAGAAAAAGAGGACAAAAAACTACAGAGGAAATGGGAAAAGTCTACTTTATGGCCAGTAACAGCAGAGCAAGAAACCTCGATATCTGGTCATCAAGGCAACTATAAACATTTTGGGAATTTTTGCCCTGAAGTCTCATATGAACGCTTTGGATTATTTGCCTCCCATTTAAATGAATATGCGGATGAAACTGATTTGGGATTGGCACATTCTCATTTGTCAAAAGAAAGAGCAGCCACTGACGACTGGCGTTGGAACTGGGCAAGTATTCATCCTCACCATTACTCTGAATGCTTATTGTATTCTGTTCTATCGAGTGCCAAGCAGGGGAAACAAGACAAACCTGAAGATATAGTAACCCTCAATCCAAATGTTTATGGAATCGGTATAAATATTAAAGCATTATGTCGAAAAGTTAAAAGCTGGTTTTAACATTGATAATAAGTCAATCACAAAAAATCAGCTAACGAAGCACTGTACGGGATCGCGCGAAACTGCCGCGCTCCCCGTAAGTTCATGCGTTAGGGAGGTAAAAAGACATGAACGAAAAACGGCCGCCAAAAACAATAGCCACGATTAACTTTAAGGGTGGTGTTGGGAAAACCACCGTTACTTGGTGTTTGGGTGATCTTATCTCAACCTTTGGAAATTCTAATGTTCTCTTATTTGATTTAGATGCCCAAATGTCTCTCACCCAAGCCATTACTCTTAATGAAGACGGTGGCCTTTACCGCAAGTTCAGCGACTGGTCAGACCGATCTGAAAAAAAAGGCAAGACCATTTTCAAAGCAATCGAAGCATACACCGGCATAAAAGGCTTCGACTTCGGAATAAATTATGATTTCATTTACCAAATTACAGACAGGTATCATTTTGTCCCATCTATTGAAGACCTCTATTGGCTGGAGTTAGACGTTTTTGACCGTGAAAAAATGCAAGGTTTTATTCGAGACATCCTCGGGGAAATCACATGGTCTAAAAATGTATTAGATTACGACTATGCTCTTTTCGACTGTCCTCCTTCATTTACGCTTCTTTCCTATTCCATCCTTTCGGTCTGTGACTTGATTCTGATTCCAGTAAACCCTGATTTTTATGCAATAAAAGGCGTTCCCCTGATCTTGAATACATTACAGTTGCGCATCGCGCCATTTCCGATACCTAAAATTGCTGTTTTTATGAACAAGGCAAAGCCTTACGCAGGAACAATGACAAAAGAATCGAGGTTTTATTGGGGACAAGTTCAGCGTGTTTGTTCACAAGCAGCATCCCAAGCCGGATTGAAAGTTAACTGCCTTGATACACCAATCTATGATAGAGTTGCTATCAAAAGGGCAGTGACTTCAGGAGGTGTTCCAACTGAATTTATCGACGATTTTAAGAACCTTTGGAAAGGAATAACGGAGTTTCTCAATGAATAATGAATTTGTAGAGCCAATTGATGAATTGAAACGTGTAGCAGATGAAATTAGTTCTCTCCGCCGAGACTTGCAAACCACATCTGCTGCGCTTAGCCGTATTGAACGGCGATTGAAGGCGGCCTTCCCAAACTACCCAGCGAAACCCAAAAAACCAAAAAATCAAAAAAAAACTGACAAAAAATCTTTATTGAAGACTTCGCAAGAACTTCAAATGATTTTTGAAGAGTTGGTTGCACTCACCCAAAAAGGCGGCGATGGTGGTTTTGCATCAAGGATAGACGAATTTAGTGATGAGGATGTTATAGCACTCGCCGTTGAAGTTGGTATCGGATCACAAAGCAGCTTATCAAGGCGTAAAGCTATTGATGGCGTTCGCAAGAGAGTTCAGGAATCCATGCAACTGCAATTTGAAAAGAAAAAAAATCACTAACAAGGGCATTGAGTTGGATTTTGAAAAGCTGGCGCTTTTCAAAACCACTCATGCCCAACGTTGAACCTGTAGAAAAAATCTTCAAAACCTCATAAAAACACCATATAATTAAAGATTATCAGCAAGCTTGAATATATCTAAGCTCGTAGTGAGAAAGCAAATCTAACTGATTTTGCATACCCATCCACGAATTTTTAAGAAGAAAAAATAATTTAAAATATATAGAAACATGGCTTGTATAGTAGTATAATCCTCAGTAAATTTATCCTGCCTGATAAGACTTATTCACAAATTGAGAGGTTATATATGGAAGACATTAAAAAGGATACTCAGAAAATTGAGAAGTTAAAATCAACAGTCAAGGGCTATATTGAACACCATCTTGGCAAGGACTGTGAACGGGCTGGCATCTTTGATAATTATATCGGGATTGCGTATGCCCTCAGAGACAGGCTTATAGAGAGGTGGCTTTCAACCCAACGTTCCTATTACAAGAGAAGTGTTAAGAGGGTTTACTATCTCTCTCTTGAATTCCTTGTCGGCAGAACACTCGGTAACAGCATGGTAAACCTCGGTATTGAAGACGATTGCATAAAAGCTCTGGAGGATATGGGCTACAAGATGGAAGATATAAGGGAGGCAGAATGGGATGCCGGGTTGGGAAATGGAGGATTAGGGCGTCTTGCTGCATGTTTTCTTGATTCTCTGGCAACACTTGGGATTCCTTCTTATGGATACGGCATAAGGTATGAGTATGGGTTGTTTTATCAGAGGATCAAGGATGGTTATCAGGTTGAGACACCTGATAACTGGCTCAGATACGGAAACCCCTGGGAGATAGACCGCCACGGGCATCTCTTCCCTGTCCACTTCTATGGAAGGGTAAATCAGTATATAGACTCAAAGGGGATATTGAAAAGCGAATGGGTTGACACCGAGGAGGTCATGGCGATGGCTTGCGATACGCCTGTCCCCGGATATAAAAATGATAATGTAATAAATATGAGGCTCTGGACTGCAAAGTCTTCAAGGGATTTTGATTTAACCTTTTTTAACAGCGGCAATTATATTCAGGCAGTTGAAACCAAGGCAAAATCAGAAAGTATTTCAAAGGTTCTCTATCCTGCAGACCATATCAAGGAAGGAAGGCTCTTAAGGCTGAAACAGCAGTACTTCTTTGTCTCTGCAACCTTTCAGGATATTTTAAGAAGGTATAAAAAAGAGGAGACCGCATTTGACAATTTTACAAAGAGAGTAGCTGTTCAGTTGAATGATACACACCCTGCTATTGCCATACCTGAATTTATGAGAATTTTACTTGATATTGAAGGGCTTCCGTGGGAAAAGGCGTGGGAGATTACAGTAGGAACATTTGCCTATACAAATCATACCATCATGCCTGAGGCACTTGAAAAATGGCCTGTTTCCATGTTTGAGGACCTCCTCCCAAGGCATATCCAGATAATCTATGAGATTAACAGGAGATTCTTAGAGGAGGTCAACTGGCGTTTTCCGGGTGACTTAGAAAAGAGAAAGAAAATGTCATTAATTGAGGATGGCAATGAAAAAATGATAAGGATGGCAAACCTTGCCATTGTGGGAAGTCATTCAACAAATGGTGTTTCAATGCTTCACACAGAGATAATAAAAAGTCAGACATTCAGAGATTTTTATGAAATATTCCCTGAAAGATTCAATAATAAGACAAACGGCATAACCCCCCGAAGATGGCTCAAAAAGGCAAATCCTCTTTTATCCGACATTATCACAGAAAAAATTGGCGATGGATGGATTACAAACCTTGATGAATTAAAAAAGATAACCGCATTGGCAGAGGATAAAAAATTCAGGGAAAAATGGATGGAGGTCAAGAGGGAAAACAAGAAGATGCTTGCAGCTTATATACTCAAGAGACACAATATCAAGGTTGACGCAGAATCTATGTTTGATGTCCAGATTAAGAGACTCCACGAATATAAGAGACAGCTTTTGAATGTCCTCCATGTGATAACCCTCTATAACAGAATTAAAAACAAAAAGGATGTGGTTTCCCGCACTGTAATATTTGCCGGAAAGGCAGCCCCTGCATACTGGATGGCAAAACTTATCATCAAGTTGATTCACTCTGTGGCAGAAGTTGTTAATCACAGTAAAATAGTAGATGATAGATTAAAGGTGGTTTTTCTTAACAATTACAATGTCTCGCTGGCTGAAAGGATAATTCCTGCTGCGGATTTATCAGAGCAGATTTCAACTGCCGGGACAGAGGCTTCAGGCACAGGCAATATGAAGCTCTCCTTAAACGGGGCATTGACAATAGGCACACTTGATGGTGCAAACATAGAGATAATGGAAGAGGTAGGGAAGGATAATATCTTTATTTTCGGGCTTACCACAGAGGAGGTTTCAAAAATCAAAAGTTCAGGTTATAACCCTTACGGCTATTACGAAAAGAATCAGGAATTAAAAGAGGCATTAAATATGATAGAGAAGGGTTATTTTTCTCCTGAAAATATTAACCTCTTCAAACCGATAATCGACTCTCTTTTGCATAATGGCGATACATATATGCTCCTATGTGATTATGAATCATATATAAAATGTCAGGAAAGGGTGAGTAAACTCTATGAAGACAGGCATGAATGGGCAAAGAAATCCATTTTAAATGTTGCAAATATGGGTAAATTTTCCAGTGACCGCACTATCATGGAATATGCAAAGGAGATATGGGGTATAAATCCTGTTTCAATATAGTCTCCCCACATTTAGCCAAAAGTTGCTCCAAATTTGCTTTTGAATGTGTTAATGACTCATGACTCACCTTAGATTTTCAGAAGTGAGAGGAAAAACTAATGCCAATGCGTTCAAAATTTGGTAATTATAAAAGTGTCGAAAAGTTTGTTGTTAACTATCTCTTGAACAAAGATGGGATATTTACTTATGAACAACTGGAGAAAGCTATTAATAAAGAGTTTCCACAAAGCAAATTTAATAAAAAACATCTATCCCATTATCGTCATATTATTGAAGACGGTATTTATGGTAGAGTTTCTAAGCATGTGATTGAGAATATATATGAGAGTATTCGTTCACCTCGTACGGAAAGAAGTAAAAAAGGGAGAAGAGGGCAGGATGAATTACAAATTGCAGGACACAAGTTGCTTAAAGGAATTAATACACAGATAGAAAGGATTTCCCAAGGTGATGATGCCAAGATGTTTTATTTAAAAAGATTTTTGTATCAAAGATTAAGGAGCAAAGAAGTTAAAGATAAGAATATAATTAGAGACCAAATATGGAAAAATGGGGTTAGAGAATGTAACAGATGTGGTAAAGAATATAGCAAACCGACGGGGCTTTTAGCAGTACATAGAAAAGATTCAAACAAGCCCTATTCATTATCAAATTGTGTCTTGATGTGCATCGAATGCCACAGGAAAGAACACAGCAAAAAACCTTGATATTCTATTGAATTTTCAATAAATAGATTGGTATGGAATTAAGCTACAGCTTTTATAATTTAATCTGTTCAAAGACATGCTCAACCTTATACCTCACCACTCTCTGACCCTTCACCATTTCTTTTGTTTTAAGAGGTATATCCTTTTCAATAAAATCAAGTTCTATTTTATCAGGCATAGATTCCATTGTCTCTGGATGATCAATTAACTGCCTTATAAAATCAAATGTCATTCCGATATTTCTTTCAACATGCTCTTTTTTTGTCATTATTTCATCCTCCTCTGAAATCTTTCTTTATACCATTCCCACCTATCCCTTATGTCTTGTTCAGCATATGTTAAGGCGTCTTTAAGATTTTGTATAGGTATAGGGTTTTTTGTTTCCTCTCCTTTAGGACTCAATATATCACGATGAAAATAACCATGTGAACAATCATACCTTACTATTGGATACCATTTATCCTTTATCTTTGACTCGTACTGAACAACAACATCGGTAACAGCACCTTTTTTCGTAATAATTTTTATTCTTAATCTATCATCCCCTTCGGGGCTGAGTTCTTTTGTAAATTCTTTTTCTCCCACAAAACCCTCTCTGTTTTATTATTATAGAGTGAAAACAAGCCACTTTCAATAGCAAATTCTTTATACTTTTCCTACCAAAGAACAAACAAAGAACCCTGTTAAATATATTAAATCTATGGTAAAATTTTATAAATTTTCATATACCCACTAAACTACTATGCTCGTATTTACTGTAAAAAGTCTTTATAAGAAATTTATTACACTCTTCTTTGTCTCGGTCATTTCATTTTTAATCATCCATCTTGCACCGGGTGAGCCGAGCCAGATAAATCCGTTAAACCCCCGTTTTACGAAAGATGATCTGGAGAGATACAGGGCGGCATTTGACCTTGATAAGCCGCTACATACACAGTATCTCCTCTTTTTTAAAAAGCTATTCAGTGGCGATTTGAAGTCATTTAAAGACAACCAGCCTGTCATGGGGAAGATAACAGAGAGGTTTTACAATAGCCTCATGCTCTTTATTGTTGGGACAATACTTACATGGTGTCTGGCATTTCCTGTCGGGATACATGCTGCAATCAAAAGAGGTTTTACATTTGACAGATGGACAACATTTCTCTCGTATGCCCTTATATCGCTCCCCGGATTCTTTCTCGCCTATGTAATGATTATATTTGTGGTAGAGGTATTCAATATCCCTGTCCTCGGCATGAGGACATTTGGAAGGGAGGGTATCGGCTTCCCGTTTACACCTATGGATAAGCTGTGGCACCTCGTATTGCCGTCCATCCTTGAGGCGACTGCAGGCATTGCAATACTCTCCCGATATGTCCGGTCGCAGATGCTTGAAGTTATCGGGCAGGATTATATAAGGACTGCAAAGGCAAAGGGGCTTACTGATGATGAGGTGAATTACAATCATGCACTAAAGAATGCCCTTCTTCCATTTGTTACAATGTTCGGTATGCTTTTACCGGGACTTATAGGCGGTTCAGTAATTATTGAATCTATATTTGCATGGCCCGGCATGGGGAGGATGGGGTATGAGGCTATCCTCGCAAGGGACTTTCCCATTATTATTACACTGAACTTTTTCTCGGCAGTATTGGTCCTTGCAGGGACATTTGTATCTGATTTGCTTTATATGTTTGTTGACCCGAGGATAAAGTTATGACAACTCAGCACTCAACACTCAGCACTCAGCACTCAG
>Ga0209343_10011259_pt1 | contig 10080 bp, 11 predicted proteins | sample RifCSPlowO2_02_FD_184026 | JGI IMG/M metagenome (GOLD analysis project Ga0209343, IMG submission 184026) | Groundwater microbial communities from Rifle, Colorado - Rifle CSP2_plank lowO2_0.2 (SPAdes) (version 2) | ecosystem: Environmental > Aquatic > Deep subsurface > Groundwater | place...
CCCGTTGACGACGATTAGCGGCGACAGGCTGTGCGCCGTGGTCATGACGTTGCCCTGCTTGGTAAAGGAGGCGTGCGCCTCGATCGCGGCGATGATCACATCCATGTAACCGGGGAGACAGCCGGCCATCACGGCATTGATAGCGATCTTCTCGACGGTTGCAACACCCTTGCCCGGTTCGAGGACGGCGATCTCGGTATCCGGACTCAGATTCCCGGCTTCCAGAAACCGCTCGACCCGGTCAGCCGTGGGGGGAATGACGGGGTGCCCATCGCCGAAACCATTCGCCTCGAAGTGCGCATACACCTCTTCTACGTCGTCCGGCAGATCGAGCCTCGTTGAACGCACCTGCACCGAACTCATGTGTCCTCCTTCGCGGGTCGACATCAACCGGGAAGACTAGCGGGCGTTGAGTGATGCAACCTTGATCCATATCAACGTTGAAAATTCATTGGCGGGTGTACCGTATGTCGGTTACTTTCAGGCCGCAGTCATTGCCGCGGCTTTCGTCCATGCGATGCAGAGGGGTCAAGTGAACACGGGAACACAACCAGCACGCGGCGCCGTCCTGTTGCCCAGGGCTGAGGCCAGGGCGGCATCAAAGGAGCGTATTACCCGGCCCGGACTCGCTGATCTTCAAGGCAAGCGGGTGGCGTTCATCGATGACAGCCGCCCGAACGCCGATGTCGTGCTCGCGGCGTATCAGGCGCTGCTGGAGACGAAGTATGGAATCCACCCCGTCGTGCTCCACAAGGTGGACCTCGGCCTGCGCATCAACGAGCCGCTGCCCAAGGACGTCTTCGAGAAGCTGGCGAACGAGGTGGACGCCGGGGTCGTCGCGCTGGGATCCTGAGGGTCCTGCACGTCGCGGAGTGTCCGCGACACAGCCGATTTCGAGGACAAGGGCGTCCCGGCGGTCGCCATCGTGGCGCCGGCTTTCGAGCGACAGGCACGCGCGTACGCGGCGGCCGTCAATCTCCCGCCCGCCCGCGTGCTGGTGCTTCCGATCGGCACCGCGTCACCGGACGCCGCGGAGTCGGTGCCGCTGATCAAGGAGGCGGCGTCGGCGAGCCTCAAAGACCTGGAGAAGGCTCTCGGCGAGCCGGTGTCGAAGATCGAGGCCTGAGTGCTCATGGCGGCCGGCGCGAGCTACCAGTCGTTCGACGTTCCGCTCGAACTGGAAACCGTCGATCTCAGCGGCATTCTGGGCGATTCGTATCGCAACGTCGTAACCGACGGGTTGCCGGTGGCAAGGCCAGGCCGTGCGGAGGTCGATTCGATGCTCGGCGGACGCGGCCGAGACACGATCGTCGCGGCGCTGCCGCCGGTGATGGGGGAGTGCACGCACGAGCGGCTTGCCGCACTCGCCGTGCTGGCCGGCTGCCCCGTCTCCTCTTTCCCCGTCCTTGTCGCAGCCGTGCAGGCGGTCGCGCGCGACGAGTTCAACCTGCTGGCGGTTCAAACCACTACCGGGAATGTCGCGGTCGTCGTGCTCGTCAGCGGGCCCGGGGCGGCCGCGATGGGATTGCACGCGGGGAGCAACGGACTCGGAGCGGGGCCGAGGGCGAACGTTACCATCGGTCGCGCGCTGCGTCTGGCGCTCATGAATGTCGGCGGCGCGGTCCCCGGGCTGCTCGATGTGGCCTGCCTCGGCTGGCCGGGAAAACTATCGTTCTGCGCGGCCGAGCACACGGCGGCAAGCCCATGGCCGCCGTTTCACCTCGAGCGGGGATTTCGCGCCGATGCGACGGTGGCCACGGTCGCGGCGGCGTACGGCTTCATCGAAACCGCTGACGCGGTGAGCACGAAAGCGGAACCGTTGCTGTCGAACCTGAGTGAAATGATGGCGGCTGCGCGCGTCAGCGGCTCGCGGGGCTCCCAGGTGCTGGTGCTGCTCACGCCGCAGCACGCTCACACGCTGGCGCAAGGCGGTCTCGCGCGCCGGGAGGTTCAGGCGTATCTGCACGAACGGATTTTCGCTCTCGATGGGCGGGTCGATGCGGCTACCGGGAAGGCCGTGCGCGTGACGAGCACGCCCGAGGACGTGCTGCTCGTCGTGACCGGCGGTAACGGGGGCAAGTCGGCTTTCGTCCCGCTTTGGAGCAGCTCGCGCGCAGTGAGCGTCGCGATTTCGTAACGCAGTTCTCCTTCCCCCTTGAGGAGGACAACAACGCTCCTTCCCCCTTGAGGGGGGAAGGTTGGGATGGGGGTGAAGGACGGAGGAAGACATGAAGACTTTCCAGCCTATAGTCTTGATGCTGCTGGTCCTAGTAGCCGCCGCCCCGATTGCGGCGGCCGATTATCCCGCGCGTCCGATCCGGATCATCGTTCCATTCACCCCCGGAGGATCGACTGACATCCTCGCGAGGATGATCGGCCAAAGGCTCACGCAGGCCTGGGGACAGCAGGTCGTCGTCGATAACCGGCCGGGCGCCAACGGGGTCGTCGGCGCCGAGTTGACCGCAAAGGCGAATCCCGACGGCCATACGCTGCTGTTCGTTGCCATCGGGCATGCCATCAATCCGCTGCTGCAGAAGAAAATGCCCTACGACACCGAGAGGGATTTTGCGCCGGTGAGCCTGGTCGCAATCCTGCCGCTCATACTGACCGTGCATCCGACGGTCAAGGCGGGCAGCGCACAGGAGCTGATCGCGCTGGCGAAATCAGGCGCGAAACCCCTCAACTATGCCTCGGGCGGAATCGGCTCCTCGCAGCATCTCGCCACCGCCCTCATGGGCCATATGGCCGGGTTGAAGTTGAACCACGTGCCTTACAAGGGCGGCAATCAAGGCCTCGTCGATCTCGTCGCGGGGCATGTCAACATGATGATCACGAGCACGCTCACCGTGATACCGCACGCCAAGGCGGGGCGGTTGCGCGCGCTGGCCGTCACGACGTCGAAGCGCATTGCCGCGCTGCCCGATCTGCCGACCATCTCCGAGGCAGCCCTGCGCGGCTATGAATCCATCGCGTGGTACGGAATGGTGGCGCCGGCGGGGCTTCCATCCGGCGTGCTTGCCAAACTGAGCGCGGAGACCATCAAGGCCACCAATTCGGCCGACATGCGGAACGCTCTGGTGAAACAGGGCGCGGAACCGGTTGGCAACACGCCGCGCGAATTCAGCGCTTTCATCAAGTCCGAAATGACCAAGTACGCCAGGGTCATCAAGGAGACGGGGGTCATGGCGGAGTAGCGCCGGGCGAGGGCGCCGAGGCGGGCCTCAAGGCGAGTAGCTCTACCTCGCGAGATCGATGCGGATTCCTGCCACGCGGATGACCTTTGCCCACTTGGTCATTTCCGAGCGGATGAAGGCGTCGAACTCGGCGGGCGAGCTGTAGAGCACTTCCGCGCCGACCGCTGCGTAACGATCGCGCGCTTCGGGGGATTTCAGCAGATCAACCACCGCCTGATTCAGGCGCGTGACGATGGGCTTCGGGGTGCCGGCAGGGACCAGCAGCCCGTTCCAGATGCTCGCCTGATAACCCGGCACGCCGGCCTCCGCCATCGTCGGGAGATCGGGCGCAAGCGGCGAACGGCGCTCGGTCGTGATCGAATAGGCCTTGAGCCGTCTCGCCTTCACGTGCGGCAGCACCGACGTGAGGCTGGGGAAGGCGAGCTGGATCTGGCCCCCGATCACGTCGAGCGTCGCCTGCGCGGTGGCCTTGTACGGGACGTGCACGAGATTGATCCCCGCCATCACGTTGAGCAGGGCGCCGGCCAGATTGGCGGGCGATCCGTTTCCCGAGGAGCCGAAATTGAGCGCGCCGGGGCGACCCTTCGCCAGCGCGATCAGCTCCTTGACGCTGTTTGCCGGCACGCCGGGATGCGCGACGAAGAGGAGCGGCGTCGAGCCGATGAGACTGACTCCCCGGAGATCCTTCAGCGTGTCGTACGGGAGCTTGCTCACCAGGCCCGGGTTGATCGCGTGGCCGGGCGCGACCAGGAGCAGGGTGTGGCCATCCGCGGGCGCCTGCGCAACCAGCGCGGTTCCGATTATCGCGTTGGCGCCGGGCCGGTTGTCCACGACGACCTGCTTGCCCAGCGCGCCGGTGAGTTTCTCAGCCATGTAGCGGCCCTGGATGTCGGCATTGCCGCCGGGGGCGAAGGGAACGACGAGGCGGATGGGGCGCGCGGGGTAGGCATCGGCCGTGGCCGCGCGCGCGCTATCTGTCAACTGGAAACCAGCCAGCAGAGCGAGCGTCGCCCCGCCGCACGCCGCGACCCGGTGCAATTCCCGTCTTCGCCGCCTTGGAAAAGCAACGAACGAAGCATGAGAAGAAGAAAGACTGTGATGCCAGGAACTTCTATTCGTTTTCATTGAGGCCTTTGCGTTGAGGTAGGTTAGGGCGCTTGCCGCTCATCAGTGTGCTACCGAATCGTTCGTGCGATCCCACAGCGTTCCTTTCCAGTTCTGATCGTCCCATTTTCCCCACAGGCTGGACACCACCACACGATCGCGTCGGTTTCGGGTTCGAAATCCGTCTCGATTTCTCCCGGACATGGCTTCCGGCCAGGTCGTCGCCGGCATTTCACAGGATTTCCCAGCTCGTGTTCGGAGAGCATTGTAGTCGCGTCAACGACCACACTTCCCAGAAACTCCGCAAGTCGCCTCGCCGGTCCTGGCATGGGAGCAATCGCGCCTTCCTTTGTCAGAAAGTGCGTGAGGTCGATAACGTACGTTCTGGCCCTACCCAACAATCCCTCCTGATTCCTTGATCCGCGAGCAGCGCTGCATCCTGACGCGCCTTAGACGTCCCACATGACCGGCCGCCGGAAAGCAGGCGCGAACTCGCTTGAAGTCGGTCCGGTCGATGTGGCTGTCAGGGCTCATGGCGAACTCTGTTTGATGTCGTGATCAGCGGTTACAAATGCCACATGAACTTGAGTTCAAACTTTCTCAGGTTCCATTGCCATCCGCATGAACCGAAGGAAACTTCGACGAACCGTATCGAATCACAAGCGTCGCCAGCGCAAGCAACAAAATCGCTCCGGAAACCAGGATAATTCCCATGTCCGGGCGATGATGTGCCTGTACATCCGAAATGAGCAATCTCGTCAGCGCAGTCATCGCCACATAAATCAGGAAGCGGACCGGCATGTGGTTTGTCTTGAAATAGATTCCCACCATCGCGCCGAGTTCGAGGTAGATGAAGAGAAGCAGGATGTCGTCGATTGCTGCATGACCTTTTGCCGCCATGCCCAGGAACGCGACAACTGCAGACCATACGATCGTCCCGCCAATGGCAAACAACGCGAGATAGTGAAACGCATCCACAAGGAGGTTCCCAAGGCCTTCGGCAACCCCGTTTAGTCCCTCGCGAAACGTGCCAGTCCATCGCAGATTCATTTTGTCCTTCCCGTTTGAGTGTTCCGTCATGTGCGCGTGAGCCTTATGCGTTAACGTTGCGGCTAACCGGCGCGCGAATGGAGGCGAGGCCGACTGTAGCGCGTCCGGTTGAGCCGCGGGTTTCATCACAGCGCTCGGGAAAGTGGGCGACTTCCATCAGTACACGTTTAAAGCAGGAGACTGCGTCTGATAGGAACTCCTCCGTAAGCACAACGTCGAGTTCAGCCTGCTGGGCGTGTGGCCTTACGAAGGTCAGCCCAGGTACGCCACTAAGGCGCTGTGGGAGGGCGTTCTTGTTCCTCGGTTCGTCTGGTAACCGTCCACCAGCGTGTGCGAGTGTGTTCCTGAGATCTCCGAGAAGTAGTACTCGATTCCAATCGGCGGTACTGAAGGGTGCGGCATATCCAACTACCTTGCGAAAGTAGTTGGCGGCGCGGCGAACGCCTTGGTCACCGAGATCTCGGCACGAGAGACGTAGGTTGTATCGGGACTGGGCAAACTGGCAAAGTCTGTTAAGTGCGTCTTCGAAGGTAGCGAACGCGACGAGGAACTGGGCGTGTGCCTGCAGCCGCGGGAAGACCAGCGAGAGTTGGTGTATCTCATCATAGTTCTCGTCGTCGAGGAGTGCTCTTGCCTCATCGCCCAATTTAGCGAGTCTTGCCGCAAGCCTCTTGTTCAGCCTCTCCATCGAGCCTTGAATGGCACTATATACAAAGGTTCTGTGTTGGTCGATTGCGTCAAACTCGTATTCGAACATTCGCGCTAGCGCTGCAGCGGTGCGCTTCGACCGCGGGTCGAGTTCCTTGGCGGACTGAATCCTTCGGCACGTGTTCATGAGAGCTAACGAGGGTGTAGAAAAAGTCCCAGAGGGGTCGAGGCATGCATTTTCTCGGGGTCACTTAACCTCTCCCGAACATGCGATCGTTCAATACAGCGCGTTCTGACGAACATTTTCCCGCCGCTTTTTTGAGAAATTGCACGCAGGGGCTTTTTCTACAGCCTCAACGTTGGCGTTAACCCGACGTCCTAAGCCAGCCTATTCTGATCGCCTTCTATCCCATGCACAATGGCTGGCTCAAGACGTTCGGGTTGAACGCCGGGTTGGGCACATTTCTCCACCGACCTGGAGCGGGCGAGTGAGCCGCGACTCATCCAGCGACCTTCTGGAGAGCCGCAAGCCTTGCTTGCATCTCGTCAACCTTGATGACCGCCGCCTTGTGTGCATCCCGGCCCGCCACCATGGCCTCACGCTCGGCACGAATGGCGAGTGTCTTTCGGTACTCCACCGCCTCGCCAGACATTGTGAATTCGAACTTTCCGTGATGAAGCGTTACCAAGTCGACGATTTTCTCGATTGGGACTCGGAAGAACTCTTTGCGGCGATTAACAAGATTCACTCGATGGGGTTCCAGGGCCTCCTGGATCTTTGCCTCCAGGGCCGGAGCGTCATCTGACCGAATGATCGCGTGCACGTCGAACGCGAACGGGACGGAAGCATCTCCGAGTTCATCGACGCGATCGAGAGGGTCCAGGCGACGCGTCAAGCCCACCTTGAAGACGTTCGGCCCGAACGTGCCTTCGTTAGACAGCACATACATGTTGCCGCTTCGAGTCAGTTCCGCCTGTGAGACCGCTCGCGCCTTTCGCTCATGGGCGGTTGCGAGCATTTCGGCAAGTTTGGCAATCTTCTCGTCGAGTGCGGCGCGCTCCGTGGCGTTCGCCTCTTTCACCGCCGCCTGAGCCTTATCGAGAGCTTTTTGGTATTTTGCCTCCTCGCCTTCGGCCTCCGCCCGCTCATTCTCAAGTTGCTTGGCGGCCTTTTCTTCGTCACGCATCTTTTCTCGCAGCGCGCGCTGCTCCTCTTTTTCGGCGTTCACCTTCTCTGCGTGCTCGAATCCGAGTTGCAGCTCCTCGATCTTGAGCGTCAGGTAGGCAGACTGTATCGAGCATTGCTGCGTTTCGCCGAGCTTGTTCACCGCATCATAACTTCGTTGCATGCGCTCCTTCAAGGAGACGACGTTCTTCCACGTTACGCCCGAAACGATGGAGTCGCATTCGCCATTGAACGCTCGCAGCATCAGCTTGAGTTGGCGCGCAATCATTTTTCGTCCTTCGACCTTGCTACCCGAAACCTCCCACTTCATAGGGCAAACCGCCGCTGTCTCGTTGGTCACCATCGCTCGCTGCTTTTTCCGTACTTCCTCGAGTCGGTCCTTGTAATCCGTCGATTTCGCGAATGCGTAGAGCGGCTTGTAGAGACCGAAGCTTTGCATTTCGGCTTCGTCAGTGAGCACGGCGAGCTCAGCCTGCAGGCGTCGCAGGTCTTCCTGGGCGCCGGCGTACTCAGTTTGCCACGCCTGCGTCTTCAGCTCTGCCTGTCGTTTCACCTCGGCAATTTCCGCCTCAACTTTCTGGCGCGTTGCATCCAGAGCCGTTGCGAGACTTTGTCGCCGCGCCGCAGCAAGCGCTTCGTCGTCCGTCGTTCCGCGTTCGCGATCCGTGCGGAAACGCTCAATTTCGCGATCCAGCGCGGCGGCTTTTTCTCCGAACACCTTCTGCTTCTCCGTCTCCGCGTCTAGAACTGACCGGAGGCGGTTCTCGACTGTCGAGTGCGCCGCCCGTTCCTTCGCCCACAGCACCAGGAACAACGCGGCAAGTAATACTGCAGCGATGAGGCCTTCCATCATGGGTCCCTCCTTTGTCCACACGGGACTCGATTGTTTCGAACCTTTGCCTAACGTTTCCGTTGAGGCGCGCCATGAGGCGCGCGGCACCGAATCGCGTCGCTCTCGAACGGGTTAGCTGTCACTTGGCTCACCCGCAGACTCTATTTTTTCTTCTTCATAAGCACGCGACCTGACTTCCGAACAAGGTTGTCGGCGGCTGCGGGGATCTCAATTGATTGAGGCATTAAGCCACGGAGCTTCTTCGAGAACGCATCAACCATTTCCCAGTCTTCGGTTCCAACCTCCGTCGGCGCCTTTCTGTTCGGGTATCGAAGCGTCTCGAACTGGTCGAGTTTGGTGAGCAGTTTCGATTCGTCCTCTGTCAGGGCTGGAGCTCCATGACTCTTCATCAGAGTGTCCCAAAGCTCCGAAAGACGATGTATCCCGGGAAATTCCCCGGCCGCTTCCAGAAACCAGCTCTTTAGGAGAAGCTCGATGCCCATGTGCGCCAGGTAGCCAGCGGAGTCGTAGAAGGACGGACTGGCTGAAAAGAGGGATTCAGCGGCGGAAAGATGATCCTCGCCACAGTGGAGCAGATCTCCAGCCTCAACTCCGTCTTCCTTCGCGAACGTGCGCGGCCTCTTCATGTGACAGCTAACGCCTTGTTGAGCGGCGCGCGCGACACCGCATGGACAGCGACACCGTTACAGGCAGACCACTCATGCTGATTCGCGTCCGCTCTAAAGTTAGCAGTCACTTGTGCACCGGGTTATCTCCGCATCGCTTCGTGAAATGCCAAAATCATCGGCAGAGCGAGGAGCGTACTCATTTCGGCTCGATCAATCGCGGAATCATCGTCGGAACCGAAGAGGTTCTGTATCAGTATATTCACCAGCTCGCCGGCGAAAGGATCCGGGCCCGCGGTTTCGAAGTTCAAGTGGCGTACGATCGCCTCTACGTACTGCTCGCTCCGCAACCGGAGAAGCTGAGAAAATTCCCGCCGCGAGTGCGCCAGAAGCTCGTATTGCTCCTCCTCAGTGAGTCCCACGAACGCTTCGCTAGGAATGGCCACGTCGTTGATCATTATGTTCAACATTAGGTCATCGCACGCATCGAGCACCGCTTGCTTTTTCGCTTCGGGAATACTCGATCGCCAGTAACCTTGGAATACCGGCGCCGCGCAAGCGCACCAGACCTCAATGCTTAGTGCATCATTCTGAACTTGGGTGCTTTGCGCCATGTGTTCCCCCAGCGCCAATACGCGGCGAAGCAACTCCTTCGTCGTTCGAGAGTGATAAGAGAAGATATCCCTTACTTGAGGCTTGAGTTCTCGGGCGATAAACCTCGCGAGCAACTCTTCGCTGACCTGATGTCCGTGAGGATCACTCATCGCTGGACTGAACCGACTGCCTGTGACTGCTAACTTGTAATCAACGGCTCCAGAAAAATGCTAGACCCATACAAGGGCATATGCAAGTTGGCATCCGTAGATATATCCATATGCCCCTGTATATCTACATGGCTATCAGCGCTGGCGCGGCGCCGCCGCCGCCTCGTGCACCGCGTGAGTCAAACTTCGGGCGGCTCGCCACGACCGCCTGGATGCGGCCTCTCCCAATCATTGCCAGTCGATGGGGTTACGTCATGCCGACGATTTGACGATCGACGACGCGATGTTCGGGCTGTCCGGATTTACGTCAAAGGTACGTGTCTTTGGCACGATGACGAGGTCCATGTCTTCCATTGGAATTGCGCCAAGCAAGATCTGATCCCCCATCACCAACGCACCAGAGAATCCGACGCGGTTCTTGAAGCGCAGCTCGATCGGGCCGACGTACGGGACCAGCTTCTTGGTACCGTCGGCCAACGTCACTTCCTTGTTGTCGATCGCTTCCAGCTTGAGTTGGAGTTGAACGTGCTCTGGAATGCAAAGATGCAGCGCACCTGAATCGGCCAGGGCTACGACGTCCACCGGTGCCAGGTCCGGGAGCCGCGGATTCTTGAGCAGGAGTCTTCCGTTTACGAGACCCATAAGTTGAGGAGACGGCTGTCAGTTCGAAAACGTA
>Ga0209343_10011260_pt1 | contig 10079 bp, 8 predicted proteins | sample RifCSPlowO2_02_FD_184026 | JGI IMG/M metagenome (GOLD analysis project Ga0209343, IMG submission 184026) | Groundwater microbial communities from Rifle, Colorado - Rifle CSP2_plank lowO2_0.2 (SPAdes) (version 2) | ecosystem: Environmental > Aquatic > Deep subsurface > Groundwater | place: Rifle...
GTTTGCCGTTAGGGAAACGCAGGTTAATTCGTCATCCCCGCGAAGGCGGGGATCCAGATGCTTGATTTGACTGGGTTCCCGCCTACGCGGGAACGACAAAACCGAATAAATCTGCGTTTCCTTAGCGCCGGGATAGCTCGGCAGAAAGCGGCGGATAAAATCCGCCGCTTGTCGGCGCGATGGGAAAAATTGTCATCGTGAGGAGCGCAGCGACGTGGCGATCTTTTCAGCGCATTAATTTTGATCGTTACCACGCTCCGCGTGGTAACGCATTTTTCACCGCTCAGCGGTGAAGCGGTGCGGTCAGCCGCGATATGCAATTCTCAACGCGGAGCGTTGCAGGCTGCGTTACCACGCAGAGCGTGGGAACGATAAAACAAAATATCCGTGGTGCGTCCCCTATTATTTGTGCAAGGGGGAGGGAATGATGTTTGCTGAATTTTAATGTTGCTCTTGAATGACCGCCGGAACGGTCAAACCCGGCTGGAGCGGGTTCGGTTACTCCATTTTTCCCAGCACACTCTAGGTGAAATAACAGGCAGATTGTCCACCCTCTCCAGCGCCAGCAGCTCGGCATCGCCCGTAACAAAGCAATCCACATCCGCCTGCAACGCACACGCAATAATCCACGGGTCATCCGCATCGCGAATTGGCAGGGTGGGCGCAACGGCTTGCGCGGGAATCACGCGCAACAAACGCAACTCAGCCTCAACTTTGGCCAGCAACCCGCTATCAGCGCGAAACTTGCGCTGCAAAATATCCAACACTTCAAGAATCACGGGTTCGCCAATTACGACTTCATGCTCGGTCAACAGCCGTTCGTACAAATCGGCGCACAACCCGCGTGTAGCCAACGCGCTGACCACAACTTTGGTATCCAGAAACACCTTCACGAAACGGCCTTAAACACATCCTCATCGGTTAAAAAACCATTTTGCTCGGCGAGCGGCATCACCTCGTTGCGTATCGCGCGAAACCGCCCCAGCGCCAATTGGCGGCGTAACGCCTCACGCACAATATCGCCCTTGGGCCGATGCGCGGCTAATGCTGCCTGCGTGAGTTCACGCTCCAGCGCATCGTCGATACGAATACTTAAAGTAGTGCTCATGGCAACCTCCGAATCAAGTGTGTTGCATTGTAACACGACGGTCATTGAAGGGCACTCTCAAAATTGTCATCGTGAGGAGCGCAGCGACGTGGCGATCTTTTCAGCGCATTAATTTTGATCGTTCCCACGCGGAGCGTGGGAACGATAAAGCGCCGGGATGGCGCGGCAGGAAGCGGCGGATAGAATCCGCCGCTTGTCGGCGCGATGGGCTGCGCCCTCAGATCAGCAAGGTGCGTATGTAGTTGTATTGCAGCACCTCACCGGTCCGCCCGGTGGAGGGCAATGCATCGAAGCGCATCCGGTGGGGCAACCCATGGGGGCAGCATCCTTGGTTGCGGCGCTCGCGGCCTTTTTCTTGGGGGCTTTTTTCTTCTGGGCTTTCTTCGGCGCTTCCTTGGCCGGCTGTGCGGCCTGCACCGAGCTTGTCGCAGCGGGCGCGCTGGCAGCCGGTGCGTCCGCCGTATCGGCCGCCCAGGCAGGCACGGCAAAGATCAAGGCAATCAATAACAGCAACATTTTTTTCATGGTTCACTCCCTTTGTGGTTAAAAAATATCACGACTTGCCCGGTTTCCTTACCAGGCGAATTTGAGGTTAGCATACACCAGCCGCCCGTTGCTGAAACGCGGGCTGAGCGGGTCGATGTCCAGGTACTTGAAGCGCGTGTCGGCAGCGTTGCGCACCCCGGCGGTCAGCGAACCCGTCCGGTTGAATTGCCAGCTCAGGTCTGCATCCAGTTGAGCGAAGCTATCCTGATAAGCCTCGAAAGCATAGGATGGTGGGGGGAGTGACCAATCATTGAATTTTTGCGTACCGGTGACCCGGTTGTGGCTCCACTTCAGGTTCGCCGTGCATTGCGCGCTGGCAAACCAGCGCAGCGCCAGTTGGGACGAACGCAGGCGCTGTTGATCGACAGAATCGTTTGCCAAATATTGAGAGCCATTCCGGATGCGCTCGTGGTCGTAGGCCAGGCTCACGGTCCAGGGCTTGCCCTCAGGTTGCCAGTGCAGCGCCAGCTTGGCTTCGTCAACTTGCTGTTCGAACAAAACTTGCTGCCCAGATTCCCAATCGATGTTCGGAATGCCCATCTTGCGCCGTTGCGCCTGCGCATCCAGCAGCCAGGCGGGGCTCAGTTGCTTGTCGCCGCCGAGGCTGACGCCATGCACCAGATTGCCGCTGTCGCCGTAGCGGTTCAGCAACACGCCCGCCAGGCTGGCCGGCGCCAGCGTGGCGTCGCCCGCCGCAAAAAACCCCATGCCCCGCCATGCCGCGAGGCGCACATGCGTGCCGCTATCCGGCGCGTAAACCACGCCCAGTTTGGGCAGCCAATGTTGCAGGCGGGTGCTCTGGCTCGCGTCGTCATACTGATTTTCGACTTCGCCCCAGCCCAGACCCGCATCCAGTTGCCATGACGGGCTCAGCGCCTGCTGCCAGGCCGCATAAACCTGCCGCGCCTTTTGCGTATAACCGAAGCTGTAAGGGAACGAGTACCAGTAATCTATTTGCCCGCGAAACTGCTGCACTCCCCATTGCGTGGCATAGGATGCGCCGCTGCGGCGATATTGCAGTTCCGCGCTGTGCGCGCTGCTGCTGCCATAGGCCGACATTTTATAAATTGGCGGGATAGAAAAATCATAATAATCGGCCGCCTGATCGGTCTGCTGGCGGCTCAATAGTGCGCGCAATTCGCTGTTCTCCATCATGCTATGGCGCAGGCCGAGGCGCGTTACCTTGCTGTCATCCCCATACAGGGCGTTGCTTCCCGACGCTGGATCCGCCGGATAAAACACCTCGCCGCGTTGCGAGTTGAAGGTCTGCTGCGACACGAACGCCTGCGTGGACTGCGTCGGCCGCCATTGCACGATGCCATGCGCTATGCGGTTGTCGAGATTCTCAAAAGGCGCAAAACCGTCGCTCTTGAATTGGCGCTGCGCGAGGCCCAGCCCCAGCGTGTCGCTGCCCACTCCCAGACGGATTTGTTCGCCCTGGGTATCTTTGCTGCCGGCAATGGCGTCGGCTTCCAGCGTGGTGCGCGAGCCGAACAGCTCGTCGTAATTGTTGTAGCTGGCCTGCTGCGCGCTGAGTTCGCTGACTGCGCCATGCTGCGGGGTCGAGGCGCCGGTCTGCCCCGCGCCGTCGCCATACACGTCCAGTGTCGCCGGCAGCTTGCCCGGCCTTTCGCTGAACAGGCTTTGCAGCAGCAGGCTGCGCCGCGCCGATTCGCCGAAACGCTGCCCTTGCAGCAGGTCGGCCTGGTTCCTCAGGGTGACCGCCGTTTTTTCGCCGGACGCATCGGCCAGGGTGTGGAAAGCGAGGCTGTCCATCCCCAATTGGCGCTGGGCCTCGGCGAGGTTGGCCTGCAACAGTTGCGCGTCTTCGCGGAGCAGATTTTCGCCGCGATAAACCTGCCGGTATGCCGTCAGCGCCTGCGCCTGGAGCAGGCTCTCTTGCGCCTCCAGCGGACGGTTAGCCTGCAATGCCGCCTGCGCCTGATACAGCCAGGGGGCGGGGTCATTGTGGTCGGCTTGCTGCGCTCTGCGCCAGCTTGCCTTTGCGGCCTCGGTCTGGCCGCTTTGCTGTTGCGCGCGGCCCAGATAGGTGAGGATCAGCGCGCTGCCGGGGTCGGCTTCATGCGCCGCCTGCAATTTCTCCTGCCCGGCCGGGAAATTGCCCAGCTTGATTTCGGCCAACCCCAGGCCCAATAACGCCTTGGCATCCTGGGGGTCGCGCCGCAAGGCGGTTTCGAACTCGGCCTTGGCTTCTTTGGCCTGCCCGCCTATCAAATAGACCAGGCCGCTCACGGCGACCACGTAGGGGTGCGCGGCATCCGCTGCCTGCGCCTGAACCAACAGCGCCCTGGCCGCATGTGGCTGGTCGAGGGTCAGCGCGAGTTCGGCCTCGCGCGCCAAGGTAACCGCCTGCAGCGCACCGCTTTGCGACGGGCTGGTATTCGAAATTTGGGCGTTAAAACCGCGCATCGTTTCGCGCGCTTCCGCCAGGCGCCCCGAGCCTTGCAAGGCATAGGACAAAGCCAGATGCGGCAACATGCCGCCTCTCAATTCCTGCGCGCGGCGCGCCGCATCCAGCGCTTCCTGCAAGCGCCCCTGTTGCAGGAGCGCCATGGCGGTGAGCGCCAAGGCATCCGCAGCATATCGGGTATTGCCATGCAAGGGAGCTAGAATTTCCAACACCTGCCGGGGCTGGTTGCCTTGCAGCAGGAAGCTGGCGCGCAGCAGGTTCATCTCGGCTCTGGTATCCCCGCCATCCGCGCCGACCGGCGCGTTCTTGAGCGCATCTTCGAGCAGGATCAGCGCATCGAGAAAGCGGCCTTCCTGCTGCGCCTGCTGTGCTGCTTGCAGCGCGGGAGTGGGCCGCAAGGGTCGATATTGCGTCGCCACATCGGGCAGAGTCCAGAGCGCGCTGCGACCGCGCCCCATGGTCAGCTCCGACTGGGGCTGGATTTTCCCCAGGAAAACATCTTCGGCGGCTGCCTGCGCCGCGCCTGACGACAGGCTCAGCCCCGCGATGCCCGAGAGCAGCAAGACGCGCAAGTGTTTACCGGCAAAAAAAAGAAACGGCTGCACACTGTGCAGCCGGAATAGGCTAAAAACTTCGCTCATAATTACCCCTTTTGTAAATTTTGTGTTCCAGGGAAACGCTGAAAAATGCGAATTCGTCACACCCGCGCAGGCGGGCATGACGACTTATTCGGCGCGTCCCTGATTTTTTCTAACTTGGTTTTTATTATTCTGATGATTATGCGCGACGATCCATGTTATGGGCAACATGTTTGACGGCAGCAAAATCGGGGGCAGCTCGCCTAAGGCGTAGGGCATACCGCGATCAGACCGCCCGGATGAAACGCAGTGTAATCCGGGGGTGCGGTGCCCCGTTCTTCCCGGATTCCGCTGCGCTGCATCCGGGCTACAACTGGCTCGGCATGTGGATTTGTTGCGCGAGGCGGTGCATCTGCGCGACAACGGTATCCCTTCATCATTCATGGCTGGGTGGTGTTGCCGGAGCACCTGCATTGCGTCATACAAGCCCGGATGAAACGCAGTGTAATCCGGGGGTGCGGTGCTCCGTTCTTCCCGGATTTCGCTGCGCTGCATCCGGGCTACAACTGGCTCGGCATGTGGATTTGTTGCGCGAGGCGGTGCATCTGCGCGGCAACGGTATCCCTTCATCCCAGATTGTCCATTAGCCATGAATTGGGTCGTGGCGGGGTATTCCCCCCTTTGAAAAAGGGGGGTGAGGGGGGATTTGGATGTCGTACGGATACAAAAATCCCCCTCTGCCCCCTCGCAAGCTCTCCCCCTTTTACAAAGGGGGAGGTGGGTTGAATTTGCCAATGGATTATTTGGGTTGAAATTAATGCGCTGAAAAGATCGCCACGTCGCTGCGCTCCTCACGATGACAATTTTTAGAGATGCCCTTATCGGCGCCCTACATTCTGTTTCTCCGAATCCGGCTTCAACCCCGCGCCACGCCGACCGCCACCACGCAGATGGTCAACACGCCCAGCACCAGGTTAAGCGCGACCAGTTTGCGGATCCGCCCCAAGATTTCCCCAGCTTCTTTCCAGCGCTGTTTGGCGACATGCAGGCTGAACGGCACGTAGCAGGCGAAAAATATATAGCCGAAGATCGCCACCATCGCCAGCCCGAGCGCCAGCATGATGTGCACATGTTGCGCCGTGTGGGCGATGCCGCCGTAAAGGTAGATCAGGTAAAAACCCGTGACCAGGATCGCGCCGACCGCGCCCCATACCCAGTTGAAGAAACGGCGGAACACCGCGTCCAGCAGTTTGAGGCGTTGCGGCGGATCGAGCGTTTCCACGGCGGCGGGGCGCAGCACCATGTGCGCGAAGAACATGCCGCCGACCCAGATCAGCACGGCGAGCAGATGGATGAGTTTGAACAGAGTCATGATGTGCCCTTTGCCCGGTTATCGCCGGTGACATGGAACACGATAACACCAAAACGCGATTGCGATTCAAACAGATCAGCCGGTTATTTTTCTGTCCGGTTATTTTTCTTGACAAAAGAATTGTTTCGGAATAGCGTCAAACCGCTCGGGCAGTTTTGTTCACCTGTGGCATGGTGCCGCTTTAGTCGATGAGCGCCGTTATCAATGGAGAGCAGCCATGGATGTTCCACCGATCATTGCTCCTTCAATCTTGCAAACAGGCCTTTTTGGCACGGCCAGCGTTCAGCCTGTTTCCTTTTTGTTCAGTCCGCCCGCGACGATAGCCACGAGCAATGTCGACATCGTCGATATTTCGGGCCTGGGACAATTGCTTTCGGCATCGTTATTGTTCGAAAGCGACATCTTTAATGAGGCCGCAGCCAGCCAGGACAGTTTTTCCACTATTGCTGCCGTCACGCAATTTGTCGAAGCATTTAACAGCTTCCTGCAAAGCGACAGCTTGCAAAGCCCGTCAGGCGGATCGATCGGCAACCTGTTTATACAGTTGTTGAACACGCGGGCGGGTGCGAATTCGGTTGACGGGCAATCGATCATCGACAGCCTGGCCGAGGCCGGCATCAATTTTCAGCCGCCTGTGAGCCTGAATGGCGCCAGCCTGTTGAGTATCGACTTTGAGGCCTTGCAAGCCGCATTCGATGCCGACCCATCGGGAACTGTCGCGCTGCTGGGACAAACAACTCGGTCGATTGGGCAGCTTGCCACAGAATTTACCAGCCTTTTCACCCAGGTGAGTATTCTCGCGCAAGACCCGCAAAGTTTGTTTAACGAGGCCACGTTAGACGGATTGCTGGCAGCGGCGGATACGACTGCGGAAATAACCGCAGCCACGACCGCAGAATTATCAGCGGCTGCCACGGCTGTAGCAACGGCGATAGCAACAGCCACGGAATTAACAGCCGCAACGCCTCCGGCTACGGCTGCGGAATTGGCTGCGGCAGCTACTGCTGCGGCAACGCCTCCGGTTACGCCGGCAGTAACGACAGCGCAACAAACGGCTGCAATTCTTCCGGCCAGAGCAGCTGCAACGGCGGCAGCTGCGGCTCCGGCTCCGGCTCCGGCTGCGGCTGCGGCCCCAACTCCGGCCACCGTGACGCCTCCAGCTTTTTCGCCGTTAGCCGCCCCTGGATTGGCAGATACCCCAACGCCGACCGTATTGCCAATCACGCCTGCCCCACCGGCAACGGCAGCCGTTGCGGCAGCGCCAACACCCGCCGCTCCGGCTGCGCTGCCCCAGGATTTAATCAACCCGATCATCGATGCCAGCGACCCGGCGGTCGCTGCGGCCATCGCCGCCTACCATGTGGTCGATGGGATTTTCGACAGCAGCAAACCTCGGGTCGGAACAAGCCCCGCCTCTTTCCCCGGCTACAGCGATATCCAGGCTGTTGTGCCGGTCCAGCGGGTCAAGATCGATCTTCATGCGTGAGCGCCTTTCAAAAACAAAATGGTTATACGACAGTCACGGGGTGATGGCATGACCGGCATTGCGAATGCGGCCGGTCTGCCTGGCGCAGCCTTGAACGAAGTCATCCGCACCAGGCTGCTCTCGGATGAGGCCCACACCCTCAAGTCGCTGGGCCGTCTGGAGGATGCGCTTGGACCGCAAAGTGTCGTGCATCAACGGACATGGGAAGCCGGGGACCGGCACAATTTCTGCCGCTCCGCCGAAAATCTCGTGTCCCTGCTCGTTCCGCTGGGGCGCTGGGCCGAGGCGGAAGCGGTGAGCCGCGAGGCGGTTAGCGTGGCAAACAGCATCGGGGACAATGAGGGACGCTGGCAACGCACTACGGCCGCCCTCGCCTGCCTGGGCCACACCCTGCATGGCCGCGGTTTCCTGAAGCAGGCTTCCACGGCATTCAACCTGGCCGAGATAGTGCAGGCAGAGGCACATCATCATCCCAAGCTCTACAGCGTCTATGGTTACAACTATGCTCAACTTTTGCTGGAACAGGCCTGTCAGGAGACGGGCTGGCGCGAGGTTCTGGCACAAAGGCATAGCTCGCTCGATATCGCCGTGAAGTTGAACCATGCTCTCTCGCAGGCCCTCGATCACGGCGTCATCGGCCTCGCCCGCGCGGCCCTCGGCGAACCCGATACCGTGCTGGCCCTCGATCTGGCCGTGACCGCCATGCAGCGCGCGGGCACGGTCATTCACCTGCCCGCCATGCACCTCGCCCGCGCTCACTACCAGCGCAATCTCCACGACCTTCCCGCCGCCTGGGCCGATCTCGAAACCGCCCAAGGCATCGCACGTGGCAGCAATATGCGCACTTACCTCGCCGAATGCGCGTTGCTGGGCGGAAACCTGCTGCTGGACGAAGCGCGTGTTCCCGAAGCCGCAGCGCACCACGCCAGCGCCGCTAGACTGATCGGCGAAGATGGCTATGGCAGGCGGCTGGCCGAACTCCATCTGCTGCACGCGCGCCTGCTCCACGCCCAGCGCAACCCGGCCGCCCCGCAAGCTCTGGCCGATGCGCAGGCGCGCATCCGGGAAACGGGACAGTGGTATTTCTGGCGCGAGCTGCGCGCCGCAGCGCACGAAATCGCCGCCGCCGATCCTGGCGAGTGCCCGGCCTGCGGCTCTTGAACCCGAAAAACGCTGCGGGAATTTCTTATGCTAGGTTCGCCCGAAACTTCCGGATAAAAGTGCGAATGCGCTTGGCGTTCTGCCCGACGTCGCTACGCCCCACCCGCGACTTGGAGCGCACATCCACCCGCGCCCCGCTGCCTTCCGCCTCGACGCGCACCACGATATCGTCCTTGAAGCCATAGAACAGCGATGTATGGGTCGCCTCGATCCGGCCTGCGGCGGCGTCCGCCGCCACGATTTCCATATTCATTGACCGCAGCGCGTCTTCGACCGCAGCGAACGCCTTGTTTTTGTCGGCCGCCACGATCTGCGTCACGATCTCCGGATAGGCCTCGCGCTGCTGGGCGGCAACTTCGGGGCCGTCGTATTCCGCCGGGTTATCGCCCTCCTTGCGCAATGCCTTTACCGCCACGAAGGCTGGTGGGTTCAGGATATCGGTCGTGATGTCGTGGATATAGGGGTGCGCATCCAGCGCCCGTTTCCAGCTCCACGGGATATACACCGTCGCCACGCCGACCGCGATCCCCATCAGCGCGACCGCCAGCACCCTGGGCGGTTTGCCCTTGCTCAGAATCAGGCCGAGCAGCGATACGGCAACGGCGCCGGCGCCGATCCAGAACGACCATCTGATGATCGTAAAGCCGGTGCGGAAGTGCCAGAGATCGAGACGGTAGCCGAAGCCGGAGGCCGCCATTGCCAGCGCGCTCGCCAGCGCGGCAATCATTCCGAGCAAAGCCAGCCGACCGCCGATTTTAACCAGACCCTTGGTTTGTCCTGTGTTCATCGTTTGCTCCTCTCGATGTTTCGAAATTGATAACCGGAAATTTCCTGCTGGCCGACGCCATGCCGCATTCGAGCCCGCCCAGGCTAGTATATAAACCCATTAATTACGAAACATAATGCCGAGCCATTTTTACATCTGCATCCTGCCGCGTGAACGACCACTCGATGCCACGTTGCTCCGTGTTCCGGCGCAACTGCCATGCATTCACTTCTGCGATAACCGAGGCCTGATCCGGCAAGCGCCGATCAAGGCACTGGCGGTCAAGAATGCCGATTTCGATTTCAGCCATGTTGAGCCAACTGGCATGTTTCGGCGTGTAGTGAAAGACAACACGTCGCAGCAGCGCCTTTGCTTTTTTGACACCGAGCACTTCCTCGAAGCACTTGCGAAAATGGGTATTGAGGTTATCCATCACCAGATGGATACGTCGCGCCGTGGCATAAACCTGCTTGAGCAGGTGCTGTACGAAAGCCACGAAGTCGGTCTTGGCACGATGGTCGGTTCGCCGCCCTCCTTTGGGCTCGACCGCCACGAACAGGTTGCAAGTGCCCGCGCGGTCGTACTCGTAATCCTGCTTCGCGGGCGAGCCGGGCTGAATTGGCAAAGACGG
>Ga0209343_10011261_pt1 | contig 10078 bp, 16 predicted proteins | sample RifCSPlowO2_02_FD_184026 | JGI IMG/M metagenome (GOLD analysis project Ga0209343, IMG submission 184026) | Groundwater microbial communities from Rifle, Colorado - Rifle CSP2_plank lowO2_0.2 (SPAdes) (version 2) | ecosystem: Environmental > Aquatic > Deep subsurface > Groundwater | place...
TCAAGCGAGAGTGCAAGGGCAATCTTGCAAAAGATGTATCCCAAGGATACCGGGCGGGAAATTATCCTACCGGAAACAGCTATCGAAATTGACCGCAAACGCATGGAGGCGATGGCAGGCATAGATCAAATGGAGGCGATTAAAACTCAGGCGGAGAATGACCTAAAGGCGCTAATTGGCAATGCTACGACGGGAATAATCGGGAACGGGCTGTCGTATTCTTGGAAGCATCAAAAAAAGGCAGCATACGAAGTCAAAGCACAGGAATTTAGGGTACTTCGGCGACATGAAAAAAAGGAGGGTAAATAAATGCCAAACGGAGAGGGCGAACAGGAAAAAAGTTTTAACCCCGTAGCGGTGCTGAGTCGGGAAGAATTGGATATTCAGATCGCCACGGCTAAGAAATTTCCCCGATCCATCGTAGCCTTTAAACGGATGGCTGAGGAGATGGCGACCTTGGACGAGGAAACGGCAGGGTCAATGTTTTACACCCTACCGCGAGCAGGAAAACGGATCGAGGGGCCATCTGTCCGGTTGGCGGAAATCGTAGGGTCGGCCTGGGGTAATGTGAGATACGATGGTCGGGTTGTCGAAGTCCAAGAGCGGTACGTCATTGCTCAGGGGACATGCCTTGACCTAGAGCGGAATACGGGGGCGAGAGTTGAGGTCAGACGCCGGATCACGAACAAGGATGGTAGGCGTTACGATGATGACATGATCGGCGTCACGGCTAACGCCGCTGTGTCCATCGCTATTCGGCAGTGTATTTTCAAGGTCGTCCCGTTCGCCTATATCAAGGGGATCTACGAAAAATCAAAAGAAGTCGCAATCGGTAAGGGTCTGAGCATGGAGCAACGCCGTACCCGCGCCTTTGAGTGGTTTGCCAAGATCGGGGCCAAGCAGGAGGATCTTTTTAAGGTCCTAGAGCGAAAGGGCTTAGAGGATATTACCGTTGATGATCTAGTGGCCCTCCAGGGCATGAAAAACGCCATCATGGACGGCGATGCCACTTGGGAATCTATGTTGAGGGATTTTAGTGGGGTTACAGAACCACCGAAAAAGGAAGGACCGGCATTGAGCAAACTCAAGGACAACCTCAAAGCCGAGTCAGACAAGGGGCCACCGGAGCAACCGGAGCCACCAGAGGAACAGTCGGAACCAGGCCAACCTCTGGAAACCCACCATGATCCCGTCGAAGAGTTTCTAGCCGATATCGAATCTATGTCCACCCGCGCCGGAATCAATGAGCTACAGGCTCAACTCAATAAACGGTTGGCCGATGCTGGAATCAAGGGTAACGATATTCTCAAAATCACCAATGCCCTGAATGCCAGGAAAAAAGAGATTGAGAAGATCCAAGCAAAGAAGGAGGGAGCATGATGCTGAAAGAACTACCGACAGAAAATAGGGAACAACTTACCTTCAAGGCTTTTGAGTTGGCCGAGGTGGTAAGAGAACTTGACAACGTGGAGACTCAGAAAAAAGAGGCGAATGAGGAATGGAATGTCGAGATCAAAACTCTCAAAAAGCGCATGATCCGACTGGCATATGAATGCAAAACGACCCCATGACCTCCATTACCCTATTCGACACCGTGATCCTGGACGATGCGGTATCCGGTCCGTTGGGTCTTAAAGTCTGGCCGGCGTCCGCCTTGGAACCGACCCTCAGAGCCTTTCGCAAACGAGTCCTAATGGACGGATTCAAGCAGAATTTCAACGGGGATATAACGATCCACCACAAGAAAGGCTCGCATCATCGGGGGAGACCGAGAGGATTGAAACAATTTCAGGAGGATATCAGCCAGCAAAAGAATAGGGGGAGGAGATGAAATGCCCGTTTCGGTGTCCAGTGTGCCTCGGTAGCGGCTTGGTATCCCGACCGCCGTATATTGCGGGAGATCAAACAGAATGGGTTGCCAGTACAATAACGACCTATCCATGTAAAAGCTGTCTAGGTACTGGCGTAGTTTGGGGAAAAAAGGCATAGGATATAATGCTCAACTACACGGAACCAGCGAACCTCTCCCCTTCTCAGCAACGTGTCCTAGAATGCTTCTACGCACACAACAACCGGGTCTATTCTTGGCAGTTATGTCAGGAGGCGTTTACAAGCGATTATAGGCGGAGAATTTTTGAATTGAGGAAGATGGGGTATAGGATAGAAAGTTTCCATGAACGATGGGAACAAACAAGGTTCACTCGTCACGGCTATATCCTCCTCCCGCCGAGCCAGAAAGAGGAGGTCTTATCCCTATGACCGGCATTCTAGAAATTGACTTTGACAAAAAGTGCGCTGAGTGCGGGAAGTCTGGCGCAACTCCTAGCGGAATTTGCTTGAAATGCGTCACAAAGGCGATGGCCGGTAAGCAGATGAAATCAAAAGAGGGTAAAATCGTGCAAAGGCGAATCTGGAAAACGCAGGAGAAATACAGATGACCCTTCCCACAAAAGAGACCTACAATCTCATTCTTGACCTCCGCAATGCCCTAGCCGCAGCGATGCGTGTCATTGTCAGCAATGATGATGGCGTTAGAATTGACGCCTTTTTGGAAGAGGTCCGGCGATTAGGGATCAAAGATGGGGTTGGAGTACGGGCTGATGAATGGCTGAAAAAGAGGCGACAACGGTATGATAAAAAGTCGTAACCTCCGCCGTCTTGAGGCAACCGAGGCCGATACCCTGAAAACCATCACGGACTTTCTGGACCTGCAAATGGCCCAGGGTAAGCTGGTTTACGTTCGTCACAACCCTAGCACGGTAATCAGCAAGGTTGTCAGGGGAAAGATCAAGACGGCTTTTAAAAAAGTGAGGGAAAGCCAGCTAGGTGCGCCAGATTTACTAGTGTTTAAAAGCAAAAGAATTGAGATAACAAAGTTTTTTCATATTGATACTCCCGATGTTCTCTGCATCGAGGTGAAATCCCCCACCGGGAAACTGAGTTCGGAACAAGAAAAATGGGCGAAAAAAGCCGTGGCGCAGGGGTGCCGATACATCGTAGCCCGGTCCCTTGAGGACGTGATGGAGAATTTAGGATGAAAAAGAAATTGACACTCCAGCAGGCAGCTAAAAAAATGGGTGATATTCTATGGAAATATCTAGAAAGTTTGCCACCTGGGGAAAGGAAACGGCGGATCAATAAACTTCATAAAACTGTAAGGGAAATGCAGAAAAAACGATTAACCCGGTCCGCTTACTAACAACTAACAAGGGGGATTTATGAAACAGACAGTAGCAGATTTGATGGCACGCGGTTATGGTCTTGTTCTTGGTCAAAAAAACCTAATGCCCACACCAGTAGAAAAGATGCAAGAGCCCAACAACGAACGGGTGTTTACGGTAGGAATTATCCTAGAAGCTGATGAGGTTGAGATATTGGATAACAAGGTGGTGATCGAGAAAAGGGTTATAGCTCAGAGTTGGCGAGAAGCCCTCGACAAATGTGGATTTACGGTTAAAGATTAACCCGGCTAATGCGACTTGCTAATGTGTTAAGATAGAGAGGAGTTAGGAATATGAACCTTAAACATCGGGCAAGAGAGTTAGCTTGGGATGTAGTCAACGAAAATCGAGAACTTTTTGACAGCATCACTAAAGAACGAGCGGTTGACATTCTTTCTCAGGCACTTCTCAACTTCACCGCCGACCTGATGGGGGAAGTTGAGAGGTTAAATAAACAGCTAGGTTCCCCGTATGATTTGACTGTTGTACAATCACAGTTGGATAGCAGCCGCCAGTTTGTTGAATCTCTCCAGTGTGTAAGGGTTGAGCTTGAAGCGCAACTCATTGATAGAGAAAGAACACTAGGAACGATTGCCCAAGTTAAATCTCCTGATGATTTGAATGAGGCAGCCTTAAAGCGAGTGGCTGAGCTTGAGTCCAAGCTATGCGGGATGAGGGAGGCGATAAAAATACTTTATAAGTTGCACCAATCCAACCGCCCAGACCTGCTGTTTCCTGTTAGGGCAAAAATCGTATTTGGTATGGAGGAGATATTCCAGCAAGTCCTCTCCTCCGCTCCCACCTGCAAGCATAAGGAGGAAATAGAATCTCTCCAGGCTGAACTTCTGGAGGCCAAGAAGTGGCTATTTGACGATACCACTGTCTCAGCATTAAGGGCGGACCTGAAAATTACTAAAGGGGAGAATGACAGGCTCCAAGCTGAACTGGACGAAATAAAAGAGTCCATCCGCACCGATCACAAACCCAAGGTTCAGTCGGATCTTCCTTCCTGAGAATCGCGCCACACCGGGGGCAGAGCCGAGTCCACACTTACTTCGATTCAATCTTTACCACGCAGCCAGGCTCGACGGTAAGCGTCCCCTTGATCCCCTTATCAATCGAGGCCGTGACTACTGTCCCACCACCATACATTAGGGCATCGGCCTTGAAACAGAATACTCCGGCGTCTTTGATCTTAGCTAAAGCTTCTAGCTGTTTTTCGTTCAGACCAGCAATGCTACCGGGGATGGCGCATCCTTGCGCCAATATCAGTAGCCCAAGAAAAACCAAGGCGATCAAAGAGCCGATCATCCCGCGAACACAAATTTTCTTCTGTTTGTTCATTTTACCTCCGTTTGTTTTACACCAACCCCTTTTAACATCTCAGCTCCCTTCCACGATACTAAAGTTATAAGGCCACCATTTAAAATCGCCAAGGTCACTTTGAGAAACACGCCGTCTAGGAAATTCGTTACCACCTGAATCCAGACAGCGACGCCTAGAGCGATATACCGTGGATCAGGATTGATTTTCCCCGTAGGCAGTTCCTTCCAAAGTTGCGTCAGGGCTACGATGACAAGCACCTGAATGGGGAAAGTTCTTAGGGTTTCGGGTGTAATAAAACTGGTAATGTCAAAGTCCATCGGTCCTTCTTATTCGTTGTCGCGGATAGCTTTTATTCCTTCCCACAACTCCTTATGATCCTCTCTGTTTTCCTTGTGCCACTGTTTTTCTTGTTCTTCGTGTATTGTTTTCCAAGCCGTAAGACTGGTAAGACACCGGCTCATGGAGAAAAGGGCTTTTACCCCGGCGGCCAATATGAAAATGATAATGCCTTGAAGCACAGCTATAAAATCAATGGAAATATTCATCGTTGTTCACATCCATTCATTCGTTGTCATTTGTTTTGCAAGACGTTCCGCCCGAACTCCGACTTGTTTTGCCCACTTACTGTTGAGCATTTCCTCTGCTGCAATTTGATAGTCGCCCACCTCCAACGCTGCAATCAATTTTTTAAAACCGAGTAACCCGCCTATCCCCATGTTAAAGGCCATATTAATGAGCACCGCCTGCCGACATTCCGAATGAGTATCGAACCAATGAAGTCTCTGCCTCAATGCCGCCGTAATTTTTTCTATGTCGTTCTGTGCCAAGTATCTAGCCTCTTCAAGGCTGACTCCGTTTGATTCAAGATTTCTGCCTATGCCGATTGTCCAGACACCCACCGAATCGGCATAGGGAAACTGGCGGAATCCTTCGTCCCGCTCGATCTGGGAAAGTAAATTCATGGTTGTGGAGTTCCTTCCTTATGAGTCTCCTGGAGATTATTCCTTTTCTTTGGGTAATGCTTTCGCTAATGCTGCAAGTTGAGCAGCTACGGAAATAGCTTCTACTGTTCCAGGTAGAGCTCTCGCTGCGCGTGTCATTAGCTGCGCCCCTCTTGCTGTATTGATAATTCGCGCCGCACTTCGGATTGACAACCAACTGATACCAGCGCCAGCGGCAGTTGCGGCGGCAGCACTAGGACCAGCGAGAAATAATGCTGCCGTACTCCCTCCGATACCGAGTATCCCTATCCATGTCCCATATTTTAGGGAAATGAGTTTCGGATTAAGTTTTTTTACGTCTGTTTCATATTGAGTGCGAAGCTGTTTTAACTGATCCACTTTCTCGCTCTCTATTTTTGTCAACCTACTTTGTACGGCGGTTCCTACTTTTCCCAATCGTTCCGCTTCGGTAGTTTGTACTTTAGAGACTAACTTTTCTGACGGCTTTAACGCTTCCTCTAATGTTCTGGCCCCTTCTGTTCGTATTTTTATCGTTTCGGCAACTGTTCTGTTTTGCAAACTCCGCAAGGTAGTTCCTATAACGTCGTCGAAGTTTTGCGGCTTTGCATCCCGCAATTCATCCACAAACTTGTTGACAGATTGGAATTTCTGCTCGCCAAAAGCCTTACGGAGAACGTAGTTTTTATTTCTTGAGTCTAAATGGTTGTCCCAATATTTTATAAAATCATTGGGCTTCCATCCTCCTACGCTAGATTCCTCAATCCCTGTTCGTAGCCATGCGCCAGTAACGGCCTCTCTCTCAGCAGGATTCTTGATTAGTTGCCATGATTGATTTATTGCTTGAACTTCATGGCCCGCCTTTGAAGTAGGACGGATTATAAGCCCTACTGCCTTTTGCGGTTCTTCTCTAAACTTTTGAACGATATTATAAGGAATTGCCTTTTCGCCAAAGACAGGTATATATTCCCTGCCGTAAGATTTTGTCAGAGCATTAAAATTAGCAGCAATGTCAGGAGCGGCTTGTTCTATATCAGCAACCAGAGCTTTTTCCATTTCTCCGAATTGACGCGCAACATTGCGATTGCCTCCTGCGATTGCCCCTCTTGCACCTGCCCGTAATGCAAGCACTCCTTCTATCATGTCACCTACTGTTTTTGGTGGTTGAGTTGGGTCAATCGCCTCTTTGAGTAAATCGTCAACGGAAAGAGCGGGACCGCCCCCCCCTCGGCTACTGGCTTGTATTTTATCTTTTACTCTTTCGTAAATGCTATCCTGAAGTTGTAAGGAATTAGTCCGACGACCACCTAAAGCCGATACTACCGCCTCTGCCGTAGCCGGTTCGCCTTCGGCAGTTTTACGTTCAAGCCCCTTTAATGTTTTTGCCGCTATAGATTGCGCCTTAGTTCCTCCTCCTTGAACAACACCCGATTCCCCGATAGTGGATTTAAGTTGGCTTACAAATGTAGGTGCTGCGGATTCAATAGTATCGCCTTCACGGATTAGATCATCATAAGCTGGCCCGAATTTGGCTCTTGCTGCCGCATATTCAGCAGGATAAATCTCACTAATGACTTTACCTCCGGCTTCTTCCGCTGTCGGAGCGCCAGGGGCCGTCTTTTCTAACTCAGTTTTTGCCCTAGTCACGCCAGTTTTGGCTTCCGCCGCTCGTCTTTGGGCTTCAATGTCAGCTAAGAAGTCAGTCTCGCCAGCCCTTCTCAATCTTTCGGCTTGAGCAATCTCCTGCTCAGTCCGTCTAGCCGATTCTTCGGCTAATTTGATGCGTTGAGTTTCGGCTGTTTTTTCAACTCCAAAACGTCTTTTAGCCAAATTCACTTGGATACGATCTTGAAGTGATAGCGTTCCCGCCGTTTCCGCTTCTGCTCCCGTTTCGATACCAGATTCAGCGGCTCGTAATGCTTTTTGAAGCGTATCAATCTTTTCCGTTCTAAGCGGGAAAGCACGATTGATTAACGGCTTAACTGCTCCCGCTGCTTTCCCGACAAGTCCAGGTCCAACCGTTTCGGCTAGAAGCCCCGGTATTTCAGTAGCTAGATAATTTATGTCGGTTTGAGCTTGAGTAGTCGCTTTTGGCAATTGCCCTTCTATTAAATCTCTTAGAGTTAACCCTGCTGCTCGAACCGGGGAAGCTAAGAAGCGCAATGAACCAAGTGCATATTCTGTCGGTAGGACACCTTTAACAGCACGGGACATTTCCTCTGTACCCGCCGCCGCTTCTTCTCCTAGATGCCGAAAGTAACCCTTACGCGGCTTTTGAGCAGGCGAAGTCCCGCTCATTTCGGCAATAGCTTGGTCAAACGGATTTGCCGATTCTTGCCCTAACTCTGCTTCAGCTTCATCAAATGGGTTCGCCATTAGAATTGGTATCCATCGGCTCGCGCTGCGGCTTCAGCTTTTGCCCGGTCGCCACCGAATTTCCTTAAATACTCTTTTGCAGTTTCTTTTGTAAACTGGGCTTTTTCACCCGCACTTGCTTTTTCTTTTTTTGACATCAATCCCGGTATGCCAATCGCCCTTGCCCGACTATCCCTAAATTCTTTAAGTACGTTGATGGCTTCCGTTGCGCCCTCATTCGATTCAAAATCTTTCAGCACGGCATTTTCTAGCCGTTCCATTTCTTTGTCCGAAACTCTGGAATCACCTCCGAAGGCTCTAGCAAGTTGCGTGATTTCTCCTCTTATAGCATCAAGCCGACGCACTTTCGGGTCGCCTAAAACCCTTCGTCGCTTAATATCTATGCCGCTAGTAATGACCCCTAATCCTGGGTCAGGAAAATCCAAGGCGGAGAGAACGCCGCTGTATTGTTCTATTTGATTGTCCAAGCCTCGAAGCGCGTCAATGTTGGTCATTTGAGTAGGAGACATTTTCACATAGTTCTTTTTGATTTCGTCTAAGGACGGACCTTCGGGAAGTTCCATCGCCTTTTGACCAGTTTGCTTATTGATGTAACTTCCAAGATTCTGAAACACGAATGTTTCTTCACGGTTCCTTTGCGCCCGTTCTTCTGCCTCAATCTTTTCTTGTTTCTTTCTTTCAGCTACGGTCATGCCTCGCGCCAATCCCGGTATCAATCTCCCTAACAACTCCCTCGCTGTATCTGGATCTCCCTTCGCCAAGTCCACAAGCATCTTGAAATTCACCATTTTCTCTTGCTTCATCGTCTGCCGACGTTGCATTTCAGCTACCGCTTGAGGATTGCCATTTTGCAGAGCCCGCGCAAGATCATCTTCGTAGCGGAGCCTACCCTCTGCCGCCCTGTCCCTTACGGCCATTTCGTCTTGGCTGCGGATAAGGAGATTCTGCCGCGCCAAGGCATTGCCCTCTTCCTGTTGCCTTATTTGTTCGTCAGTTCCGGGCGTAAGAGGAGAAGTTGAGAAGCCATCCGACGATTCCAGCAAATCTCTTAGTGTCGCCATGTTATTTTTCCTTAAGCCCAGTCCTCAAAATCAAAACCACGAAAATCAGAGCTGCTTGGGGGCGGAGTATAAGAAACAGGTGGTGCCCCCTTTGCACTTGTTGATCCTCCTCTAAAATCAAAAGGATTATGTGGGTTGTAAGGGATTTTACTTAACGGGTAATTATTAACATCAACGCCACTCGGATAATCTCCCCCACCTCCCGTAGAACCCCCACTACCCCCGCTGTACCCACCACCCCTGCTTGCCGCCGCTGTGGCTATCGGGTCAAACATGCTGTATTGACCGCCTGTAACATCTGCCCCTTCATTCCGTAGGGCCTGTAGCAAGGTAGTCCCTAATTGGAACGGTTGTGCCGATGCTTGTTCCGCCTGTAAGCCGAGACCCAAGGATTGCAGAAAGCGAGAATAAATATCCCCCGCATGTTTAGCTACCACTTCGTTCCTGTTCCCCAGTATGTCACTTTCTTGCAGTCTGGCCTGTTCAGCAAAAGCACCAGATTGCAATTGCCCACTCTGTCGGAATCTATCGGTTAGGCTACGACGTGCCGCTATCTCTCCCGGCACCATACTTGCCAGCAATGGCGTTATGGTATTTTGGAAAAGGGTACTTTTTAGCGGGTCGGCGTTTAGCTCATCTAACTTCGCCGTAGTCCGAGCGCCCCCCGTTAGCGTCGGAATTCCGCCAGCGAGGTAATCCCTCAAGGTCGCATATCCCGCAGGCAAGATGTCCCGCCGCGAACTCGTCTCCGCCTTTTGAATCGGCAAACCACCCGCTGATGTGGGTACATTCCCGGGTGGCCGTGATCCCGGATATAAAGGACGGTTATTTGCTTGATAATTGCCGAACATCAAACTTGCATACGGACTAGCCATTACTTTACTCCTTTTTTGTAAATTTGTGCCCAGTTATCGGACAAAATTTAAACAACCTTACTTGCCAAAACTTCATCACAATCTGCAAGCACTACATCTAGAGTTGCAATCTGCCCCACAAGTTTTGCCCGTAGCTCTCGCAATTCTTTGAGGTTTACACCAACTACTTCGTCTGGGAGTGCTTCTCCACTTTCAGTGTCAAACCGCCTCTGCACAAGTGCCACAACGCCACCTGCTTTGATTAAGGAAATAGTTCCCTT
>Ga0209343_10011262_pt1 | contig 10078 bp, 11 predicted proteins | sample RifCSPlowO2_02_FD_184026 | JGI IMG/M metagenome (GOLD analysis project Ga0209343, IMG submission 184026) | Groundwater microbial communities from Rifle, Colorado - Rifle CSP2_plank lowO2_0.2 (SPAdes) (version 2) | ecosystem: Environmental > Aquatic > Deep subsurface > Groundwater | place...
TAGCCCGGAAAATTCACGAAGGGGCCGATTTCGGTAGAAACAGAAACGCCTCCGCGTGGTACAAGAGGCCTTGCTGAGGGACTTCTTGGCACACGGAGGCGTTGCTGTTGACGACCGAGACGATACCACAGACTGTTCTCTTTCCTGACCTCTTCGCCCGCGCTGTTGTCGCGACTTTCGATCAGCGGCACGCGAGCTCCGACGGCGGTGCCGTGTTGCTGAAGGCGGCCGAACGGCGCTATGGCCTGATCGACGGCTTCGCGCGGGCCCTCGTTGACGATCGGCAGCCGAGCAAAGTGCGACACACCCTCGAGGATCTGGTGGCGCAGCGCATCTTTGGGCTGGCGTGCGGCTACCCCGATGCGAATGATGCCGACCGACTGGCCGACGATCCCATGCAGAAACTGTTGCTGGGTCGGGATCCCATCGCCGGCGAGCGGCTCGCCTCGCAGCCGACGATCTCGCGGTTCGAAAACGGCGCCGCCAGCCAGGCGCTCTACGCCATGGGGTGCGCGTTGGCGGACCGCGTCATCGACCGGCACCGGCGACGGCTGCACGGTCGGGCCACGCGCATCACGATCGATCTCGATCCGACCGACGACCCGACCCACGGCGCACAGCAGCTGACGTTTTTCAATGGGCACTACGACTCCTGGTGCTATCTGCCCCTGCTGGCCTTCCTGACCTTTGATGACGAAGTCGAGCAGTACCTGTGCGCGGCGATCCTGCGGCCGGGCAACGTGCCGGCCAGCCGCGGCACGCTGGGCCTGTTGCGCCGGCTGCTGACGCGCTTGCGGGCCGCGTTCCCCACGGCCCGCTTCCTCGTCCGGCTCGATGGCGGCTTTGCGACCCCCGAGATCCTGGACTTCCTGGACGCGGAGCCGCGCCTCGACTATGTCGTCGCCATGGCCGAAAACAGCCGGTTGGCGCGGTGCGCGGAACCCGCGATGGGCGAGGCCCGGAGGCTGACCGAGGCCAGCGGCCAGACCGAGCACGTCTATACCGAGGCCCGCTACGCCGCCCGCACGTGGCGGCGGCGCGAGCGCCGCGTCGTCATCAAAGCCGAGGTCGTCCGGCTCGCCGGGCGGGACCCGCGCGACAACCCGCGCTTCGTCATCACCAATCTCCGGCAGTCGCCCCGCGTCGTCTACGAACGGGTCTATTGCGCGCGCGGCGATATTGAAAATCGAATCAAGGAACTGCACGACGGGCTCCAGATCGGCCGCACGAGCTGCTGTCGGTTCTGGGCCAATCAACTGCGCGTGCTCCTCACCGCTGCCGCATACGTGCTCCTGCAGGAACTCCGCGTGCGGGCGGCACGCACCGCCTGTGCCCGCGCCCAAGTGACCTGGCTCCGCGAGCGGCTGCTCAAACTCGGCGTGCAGGTCGTGGTCTCGGTCCGTCGAATCGTCCTGCATCTCCCGACCGCCACGCCTGACCTCCACGCCTGGCGCCGCATCGCCCTCGCGCTTGGCGCGCGGGCGGGATAACCGCGAGGCGCACTCGTCACCATGCCCTCCACCGTCACTCGCGATGGCGGAGCTGTCTTCCGCATCCGCCCGCCGGCACGATTCCGCTGCGCGTCGCCCGCGCGTCGCCGTCCGCTTCTCCCCCGCGCACCCAATGGCGAGCTTGCGCTACGATTCACCCACGTGTGGAGACCGAAATCGGCCCTTTCACGAATAATGCGGGTTAGGATCACCGCGTAGCGTCTAGCCCATGAACGCACAAGCGACTCTCTTCACTCCCACTCTTCCCCCGCGCGCCGAGATGGAGCGCGCGTTCTTCGACAGCGACGCCAGCTACGACGGCATCTTCCTGACCGGCGTGCGCACGACCGGGATCTTCTGCCGGCCGTCGTGCCGCGCGAAGAAGCCGCGGCCCGAGAATGTCGAGTTCTTCGGCAGCGTCCGCGAGGCGCTCTTTGCCGGCTACCGGCCCTGCCGCCGATGCGATCCGGCCACGCCGCCAGGCACCGTCCCGGACTGGGTGACCAAGCTCCTGGCGGCCGTAGAGGCGGATCCGACCCGCCGCCTGCACGACGAGGACCTGCGCAAGCTGGACGTGGAGCCGGCACGCGCGCGGCGCTATTTCCTGGAGCACTACGGCATGACGTTCCACGCCTACTGCCGCGGACGCCGGCTGTCAGGCGCGCTGCGGCAGCTCAAGTCGGGCGAGCCGCTGGATGACGTGGCGCTCGGCACCGGATGGGAGTCGCACAGCGGCTTCCGCGAGGCATTCACAAAAACCTTCGGAGCCGCGCCAGGCGCCGCGCGGAGGCTCCCTGACGCGGCCGTCGTGATGACGACCATCGACACGCCGCTCGGGCCGATGGTGGCCGGCGCCACCGACGCGGGGCTGTGCCTGCTGGAGTTCACCGACCGCCGCATGCTCGAAGCGCAGATGCGCCGGCTGCAGTCGCTGCTGAAGCAGCCGCTCGTCCCCGGCGACCATCCGCACCTCGCGCTCGCGCGCGAGGAACTGGCCCGCTACTTCGACCGGATGCTCACCGAGTTCACCGTGCCGCTCGTCTTCCGCGGCACGCCGTTCGAGGAGCGCGTGTGGCAGGAGCTCTGCCGCATCCCGTACGGGAAAACGGAGTCGTACGCCGGGCTGGCCGCCCGCGTCGGCTCCCCCTCCGCCCAGCGCGCCGTCGGGCGCGCCAACGGCATGAACCGCCTCGCCATCGTCATCCCCTGCCACCGCGTGGTGAACAGCGACGGAAAGCTCGGAGGGTACGGCGGGGGGTTGTGGCGGAAGCATTGGTTGCTGGGGTTGGAGGCTGGCGGGTCCATGGCTCGATGAATCCAGGCTCGCCATGGAACCCGCCCCACGTACTGCTCGATGAATTGACACTCGCTGCGGAACCAGCCCCGCGTACAAGTTAGGTGCGGACGGCGAAGGGGTTCTCGTCGGCGCTCGGGCCGTAGATCGACGGGACGAGCGCGCCGACCTGCCGCAGATAGACCGAGAGCTGGCCGCGGTGGTGATACCAGTGGTTCAGCATGATGGTCCGCAGCACCGCGCCCACCGGCAGCGCAAACACTTCCGTGTTCCCCGCCACCGCCCGCCACATCTTCCCGAGATCCGCATCGCTCATCGAGCCGAGGATCTCCTTCGCCTTCGCCACGCTCTGATCGAGCGTCGGCACCAGCTCTGAAGCGCTCTTCGCGCTCGGCTGTGTGAACTCAGGGACGGGGAACGGCGAGTGCTGCGACATCTCGGCAATCGCGCCCGGACAGGTCGCCACGTGCAGCGCCAGCTGCCCGAGCGACATCGACTTCTCGTGCGGCTTCCACGCGAGCTTGTCCGCCGGCACGCGCTCCAGCACGCGCCTCGTCGTCCTGGCTTCCTGGTCGAGCTCCTGAATCAGCGCGTCTATAGCTGTTCGCATAAAGAACTCCTGTAGGTCAAAGGTCAAAGGTACTTACTTCAACGACCGGAGGCTTCCGCGCGGGCCCGGACGCGCTCGTGCAGCGGCGTCCATCCCTTCGAGAGCCCCTGGCGGTGCTCGTCCAGCACGAAGCCGAGCGCCGTGTGCCGGAAGGCGATAAGCGTGCCGCCTTCGACGGGGGTCAGCCGGTACTGGAGGTTCGAGACGACCGGATAGGACATGAAGAGCGGTCCGATGATCTCGAGCAGCGTGGGCCGCTTGATCGACTGGACGTGGCCCCAGAGATGGCCGTTGTCGCCGCCCAGGTCGCGGAACCACCGGCCGCCCGGCCGCGCCTCGAGCGTCATCGGCAGCGGCTGGCCGTCGGGCGTCTGGTTGCGCGGACCCATCTCCTCGAGCAGCGCCGCAAACGTCGCCTCGAGCGAGGCCCGCACGCGGATCTCCTCGGTGAGGTTGAGTGTCAGGTTCTCGACCGTCGGTGCCATCACTGTCATCGCTGCCTCCTGGATCTCACATGCCCTCGGCGCGCACCTTGATCCGCTTCAGCTGCCGGCGCCACATCTGCTGGAACGTCTCCGCAAACTCGTGCAGCGGCTTCATCGCGTCGAGATTGGTGCGATAGAGCATCTGCCGGCCGTCGCGCCGCGCCTGCACCAGCCCGACGTCCTTCAGCACCCGCAGGTGCTTCGAGACCGACGGCTGGCCGAGCGACAACGCCGAGACGATGTCGCCGACGGAGCGCTCCTCGAGGGCGAGAAAACTGAGGATGTCGCGGCGGCGCGGCTCGGCAATGGCGTTGAAGACGTCGGAGGTGGTGGCGGCGCGGGGCACAGGGAGGGGATTATATGCCGATGAAGGAATGTGTCAAGTGCACCACGTGGCGGGTCCATTGCTCGATGAATTCCCGCTCGCAATGGAACCCGCCCCACGTACGGATTAGGTTTTGAACACACTTGCCAGCTCGTAGGGGGTGGTCACCTCCAGCTGGTCGTAGGTGCAGTCGTTCGGCCGCTTGTCGGGGCGCCGGCGCAGGAAGATCGCGGCGTGCCGGAAGCGGTCGCCCTGCATGTGATCGTACTTGACCTCGCAGACGCGCTCGATCCGCAGCGGCTCCCACGAGAGGTCCTTCCCCGCGCTCCAGCGGCTCTGCGCGCCCGGCATCCGCGTCATCTCGCCGCTCGCCTGCGCCCAGTCGCGCCAGGGGTGATCCTGCATCGCGTTCTTCCGCAGCGGCGTCAGCTCGCGCGCCAGCTCCGCCCGCATCGCCATCGTGAATGCCGACGTGACACCGACGTGCTGCAGCTGCTTCTTCCGGTCGTAGAGGCCGAGCAGGAGCGATCCGATCAGCCGATCCTTCCCGTCCTTGTGCCAGCGGAAGCCGGCGACGACGCAGTCGGCGGTGCGCGCGTGCTTCACCTTGATCATCGCGCGCTTGCCCGGCTGATGGATGCCCTCTTCCGGCTTGGCCACGACGCCGTCGAGGCCGGCCCCCTCGAAGCGCACCAGCCAGCCGGTCGCCGTCTTCGGGTCGCGCGTCATCGGCGTCAGATGCACCGGAGGCTTCGTCTTCGCCATGACCTTCTCGAGCCGCTCGCGCCGCTCGCGCTGCGGCAAGCCGCGCACGTCCTTCCCATCCACCGCCAGCAGGTCGAACGCGACGAATGAGGAGGGCGTCTCCCCCGCCAGCTTCGCCACACGCGACGCCGCCGGATGCAGCCGGAGCTGCAGCGCGTCGAAATCCAGGCCCTCGTCTGAGGCGATCACAATCTCGCCGTCGACCACGCACGGTCCGGCAGCGCGTCGTGCAGCTCGGGAAAGTAGCGGTCGAGGGGACGGAGGTCCCGGCTCTGGATGTAGACGCCACCCTTCCCGCCTCGGAAGACGATGGCGCGGAAGCCGTCCCATTGGGGCTCGTAGAGAAAGGGGCCGGCCGGAAGCGTCTCGGCCAGCCTGGCCAACATGGGTTCTATAGGTGGGTCTAACGGAAACCCCAAGATGGCACGCCTGCTTTGGGAGTTGGGCGTTGGAAGTTGGGAGTTGGTCAGCCCAGACGCCGAATGGCGGCCCAGTTATCCGCGTCGATCGTCCGCAGCTCGTTCACTTCCTCGCGGACTTCGGCAATCGCTTCCTGGATCTCCTGCGCGAATGGGGATCAGGCGATCGCGACAATTCTGTCGGCATACTCGCTCATTCTGACGGAAAGGTCCGGCTCGTGATCGCAGACGACGACCAGGTCGCGGCCGGTGCGGACGACGGTCTGCGACTCAGTCCAGCGAAGAAAGCCGGCGCCGGTGAGCACGTCGATGACGGTGCGGCAGTCGTCCATGCCGAGGTTCCAGAGCCGCGCGGCCTGCGGGAGCGTCAGGGCAAGGCCCGGCATCTCCATGAACTCGGCCCGCGCGCGGTCGATCAGTCTGGCAATCGTCATGGTGGACCGTAGAGCAACCGGCGGGCCAACTCGGGCAAATGCCAGCGACCGGTGCTATGTCATTGGCATCGCTCACGTTGCAGGGTGAATCGCGCCGCTCGGGACGCGTCGAATGCCATACAGAACCGTAGATCCAGGCTGAGACGGCTACAGGTCAGTAGGAGTCAAATCCCAAAACCCAAAGTGTCAGGGCTGCAACGGAATGCCAAGCCGCTGGGCGGCGCCGCGGATGCGCTCGTCGAGGCTGAGGAGTGCGACGCCAGGAACGGCCGTTCGAGCGACAAGTGCCGACGCCAGATGAATGGCATCAAGCGTCCGGATCGGATCACCAGGAAAGGGTTGGCGGGCGCGATCCACAACTTCAGCGCCTATCCGCAGCACGTGCCAGTTCGCCGCGGCAGAAGCAATATGGGCTCGCCGATCGGCCGCGTCGCCCTCGGTGAGATCTCCCAGGGCCGCAGCGCGAATAAGCACTCGATCGCACTCAATGAGTGTCAGATCCGAGGCGATGACCACGTCGGCTGCCGAGAGAATCTGACGAATGCGCGCGCCAGGCCCCTCGTCCAGCAGCCACGCGAGCACGGCGCTGGACTCGGCGTAAAGCATCACCGTTCGCCGCGCTCTTCATCGAGCAGCTGCATCGCGGTGTGCCGCCTCCGCGTTCGAGGGAGACGAGGGTACGAACGGCGCTCAGCCGGCGCGGCAAGGGTGACAAGGCCTCGACGGGCAAGGGCCGCCAGGCCGGGCGGCACCGATGCATCCGCCGTTGACTGCCCTGGAGATGTCAGCTCCGCAACGACTGCGCCTCGGTCCGTCACGAGCACACCCTCTCCCAGGCGGACCTGGCGGATGTACTCGCTGAGCCTGTTCTTCAGTTCACGGACACCAACGGTCTTCATGGATCAAATGTAGCTTCTTGTGGCTACATTTACAAGAGTCACTCTCGCTGCCAGGTCCGTCTGAAGGCGGACACTACGTACGGATGGCCCGGCTAAAGCCGGGCACTACGTACGACAAGCCGAGCGCGGGTGGGGCAACCCGGCGACAGGACCCGCGCGAGCCTCTGATTCAGGCGCGCGAGAGCGTCGGGACCCACGGATCGTCGGCCCAGCCGGGGCCGTGGCGGGCGACTTCGACGTCGATGAGATACGGCTTCCCGTCCGCCGCGTGCCGGCGCGCGCGGCCGAGCGCCGCCTTCAGATCCGCCGGCGTCTTCGCGCGCTCGCCGTCCACGCCAAAGCCGCGCGCGATGGCCGACATGTCCATGTCGGGCTTGCCCAGGTAGTCGTGCACGAACTTGTTGGCGTCGACCGAACGGCCGGTACCGCCCAGGTTCGCGAGCGCGCGGTTGTGCGGGCCGCCGTACGCGTGGTTGTTGTAGACGACAACAGTGACGGGGAGGTTGAGGCGGGCCATGTTCCAGAGCGCGGTGGGGCCGAAGATGAAGGAGCCGTCGCCCACGAGACAGACGACCTGCTTGCCCGGACGCGCCAGCGCCACGCCGGCCGCCGTGCCGGTGCCCGAGCCGAGATGCGCACCGTAGTAGTAGAAGAGCTCCCGGCCGCCACGCGGGTCGAACTCGAAGCTGTGCGAGATCTCCACCGCGCCCGCCTCGTGGACGACGATCGCGTCCTTGTCGGCCCACTGGGCTACTTCCCACGTGACGCGATCGGCCTCGAGCGGGCTCTCGTTCCAGAGCGGGTTGCGCGAGACGAGCGCGCGCATCTGGCGTGCCTGCGCGCTGAAGGCGCGCACTTCGTCGGCGCGCTCCGCCATCCGTGCCTTGAGCGCCGGCGTCATGAGGTCCTGCACCGCCGCCAGCAGGTCCTCGGTCCCGTACGCGACATCCGCCACGAGCGGCGCGTCGGTCCGCATCACGTTGCCGATGCTGGCGCCGTCGTTCCGCATGTCGATGAACTTCACCGTGCGCGGCACGGTCAGCGCGGACGAGTTGTGCTGCAGCTTGTTGCCGATGTTGATGACGAGATCGGGTTCGGTCGGGTAGCTCAGGGATTGAATGCGAACCGAGGGGATGCCGCCCACCCAGAGCGGATGCTGCTGCGGGAAGCTCGCATGCACCTGCCGCGCCTGCGTCACCGGCAGCGCCAGGAGCTCGGCGAGCTGCACGACCTTGTCGAATGCCTTTGCCTTGTAGACCTCGTCGCCGACGATGAGGAGCGGCCGGCGCGCCTCGACGAGCAGCCTGGCGGCGCGCTGCACCTCCACCGGATTCGGGCGGATGCGCATCCGCGGGTCGACCTGATCGTGGCGGATGATCTCGGCCGTCACCTTCTCACTCGTGTAGTCCGAGTGCCAGTTGGCGTAGGTGGGGCCGTAGGGCGGCGTCCACGCGACGCGGAAGGCGCGGCGGATCGTCTCGGGGATCATGTCGGGACGGCGCGCCGTCCACGAGAGCTTGGTCATCGGCGCGGTGACCTGCTCCTGCCCCGGCAGCTCCTCGAAGCCGTCGCGCCCGGCGGCGGTCGAGTCTTCCGTGCGGTAGGTGTAGAAGACGAGCGGCGTCTGCTCCTTCCACGCGTTGAACATCTGGCCGAGCGCGTTGGTCAGGCCGACGATGGCCGCCGCCATGACGATCGCCGGCTGGCCCGACGCCTTCACGTAGCCGGCCGCCATCGCGGCGCCCGGGCCTTCGTGCGGCGTGAGGATGTACTGCAGCTGCGGCCGGTCGACGAGCGCCTCGTAGAAGTGCGCGTCCTCGCTGGCGGAGTTCGCAAAGACGTACTTCACGCCCGACGCGATGAGCTGCTCGGCAAACGCCTCGCCGCCGGTGCCGGTGAAGACCTCGATCGCCTCGGGCGACACGGGGCCACCTGGAGCCTGCGCCATCGCGGTCACCGACTCGGCCACCGCGTTGGCGGCGGCGGCTGTGACGCCGGTGGCGACCAGACGCCGCACGAAGTCCCGGCGCGAGATGCCGTTGGTCAGGAGCTGGGCGACTAGATTCTGCATATCAGAGTGCCTAAAGTGCCGAGGGTGCTTTGGGATTTGGGATTTGGGGTTTGGGCCCGCCTTCGCGTTGCTTCGGCGAGGTCTCGCCGGAGCTCTTGGCGGAGGCGGAATTTACCTGCGGTCCGCGAAGCTCCGCCAGATAATCCGCCATCGCGTTGATCTCGGCCTCGGTCCAGAGGGCGCCGCGGCCGACCATGCGGTACAGTACCGCCTCCCACTGCTTCCGGTCCTGCCGCAACGAGGTCCACATGCTCATCGCGTGGCACTGGAAGCACTTGCGCGACAGGATCTCCTTGCCGGGCGGCTCCTGCGCGGTGGCGGGCGACGGCGCCCGCCTGGGCGCCTGCGCCGACAGCGGCACGGGGCTGAGAACAACGGCCAGCAGGAGCGCGGCGGCGCGGATCGTGGGCGGCATCCGGAAGAGACTACAACAAATGGGGACCTGGAGCGGGGTGCGCCGCCCGCGCCTGAAATAACAATATTTGTTATACTCCGGGCATGCCACACGCCTGGAGCGGCCGATTGGTCGAGGCCCGGCAGGCCGCAGGCCTCACGCAGGCTGACGTCGCCGCGCGGCTGGGGGTGACCCAGGCGTACGTGTCGATGCTCGAGCAGGGGCGCCGCCGCGTTCCATCAGCGCTGCAGGACACGGTGGCCCGCGTCTACCGCCTGGGGCCGGCATCGCTGAGCGTCACCGGAGAACACACGCCGATGCCGAGCGATGCGGTGGCGCCGTCGCTGGCCGCCCTGGGCTATGAACCGTTCGGCTATCTTCGGCGGCGCCGCAGGCTGAATCCTGCCGAAGTCCTGTTGCGCGCGCTCCGCAGCCCGGATCTCGAGTCGCGTGTCGCCGAAGGGCTTCCGTGGCTGCTGCTCCAGTACCCGGATCTCGATTGGGACTGGCTCGTACGCGACGCCAAGCTGGCCGATGCGCAGAACCGCCTGGGGTTCGTGGCGACGCTGGCGCGTCAGACGGCTGAGCGCTGGGCGAATCCGGCCCTCGCCGAACAGCTGCGGCAGCGCGAGGCGCAGCTCGAAGCCAGCCGGCTGGCGCGCGAGGACACGTTCTGCCGCGAGTCGATGACGCAGGCGGAGCGCCGCTGGCTTCGCACCGAGCGGTCGGCCGAAGCGGCCCACTGGAATCTCCTGACCGGGCTCCGTGCCGATCGGCTGCCCTATGCCGCCTGATCCGGTACCGTCACCGTGGAACGCGTTTCTGGATGACGTCGACCGCCAGATTGGTTCGCCGGTCGCGCTCCATTGCCTCGGCGGGTTTGTCGTGGCGG
>Ga0209343_10011266_pt1 | contig 10075 bp, 10 predicted proteins | sample RifCSPlowO2_02_FD_184026 | JGI IMG/M metagenome (GOLD analysis project Ga0209343, IMG submission 184026) | Groundwater microbial communities from Rifle, Colorado - Rifle CSP2_plank lowO2_0.2 (SPAdes) (version 2) | ecosystem: Environmental > Aquatic > Deep subsurface > Groundwater | place...
CCGCTGCCGATCGGCTGGACTCAGACCATTGCCCTGCAGGCTGGCGAGTTCTTGCTGATACTGCGCGTAATGTTGTTGCCAGGCCCGCTCGTTGCGCTGCTCTTTGATCAAGCGTTCGACCGTGGCCGGATCATAGGTCAAGGCGAGGAACTGGCGCACCTGCTCCTCACTGGCGCCCTCCTGCCAGAGCTTGTCGCTCTGCGCCTGCAAGGCCTGCGCCTGGCTCTGGCGTTCCTCGCTGGCGCGCATGGCCGCAGGCAGTTGCTCGCGCAGGCGCTGCTGAGCCTGGGCCTTGTCCTGCTCGCTCAAGTCGGTGCGGGCGAGCAGCGCCAGGTTATCCAGAGTGTAACGGGCATAGGCCTGTTCGGCGCCGAACAGGGCTTCCACCGCGGCGCCGGAGAAATGCCCGCGGCGCAGCTCGGCGAGTTGCTCGAAGGCCTGCTGCAGGGCCACCAGTTGCGCCTGCGGCTGGGCTTGCTGCTGGGCACTCAGAGGCTGCTGGAGCAGCGCCAGGCTGGCGCGTTTGTAATCCAGGTAGTCGCCCAGCACGCCGATAAACTGGCCCAGGGCCGGTTCCTGCAAGCGGGTTCGGGCATCGGCCAGCATGGCCTCGACCGCCGCATCCAGGCCGGACTGGTCGGCGGCGCTGAGGAAGTAATCGAAATAGTCGCGCAGCCCCAGGCTCAGCTGCAGGTTACCGGCGCTGTCGATGCGCAACTCGCCATCCACTTCGGTGCCCTGCAACCCAGGCAGCACTGGTGGCGGCGCCGCCACGGCGGCCACAGCGGACGACGACAAGGGGCTGGCCATGCCCTGGGCGGAAGTGGCAGGCGGGATTGTGCCGCTGTCGACTGGCGACAGCGGCACCGGCTCGGGCCATTGCCAGTAGAGGATCAGGCCCGTACTGCAGGCCACCGCAACCAACAGCAGGAGGATATGACGCGAGGGAAATGGCATGCAGACTCCAAATGCCGGGCTGTTAGGGCAGCCCGCAACGACCTATCAGACGCCTTTGTTCTTCAAGCGGTTGGCATGTTGCCGATACAGCGATACCGGCGCGGTCCAACCGCGGATGCCGAACAGATGATTGATCGCATCCACATGGTTCATGTGGTAGCTGTCGCCCAACACCTGCCCCAGGTAGGTCGAGCAGACGCCCACCAGGCCATCATTCTTCTCGCCGCCATAGGCCAGGCCGGTGATGGCCAGGAAGGGGTCGACCGCATCGAAGATGTTGGTGTAGGCGCTGTTACCGGTCCAGGAGAAGTAGCGGATGTTGTAGCCGCGTACGTTGTGCAGTTCCGTGGACTTGGCGCAGTAACTGCTGCTGTTGACGCCCCAGGGGTGGCGGCTGTTCAGCGCGGCGGTGCCGGCGGTGGTCAGGGTCTTCAGGGCATCCAGGCCGCTTTGCGAATTGCTGCTGCCCGACAGCAGGTTGATCAGCGCGCCCAGGGCATTGGCCACTGCATTGGCGCCGCCTTCGATCAGGCTGTTGGCCGGAATGATGCCACGCACCAGGTCGGCGACCTTCGAGCCCTTGTTCACCCCGTTGATCGAAGTCACCGAGGCCACCAGGTCCGGGCGCAGGGACGCCGCCACCCGGGCGGTCGGCGAACCCTGACTGTGGCCGATCAGGTTGACCTTGCCGCCATTAGCCCCGGCCCAGGGCACTATCTGCTGCGCCAGCGCGGCGCCGCGCTGCTCGCTGTCATTGAAGGCGGCAACGCTGGCGACATAGACCTTGGCGCCATCGCGCTCGAGGTTCCAGGGAATGCTGTGGAAATAGTTGATCAGCCCGCCGATGGTGTTGAAACCGGTGATGCCGTGCACCAGCACTATGGGGTATTTGGTCTGGGTGTAATTGGCCTGGGCCTGAACGGCGCCCAGCAGGGCAGCGGCGGCAAGAGCAGTGGCAATAACGCGACGCATGGGTGCCTCCTTATTCTTATTGTGGGCACGCCGGGGAAACTGCGTCCGGCGTCGAGCCAGTCTAAGAACAAAGAGAAGTCCGTCACATCGCCCAGATGGGTGAAGGGCCTGCCAGCGAGCGATCGCCCCTAGCAGGCGCCCAGACCCAGCTGCAGCACCGCCAGGCCGCCCTGCCGCCAGCCCCAGCCGATCAACGCCAGCAGTGCGCAGCCGGCCAGCAGCACGCCGGCGCCCAGCCAATGCCGCGTGCTCACGCCGGCGCTCCGACGCCCTGCAGGCGCATCACCGGCTGCTCACGCACCGGCCAGTTCAGCGCCGCGGCCAGCAGGCTGAGAAGAATGGCGATCTGCCAGACCAGCGCGTAGCTGCCGGTGCGATCAAACAGATAGCCGCCCAGCCAGCCGCCGAGGAAGGCGCCGAGCTGGTGGAAGAGGAAGACGATGCCGCCGAGCATCGACAGGTTGCGCACACCGAACAGGGTCGCCACCGTGCCATTGGTCAAGGGTACTGTGGACAGCCACAACAGGCCCATGGCGATGCCGAAGGCGTAGGCGCTCCACACCGTCAGCGGCGTCATGACGAAGGCGCCGATCACCACCGCGCGGGCCAGGTACAGCGCGCTGAGCAGGCGCGGCTTGGCCATGCGCCCGCCGAGCCAGCCGGCGATATAGGTGCCGAAGATATTGAACAGGCCCACCAGGGCCAGCACCGTGGTGCCGACCAGGGCCGGCAGGTGCTGGTCGACCAGGTAGGCCGGCAGGTGCACGCCGATAAACACCACCTGAAAGCCGCAGACGAAGAAACCCAGGGCCAGCAGCCAGAACCCCGAGTGGCCGCAGGCCTCGCGCAACGCCTCGCCCAGGCTCTGCTCGTGGCCCTGCAGCGGCAAGGGGTTGTCCTCGATCATCGCCGCCAATGGCACTATCAGGGCCACCAGCAGGCCGAGGGCGAGCAGCGCCGCCGACCAGCCGAGCCAGCCGATCAGGCCCAGAGTGCCCGGCAACATGGCGAACTGGCCGAAGGAGCCGGCCGCGGCGGCGATACCCATGGCCATGCTGCGCTTCTCCATGGGCACGGCACGGCCGACCACGCCGAGAATCACCGAGAACGAAGTGCCGGACAGACCGATGCCGATCAGCAGGCCGGCGCTCAGCGACAGCGACCAGACCGAGTCCGCCAGCCCCATAAATACCAGGCCGACGGCGTACAGCACGCCGCCGACTAGCACCGTGCGCTGCGCGCCGAAGCGATCGGCCAGGGCGCCGGCGAACGGCTGGGCCAGGCCCCAGATCAGGTTCTGCAGGGCGATGGCGAAGGCGAACACCTCGCGCCCCCAGCCGAATTCGGCGCTCATGGGCGGCAGAAACAAACCGAAGCCGTGGCGAATGCCCAGGGACAGGGCCAGGATCAGGGACGCGCCCAGCATTACCCAGCCACTCGTGCGCCATAGCGAAGTCATAAGTCTTCCTTTAGGGGTCGCGACCCGCTTATCGAGAAATCAGTCGAGCCTTGCCAGAGCGTCCGAGCGCTCCAGCAAAAGTGCTAGCCATGGTTCGGGATGCAGCTGGCAAGCTGGCTGCAGATATACCCCGCGACCCGGCGCGGCAACAGTTACAGCTGCCCGGCAATGCGACGCTACAGATGGCGCTTAGGGTTGGGCGTGCAGGGCCAGCGCCAGCAGCAGCGCGCACTCCGCCAGCTCCAGCAGGGCCCCGGCGGTATCACCGGTGGTGCCACCCAGGCGCTTGAGCATCAGGCTGCGCAGCCAGACAAAGCTCACGCCCGCCACCAGCAAGGCCAACAGCGCCGGCCAGCCGAACAGCAGCATGGCCAGGGCATTCAGCGCCAACACCCAGGGCAACTGCCGGCGCGGCAGATGCTCGGCCAGGGCCTGGCCCAAGCCGCCCTGGCGCACATAGGGGGTGGTGAGAAACAGCAGCGGCAACAGGCAGCGCGCCAGCCAGGGCACCAGCAGCAGTAGCAGGCCCGCGCCGGCGTCCAGCAGGGTCACCAGGGCGGCGAACTTGAGCAGCAGCACGAGCACCAGCAGCACCACGGCGATGGGCCCGCTGCGCGGGTCCTGCATTATGGCCAGGGTACGCTCCTTATCGCCGAGGCCGCCGGCCCAGGCATCGGCGCTATCGGCCAGGCCGTCCAGGTGCAGGCCGCCGCTGATGCCGACCCACAGCGCCAGCAGCAAGGCCGCCTGCAACAAGGCCGGGGTAGCGCCCAGCAGCAGCTGGGCGCCGACCAGCAGTCCACCGATCAACAAGCCCACCAGCGGGTAGCACAGCAGCGAACGGCCCAGTTGCTCGGGCGTCGGCATGGCCGCCAGGCTCACCGGAAGGCGGGTAAGAAACTGCAGGGCGATCCAGAACGGCGTCACGACTGCTCCCGAAGTTCGCCTTGCGCGTCCAGGCATAGCCGAAAGCGCTCGGCGTGGCCGACATTGACCTGCAGCAAGTCGCTGCGCGGCAAGCCGCGGGCCCGCGCCAGCAACAGGCGGATCACCCCGCCATGGGTAATCAGCAACAGGCGCTCACCGGCATGCCGCGCCTGCAAACGCTGCACCGCGCCCAATACCCGCGCCTCGAATACTTGCAGCGGCTCGCCTTGCGGCGGGGTAAAGGCGTAGGGGTCGGTCCAGAAACGGCCGAGGTCCTCGGCGCTGGCCTGCATCAGCTCGCTGGTGCTGCGCCCCTCCCAGGCGCCGAAATGCAGCTCCTGCAGAGCGGGTTCCAGACTCAGGGGCAGCGCCTGCTGCGCCGCCAGCTCCTCGGCGAAACGCGCGCAGCGCTGCAGCGGTGAACTGATCAGTCGATCCCAGGGCCCGCCAGCGACCACGGCCCCACGCAGCTGCGCCCAGCCGGTGGCGGTCAGGGCGTCGTCCAGGCTGCCGCGCAGGCCGCCGCCCAGTTCAGTTTCGCCGTGGCGCAGCAATTCCAGGTGGACAGTCATGCCGGGCGCTCGGCCACCGCCGCCTCGGCGAAGGTGGCCATCTGGTTGTGCAGGCTGCAGGCCAGTTGCAGCAGTGGCACGGCCAGGGCCGCCCCACTGCCCTCGCCCAGGCGCAGGCCGAGGTCGAGCAAGGGTTCGGCCTGCAGCGCCTGGAGCACGCGCTGGTGCCCGGGCTCGGCGCCGCGGTGGGCGAACAGCAGCCAGTCGCGGCAGGCGGGGTTCAGGCGTACCGCCAGCAGCGCGGCAACGCTGCAGATAAAACCATCCACCAAGGCCGGGATGCCCTGCTGGGCGCAGGCCAGATAGGCGCCGCTCAGTGCGGCTATCTCGAAGCCGCCCAGACGCTGCAACGCTTCTATGGGCGCGCCTATGGCCGGGCGATGCAGCGCCAACGCCGCGTCTATCACCGCGGCCTTGTGCGCCACCCCGGCGCTGTCCAGGCCGGTGCCGGGGCCGACCAGATCCAGCGCCGGGCACTCCAGCAGCTGGCAGGCCAGGGCCGTGGCCGCGGTGGTATTGCCGATGCCCATCTCGCCGCCGATAAACAACTGGCTGCCCGCCGCCCGGGCGCGCTGCACGCTGGCCTGGCCGGCTTGCAGGGCGATCAGCAGCTGGGCCAGGGTCATGGCCGGGCCCTGCAGGAAATTCTGCGTGCCGGCGCCGAGGTGCAGATGAAGCACACCAGGCAGAGGCTCCAGCGGCACCGCCGTGCCCAGGTCGAGCACTTCCAGGGTCGCCCCCAATTGCCGCGCCAAGACGCTGATGGCCGCGCCGCCGCCGACGAAGTTGCGCAGCATCTGCCCGGTGACGGCCTGGGGAAAGGCCGATACCCCTTCGGCCACCACGCCATGGTCACCGGCGAAAATGCTGATCCACAGCCGTTCGATACTCGGCCGCTGGCTGCCCTGCATGGCCGCCAGCTGAATCGCCAGCTGCTCCAGCTGGCCGAGGGAGCCAGCCGGTTTGGTCAGCTGCAGCTGACGGGCCTGGGCCTTGCTGCGCGCCACCAGGTCCAGCGGCTGACAGCCTTGCTGCCACCATTGCAGACTCATAGTGCCTCTCCTTTGAGAACCATGGGCAAACCCGCCACGCTGAAGATCACCCGCGAACAGCGCTCGGCCAGGGCCTGGTGCAGCCAGCCGGCCTCGTCGACATAACGGCGGGTCAGCTCACCCAGCGGCACCACGCCCAGGCCGGTCTCATTGCTGACCAGGATAATCCGCCCCGGCAGCCCGGCCAGGCACTCCAGCAAGGCATCGCGCTCGGCGTTCAGTCGCGCCGGGGCATCCAGCATCAGCAGATTGGTCAGCCACAGGGTCAGGCAATCGACCAGCAGGCATTTGTCCGCGCCGGCCTGCTCAACCAGCACCCCGGCCAACTCAAGCGGCTCTTCCACCAGGGCCCAGTGCGCCGGGCGGCGCTCGCGGTGCTGCTGAATCCGCCCATTCATCTCGCCATCCAGGGCCTGGCTGGTGGCGATATAGCTCACCGCCAGGCCGGATTCGGCGGCCAACTTCTCGGCCAGGCGGCTCTTGCCGGAACGAGCACCGCCCAAGATCAGTTCAAGCATGGCCTACTCCACATAACTCACGCAGCCTGGTCGTATCCAGATGCGCCTCGACCAGATCGGCCAGGCGCTCGATATCCCGCTCGCGCAGGGCGTGGTAGTCCACCGTCTGCACCTCGCGCAGCCCGGCCCAACGCAGCAGCGCGCTGCAGGCTTCGCTGGATTCGAACAGGCCATGCAGATAGGTGCCGAGCACCTGGCCATCGGCGCTGATCGCCCCGTCGCAGGGGCCATCGTCCAGCTGCACGGCCCCATTGAGCCCAGGCCCGCTGCTGACCCCGGCATGAATCTCGTAGCCGGCTACCGCCGCGTCCTCCAGACAGAGGCGGCCGCGCACAATGCGCAGCTGCTTTTCCGCCTCCAGGCTGGTGCTGAAATCCAGCAGGGCGAAACCCGCGCTGCTGCCGGGCGCGCCCTCCAGGCCATGGGGGTCGTCGATACGTCGGCCGAGCATCTGCAGCCCGCCGCAGATGCCCAGCAGCTTACCGCCGTAGCGCAGGTGCTTGTCGATAGCCGCCTGCCAGCCCTGCTCGCGCAGGAAGGCCAGGTCGGCGCGCACGCTCTTGGAGCCGGGCAGGATGATCAGGTCGGCGGGCGGAATGGCCTGGCCGGGGCCGACGAAGCACAGCTCGACCTGGGGGTGCAGACGCAGCGGGTCGAAATCGGTGTGGTTGCTGATGCGCGGCAGCACCGGCACCAACACCTTGATCCGCTCGGCGGCCTTGGCGCTCTGCCGACGGTCTATGGCGTCCTCGGCTTCCAGATGGAAATCCATCAGGCAGGGCAAAACGCCCAGCACTGGCTTGCCGGTGCGCTGCTGCAGCCAGTCCAGGCCCGGCTGCAACAGGGCGATATCGCCGCGAAAACGGTTGATCACAAAACCCTGGACCCGTGCCTGTTCCGATGGGCTGAGCAGTTCGAGCGTACCGACCAGATGGGCGAACACGCCGCCCTTGTCGATATCGGCGATCAGCAGCACCGGGCAATCCACCGCCTCGGCGAAGCCCATATTGGCGATATCGCCGGCGCGCAGGTTGATCTCAGCCGGCGAACCGGCGCCCTCCACCATCACCACCGGATAGGCGGCGCTCAGACGCTGGTGCGACTGCAGCACCGCCTGCAGCGCCACCTTCTTGTAGTCGTGATAGGCCAGCGCGTGCATGTTGCCGATGGCGCGGCCATGGATGATCACCTGGGCGCCGGTGTCGCTATTGGGCTTGAGCAACACCGGGTTCATATCGGTGTGCGGGGCCAAGCCCGCGGCCTGGGCCTGCACCGCCTGGGCGCGGCCGATCTCACCACCGTCTGCGGTGACGGCGGAGTTCAGCGCCATATTCTGCGGTTTGAACGGCACCACAGCGATGCCCTGGCGCTTGAGCCAGCGGCACAGCGCGGTCACCAGGGTGCTCTTGCCGGCGTCCGACGTGGTGCCCTGCACCATCAAGGTAGTCATGGCGATTCCTTGGCGAATAGCCCTAAGGCCTGCTCGAGGCGTAGCCAGCCCGGCTCGTCCGCCGGCAGGCCGAAACGCAGGCTGCTGAGGTTGGCGAACAACCGGGTGAGAATGCCCCGGCTGGCGAGAAACTCGTGCAGCGCGGCGGCCCTGGGCGTGCAGCAGAACTGGAACAGCGCGCAGCCGCCCGTTGGAGTCAACTCCTGGGCGCTTAGCAACGCGGCCAGGCGTTCGCCATCGGCCAGCAAGCGCTGACGTTGCGCCCGCTGGCCCGGCTGATCCTGTAACAGCGCGCTGGCCACCGCCCGGCTCGGGCCGCTGACGGTCCAGGGCCCGAGCAGCTCGGCCAAGGGCTCGAGCAACGTGGGCTGGGCCAGGACAAAGCCCAGGCGGATACCGGCCAGGCCGAAAAACTTGCCGAACGAGCGCAAGACGATCAGCCCCGGCAAAGTGCTATGGGCTGCCAGGCTGTGCTGCGGCGTGCAGTCGATAAAGGCCTCATCCACCAGCAGCCAGCCGCCACGCTCGGCCAGGCGCGCCTGCCAACGCAGCAATTGCTCGGGGGCGAAACGCCGGCCGCTGGGGTTATTCGGGTTGATCAGCAGCAATACATCGAGGCGTTCCAGGGCGCTATCGATCTCGCCCTCGCCGAGCGGCTGAACCTGATGGCCTTCGCGCTGCCAGGCCGCGGCATGCTCGGCATAGGCCGGCGTCACTATACCGACTGTGGCATTGCGCACCAGGCGCGGCAGGGCTTGGATCGCCGCCTGGGAACCGGCCACCGGCAGCAGATTGGCCACGCCGTAGTAGTCGCGGGCGGCGATTTCCAAGCCGTCATCCTGTTCCGGCAGGCGCGTCCAGGCTTCAGCTGGAATCGGCGGCAACGCCCAGCCATAGGGGGCGATACCGGTGGACAGGTCTAGCCACTGCTCCAAGGCAATGCCGAAGCGTTGCGCAGCGGCGCGCAGGCGGCCACCATGTTCAAGCATAAAGAAGCCCCCACAGCAGCAACAGCGCCAGCCACAGCAGCACACCGCCATACACCAGATTGAGCGCCCGCTCGATATCCCGCGCCTTGGGCTGCGGGCCCTGGCCCAGTTGCGGACGCAGGTGTTGCTCGCCGTGATATTCCGCCGCGCCGCCCAGGCTGACGCCCAGGGCGCCGGCGCCCGCCGCCATCACCGGGCCGGCATTCGGGCTGTCCCACTGCGGCGCCTGGGTGCGCCAGCAACGCAGCGCCAACCAGGTGCGCCCGAGCAGCGCATAGGTCAGCGCCACTAAACGCGCCGGCAGGTAATTGAGCACGTCGTCGATCTTCGCCGCGGCCCAGCCGAAGCGCTCGAAACGCGCGTTGCGATAGCCCCACATGGCATCCAGGGTATTGCTCAGGCGATACAGCACCACCCCGGGCGCACCGGCGAGAAGAAACCAGAACAGCGCGGCGAACACCGCATCCGAGCCGTTTTCCAGCACCGATTCGCTGCCGGCGCGGGCCACGCCGGCGGCATCCAGCTGCGCGGTATTGCGGCTGACCATATAGCCGACCCGCTCGCGCGCCAGGGGCAAGTCGCCCAGGCGCAGGGCCTGGGCCACCGGCAGCGCATGCTCGCCGAGGCTCTTCAGCCCCAGGGCGGCATAGAGCGCGAGAATTTCCACCGCCCAGCCCAAGCCGCTGATCTGGCTCAATAGCCAGGTCAGCAGGGTCAGCGGCAGCACCGCCAGGCACCAGGCGCTCAGCCCATGGCTGCGCCAACCGCCGCCGGCCGGGTTGAAGCGCTGCTCGAGGCGCTCGGCCATGCGTCCGAAAGCCACCAGCGGGTGCCAGCCTTTCGGCTCACCGAGGGCGGCATCCAGGGCCACCCCGGCGATAGTGCTAAGAATCAGGCTCATCGCTCGCCCCATTGATCCTGAAATAGCAGCTCGCCGAGCGGCCGCGGCTCGGCCCAGCCTTGCTGCACCAGCATGGGCGCGTCGTAAAACGCCGTGACCGGCCCCAGGCACAGCACCGCCAAGGGCTTGCTGCCGGCCGGCATGGCCAGCAGCTCGGCCAGGGCCTGGGGCTCGAACAGCGACACCCAGCCCATGCCCAGACCTTCGGCGCGGGCGGCCAGCCAGAGATTCTGAATGGCGCAGGCCAAGGACGCCAGGTCCATTTCCGGCAAAGTGCG
>Ga0209343_10011274_pt1 | contig 10071 bp, 11 predicted proteins | sample RifCSPlowO2_02_FD_184026 | JGI IMG/M metagenome (GOLD analysis project Ga0209343, IMG submission 184026) | Groundwater microbial communities from Rifle, Colorado - Rifle CSP2_plank lowO2_0.2 (SPAdes) (version 2) | ecosystem: Environmental > Aquatic > Deep subsurface > Groundwater | place...
TAATCTTAGCGCAAGCGGTAAAAGGCGCAAACCAGCGCTGTCGATAGCCTCTTTTTCCCAGTCAGCTGATACACCCTGCGGACGCATCTGCATAATCTTAAGGCCGGAATTAAGCGCTTTTTTTGAGATGTCATCTAAAAGCGCGGTTAGTTCGGATTCGGAGAAAATTTTGTTTTCCGGGTCCGTGTACCTGGCCCTCAAGGCGTCCAGGTTAGTTTGCAAAGCCCGGATTTCAGTCGAACCCTTTTTGTATTGGTTCAGGCTTGCCCTGGTTTGACGCAGCTCTGAAGAGAGCTTTTGAAGGTTGCGGGCTTGCGGTTTAAGGATATAGGCAAAGTCAATATATAAAACCGTAACCGCTCCCAGCGCGAGCAAAATAATTTTCTTTTGCTTTTCGCTAATCGTTTTTGCCATCGCTAAATTCCCAGCCTGCCGGCTGGCAGGTCTGTCCTCTGTGTTATTTTCTTCCTCCGCCGGGGGTTTGCCCTTTAGGTTTTGAGCCGAGGATAAAGTCAACGAGCTCAGTTGGGCCCAAGTTTTTTCTCTGGACTGAGACCAGCTCTAAACTCGCAAAGTCCTTAGCCAAGCGCGCATCAGACTTCAGGGCCTGCAAAAACTTTCCAATCTGAGACATTTCACTATCAATGCCGAAGATACAACTCCCCTTAATCTCCCAGGCATCCTTTGCGAATGTAAGTTCAGTCAACCAAACACCTTGAGGCAAATAATCGCTGATAATATTTAATCGCGGCGCAAGCGCCAAACGTTGGCGCCGCATACGTTGAGATAACTCATCTAAGCTCTTAAACTTCAGCAATTGGTTCCTGATTTCATCAAGTTTTTCTTTCTGGGGCTGGATATTCACAAAAGCTCTCTTGGCCTGCTTCAGGCTGAGGTTTTTAGTAAGTACAATTAAAGGAATAAGAATATGCATAAAGACAAATCCTGCAATAACCGGAGGTAAAAATTTTTTTAGGTTACCAGCCGACAGGTTGGGCCGAAATGCCCGGCGCTTCTTGCGTAATTCTTCAGGCAGAAGATTTATCTCTAAGATCATCTTAATACCAGGCCCAGGGCGACGACAAACAAATTTCCCTTTGCCTTAAGCTCCTGCGTATTCATATCCTGGCCGAACTTTATCCCCGTGAAAAAATCATACAGCGCTGCCTGGACCCCAAGATGGTGATTCAAAAAATCTAACACATTTGATGCCTCGGCTGCGCCGCCGGCCAGATACACCTTTTCCAGCCGTTTACCGCTTTGATTCTCAAAATAATCAATAGAAGAGCTGATTTCACCGGCTAAATTATTCAAGGAAAGCTCGCGGCCGCCAAAGGCAATATCGCGGCTGAATCTTAAGATTCCACCCTCAAGAATTGCCATATTAGTAAAATTAGCTCCGATATTAAGCAAACCGATGACTTCAGTTTTGGCTATTGTCGCATCAGACGCCCATTGGTAACTATGGTTAAAGGCATTGGATAGGCAGAAACAATCAATATCAATAACCTTAGCCGTAAGCCCTGCCTTTTCCAATAAACTTATCCGTTCATAGATAACTGTTTTTTTCACGGCAGCCAGCACAACCAACATCTTGTTGTCTTCGGCCTTTTCTTTAACGATGGCGCAATCCAGAATCACCTCATCCCGTGGTAAAGGTATATACTGGCCGGCCTCAAACTGCATAGTGCCCTTCAGCTCATGCAGGTTCATGCGCGGCAAAGTAATGTAGCGCATAATTACGGATTGCCCTGATAGCGAAGTATTCACCGGGCGGCCGGAAATCTTCTGCGATTCAACGAACGTCTTTAAGATAACAGGTAAATCAGCGCCCGGAGATAAGGTTAGGCAGGAAAACTGCTTAAGCATCCTCTCTTTACCCCCTATCTCAAGCTCAAGCAGCTTAATGGCTGAGGAGCCGATATCCAGAGCGATATTTGATTGTTGATGGGCAAACAGGGAGGATATTTTAAAACTTTTCACGAAACTTTTGTTTCTTAGCATTTATCCAGGGCCAAAGAATCTAATATAATTTCCTATGCTCTCAAGGCGTAAGTTGATAAGGATTCTGAGTGTCTCTCCAGGAGCTAATCTGCACCTCGGCAGCAAGATTGAGATTCCCTATCGCATTCATATAAGAATTGTTATAGCTGACCTGGGCGTTGCCGTTTAATTCCGCCTCCTCGCCTGCCCAGACCCCGCCGTTAATATTCAAATTACCGCCTCCTCCATTGATTCTAAATTCACCCCGCGTATAAATAGCGCCCTCAATCTGTCCGTTTCCATTGACCGTGGCATCATAGGTTGCCCCAGAATTATTGAGCACATCTCCGACCACCACAAAAAATCCACCGATGGTGCCGATATTGCCGTTGAGCTGTAAATCGCCTTCAATATAAACAATATTCGGCGTGCCGGTCGTAGGGTCATCGGGGTCAGTCGGCGGCGAATACCAAAAAGAGCCGGGAAAACTCTGCTGCCCGGTTGCTTCATTGACTAACTGATTTCCGCTCATAACGTAGACATTCTGCTGCTGGCTGCTCCGGTCGCGTAACTCCTGAAAATCAAACCGCGCCAAAGGGTTTATTGACGGATCTTGAGTAATTGTCCCGTTTACATTACCGGTATTATCAATCTCGTCCGCGTAACGGATATCTCCGGTTATGCTGTAGCTGTTTCCGTTAAGGTCAACTTCTCCCGCAGAATATATGGCGTTATCATAGAAGTTCGGCGGAATGCTTTTTGACATAACTGCTTCTATGCTGCGTGATGCGCGAACCTGTCCGCTAAAAGGCAGATAGCCGGTTGAGGTAACGATGCGGTTTTGCCCGCTTTGAGATATAGTTACCTGATACCCTCCGCTTCCTGATTGCGTCGGCGCAATAGAGCCAAGGCTGTAATTATTGCGCAATTCATAGAGCGCACGGTTTATCCCGGCCTCAGATAACCAGAATGCCTGGGTGGTTTCCGAATATCTCTTGGCAATATTATTCTCTGAAATACTGCGCGAAATTATTGCCGCGCCTAAAATCGTTAACACCAGAATTATGGCAAAGGTGATAATTAAGGCGATGCCTTTTTTATTCATTTCTCAACCTCACTTTCTCGGTTAAAGGGCCGGTTAAGGGAAAGATGAGCTGGCGCTGCTTGACGGTTTTACCCGCCCTTAGCTGAATTTCTGCCGAATAGGACTTAGAACAAAGTCCGCCGCAGTCCCTGCTGGTGGTGCAGGAGCCATCAGTATGCAGCCAGCAAAAACTTAAACTACTTATATCATTGGCTAAAACCCTGTTTGTGCCGCCGGGATGCTCGCGGATTATCTGGTTAGCGCTTAAAGAATAAGTAATGGAATCAGTATAATTAGGAATATAAAATTGGATGCTTGCCCCATCTATCGCCATAGTTACATCTCTTAAGGGGTCAGCCTGGCGTATCTCCCGCGTTATACCATCCATTGCCTGACGAGTTGCCTGCTGCAGGTCCAAAAGGCCCATATCCGAGTTCCAGGTCATATCGGCGAATTGCAGAATACCGAGAATGCCTAAAATAACTAAGCTAAGAATAGCCGCGCTGATTAAGATCTCAATCAGGCTAAAACCCGCAGAACCTTTCCTGCATTCCCGAACTACAGGAAAGGTGTGCTTTTTTTTCATGGTTCGGTAATTAGAGTTCTTAGAACCAGGTTTCGCTCCCTTAGCCCAAAATCCTTCCAGCTAACCGTTACCGTGATATCCAAGCGGTCTTTTGTCCCCGCATCAACCCAGGCAGCGTCTGTAGCGATGGCCTCGCTATTTAAAGCGCCAAGGCCATTAGAATTTATCGCCGCGCTATTCCAATCCCAGTAGGTGTCTGCATTAGGGGAGCTGTTTTTAAAATTAGTAAAATTGGTATTCTTCATCTCTTCTAATACATATTGCCCGTGAGCGGTGGCAACGGATAGATTCCGATTTGATTCATTTAAGAAAATACAGGTAATAAAAAGCTGCAGCAACCCCACCAGGACAAAAGCCATAATTCCTGATGCCAAAAGTAATTCCGATAGCGTAAAACCGTGCTCTGATAAAGAATGCCGTCTCATTTATCCTGCGTTCTTCAAATTATGAAACCGCGGGGTCATTCACAGTCGCCGCGGCCCCGGTTGCGGCATGGATTACCCCTGTTTCATCAATAAAAAAATACCTATCACCGGTCCTTCCAGGGGCAACCGGGTTGGCATTAACCGTAAAATGATTTGCGTCTATAAATAGGTAGATGAACTGGTAACCCTGCTTCGTCCCGGAACCAAGGGCGGAGTCTATGTATGAAGGCGATGAATTAGCCAAATCCTGCAAACCAGCTGAAGGATATCCCTCATTATTATTGTAATAGAGTTGACAGCCGCTGTAGATTGTCTTTAAACTTGAAAGGGCAACGGTCTCATTGCTGGTCATTCTGGAACGCAGGAAATTCGGCGCTGCAAGCAGAACCAGAACCGAGATTACCGCAACCACGAGCATTATCTCAATCAAGGTGAAACCTGGCTTTTCCTCCAGGCCCTCACACTGCCATTTGCGGACTCTGATTTTTATCATTTAAAAACCCCCGCACCTTGAAAAGATACGGGGGTAAGTAAAGCAGCTGTTTATTGATTATTGAACCGGATTCAATGCTGTGCACGCTGCCCGGCTGGCAATTGCGCCGCCTGCTGCCTGGGCTCTGACTACACCGTCCTCAGTCACGCAGAATGAACGCACGCCAGTAACGCTGGCTGTCGTCGGCACTCCACTGCAGTGAAATGTGCCTGCCGCGATATCGGTAGTGGCAAAGGCGTATCCCTGCTTGGCTCCGGCTGCTAAAGTGCTGTCAATATACGGAGGGGTGTCATCGTCAAGGGTTGCCAAAGCGATGTATGCTCCGTTTGCAGAATTATAGGATATCTCAGCCGTGGCTATGGTTTTTAATGAAGCAATGGCAGCGGACTCATTTGCCTGGATGCGGGTTCTGAGCAAGTTTGGTATTGCGATAGCCGCAAGAAGCGCGATAATCGCAACTACAATCATAATTTCCACTAAGGTAAAACCTTTTTTGTTTTTAATACGCATTTATTCCTCCTTTCTGCCTTTTAGGCATAGGATTATTGTAACGGTTACTTTTGCTTTGTCAAGTGAAACTTTCATTAATGAAAGTTTCACTTGAAAATAAAAAACCTAAGGCGCGCACCTTAGGTTGGAAATAAGGCTTACTCATCTTACCCTTTGGCAGCCTGGCGGTCCTCTCGTAGAGGATCCATAGCTTTGCGCCCCCTGATTACTCAGGGTTTACCTTTATCAGTGGTTTCGTATCTTTACTTAAAGCATACCACAAAAATATAAATTTTCAAGCAAGAAAATCGCCTCGCCTTCGGCGATAACTTTCAGGCGATTTTCGCCGCCCCCCTGCATAGATAATTCTATACTTTACTATACTTCAAGTAAGATAATCCGCCACCCTTGCAAAATCGGATAAGGATAGGTCTTCAGCTCTTATTTTCTCTTTTAAACCGATTGCTTTAAGGCAATCGCTGATTTTGGACTGAGGGAATAATCTGGCCAAGCTATTTTTTAAAAGCTTGCGGCGCTGGTTAAATGCCAGACGAATAAGCTTAAAGAAGAAGGTTTCATTCTTTACCGCGACTTTTGGCTCAGGCAGCATTTTCAGCTCTACAAAACAAGAGTCAACCTTTGGCCTTGGCCAAAAAGAACTGCGTTTAATTGAAAAAAGTATTTTCGGCTGAGTGTAAAACTGCACAAAACAACCGAGGGCTCCGTAACTTTTATTTCCCGGGCCAGCCGTCAAACGCGCTGCCAATTCCTTTTGCAAGCTAAGATATATAATCTCTATAGATTCATTATAATCTAAAAGGTGAGCGATAATCGGCGTAGAGATGTAATAAGGAATATTCGCTATTACCATAATCCTCTCCGAACCTTGGCAACCTACGAGGTTAACAAGGTTGGTCCTAAGAATGTCTTTGTTAACTAACTCAAAATTCCTGGATGACGAGAATTTAGAGGTTAATAATTCACAAAGCTCTTTATCAACCTCAACAGCAATCACCCTTTTAGCTGCCTTGAGTAAATACTGCGTTAGCTCTCCCCTGCCTGGGCCGATTTCCAAAATTATATCGGTTTTTTTGAGCTTACAGACTTTGACTATTTTCTTCTGGATGTTTTTATCGGTAAGGAAATTCTGCCCTAATCTCTTTTTAGGTTTTGGGTACATAAGACAGCGGCCCTGATAGCCCGCATCATAGAGGCGGGGTCAGCCTGATTTCTTCCGGCAATTGTAAAGGCAGTCCCGTGCCCGGGGGAGGTGCGCACAAAAGGTAGGCCCAGGGTAATATTTACTGCATCCTGAAATCCGCTTAATTTTATAGGAATAAGCCCCTGGTCATGATACATGCAGACTATACAATCATAATCTCCAGTTATTGCTTTCTGAAAAATAGTATCTGCAGGATATGGCCCCTCAACCTTAATGCCTAATCTGGCCGCCATTACGATTGCCGGAATTATAAATTTTCTTTCTTCGTTTCCCATCACACCGTTATCCGAAGCATGCGGGTTCAAGCCGCAGATAGAAAGTTTCGGCTTCTTAACGCCAAAGAGCGATTTTAGGCCTGAGGCGGTTGCAGAAATAACCTTGAATATTTTCTCTGCGCTTAGCCGTTTGGCAACGTCTTTTAAGGGTATATGCGTAGTGGCCAAAACCACTCTTAATCTCTGGTTAAACAGCATCATCACTGCGTCCTTGACCCGGAATGCCCGGGCGATATATTCGGTCTGACCGCTAAAATGATAACCTGCCAGATTTACCGCCTTCTTATTTACCGGAGCAGTAACTAAACAATCTATCCTGCGGAATTTAATCAATTCCAGCCCTTTCTTCAAATATTCAAGCGATGCCTTACCATATTCTGGTTTAATTTTTCCGAAAGTAAATCCTTTCCGCGGCACATTTTGCAGGTCAATGAGCGCGATATCCTGACACCTGACACCTGACACTTGACACTTGCAAAGAACCCGCCTATCACCAATAACTACAAAATCAGCTAACCTGCGAATCTCAGGGCGGCTTAACGCCTTTATGATTACCTCCGCCCCAATCCCCGACGGATCCCCCATAGTTATTGCACATCTAATCTTGGTCATAGGCATTACTTAACCACGATATGCGCCTTTGACTTCAACTCTTCAATCCATTCGGCTAATTTTACGCTTAATTTCTGTTCAAAAATATAATTGTAAATCCGGTCGCCGACATCGGCTAAACCCTTAAGTTCTTGCGGAAGTATTTCTAATAGCTTAAACACGTATATACCTTTGTTGCTCCTTACGGCGCCGGATACTTCATTAACCTTAAGCGAAAAAATCGCCTCCCGGATTTCAGGTTTTAATTGGCTCATTGACAGCGCATCTTTAGCGTAAGCAACCTTGTAGCGCTCTGCCAGTTGTTTAAAATCGGCGCCGGTTTTTAAATCCTCAAGCAATTTTTCTCTAATATTTTCATCTTCAAAGTAGAGCGACTCTATGCTGTGCATTTCCGGCTGCAGGAAATCATCTTTATGTTTTTCATAATATTCGGTTACCTCATCAGGGCTAATCACAATTTTAGACCTTACCTCCTGTTCAATCAGCCCCCGAATCATCATTTGTTCGCCCATTCTCTTTTCCAAATCCCTCTGGGTTAACCCCCTTGATCTTAAGGACTCTTCAAACTCCGCATCGGAGCCGTAACTTTTCCTGGCCTCTTCCAGCCGCTTTTTCACTATATCCGCCCGGGCCTCAAGTTTTTTACGGTTCGCCTCCTGCAAGATAATCCGTTCCTCAATCATCTTGCCTATAAGCTCTTTTTTCTCATCCTCAATCCTTTCCGCTAATTCTTTTCCCTGGTAGCGCTGGCTTAACTGCATAATAATCAGGTTGAGAAACGCATCAGCTTCGGACTGCGTAACGGTGTCTTTATTCACAATAGCTACAATCCTGTCTGCCGGCGCAACCGTTTCGCCAGAACCATAAGGACAAGGCAAAAAGAACATTGATATCAATAAAATAGGTAACCTAATTACCTTAATTATTTTAGCCATGCTTTTGCAGCGAACTTACTATTTCCTTTAAAAGGCGGCAGTAGAGGTCAAAACCAACTGAATAGATAAAACCGTGCTGCTGGTAACCTAAGACGTTGCCTATCCCGCGGATTTCCAAATCCTCCATTGCCAGCTTAAAACCCGCGCCTAACTGAGAATAGTCCTTAACTGCCTCAAGCCGCCTGCGGGCATCCGGAGTCAAAATTTCATCCCTGGGTATTAAAAAATAGCTGTAGGCCTTGCGGTTAAACCTGCCCACCCTTCCCCGCAGCTGATGCAGGTCAGGTAAACCAAAGGCCTGGGCATTGTCAACCAGCAAGGTATTTGCATACGGCATATCAATGCCGGATTCAATGATGGTTGTGCAAACTAAGCAATCAACTTTTCTCTGCAGAAAGCCGAGCATAACGTTTTCCAGCTCCCTTTCCGGCATCTGTCCGTGGGCATAGGCAATGCGCACATCCGCCGAAACATAAGCCTTAAGCCGCTGGCAGACCTTCTCAATATCATAAACCTGATTGTGCACAAAGAATACCTGGCCATGGCGCGAGATTTCTCTGCGTATAGCCTGGGTAATGAGAGCCTCATCATATTCTACCACATAGGTGGCGATAGGCATACGATTTTGCGGAGGGGTATTAATCATGGAAAGATCCTTTATTCCCATCAGCCCCAGATATAATGTCCTGGGTATCGGCGTTGCGGTAAGGGTCAGGATGTCCACGTTGCTCTTAAGGGATTTAATCCTTTCCTTAGCCCTGACCCCGAAACGTTGCTCTTCGTCAATAACCAACAGGCCCAAATCCTTAAAAACAATGTCTTCGGAAAGCAGGCGGTGCGTCCCGATAACAATATCCACTTTACCTTCGCGGAGCTGGCTGATTATCTTCTTCAGCTCGGCATCGCTTTTAAAGCGCGAGAGCATCTGGATATTTACCGGGAAATCTTTTAAGCGCTGGATAAAGTTCTGGTAATGCTGCTCAGCCAAAATTGTAGTGGGAACCAAAAAAGCCGCCTGCTTATTATCCATCACTGCCTTAAAAGCGGCCCTCAAGGCAACCTCGGTCTTCCCATAGCCGACATCGCCGCATAAAAGCCTATCCATCGGATGCTGCGATTGCATATCCTTTTTAACCTCGGCGAGCGCCTTCGCCTGGTCAGGGGTCTCTGTATAAGGAAAGGTTTTTTCAAATTCAGCCTGCCAGTCAGTATCCCGGCTAAAGGCAAAGCCGCTGGCAACTGACCTCTCTGCCTGCGTCTTTAATAATTCTAATGCTACTGTCTTAATTCCTTTCTTGACCCGGTTCTTAACCGCAAGCCACTCTTTGCTGCCTAAACGATTAAGCTTGGGGCGCCGGCCCTTTATACCGATATATTTCTGGATAAGATGGCTGCTTTCTGCGGGGACAAATAGTTTTTCTTTACCCGCGTATTCAATGCATAAGTGATCACTTGTCCCTTGAGGAGCCGGCAATTTCTGCATCCCCGCGTAGATACCCAGACCGTGCTGATTATGCACTACGAGGTCGCCTTTTTTTAACTCCAGAAAAAGATTAAGCGGCAGCTCCTCGTTAAAGTTAGCCAGCCGGCTGCGGTAGGCGCGCTGCCGGGGTAAGATAATTACCAGCTCATGCCTATAGATAACCTTGTTATGTAAGAGGTCATAGCTTGAGATGGATTCAATTTTATCAAAGTCAAGTGAAATGCGCAGCGGACACTCAAAGGTAGCCGGATAAAGGTCAACGATTTCTCCGCGGCGCGAAAAATCGCCTTCCTCAGCACAATAATCGTGGCCCTGGTAACCAAAGCTTATTAAGGTAGAAATCAATTGCTCGGGGTCTATTTCCTGGCCCGGATAAAGTTTGAGGGACCTAAACCCCGCCCTTTCTTTATGCAAAGAATTTTTACTTTTTAGAAAGGGCGGGGTAAGCATCGCTTATGCGTTAAGTATGGTCTCTTGATGGCTT
>Ga0209343_10011278_pt1 | contig 10069 bp, 11 predicted proteins | sample RifCSPlowO2_02_FD_184026 | JGI IMG/M metagenome (GOLD analysis project Ga0209343, IMG submission 184026) | Groundwater microbial communities from Rifle, Colorado - Rifle CSP2_plank lowO2_0.2 (SPAdes) (version 2) | ecosystem: Environmental > Aquatic > Deep subsurface > Groundwater | place...
GAATAAGACGGGTGGACCGTTGCGGCCTCTGCTGTTTACAGGCGATAATAGCTGCCTCTTCCCCAAGGGTAAGCTTCCGATAATTCCCCCGGCGTCGGTCCCTAAGCCCTTCTGCTCCCTGCTCCAGAAAGCGGTGAAAGTAGTTGTGAATGGTCCTAGGCGTTACTCCCAGTTCCCGGGCAGCTTCGTTGTACCTCAGTTTCCTCGTGAGAACACCTTTAATGACTTTTTCTCTCATAACCACAGCTTCAACCTGCATGGCTTGCCCCCTTTCTTTGAAAACTAACTTTGGAAAAAGCAAAGCCCATGCCAGTGTAACTTTATAGAATCAACTTGTTGATTTTTAAGATGAATTCTAAAAATCGTGTAGAGTTTAGTAGGCTATAAACGGAGGAAAAAGTGACAAAAATAGGGAAAAGTGACAAAAAACGGCAAGCTTAACCCTTGCTCGACATAAACAAGTGTGGAAATTACAAGATTTCAATTTTAATGAAGCCGATATGGGATAATAAAAACGTAAGGGTTATCAATTGCTCACCGTCCTCCAGTAAACCTGAGAAATCGAGGAGGGAAGAGAATCGTAAACATTTTCCAAAGGATTGGCGCTTGTGGTGAACTGAGTCATTGCGTTCTGTAAGGCAGTGCTGCTGTAGCGGACGTTCACTGCCCCTTGCAGATCTACCTCCGCAGGAGTATCTGTACTCGTCTCGTTGATCATAATCGAGCCCCAGATATCTTTGGTTCCTCCTCCTGCAATCTTAAAACCTACATTGGCCCCGGTCACAATGATCAACCCCTCCCAGTGCCAAGCCCCGTTGATTTCAACATTGGCATTCTTCACGACCAGGATGCCCGCTCCTGTAAAATTGCCTGCAAATTCAACTTTATCAGTTGCGGCATAAGACCCAGTAGTCTGGCCGTTAATACATCGAAGCGTCGGGGAAGCCTGTGTCCCCCAAACCTGCCCTGTGGGAACATCTAACTCTGCGCCAGAAATATTAGACGTAATAGCGTTGGACTGCGCACATAGATCATTGGCGAGCTGGGTTATCTCACTTGAAGGCATGAAATCACTTAGCTCAATATTGGGCGTGGCTCCTCCTTTCCCGACGATATTGTTCGTCTGGTTATTGGCCACGCCACTTGTCACCTGGGTATCAAGCGTAGAATTGGGCACTGAGATGCCGTACTGCGATTTAGCATTTGGCACCAATGTCCCGTTTGTATTGTAGTCTCTTCCATCCACGATAAAGGAGTTGCCCGTGAAACTTGCGCCCGCCTCGGCCCCCCTCATGCTAATGGCTGCATCCGAGAGCTCGTAGGTCTTCTTTATCAAGGCACCGATAGTGCTCGAGGAGTTCCCGACCGTACCCGTTGACGTGGCCGTAACCTTACCGACGAGCTGCGACTCTTTGGTTGCGTCACTGAAAGAAACGGTAAATGTCCCGGTAGACATAGTCTGAGTGTTGCCTGAGGGATTGGGGGGATTGGCTGCGCTCTTTTTGCTCTGTTGTTTTGCCCATTCGATCCCCGCCTCGGCGAGATCGAAAGCCTGTGTCCCGGTCTTGAGGTTGGCGCTGGTTCTGAAATCTGTCTGCATGGAGACAATAGCTCCAACACCAGCGCCTATCAGCAGCGCCAGGATCAAAAGGGATATCACCAGAATCATTCCCCGCTGATCAGAAAATCGCGTCTTAATAAACTTCATACCTTCGTTAAATTGCTAAACTCAATTCCTAAACACCACACTTGAAGAGAGGGTAGATCTGATCATTCTCCCTGCTGTCTTCCCGTCAGGGGTTGGATCGGGGACTTCAACTGCAAAGGTAATCTTGACCCTCTTAATAAGGGCACGATCTGCCGAGGTGTTCGCGGGGGTAAAAGAGGTGTTATCCGACTTATAGTAGGTCAAAAAACTGCTCCCTGAGGGGAGGACCACATTATCCACCAAGGGATGGCTACTGCCGTTGCGAGTAATAGTAGAACCGGTGAGCTCGTAGGTAACATCTTCGCCCGTGGCGCTGCTGCAGTTGCCATTGCCATCAAGATCTGCCTGGATCTGTACTTTCGTTGACGTGGCGCTCGCCACCCTCTCGCACGACGCCGGCTGTGTCCCTGATCCCCACGATCCTGAATTTCTAAGCTCCCTTACCATCAAATCGAGTCCCCCGCGTGTATCTTCCCGTGTTGCCGTCTTTGTTTCTTGAGCAAGGAGATTAAAAAGTTGATCGCGGAAAAAACCATAGAGGGTAGCCATAACAATCATGCCGAAAAGGGCCGCCACCAGAAGCTCTGCGGTGGTAAAACCTCTCCTGTCCCAAACGATCCTATTCATAGCACCTGCCCTATGTCGCATCCTGAAACAGAAGCGCCGCGACTTTTACCTCGCGAGTCACTTGGTACTCTGTCCAAGAAACAGTTACCGTAATTTCTTTAAGGCTGGATCCTGCTGCTCCTCCCGTAGCATCGTTCAGTGAAGATGTGCCTATGGTCCAAGCGCGGTTAAAGGTCCCGCCGCTCGCTCCGGTAGCCGTGATATTATCATCAGAGCCGTTAGACAAATTGCCTGTAGCCTTAATCTCTTCCATCTTATCCTGGGCCAATTCTGTGGCGATCGTAACATTGCCACTAATCTGATTGCCCTGGATGACCCCGATCGTATTTACCGAGAAGCCGAGGACGCCTATTGCAATAAGGGCAATGGAGACAAGGATCTCGTTGAGGGTAAACCCATCCTCGCGCCTAAGAACCGGGAGCAGTTGCAGCGCTATTCGCTTAGCAGGTTGCATTGATGATTCTGATTCGTCCTATGTCGCTGAGAACAACGTTTTTACCAGCACCCTTAATGTTGCAGAGTTTTACCGTCCTATCGCTAGAATCACTGGAAGTGCCCCTGGAAGTAAAGCCCAACGTCGTGTCACTCGTGCTCGCAAGAGTAATCCCCTCTGGTAGGGGCTTATTCTCACCTGTCGCCGTCCAACTGCCACCGCTATACTTTTCAACTGTATAGCTGCTAGTGCTAGTCGAGAAAACGAGACGAAAAGCAGCATTCTCCGATACTGCCCGTGACTTGAGTCTGTGGAGCTCTGACTGAACCTGACGAGCGGCGCCATTAAGGGCGTGGGTAGGCAAGAGGGTGCTCCAATTGGGGATAGCGATCGCCGATAGGATGCCGACTATAGTTAAGGCTACGATGATTTCTATGAGAGTAAAACCATCTCGCCGCCTCAACCCAAAGGCTCGCAACATCCTGGTCTTAGCACGTTCCATTACAAGAGCTGGTCTTACAAATACGCACCCTTCCCGTAGAATTTACAACTATGTTCGTCCCTCTACCGTTGGAGTTGCATAGCTTGACGGTCCCACCGGTCCCCGGAGTTGCCGTGCCCCGAGAAGTAAAGCCAAGCGTAATCGTATTACGGATATCGATCCCGTCGGGCAGAGGCTTGATCCCTTGCTGGGTCGTTGTTCCCCCTACGCGCTCGATGGTGTAATTATCCTCTGTTTCCGAAAATGCGAGCCGAAAGGTGACGTTCTCAGAAATAGCCTGCCTCTTGATCCTATGCAGCTCTGACTGGATTTGGCGGGCGGCGCCATTCAGAGCGAAGGCAGGCAATAGAACGCCCCAAACAGGAATAGCCACCGTTCCCAGGATGGCGAGGATAGCCAACACTACCAGTAACTCTAAGAGAGTGAACCCCCGGTGATATGAGAAAGAGAGAGGGTTTTTTTGCCGGCGGCCGGCCATGTGGGGAAGATACCCCTGGCTCCAACACGCTGTCAAGGTATAAAATAGGCGCGCCTAAGGTGAGAAGCCGTCACTTCAATTCATCATCTCCCGCCACCCAATCATCTTAAAGGTACGGTTAAGGGCTAGGCCGATACCTTATAGCCCCTGTTCGTGGAAACTAAAACTTCTCCTGCCAAGCAAGGAGCCTCGGTGGGATGGGTAAGACCTCTGGCCAACTCGCATTCACCCAGCTGAGAGCCTGACTACTGTAATAGATACCGGCATTTCCCTTCACCTCTACTTCTTGCTCCTCGCTCGTGGGCTCAGCCATCATTACCATACCGTAGATCTTGGCGTTCCCAGACATCTCTAACTCATGTCCACGAACGATGACCAGTCCATGAAAGGTAAAATTGCCCAGGATTTCGAGTTCCCCGTCTACAATGAGTACGCCGGCACCGCTTATGGTGCCGTTAATCTCTGCATCTCCCGTGATTCGGGTAATCTGAGGACTGGCATCTGTTCCCCAAGTCCCATTCCCATTGTAATGGCCTCCAGGAAGATCTGTATGCGGATTGCTCAAATATGAGTCCGCGATCTGTGAAACCGTCTGTGGGAGTGACGTTACGACTCGAACGCTTGGAGTCCCTCCTCTACCGGTAACATTATTCGCCTGGTTTGAAGTCAAACTATTGATAACGCTTGTGACCAAGGCCTGATCGGTCGTTGCGATTCCGGAAACAGCTCTGGCTGGGCCAGCGGAACCGTCTACATTGGTATCATTGCCGCTGATTGCGAATGCGTTTCCTTCGAATTCAGTCTCATAGTTGGTTGCAGCGCCCGGGAGATAGATTGCGCCCAGGCCCATCCGACCGACATAGGCCACGACTACCTTCTTAGTTCCATTAGGGCCTAGAGCGGTCGAGGTAAGTATGGCTTCTGTGTTTGCGGCAGTATTGACAGCTGTAACCGAATAGCTGAATCCGGACATGGTAGGATAAGCAGTCGATGGGATCACTTGGGTTGACGAGCTATAGGAAAAAGTAGGTCCGGCCGGAATGACAGCCAATGCGTGCTGTACACCAGAATCAGCAACCTGAAGGGCCATGGTTCCGGTCTTAAAATTGCCGGTACTCTTAAGATCTAGCCCGCTAAAAAGCAGGCTTGCGCCTGTCAGGGTGAGGAGGATAGAGACAATAAAGATAACACATACCAACGCTATCCCATGAGAATCTTCAAGCAGATGCTTCATAGAGCACTTCCCTCGATCAAAGAGCTACTAGGTAAGTTTTTCCTGCCATGCCACGAGCTTGGCCGCCTTAGGAAGGGGCACCCAACTATTGGCCGCCGCCAGGGCGCAACTGTCGTAGCGGACGGTGGCATTTCCACGCACATCCAATTCCAGATTCGAATCCAGGGTTGTGCTCTCGCCGATGATCAAAGAACCGTAGACACCGGCATTGCCAGTGAATTGGACCTGAATATCCCCGCGGGCGATGACTAAACCATGAAACGTAAAATTCCCCGATACGTCCAGAGCCCCTTCCACAATCAACACCCCATAACCCTCGATGGTCCCCTGAATCTGTGTATTCCCCGTAATCCGAGTAATCCTCGGAGAGCTGGAGGTCCCCCAAGCGCTATTGCTGCTGAAGTTTCCCCCTTCAAGAACGGTAGGGGGATGATCCGGAACATTCAAATAGGCTTGCGCCATCTGCGAAACACTTTGAGAGAGGGGAGATATGGTGACGACGCTTGGAGCCCCTCCGACCCCAGTAATGTTATCCATTTGGCCGGGTTCTAACCCCCCATCCGTGGTCGTGTTATTGGTAATCTCCGTGGCCAGGGCCGAGTCGGTAACGACTATTCCTGGGGTGGCTGGCGCCGCATTGCAGCTATCGTTACCATTGATAGTAAAGGAGTCTCCAGAGAAGCCTGTCTCCGTCTTGTCCGCAGGTGACCCTGGCACGCTTACAGCACCTAGACCATAGTTGCCGCGACCGACATAGGCTACAACCACTTTTTTTGTACCGTTAGGACCGAAAGCAGTGGAGGTAAGGATGGCCTGGGTGTTTCCGGCGGTATTAATGGCCGTGACTGTATAACTATAGCCTCCACCGAAATCATACTGGGTGCTGGAACAGGAGGAGGAAGGGATGACACAAGTTGGGTTATTCGGATCTGTACTATAGTTAAAAGTCGTCCCCGCTGGGATGACCGCCAATGCGTGGTGTATCCCCGTATCAGCAACCTGAAAGGCAATAGTCCCGTCCTTCATAGTGCTGGTCGCCTTGAGATCCAGGCTGCTAAAAAGCAGACTAGCCCCGGTCAAAGTTAAAAGGATGGCGACAACAAAAATAATCACAACCAGCGCCATCCCCTGGGAATTTTTTAAAGGATTTTTCATAAAACCTCATCTCCTAGCATTCGCTATAAGCCAAAAGCATGCCAATAGAAAAAGTCCCGTAAATTCAATAGGTCAGACTATTTATTAATCGAGGCGAGATTACGCAGGGTGGCTATAGTAACAATAAATGTCACATAACGCTGAAAGTTATATTGGGAGTATTGGGAAGGAAAAAAATAGCGAGAGTTTATTGCATCACTTCTTGCCAGGCAATAACTTTGGCAGGCTGGGGAAAAAAACGCAACCCCCAATGACGCTGGTCATCAGGGGTCACCTAGGTTAGCTGGTCTCTGTTGATTTATTTCTGAAGGTCACTCACAGCTTCTTCGCTAACTACATCGAAAAAACCTTACTGCATGACCTCATTCCAGGCAATGAGTTTGGCAGACTGGGGGAGACAACACGAGCCCCCAAGGCCTTGAGCCAGGCTTATGGCCTGGCTGCTGTAATAGACAGACGCGGTGTCTTTAATGTCGAATTTGAGGTCATCTCCGGTGGGGCCGAGCAGAACAGCACCAAAAATCCGCGCATTGTTTCTGAGTCTCAGCTTCAGCTTATCCTCAGTGCTTTCATCTCCTCTGGGTCCTGCTGCTAAGCTGATGACGATGCCGTGAAATTCAAAGTTGCCAAAGATATTGGCCTTCCCGTCGAGGATCAGGACCCCACTTCCGGTCACGGTACTATTCGGATCAAACTTTATCGTACTTGTGGCCCCGTTGATATAGGTAATCTGGGGACTTGCGTCCGTGCCCAATTTGCACGCGGCATTTGTTGGCTCGGGAGGTCTGGGAGGGCAATCCGTCGAGGTAAGGTGTAGACCGCTATTATATGGCACCGCGCCGACCTGGCTCTTGAAAGCGTTGGCAAGCTCCGTCACGCTGAAGGAGTCGGTGGTTTTGAAAACGCTTGGCGTAGCCGGAGAAGTGGCGCCATTATAGTCCTTACCCTGCACCTGAGTCTTTTCAGTATTATTCAGGCTATTAATAAACTCGGTAACCATTGAGTCGTAGAGTGCCGCCACACCATACACAGGAGACTTTGGACCCGAACTTATACTATCTGCCCTGCCATCACTGTTGCTATCTAAGGAATAATTTGTGTCATTTCCGTCTATTCTAAAAGCCGAACCCCCAGTATTAAAATCTGCGTCGGAACTAGAGCCACCGGGAATATAGATCGCCCCTGGGGGAGCCCACGGAGCCGACGACCTCCCGATATAGGCCCTAACCTTCCTATTCGAACTATTAGGACCCGTTGCCGACGAGATGAGGATAGCCCGAGTGTTGCCGCCGGTGCTGGCCGGGTCGTTAGTCGCGGTTACCGTATAAGCGTAGCTTCCAGCAAAACTATAACTCGTGGTGGTGCAAGATGAGGAGGGGATAACACATGTTGGGTTGTTAGTATCGGCGCTATAGCTGAACGTGGTACCTGCCGGTATCACGGAAAGGGCATGCTGGACGCCGGCATCGGCAACATGGATGGCACCGCCCCCCGTCTTGAGATTGCTGGCCGTTTTAAGATTGAGCCCGCTAAAGAGCAGAGCCGCGCCGGTGATGGATAAGAGAATTACTATAACTGCAAGGACCACCATCATCGCCATCCCCTGATTACTCTTTAACATCGTCTTCATCAAACCCTCCGCATTTTAGTCAATAGTAAATCGTAAATAGTCACTGGTTCCCTCCCCGCTGTTCCCGCCAAAAATCTATCCGCTTCTATTTGCCATTCACTATTCGCTATTCACCGTTTTTATGACGGCAGGCCTCGATTGCGCAAATCGGCATTGGAGGTCATTGTGACGGTAAGTTGGCCGCCGAACTCTGTATCTGGTTTTAGAGACTGAACAGTTAATGTGATTCCCACCCTCTGGATATTAGCCAGAACAAGCGGCGACATGGCAGTGGATGAATCCTGGGCATAATAAGTAAGAGAAAAATTGCTCGTTCCGGTTGGTACGTTGCAGTTAGTCAGGGGTTCATCTGTGAGGATGGTAGCGCCATTTCTCGTTAGTCTCCTAATATTACCAAGAGAAGAACAGCCTGTGGCATCAAATCGGTATTCGATATCTTCATCGGCGTCGGTGCATACCCCGTTGGCATTAGCATCGTAGGCAAACTGAATTGTCTGAGAACTTGCGCTCACAACCACTGCACACGCAGCCCCGGTTGGGGCATAACCGGCGTTTCTGATCTCCCGCACCATCATATCGAGCACCGACCGGGCGTATTCCTGTGCCTCGAGGCGGTTCTCCTGGACCTTCGCGGAATGGGTCTGTACCCGATAGACGCTGTAAACCGCCGTCATGATGATGGAGGTCAGCAGAATCGACACTAAAAGCTCTATTATGGTAAACCCACTATGCGACGTTCGATGTGCAACGTGCAGGGTTGAACCTTGAACCTTGAACTGTTTTCTATTCACCATTCGCTATTTGCCATTCACTATTCGCCAACTACTGCCGCTACTCTTTAACCGCCGAGGAGACAGTCACATTGTGGCTAGTATAGTCGGTCCAACTGACAGTTACGTTGATGCATGTAAGGCCGGCGACGCTATTGCAATTAGGAGTTACCGTCCATGAACGGTTAAACGTCACGGGCATGCCTGTACCAGGAACATTTTCTGGACTACCTGTAGTGTTGATATTCGCAGGGGTCCGACTCTTAAGCTCCTCCAATCTGTCTTGCGCCAGATTGGTTGCGATAGTCGTATACAGCCCCGTCTGGTTGGCCCGCATCACCGTGGTCGCGCCAACCGCCAGCCCCAAGACGGCAATGGCAAAGATGGACATCGCCACCAAAACCTCTATCAGGGTAAAGCCCGAACTCCCGCCTTTCTTGTCCATCAGAACCTTTTTCCTAAAATCCACAGACCTACCGCCCGCCCCTAAGCACAACTCGAGTCTGCTATGTTAACGCGTCCCACAGTCTTCACGCATACTAGTTTCTGCGCACTCCCGTTGCTCAAGGTGATAGTCACAGCAGCACTTGCGGTGCCTCGAGGAGTGAAAGTGGGATTCGGCGCAGACGCGATCGAGATCCCTGGATAAAGTTCACCAAGGTTCCGCGAATCGGAACCAAGAGTAAAGGTGTATGTGCCGGCGGAAACATTGAATGTCACGGTGTTTGAGGCGTTCTGGGATATCGCCTTCATCCGCGCGACCTGGAGATCTGTCGCAACCTGGCGTGCCGCTGACGAGAGCCTAAGTGTCGGGAGCCAAGTTAAAAGGCTGGGAACCGCGATGCCCATAACGATCGATGCTATCCCTATCGCCACAATTAGCTCCAGTACGGTGAATCCGGAAGCCGCACGGCTGTATCCAAACTTTCTCATGATTACCCCTTTTTTACCTTTTGGCTATAACTGAGTCGATCTCTTGGTCCGGGGTTTATCCCATAAACCCTGATTGAAGAGGAACATGGTATAGGCGGGAAGCCAAAAACGTGCCAATATGCACCATAGACCGACTATTAGCAAAATTCTTTATAAATCAGCAAGATACTAAACGACGCCACAATATCGCATACTGACAAACTAGCGAACAATATGACAAGAAATGTCAGTTTTGCATAAAATGTCGTCATTTTCGTTCAAAGCTATCATCTTTTCACCAGCTCGTTCACTAGATCAGAGCTCGATGACTCATTACCGCCCTTCGACTCCGCTCAGGGTGGTGAGCAAGTCGAACCACAGCCTGATAGCTTTTCAACCAAGAGGTTGGTAAAGCGCAATTAACAGTTCGCCGAAAAAAAGGTAAACGAGAGCACCGAAGCAGAGAAAGGGGGCAAAAGGAAGCGCATATTTGCTATCCACCCCCTTCTTTAGCATGAAGGCAACCCCTACGATGGAGCCGATTAACGAGGCGAAAAATAGCGTCACAGGAATAGAAGGCCAGCCCAAAAAGGCGCCGATCATGGCTAGGAGTTTGATAT
>Ga0209343_10011279_pt1 | contig 10069 bp, 5 predicted proteins | sample RifCSPlowO2_02_FD_184026 | JGI IMG/M metagenome (GOLD analysis project Ga0209343, IMG submission 184026) | Groundwater microbial communities from Rifle, Colorado - Rifle CSP2_plank lowO2_0.2 (SPAdes) (version 2) | ecosystem: Environmental > Aquatic > Deep subsurface > Groundwater | place: Rifle...
GTCCGCCACCGCCTGTGCGCAGTGGAAGACACCGCGCAGGTTCACATCCACCACGCGGTCAAACTGCTCCAGCGTCATTTTTTGCAGCCGCGCATCCTGGGTGATGCCGGCGTTGTTCACCAGCACGTCGATACGGCCAAACTGCGCCTGCACACGGGCGAGCACCGCGTCTACCTGGGTGCGCTGGGTGACGTCCATCACATAACCTTCCGCCATGGCCCCCAGGGCGCGGCACTGCGCCACGGCGTCGTCCACGCCGGTTTGTTGGAGGTCGCAGACCACCACAATGGCGCCTTCGGCGGCGAATTTGAGGGCGGTGGCCAAACCGATGCCCTGTGCGGCACCGGTGATGAGGCTGACTTTGTGGAGCAGGCGAGGGGTGGTCATGGTGGGTAGAGGAGTGGGGTTGGATTAAATTCAGGCCTTTGCCATGGTGGCAGCTTGCCGTAGTTGTGCGTTGACTTTCTCCAGTTCCTGTTCGATGCGTTTCATTTCAGTCACGTCCACAAAGGTGATCACCACGCCTTCAATCACATTGTCCAGGGTGCGGTAGGGGCGGATGCGCATGGTGAACCAGGCGCCGTTGGTGGTTTGCACTTGTGCGTCTTTGGGCACCAGGGAGTCCAGCACGGCCTTGGCGTCGGCCACCAGTTGGTCGTAGCCCACCAGGTTGGAGACGATATGGCCCACCGGCCGCCCCACGTCGCTGGGGATCAGGTTGATGATCTGGGCTGCCGTGGGGGTGAAGCGCAAAATGCGCAAATACGGGTCTACAAACACGGTGGCAATGCCGGTGCCCGCCAACAGGTTGTTCATGTCGTTGTTGACGCGTGACAGGTCGGCCACCTTGGTGTGCAGTTCGGTGTTGACGGTGGACAGCTCTTCATTGACCGACTGCAGCTCTTCCTTGGAGGTTTCCAGTTCCTCGTTGGTGGACTGCAACTCTTCGTTGACGGACTGCATCTCTTCGTTGCTGGATTTGAGTTCTTCGTTGGAGCTCTCCAGCTCTTCTCGGGTGCTTTGCAAATACTCGTCCTTGGCCCGCAACTCGTCTCTGAGCGTGGCCATTTGTGCCATCGCGTCATGGGCGGGGCACAGTGCTGGCACAGCTGCCTCCGTTTTTTCGGTCGGGTTGCTTGCTGCTGTTACGGTGGCTGGGTTGGGCTCCGTTTCCGGCGCTGTCGCTTCCTGCAGCGCGACCAGGTACAACTGTGCGTCCGATGGCGCTGCCGCACCGAACGGGCTGATGGCCACGGGGCGCACGCTCAGGTTGACCTGGGCCACGTGCCCATTGGTTTTGATGCGCAAGTTGGCGGTGCGCACGACCTCCTGGGTTCCGGCGCATTTGTGCAGGGCATTGGACAGCGCGGGGCGCAGGCCCTCGCGGGCCATTTTCAGGATGTTGAGAATGCCGGCCTCGCCGGGGGCCAGCTCCAGGTACAGCCCGGAGCGGCCGTGCAGGTACAGGATATCGCCCTGGGCATTGATGAGGGCGCCCACCACCGCCATCTGTTGCAACAGCGCCTGTTCGGTCAGTTCGCGCAGCGGCAGCTTGGCAGGCCCCGTGGTCTTGCCTGCGAGGTGGGGCTGCGCCGCCAGCGAGCCGCTGACGGCGCTCATGGTCGGCATGGTTTGCAGCGCGCGGTTCAAGGCGGCGCGTTGCAAACCATGAAAATCCTCCTTGCGCTGGTACAGCTTGGCCTTGCGGTCCAGCACGGCGTACATGTCGTTGAACTCCCCCACCCCCTCGGAGGAGCCCAAAAAGAGCAGGCCACGCGGCAACAGGGCGTAGTGGAACAGGGGCAAGAGCCTTCTTTGCAGCTCCGGGCCCAGGTAGATCAGCAGGTTGCGGCAACTGATGAGGTCGAGCTTGGAGAAGGGCGGGTCCTTGACCACATCCTGCTCGGAAAACACCAGCATGTCGCGGATGCTTTTGTGCACGCGGTAGCTTGCCCCCCCCGGTTCGGGCGAAAAATACCGCGCCAGGCGCTCGGGCGTCAGGTCGGCGCTGATGCTGGCCGGGTAGACCCCGGCGCGGGCGAAGGCAATGGAGCGGCTGTCCAGGTCGGTGGCAAAGACCTGCACCGCATAGCTGGTCTTGAGCGCTTCCATGCGCTCTTGCAGCAAAATCGCGATGGAATAGGCCTCCTCCCCGGTAGAACAGCCGGCCACCCACACGCGCAGGGCGGCACCCGCGGGCTTGTTGTTAAAGAGCTGGGGGATGGCCTGGTCTTCGAGGACCTGGAAGGCCTCGGGGTCGCGGAAAAAATTGGTAACCCCGATCAGCAGGTCGCGAAACAGAGCGTCCACTTCCGAGGGGGCTTGCTGCAGGTACTTGACGTAGCTGTCCACGTCTGGAACCTGGTGCACCGCCATGCGCCGCTCGATGCGGCGGTGGATGGTGCCGGGCTTGTAGCCGGAAAAGTCATGGCCGGTCTGGGAGCGCAACAGGACGAACACTTTTTTGAGTGCACTTTCGTCCTTGGGGGTCGGCGGGGCGGCAAGCTTGGGGTTTTTGCCGAAAGCGTGCAGTGTGTAAGCCATGAGCCGGGCGGGCATCTCCGCCGGGAGCAGGGTGAAATCCACCATGCCCGAGGCAATGGCGCTGCTGGGCATGCCATCAAACTCGGTGGAGCTGGGCTGCTGGGCCATCACCATGCCGCCCGCGTCCTTGATGGCGCGTGCGCCCAGCGTGCCGTCGCTGCCGGTGCCGGTGAGCACGATGCCGATGGCCCGCTCGCGCTGGTCTTGCGCCAGTGATGAAAAGAAGAAGTCGATGGGCAGGCGCTGGCCGCGTGGTGCAGAGGGTTCCAGCAACTGCAGCGAACCGTTCAAAAACGCCATGTCGTGGTTGGGCGGGATGATGTAGGCGCAGTTGACCTTGACGGGCATGCCGTCCTCCACCTCAAACACCTGCATGCGGGTGTAGCGCCGGATCAGATCGGCCAGGATGCTTTTGTGGTCGGGTGCCAGGTGCTGTATCAGCACAAAAGCCATGCCCGGGTCCATGTCTTCGGGCATACCGGAGAAGAAGGCCTCAAAGGCCGCCAGGCCCCCGGCCGATGCACCGATGCCCACGATCGGGAAATTGGGAGGGGTCTCTGGTGCCGCAGAGGCGACGGGTGCTGCGGTGGGCAGGATCTTGCTGTTGGTGTGCAGGCTGCGTGCGGAGGGTGTTTTTTTTGTCGGCATAGGGGTGGGGCTTGGCCTGGAGATCGACTTTTGCTCCTAAAAGAGTAGCTGCTTACGCAGGTTCTGTAAGGGGTTTCTAGGGATTTGATACATAAAACCGGGCCAGCTCACTGGCGGGTGTGGGGTGCCCAAAATAGTAGCCCTGGAAAGCGTCACAGCCCATGCCGGCCAGCATATCGCGCTGTTCAGCGCTTTCCACCCCTTCGGCAATCACTTTCAGGCCAAGGCTGTGGCCCAGCGCCACCACGGTGCGGGCGATGATGGCGTCGTTGGAGTCGGTCAGCAGGTCGCGCACAAAGGACTGGTCGATTTTGAGCTGGTCCAGTGGCAGGCGCTTGAGGCAGGACAGGGACGAGTAGCCGGTGCCAAAGTCGTCCAGGGACATACGCACCCCATGGGCTTTGATGGCTCCCATCTTGTCAATGATGTCCTCCACGTCGTCCATCAGCATGCTTTCGGTGATTTCGAGTTTGAGCAGGTTGGCGTTGGCACCGGTTTTGCGCAGCGCGTTGGCGACGTGGGCCACAAAGTCGGGCTGGGAGAACTGGGAGGCACTGACGTTGACGGCCATGGTCCATTGCGCTGTGTCGGGCGCTTGCGACCAAGCCACCAACTGGGCACAGGCCGCCTCCAGCACCCATTGGCCCAGGGGCAAAATGATGTTGGTCTCTTCGGCCAGCGGGATGAATTCGACCGGTGGCACCAGGCCGCGTGTGGGGTGGCGCCAGCGCACCAGCGCCTCGGCCCCGGTGGGCACCGTGTGTCCGCTGGCGTTGATCTGCACCTGAATTTGGTAGTGCAGCACAAACTCGTCTTTCAGCAGGCCCTGGCGCATGTCTTTGGCGAGTGCGGCGTGGGCCGTGGCCGTGGCCTGCATGGCGGGGTCAAAGAAACGCACGGTGTTGCGGCCGGCCGCCTTGGCCTGGTACATGGCCACATCGGCTTTCTTGAGCACGTCGTCCATGGTTTCATGGTCGTGCAGGAACAGCACAATGCCAATGCTGGGGGTGCTGCTGTAGCTGTGCTGGCGCAGGGTGTAGGCCTGTCCCAGCGCGTCCAGAATTTTGAGTGCGATCACCTCGCTTTGGGCCGCCGCCTCGTGGGGGAAGGGGCTCAAGCCCTCCAGCAGCACCACAAATTCATCGCCCCCCAGGCGTGCCACACTGTCCACCTCCCGCACGCAGGATTGCAGCCGCGCGGCGACCTGCTGCAGCAACAAGTCGCCCACGTCGTGGCCCAGGCTGTCATTGAGCAGCTTGAAGTGGTCCAGGTCCAGAAACATCAGGGCACCGTGCTGGCCGCTGCGGTCCGAACTGGCGATGGCCTGCTTGAGCCGGTCCATCAGCAAGCGCCGGTTGGACAGGCCGGTCAGCGGGTCGTAGAAGGCCAGGCGGCGGATTTCGTCTTCGTACTGGCGCCGCTCGGTGACATCGCGCACCAGGCCAATGAAAATGGATTGCCCGCTGCGCGCAATCTTGGACACGGACAGGCTCATGGGAAACAGGCTGCCGTCCCGGCGCCGTCCTTCCACCTCGCGCGGCGCGCCCATGATCCGTGCTTCTCCGGTGTGCTGGTAGCGCTGCAGGTAGCCGTCGTGCTGGCTCTGGTGGGGTTCGGGCATCAGCATGTTGATGTTGCGCCCCAGCACCTCCTCGGGGGCGTAGCCAAACATGCTGCTGGCGGCCTTGTTGAACGACTCCATACGCCCCTGTGCATTGATGGTGATGACGCCGTCCGCCATGTGGTCCAAAATGGTTTGGGTGTGCAGGGCCGCTTCGCGCAGCGCGGCCTGGCCTTCAATGCGCTGCTGCTCCGCCTGCTTGTGCTGGGTGATGTCGAGCAAAAAGCCCCGCAACCAGCGCGCTTTTCCGTGTTCTACGACCACCTTGGTGCTGTCGTGCAGCCACACCAGCCGCCCGTCTTTGGCCACGAAGCGGTATTCGAAGGCATGGTCTTGCAGGCCAGCGGTTTGCGCCATGGTATAGGCCAGGGCCTGTTCACAGTCGGGCGGGTAGATATGGTTTTTCCAGAAATCGGGCTCCAGCCACTCCTGCACCGCATAGCCCAGCAGGCGCTCGGCGCTTTTGCTGATGAAGGTGTTGGTGAAGGTGAGGGCGTCGGCCTCCCAAACGATGCCGTCGGTCGAGTCCACCAGATCGCGCAGGCGCTGGTCTTCTGCCTGCAACGCCGATGCGGTGGGCTGGGTGTGTGGGGTCATGGACGGCAGAACCCCTGCGGGGTGACCGGAAGACGCATGCGCATGAAAACCAATTCTCAGGGGGTAGGTGGGCAAAACGCTCAATGTAAGCGTTTATAGCGTGCAACTCCCTGCGCCAAGCCGGCGGGCGGACTTATTTCAGTGCTTGAGCCAGTCGCACCGAACGCGCTGTAGCCGGTGGGCTTTGGCCCGCGCCATGGCGTAAAAATTGGGAGCCAGCATGGCCAGCAGGCACAGGGGGTAGGCCCAGGGCGTGTCCAAGGCAAACGCGGGTAACCAGCCCACCCGTCCCATGACCCACAAAATCAACACGGTATCCCACAACTGGTACTCCAGCGGATGCTCCGCCCGGTGGGCGACATGCCATTTCTTGATGCGCTGAAGTTGGTTCAGGTCGAGATGGGGGGGTAGGTACAAAGCCATATGAACCTCCTGCATGAAGATGTCAATGTAAGTTGCGCGTAAGCAGGTGTCAATATCCCCGCGTTGACTATGATCACGGCATGCACCGCAGACACTTTCTCCTATTGCCGACAGGTTTACTCACAGGAGCCGCCATGGCCGATACCCCCAAGGTCCAGTCGCTGGACGATGTGTTGCGCTGGCTGGACCGTTTGGACCACGCCACCCAGGTCCGCAGCACCAACGCCTGGACGATGCGGGCGGTGCTGGAGCATTTGGCCCAGAGCATTGAAATGAGCATGGACGGCTTTCCCCAAGCCAAAAGTGCGTTGTTTCAGGCGACGGTGGGCGCGGCTGCCTTTGCCGTTTTTGGTCTGCGTGGCCGCATGAGCCACGGGCTGACGGAGCCCATCCCCGGCGCACCGGCGCTGGCGCAGTTGGACGACTGGAAGCCCGGCGCCACCCGCCTGCGCGCTGCGGTGCAGCGCTTCCAGGCCCACACCGGTGTATTGCAGCCCCATTTCGCCTACGGCGCCTTGGACCGGGACGATTTCGCACGGGCCCACACGCTGCACATTGCCAATCACCAGGACGACATCCACGTGGCCTGAGGGACCGTTTAAAAAAGCTGCCCGGTGGTTGCTATCAATTCAGTAGCTGCTTGCGTATATTCCACGGGGGCTAGAGCCTTGTTTGGCTTGTAAGACTCGGCTTGGTCGGCGCGCACCAGCGCCCCCACCCGCACCCCCAGCAGGCGCAGGCGCTGGGACAAGGGGGCGCGTTTGAGGCACTGGCCCGCCGCCTGGCGGATGGTTTTGGCGTCCGCGGTGTGGTGCGCCAGGGTCAGGTCGCGGGTCACGCTTTTGAAATTGTCAAACCGCAGCTTGATGCCGATGGTCTTGCCCACATAGCCTTTGCGCTGCAGGTCGGCGGCCACCTGTTCACACAGGGTGGTGAAGATCTGGCCTAACTCGGCCTTGTCGCGCACGGCGTGCAGATCCCGGTCAAAGGTCGTCTCGCGGCTCATGCTCACCGGTTCGCTTTCCAAGACCACCGGGCGGGTGTCGCGCCCATGGGCGGCTTCCAGCAGCCAGGCCCCGGTCCTGGGGCCAAAGGTCTGCACCAGCCAGTCCAGCGGGCGCTGGGCCAGTTGGCCTATGGTCTGGATGCCATGGGATTGGAGTTTTTCGTCGGCCTTGGGGCCAATGCCGTTGATCTTGCGGCAGGCCAGCGGCCAGATTTTGCCCTCCAGGTCGTCTTCCCGCACGATGGAGATGCCATTGGGCTTGTTGAACTCGCTGGCCATTTTGGCCAGCAGCTTGTTGGGCGCCACGCCCACCGAGCAGGTCAGGCCGGTGGCGTCAAAAATGGCTTTTTGGATCAGGCGCGCCAGCACCCGCCCGCCTTCGCGCTGGCCGCCGGGCACCTCGGTGAAGTCGATGTAGACCTCGTCCACCCCCCGGTCCTCCATCAGCGGGGCAATGTCGGTGATGATGGCCTTGAACGCGGCGGAGTATTTGCGGTACTGGGCAAAATCCACCGGCAGCAAAATCGCCTGCGGGCACAGCTTGGCGGCTTTCATCAGCCCCAGGGCCGAGCCCACGCCAAACTGGCGCGCGGCATAGGTGGCGGTGGTGATGACGCCCCGGCCTGTGTAGTCCTTGAGCACGGGGAATTCGCTGATGCCGATTTCGTGCAGGGCGCGCCCGCCCAGTTGTTCGCGCAAGGCCTCGTCCTGCGCCCGGCGTCCCCCGCCAATCACCACAGGCAGCCCCTTGAGCTGCGGGTAACGCAGCAACTCGACCGACGCATAAAAAGCGTCCATGTCGAGGTGGGCGATGCGGCGGATCGGGGGCGTCATAGGGTAAGAATAGCGTAAGTATTATTGATTCAAGTCAAGGTGGAATACTGTCAAAAAGGTATGCTGCAATGCAACAATCGCCTTCCTCTGTTGGAGCCCGCATGGACAAGCATTTTCTCTCCCCTCTTTTTTCGCCCAACTCCATCGCGGTTTTTGCGGGGCAGGTGGACGACCCGGCTTCACAGACGCCGCAGGCGCAGGCCCTGCACAGCGCGCTGCGGGCACAGCGCTTTGCCGGCACGCTCATCTTTATGGACATCCACTTCAGCGGCACGCTGGCGGACTTGGCCCACACCCAGGCCGATCTGGCCATCATCGCCGTGCCCGCAGACGAAGTGGCTGCGGCCCTGGAGATTGCTGGCCGCATCAAGTGCCGCGCGGCGCTGGTGATCTCCAGCGGGGTGGACGCCGCCCAGGCGGCCGAGCTGCACAAAATTGCCCGGCGCGACGGCGTGCACCTGCTGGGGCCCAACTGCCTGGGTTTTCAGCGCCCGCACCTGCAGCTCAACGCCAGTGTGGCCGGTGAGCTGTGCGCCAAAGGGCCGCTGGCCCTGGTGTCGCAGTCGGGGGCGCTGACGTCCTCGATCCTGGATTGGGCCAAGAAAAACGCGGTGGGTTTCTCCACCGTGGTGTCCCTGGGGCCCAACACGGCGGTGGACATGGCCCAGGTGCTGGACTTTTTGGCAGCCGACGCCCACACCCACAGCATCGTGGTGTACCTGGAGGGCATCCGCAATGCGCGCCGTTTTATGAGCGCGCTGCGCGCCGCCGCCAACGCCAAGCCGGTGATCGTGCTCAAGGCCGGGCGCCAGCAGGCGGGCAACCAGGCCGCGCTCACCCACTCGGGCGCCATTGTGGGCAGCGACGATGTGTTTGACGCCGCCTTGCGCCGCGCGGGCGCGGTGCGGGTGCGCTCTTTTGTGCAACTGTTTTCGGCCGCCAAGTGCCTGGCCTCACGCTACCGGCCGGTGGGGCGGCGCTTGGCGATAGTGACCAATGGCGGCGGCCCCGGCGTGCTGGCGGCCGACTGGATCAGTGAAATTCATTTGCAGTTGGGCTGCCTGAGCCCCGAGCAGGCGCAAGCGTTGCAGCCGCAGTTGTCACCCCTGGCGTCCTTGTGCGACCTGATTGATGTGTCGGAAGACGCCGGGCCTGCGCACTTCCAGGCGGCGGTGGAAGCCGCCGGCAAAGCGCCCCAGATTGACGGCGTGCTGGCCATCTACTCCCCCAAAGTGGGCACCGACGGCGCCGCCATCGCCCGTGCGCTGGTGGAGTGCAACCAGCGCCTGGGCAAACCGCTGCTGACCTGCTGGATGGGTGATTCCAGCGTGGGTGAAGCCCGGCAGATACTGAATGCGGCAGCGATCTCCACCTTCCGCACCCCCGAAGCGGCGGTGGGGGCCTTTGGCAATATTTCCAAGTTCTACCAAAACCAGCAGTTGCTGCAGCAAACGCCGCCGCCCTTGTCGGACCTGGCCCAGCCCGATGTGGAGGGCGCGCGCATGCTGGTGGAAAGCGTGTTGGCCGAGCGGCGCAAGGTGCTGACCGAGATGGAGTCCAAGGCGCTGCTGGCGGCCTTCCATATCCCGGTGACCAAGACCATTTTGGCGCGCAGTGTGACCGAGGCCATCATGATCGCCACCCAGCTGGGTTTCCCGGTGGCGCTGAAGATCGATTCGCCCGACATCAGCCACAAGTCCGACGTGCAAGGCGTGGCGCTGAACGTGCTCAATGCCGTGGGCGTGCGCGACACCTATGTGGAGATGATGCAGGCCGTGGCCCGGCTGCAGCCCGGCGCACGCATCAACGGCGTCACCATCCAGAACATGTCCACCCAAAAGCGCGGGCGCGAAATCTACATTGGCCTGGTGACCGATGACCCCTTTGGCCCGGTGATTGCCTTTGGCGCGGGCGGCACCATGATCGAGCTGATCAACGACCGGGCCATGGAGCTGCCCCCGCTCAACCAGTTTCTGGCACGCCGCCTGATCGAGCGCGCCCGCGTGGCCGAAACGCTGGGCGAGTGGCGCGGCGCGGCGCCGGTGAACATGGAGGCGCTGGAGCAGGTGCTGCTGCGGGTGTCAGAGATGGTGTGTGAGCTGCCCCAGCTGCGCGAGATGGACATCAACCCCATCATCGTGGACGAGTCCGGCGCCGTGGCGGTGGACGCGCGCATCGTGGTGGACAGCGCCCCTCCTTCCATGCGCCATTACAACCACCTGGCCATCCTGCCCTACCCCTCTCAGCACGAGCAGGTGTGGCCCTTGCATGGGGGCGGGGAGTACACGGTGCGGCCCATCCACCCGGACGATGCCACCATGCTGCAGGAGTTTGTGCGCCACCTCTCGCCCGAGAGCCGTTACTTCCGCTTTGTCTCCAGCATCCAGGAGCTGCCC
>Ga0209343_10011281_pt1 | contig 10068 bp, 4 predicted proteins | sample RifCSPlowO2_02_FD_184026 | JGI IMG/M metagenome (GOLD analysis project Ga0209343, IMG submission 184026) | Groundwater microbial communities from Rifle, Colorado - Rifle CSP2_plank lowO2_0.2 (SPAdes) (version 2) | ecosystem: Environmental > Aquatic > Deep subsurface > Groundwater | place: Rifle...
CCGCGCGATTCGAGCCCTGCGCTCCTCATCCCGTGCGATTGCAGTAGCATCGTGGTTGACTGCCAGTGTCTCATGATCAAACTTGACCTTGTAGAGCCGCTCAGCCACAGCCGGGGACATTAGTCCTTCTTCAATGTCCTTGATAACCGAAGCGGGATCACGCTCCAGCAAGTCGCCGTAACCTGCACCTGCACCCTGGGAGATCATGAACAGCTCTCCACGTTTCGAAATTTCGAAACCCATACCCATATGGTGGGTGGTATAACTCGCGCCCTCGAAGGGACGCTCGTTCATGAGTTCCTCAATGGAGTGTTTGAATTTCTCCGGTTCGTTCATCAACACGTCATAAACATCGACCCCCTTGATCTTGCTCAGCGGGTAGCACCCACAAGCATAACCACCGAAGAGTCCCTGTAGCGGCGGGATTTTGGCTCCCTGACATGTCGTCATGAAGCCCCACTGGTCGCTATCCTTGGTAGCCACCATCATCGTATAGCCCTGGCCGCCACGGTATTTGCCAGGTGCGATGGCATCGCGGGTCATTTTCTTGGAAACAAGCTGCAGGAAGGGCACTTCCTCCTCGTTCAACTCCTGCTCACCAATATCCGCCATCGTCGCGAAGATCGGTGCCAGTGCATGCTCGCCATCACGGTCAACCGTAGCCCCTGCGCCCATACCATTGAGGTCGGCGCACAGATTGCCAAGAGTCTCGCCATGCTGACTAACACCACCCCAAATGAAAGTGTTGATCATATTGAAGGTCGGAGCATGAACCTTGGTATATTTCTCCGGACAGCTATAGAGGAACTTAGCTACGGCATGCTGACCAGCGGTGAAGCCAGTGAAAATTGACATCAGACTCTGAGAGTTTGGTGCATCGTACGAGCAGTTCACAATCGAGTGTGGATCAGTAATAACCTCAATCGGTGCGAAGGCTGCTTGCCCACGCGGCAGGTCGGGCCATACGTAACATAGGAAGACCTGGGCGAGCATGCCCTTTAGACCTGCGACAATGGTGTTAGTCGCACGGTTGGTAAACTCTGGGCTAGAACCGCGGAAGTCGAAAATCAACCGATCGCCGGTCTTAGTAAGCTGGCAGTTGATCTTCACCACACAGTTCTCGCGCAGTGTCGAGTCTTGGATGATATAAGTCCGCACTGTCATGTCTGGCCATTGACTAATCCGTCGTTTGACCTCAGCGCGAACATTTTCCATAGTTAGGCGGAGGGTAGAGACCAGAGCCTCTGGACCGTCGGTATTGAGAGTTTCTTCTAGCCGCTGCTTGATTCGAAGGCATGCGAACAGCTTGACCTTCATATCCTCGTACTGGAGCTTGGGTTCACGTACAGAGTTCTGGAGGAAGGTCAGGATGTCGCGCTTGATCTGGTAGTTTTCTACCACCTTGAAAGGCGACATCTTCAAGCCTTCGTCGCTGGGACTTTCTGCCATCGAAGGCATGCCGCCTGGCTCGATAGCGCCATTCTCACCCTCATGCACGGTGGAGGCCACCCAGCACACCAACTTCCCGTCATGGAAAATCGGCAAAATCATGCTCTGATCGGTGTTATGAACGTTGCCGTAGCGGGAGTCGTTGTGAATGAAACCATCACCCTCTCGCACACCGACAGTGGGGTCATTTACCCAATTTTTAATGATGAACTTGATCGGGTGGTGCACCACCGCCGAGAAGATCAGAACCCCGCCAGCACTGGCGATGGCCAGGTCACCGGATGCTGAATAAACCCCAGTGATCACGTCACCCCATTTAGCGCCAGGCGCAGCGCCCATTTGTTCAACCATTTCATAACCCTCGTCGCAGCCGGACTGGATGCGATCGCGGATTTTGGCAATGGTGTGAGCGTCACTGACTTTATTAATACTCTCGTCCTCGGCCTCAGTCCGCGGCATCAAGTCATGGTTCTGCATGATTTCCGGGTCGGGCCCAAGGAACAGGGTAGTATCGCTAAGGAACTTCTTGATCAGCGCCACTTCTTTGGCGCTAGGCATTTTTGCCGCTACCGTCGAATTCATATCGCTCATTTTTTTCAATCCTGTCATCTATGTCGATTTGATCGGATCCCCTGTGCCCTTAGGCACGCAGGAACCAGGACGCACCCTGCTTGGCCGCCACGAAGTTCCAACCAGGATTAACCAAGAAGGTAGTAACCTCGGAAGCAATGATGGCTGGGCCCGATATCTGAGTTCCTGGCTTGATGTCCTCGCGGTTCCACACCGGAGTTTCAAACGCACCGATATAGCCGACGAAGTGGCAATTACGAGTACTGTTCGGCGCAGGCGGAGCCGTGCGAAGTTCAGACGTTACTGGCTTGAGATCCTCGAATTGCACAGTCTCGTGGCGGACGAAGGCCGCGACCCGAATGGTGTTGATTCGGATGCCAGCTTCCGGTGCCTGCGAGCCCTCGCCAAAGCGCTTACCGTAGTCGGTGGAAAACTGCTCAATGATCTGCAGAACATCTTCCGCTCCCTGGATCTCATGCTGGGGAATCACTGCCGTGGTCTGAACCAATTGGTTGCCATAGCGCATGTCCAACTCGAGGTTGTGGCAGATGTCCTCTTTTGCGATGCCCTGACGCAGCAGATCCTGCGTTCCCTGCTCCTTAAGTTCAGCGACGATGTTGTTGAATCGCACATAGTCGTCAAAGATGTGCCGGGTGTTTGAATCGTAAAGCACCATATAGAGCGACTGCTCGTGGATGTGTAGCTGATGCATGTTGCCGGCACCCACCGCCGAGAACACCGAGCTGTGCGGTGGCGCTAGGATCTTATCGATGTTTAGATTTTGGGCGATGCCACAGCAGTGCAACGGACCGTTGCCACCATAGGCCAACATGGTGAAATCTTTAGGATCATAGCCACGAGCTCTGAGTTCGGTGAACAGACCATTGGCCATGTTGTCATCCACCTTCTCGCGAATCAGCAGTGCAGCATCAATCACTGAGCAGTCGAGGTCGTCACAAAGTGCGTCTTCAATTGCGGAAGAAGCACGGCGGGGGTTCAACGGAATCGAGCCGCCAGCATAGTTCTTCGGATCCAGGTAACCCAGCACAAGGTCAGCGTCAGTCACAGTCGGACGCATGCCACCACGGTCATAGCACGCAGGGCCTGGATCGGAACCGGCCGACTCCGGCCCGCACTTTACTGTGTTGTACATGCGATCGTAGCTGGCGATGGAGCCGCCACCGGCACCGAGGGTGACAAGATGGACCATCGGCACAGAAACCAGCCAGCGGTCAATCACGGGATTGAAGTCGTAATGCTTAATACCACCCTCAACGACAATACCGATGTCGTAGCTGGTACCACCCATGTCGGTGGCTACAACGTTACCCAACCCCGCCTGCATAGCCAGGTGCTCGGAAGCACCAATGCCGGACACAGGGCCAGAATGGATGGTTTGCAATGCATCAGTGGAGTTCAGCTGGGCCATCCCGCCGGAGTTGTGGATCACCAGCATCGGCTTTTCATAGCTGTGGGCGCGCAGATTCTGCTCCAGAGCGGACAGCGCGAAGTACATAGTGGAATGCAGGTAGCCATCGACAATCGCCGAGGTCGCCCGCACATACTCACCCTTACGGCCGGCCACTTGGTGGGAAAGAATCACCGGAATGGCACCGAGCAGGTGGGACGGGTATTCCTCGAGCAAGATCTCTTCGATACGTTGCTCGTGAGCCGGATTAACAACCGCGTTAACGAGCGCCACGACGATGATCTCGGCCCCCTTGTCCAGCAATGTGCGGACCTGGGTGCGGAGGTCATCCTCATCCAGTGGCATCACCAACTTGCCCTGGAAGTCCAGACGCTCCCGCACACCACAGATCATATGCGACAGCACAAGCGGATCTGGACGCTGGGCGTTGGGCATGTCCTGCTGACCGAGGTTATCCAGACCCTCGCCATAGCCCCGCGCTCGGCTCAATGGCACTGTGGCCTCAAAGCCAGCGGTCACCAACATACCGATCTTAGGTCCCTTGTGCTCGATCAACGCATTGGTACCCAGGGTAGTGGCATAGCGGACCGAGTCCACCGCTGAAAGAATTTGCTCCAGAGTAAGCTCCAGCACCTTGCAGGCCTTGCCCAGTGCTTCGTTGAAGCCCAGAGCGAGGTTGTGATGCGTGGTGAGGGCCTTGGCCTCAATGTACTTACCATCCCAAACTACGAAACAATCGGTGAAGGTCCCACCGATATCGACTGAAACGCGCCTCATGCTATATATCCTCTATTCGTTTGTACTGGCACACGGTGCCCCTACTGAAGGCCCCGGCATCGTCAATACACAGGAACTTAATGGTTGTGGCCCTGACCGGGGATCACTGCTGGACCAACCACCGTCTCTTTGACTTCCTCACGCTCGGCCCACTGGGCCTTCAGCGCCGGCAGATTCGGCTCCATGTCATACAGGGGAGGATGTCCAGGAATTGCGTATTCGGTTTCCACCTGTGTGCCGCAATTGGGGCAGTAGTACTCGAGGATGCGTACCCACTCAGGATCAGGACTGAAGGTGAAGCGGTATTTTTCTGGATCAATGATCGGCGGATGAATCTCTCGCGGATCGCGGTTGTGAACCAGCATCCCTTCCTTATAGCTGTGGCTAGCCGGGCCGATGTTGTGATTGCACACCCGGCACTCCCATTGCTCCGTATCCAAGTCGATGCGGAGGTATTCGGTCATCAGTACTTTCATGGTCTTCAAGCCTTCTTCTTCAGCAAGATGTCGCCCGCGTCGCTGATGACGAAACTCCAGCCATCCAGCACTCGGCAGGTAAAGTAGTCCTCTTCCAGAATCGCCGGTCCGGCAGCATGGTCACCGGCCTTGAGCTGGTTGAGCATGTAGACTGGAACGTCGATGCGCCCAGCGCCGCGCGTCAGAACGTTACGGGTTCCAGAGGCGACCGCTGGCTCACCCGCAACGAAGCGAGCAGAGGTGTCGACTTGCTCGCGCAGCGGTTTGACCGCGCTAAGCTCCAGCTCTATGGCTGTTGCATTAGCAAGTTCAACGGGGAGTGACGGCTCCGCACCAAGCGGGTACACAACTTCCTCTCCGCCGGCTTTAACAGCCACCAGAGCAGCTTCAACCGTGTATTCACCCTCGCCCACGCCTTCGGCGAACATGTCGCGCGCTGCCTTGACTTTCAACGCAGACAACGCCTTGGCAAGACCCGCGTCGCTATGATCATTCAGCGTCACGGCATAACGCTGCGAGATATCGCAGGAGCCAATACCATAAGCACTGAAGACGGCTGCCAGCTGCGGCACCAGCACTTGGTCGATACCAGCTTTCTCAGCGACACCACAGGCGTTGAGAGGACCGGCGCCACCAAAGGCAAGCAACGCCGTTCCGGCCGAGATTTTGGTGAAACGATGCAGTTCCACCGCGATCTTGTCCTCGTATGCATGCTCCATCTTTAACAGGGCATCATCGAGTCCAATTCCCAACGGCTCAGCGATGGAAAGGGTGACGGCTGTCGCAGCGCGATCAAGGTCCAACCCCATACCGCCACCGAAGAAAGACTTCGGATCGAACAAGCCGCTGAGAAGGCTCGCATCGGTAATGGTGGCTTCCTTACCGCCCCGACCAAAACATGCAGGACCGGGTACTGCACCTACACTTTCAGGTCCAATCACAATCCGGCTGTCCGCAACCTTGAAGATCGAACTTCCGCCCGCACCGGCACTCATAATTTCGCAAAGGGGGATGGATACGCTGATACCTTCCACACGACCGCGACGAATTTCCGAAACTTTGCCGTCCAGGCACTGACCGATGTCAGTCGTAGTGCCACCAACGTCAATCGCAACGACATCGGAGAGTTGGTACAGCTGGGCGAAGGACTTCATTCCTTCCATCCCACCGCGTGGACCGGAACTGTAAGTCTTGATCGCTACCGTCTTCGCCACGCGCGAAGCATCCCCATCATTGCGGAAGATGAGCAGCGGATTCTTGGTGCGATAGGCACGGAGCCGGTTCTCGGCGTTAAACAGGAAGGCTTCCATCGCAGGATGAAGGAAGGAGTTGATCAATGCAGTCCAAGTGCGGCGAACCACATCGCAGTCGGTGGACAGATCGCTACCGTACAAAACCGGCACCGCGCCCAAAAGATGACGGGGGTACTTGCGCAGAACTATCTTCTTGAACGTGTTCTCAACCCCCAAGAAGTCAGGACCGTCAAAACTAACCACCAAGCGACTGGCACCAGCAGCTGTCAGTTTGTTGATTGCCTTGGCCACATCGATGTCAGCACCTTCAGCAGACATATTGGCGGTGTCGAGAAACACGACTCGGCCTGCGACCAATGCCTCATACACCTCCGGATCCTGCTCAGCCAGGCGCACCGGCAGGTCTCGCACCTTGGAGTCGAGGATCAGTCCGAGACGTGGCCCCTTACGCTCGCAGATGGCATTGGTGCCCTGGGTGGTCGAGTAGCGGATTAGGTCCGCCTCTTCCAGCAAGCGCGCAACATCCTGCTCGCCGTAGATCACCGCTGATGCTTTCTGCAATCCCTCGAAAAAACACTTACTGAGGTCATACGGCGTAGTTAGTACTTTAGTCTTTTTACTAACGCCGTTCTGATTGATGCAGATATCAGTGAGCGTGCCACCATTATCTATGTTTATTTGCAGTGACATACTGCCTTTCCTCCTACCGACGGTTTGCGAAGATTTGCTTTGCCAATCACTATCGGACGACCAGAGATGACATAGAGGATCTCAACGTCATACATGCATCCTCGACTCGAAATGAAGAGATATACTCACCCCGATCCCTAGAGCGGCATCCGCATACACAACATTGCAATCAGCATGCCACCCAAGCAAAGCGTGTAAGTCATTGTTTTTTATATTATTTTTTTATAGAAATTAAAGGGGAAAAATGTTGCCCGGTTAATCTCCGTACGATTAGTGGATGACCGTCCGGATTCTGGATAGTCGATTCAGCATGACGCAGAGAAAAAACCTGCCAGAAATCCTGAGACAGATACTTAGATTTTTGCTTATTAATATATTTTTTGTTTTGACAAAATATGCAGGGAGGGCCGAAAGGGTGGTAATCCATATACGGATCAATTCGTAGCGTTTCAGTGCCAGGCAGGGAATGCGCTGCTACTCGGGCAACTGTCTCTAGTTAGCGGCAGCGAGGGATCACGCACAAAATATGCCTCGCGCTCAGCTTGTTCTAAGCCCTGCATTAAATAAAAAAGCCCATCACAACGACAGGCTGAGGGTGCCGAAGCACAGGAGCAATCAAACTTAGCTGGATCTGAAGAAAGAACGCCTGGGACTCAGCAACAAAGCCTGGCACTTCCCTCCGAAACGAAGCTAATGCTAGCCATAATTGTCGCTGCCAAACACGCTCCGAGGCAGCATGCGCAACTGAAACCTCCGGGCATAGTCACTGTACGGAGGTTTCAAATAGCACTATGGCATTAGACTCACCTACCGCCGGTTGCGACTTGTTCCAATTTACGCAGAGATACGTCGCCCTCCTTCACTCCCTTCGGGTTAGCTTTCATATTGGCCGACCAAGTCGTGGAATGATTACGCTGAACGTCAATCACATGACCAACTACCGGCATAACAGCCTTATAGCCGTCGTCTCCGATATCAGGACGGTTTTGGAAGATCATGTATTTCCAAAATTCACCCTTTTGGTTATACGCCTCACCAAGGTAAGGACGTGGAAAATCGACTTCTATGTACACCACCTTCTTGCTATACGGATGCTCTGCCGGCGGAGTTCCCTCTACCACGTATACCTCACGCGGCTCCCACTCGACGTGCTTTGCCGGGAAATAGTGAGGGGCGTCGGTCAGCCCAACTGAGGGGAACTCCTCGGGAGTATCACTCTTGCTGGTGTCCACGCTAACCAATGGACTGTGGGCGATCGCAAGTACCCAGCGCTTGTCGATCAGCTTGTTGGAACGATACTTGGTGGGGAAAGCATCCCAGATATCCCAATCATCATAAAGCTGATCGGTACCACCAATCGGGTCCATCCAGGCTCCGCCGGAAAGGCGGCGCGTACGCCGTACCGACTTCAAGTAGGCCCAGGTATCGTCGGGCTTGGCCGAAGTAGCGTCGTTGTAACGAATGGAGAAGGTTCCGAGGCCACGGATGTCCTGCGGACTGGTGGCAAACAGATAGGTCTTCTGTGCAATAGTGCCATCGCCCTCGGTTACTGGCCCGCCGTCCAGACGGCCTTCCATGTAGTAGCGCCGTGATTCCCAGCGCTGCACACGCTCCACGCCTTTGGTGCCACTGATGAACACAAAGGATATGTTGCGTAGATCCATTGTGGCACCGTAGGTTGCGGCGCGTAGGTTCCAGATCACCTTGTCCCCAGCGCTGGGGTCATCCATCTTGATGGCATCTGGTGGGAAGGGCATACCGGCCTTCCAGCCGCCCATCGTTCTCGTCACTGGATCAAATGTTATGTCCTGAGCATAATCGCGGGTCGCAGCAACATACTTAGGATCCATCTCGATTTTCTTCGAGTGCGCGATTTTAATCGTCAACCCGGATTGCTTGATCATCTGCTCCAACTTCTCGGGAACCATACTTGCAATGGTCTTACCTTCGAAGGTTTCCGCCTTGATCTGGTCGAAGTTATCTTTAGTGATGACGAAACCGGCCTCAACTTCCCCGGCCTGGACACTCCCTATACTAAGGAGGCTGAGAGTTAGCGCGCTAAGCCCAGCAAGGTGGGACAGGCCACCTTTCGATGTATTTGGTCGAATCATTGGGTGTCTCCTTTTGTTAGAACTGACGAGTCAGACGGAAAGTCAGCTGACTATTGTTCGCGAAGTAGCCGAAGAGCTGGGTTGAGGACTCAGGATCAAAGAGCTCCTTGCTAGTGCCAGAGGTCCAGAACAAGTCCGCTTCGACTTTAGCCCGCCAGTTGTCGCCAAGCGCCAAGTCGACACTGGGGATAAGAAAACCGCCGCCATTGGTAAGGTCAGCGCCAACCACCAGCCCTGGGTTAATCGTATCGTTCCGATAATTGAGCACCGTAAAAGCGGTCAGAATTGTACTGTGCTCTTTCAGAGGAGCACCGTAGGCGAATAGACGCGCTAGATCGTCCGACTTTTTATAATTCTGAATCCAAGTATCGAACAACTGGACTGACGAAAATGACGGCCGAGTGGTCCCAAGCAAGCTTTGGAAGTTAAGGTTCTTGTCAACCCGCAGCATCGTAGTAACAACATCCTTTTTGCTGATGCCACCTAGCCCGAGGCCCGCCGCTGCACCAAGCGTTGGTGCGCCCAGCGCGCCAGTGCCAACGTTGTAGGGCTGATCTACGGTGTAGGCAAACTCAGCACTGAGCACCGCGTCCATACTTGCGGAATAGCCGCTGACAGTCGCACCAAACACATCGATCTTCGGATGAATCAGGTCGAACAGTGCACCCTTAGGCGCCTCCTTGTATGGCGCAAAAACTGAGTTCGCCACTGGATCTGCAGCAAAGGTATTGATATAGGCAAGCGAGTAGTTCAATGAACCCGCCGTCCCAGACCAACGAATGCCACCTGTTACATCATCCTTGTCGCCATCCGGGTGGTCACAGTTCTTTGTAGTCACTGCGCTAAGGTCAAATCCACGGTACGGCTGGAAGAACCAGCGCCCACCCTTAATGTCATAGGTGTTGCCGATATCCTCGCACCCATCCAGACCAGGCCGGACGTAGGCGTGCAACTCACCATCGGCCTCGGGCACATCCAGCTTCACGCTGCCTAGCCACAATGGCTTGCGCCACTCCTCATTCTCGCCTTCGAAGAACAATCGCCAACTCAAGTCGTAGCCATGCACAACGTCCATTGCATGGAAAAAGTCGGATTCGCCCCATACGATCTGCTGCCTGCCGAGACGGACAGTCGCACGGTCGCCAGCCTGGAATTCACCCCAAAGTTCACGAATATCCGCTTCGTTATAGTTGTCGAGGATGCTGGAGTCATCACCACCAGTGGTGCCATTGGTTTTGCGCAGGTCCTCAAGATCCTCCAGATAGTCAGTCTTGTATTCGCGGTCGAGTCGCCCGATCGCCTTCCACTGGACC
>Ga0209343_10011285_pt1 | contig 10067 bp, 7 predicted proteins | sample RifCSPlowO2_02_FD_184026 | JGI IMG/M metagenome (GOLD analysis project Ga0209343, IMG submission 184026) | Groundwater microbial communities from Rifle, Colorado - Rifle CSP2_plank lowO2_0.2 (SPAdes) (version 2) | ecosystem: Environmental > Aquatic > Deep subsurface > Groundwater | place: Rifle...
AAGCCTTGGAAGGCTTGCTGCAGCTTCCCATCATGCTGTGGCCGGTGGCTTCGCGTGCTGAGTTGGATGCGCTGAAGCAGCGCATAGGCGACGGCATGGTGGTCATGAGTTTCGGCGAATTGGCGGGGCGACTGAAAAGTGCTGGAGCCCTTTCGCGGGACAAGGTGATCGCACTGGCGCGGGCATTGGAGTCATTGCATATCGGCATTGAGCCGGATGTATTAGCCGGCAGCAAAACACCTAAGGCGGAAGATACCGTAGCGCTATTTGCCACCCAGATCGAAGACGGGGATCTAAGAGCATCTCCCGCTTACAATGCCGCCTCGGTCACCTTGGATCTAGCCTGTGCCGTTGCGGCGGCGGATGGCGACACCTCTCCAGAAGAGATCATGCTGCTGTCCCGTCACGTCGATTCCTGGAGCCACTTGAGTGGAGCGCATCGCAAGCGCCTGAAGGCCCACCTCCGTCTAAAAGTCAATCAGCCGCCGACCTTGCAAAGCCTGAAGAAAAAGTTGGAACCGCTGACCAGCTCGGCGAAGCGAACTGTGGCGGCGTTCCTTGCCCACCTAGCTCAAGCGGATGGGGAGGTGAGCCCTGCGGAAGTGAAGTTGCTTGAGCGCGTCTACAAGGTTCTTCAACTGGACTCTCAGCTCCTATACGGCGACCTCCATGTGGCAGCTAGCGGCGCGTCGACGAACACTGTCCCCACGGTCGCGTCGATATCACCATCCTCCGCATCATCAGCGTCGAAGACTGGCTTCACGTTGGATCATGAACGGATTGCCCAACTACAACGTGAAACCGAGCAGGTGTCGGCGTTGCTGGCCCAAGTTTTCGTAGATGAGCAAATCGTCGAGCCTGAGGAGCCCGATAACAGTGGCGCTTCGGATGACATCAGCAGCATCTGTGGGCTGGATGCTGATCACTCGGCCTTCCTTCGCTTGCTTGTCTCTCGGATGGAATGGTCACGAGAGGAGTTGGAAGCGGTGGCCAGCGATATGGATCTCATGCTCGATGGCGCGCTTGAGCACATTAACGACATGGCCTTCGAGCATTTCGATATGCCTATTACCGAAGGTGAAGATCCCCTCGAGATCAATCCTGACATCATGGGAAAATTACCATTATGAGCAGCATCAGAGCTAAAGATCGCGATGCGGTTATTCAGTCCCTTCGTGCGGGAGTCGTTCCGCGGGCAGGTCAACACCTGATCCAGGTGGGTAGGGTTGGTGAGCTGGAAGCGCTCATTCGTGATGTCGAGCGCTTGACCGAGAGCGGTTCAGCGTTTCGAGTCGTAATTGGTGAGTACGGTGCGGGAAAGACCTTTTTCCTGAATCTTGTGCGCTCTATTGCGATGGAGCGCAAGCTCGTGACCATGCATGCGGATCTGAATCCCGATCGCCGGCTCCATGCCTCTGGTGGCCAGGCTCGCTCGCTTTATGCTGAGCTGGCGAAAAACATGTCAACGCGTACCAAGCCTGATGGCGGAGCCCTACAGGGCATTGTCGAAAGGTTCATATCCCAAGCCAAGAGCGAGGCCAAGGCGTCCGGTAAGGACAGCGAGGCTGTGATACGCGAGCAATTGGGCCAATTGACCGAGATGGTCAACGGCTATGATTTCGCTGATGTGATCGCGGCCTATTGCAAGGGCTTCGAGGAGGGCAACGAACAGCTCAAGGCCGATGCCATCCGCTGGCTGAGAGGTGAGTTCACCACAAGAACCGACGCGCGCGCTGCCTTGGGTGTACGCACAATCATCGACGATGCTTCCGTCTATGATCAGCTCAAGCTCCTGGCTCGGTTTGTCCGCTTGGCGGGCTTTGAGGGGTTGATGGTTTGCCTGGATGAGCTGGTCAATCTCTACAAGCTAGCCAATACCCAGGCGCGTAACGCCAACTACGAACAGATCCTGCGCATCCTCAACGACTCCTTGCAGGGTTCTGCCGAAGGCCTTGGATTCGTGCTCGGAGGCACCCCCGAATTCCTGATGGATACCCGCCGCGGCTTGTACAGCTATCCGGCTTTGCAGTCGCGTCTGGCGGAAAACAGTTTCGCCAAGTCTGGGTTGGTGGATCTGTCAGGGCCAGTCATCCGCCTAGCGAGCCTGACGCCCGAGGACTTCTATGTGCTTCTTCAGAAGCTGCGCCATGTCTACGCCTCGGGCGACAGCGCACGCTACCTCCTTCCTGACGAGGCGCTGCCTTTGTTCATGGCGCATTGCAACCAACGGTTGGGGGATGCCTATTTCCGTACACCCCGTACCACGATCACGGCATTCATCAACTTGCTGGCCGTGCTGGAGCAGAACCCGGGCGCGGACTGGAGATATTTGTTGGGGGCTGTGGAGCTGAGCCCGGATAGAGGTGGTGAAGCCGACACTCAAGTAGATGCCGACGATGAACTTGCAACCTTCCAGCTCTGAGTCGGAGGGCTTCAGCCTTCTTGACTCCCGAATTCAGCGCTGGATCTGGATGGAAGGCTGGACCTCTCTACGCGATGCCCAAGAGCGGGCCATCCCCGCGCTGCTCAATGCTGATCAGGACGTCATCATCGCCGCGGCGACGGCGGCGGGGAAAACCGAGGCAGCGTTCCTGCCCATTCTGACGAACCTGCTGAAGCAGCAGGAACCTCCAGGGTCAGTGCTTTACATCAGTCCGCTCAAGGCACTGATCAATGACCAATGGGAGCGATTGAGCACGCTATGCGACGAACTCGAGATTCCAGTTATTGCTTGGCACGGCGATATCTCGTCGAGCCGCAAGCATCGCTTTATCAAGTCCCCTGAAGGCGTACTGTTGATCACCCCGGAGTCTCTTGAAGCGCTGTTCGTGAACCGGGGGACGAGCCTGCCCGGAATTTTCGCGAACCTGCGCTACCTCGTGATCGATGAGCTGCATGCCTTTATCGGCAGTGAGCGAGGCAAGCAACTTCAGTCTTTGATGCATCGGGTGGAGCAGGTGATCGGACGTCCTCTCCCGAGGATAGGTTTGTCAGCCACATTGGGCGACATGATGCTGGCTGCTACCTTCTTGCGCCCAGCTGCCCCGAGCAAGGTAACGGTGATCGAATCGAAAGGTTCGGGACAAATTCTGAAAATTCAGATCAGAGGTATTCAGGAGCCAGAGAAAGACACACCCCAACAGCCCGAAGATAAGGAGAGCCTAGAAGACAACTCAGCCTCCGATCGCGCAATTTCCGAGCACCTCTTCCAGGTGCTGCGTGGAAGCAACAACTTGGTGTTCCCTAACAGCAGGACTCAGGTCGAATGGTTTGCCGATCAGCTACGGCGTCGCTGCGAGCAAGACGGTGTACCTAATGAGTTCTGGCCACATCATGGCAGCCTGTCGAAAGATATTAGGGAGGATACCGAGCGGGCCCTTAAAGCGGGGGACCGGCCGGCGACTGCGATCTGTACCACTACGCTGGAACTGGGCATCGACATTGGCAGCATCAAAACGGTTGTACAGATAGGGCCGCCACCTTCAGTTGCCAGTTTGCGCCAGCGTCTTGGCCGTTCTGGGCGTCGCCCAGGAGAGGCAGCCATTCTCCGCGGATACTGCACGGAGCGTCGATTGACGGATGACTCTCCAATATCGGATCGCTTGCGCCAAGGATTGGTACAAAGCATCGCGATGATCCGGCTACTGATGAGGGGATGGTTTGAGCCGCCAAGAGCAAAGGGGCTGCATTTGTCGACCTTGGTGCAACAATGCCTCTCGATGATTGCGCAGCAAGGTGGTGCCACTGCGGCTGAGTTGTGGGGAACGTTAGTACGCAATGGCCCTTTCTTGGCCGTTGAGCAGGGCAGCTTTCTGAACCTCCTGCGTGCTTTGGGTGAGCGAGATCTGATCATTCAGGAACCAGCCGGGCTTTTGCTGCCTGGTGAGTTGGGCGAGCGGCTGATCAACCACTACGACTTCTACAGTGCATTCACAAGCAATGAAGAATTCCGAGTTGTTTGCGATGGCAGACCCCTTGGGGCCCTGCCTATCTCACGACCACTGTGTGCTGAACAGCGCATCATCTTCGCCGGGCGTCGTTGGCAGGTGATTAACGTTGATACGGAAGGCAAGGTGATTGTCGTCAGGCCCTCCCCAGGAGGAGCTCCCCCGGCTTTTGACGGTCTGGCTGCTCGAGTTCACGACAATGTCCGGCAAGAGATGAAAACCGTACTGCAGGAAGAGGAGGCTTATCCCTACCTCGATCCAGTGGCACAGAATCTACTGGCGGAGGCGCGGCAAAGCTTTGCTGATCTTAAGTTGGGCCATCAGTGCTTTATTGAGAGCGGAGGAAGAACCTGTCTTTTCACCTGGCAGGGCGATTGGACCAACGATGCCTTGGCCGTCCTTCTCAAGTACGTCGGCTTGCCCACTGAGAACTCAGGACTGGTCATTGAAGTGCAGGGTGGAGGTGCGCTGCTTGAAAGCAAGCTTCGAGAAGTTGCGGCCTTGAAGGAGCTTAAGGCGAGCACTGTCCTTCAAAACGTTCAGAATTTGATCAGGGAGAAATGGGACTGGGCGCTGCCTCCTGAGCTTCTTATGGAGTCGTTCGCCACGATGTATCTCGATCTGGAGAAAGCACAGCAAACCGCAGCTCATCTGATTGGGCTTGAGACCCCTGCTTCTCTATCCTGATGCCATGTATTGCTAGAGTGAAGACAGCGTCCTGCCGGGATTGGCCGCTTTTGGCCGTCAGCGGAATTAGTCGCAATTCCGCTGACGCAAGTAGATTACGGACTAACGATGACCTTGATGTCCGATCCCGAGATGCTCTTGATGTATGAGTAGCTCGTTCCCAAGACAGCAAGCTGCTCCTTCGACACCTTCTTCGCTGATATCGCGGGTTGCACGATCACAAAATTGAAGATCAGCTCGTGGTCGTGGCATTTGTTGCGCAGTATCTCCAGTTGCTGAGGCGTCCCTTTCAGGATTCTGTCGAAGTCCTTGAGCAGTGATTGCTGGTAGCGATCCATCAATCGGTTGAAGAACTTATCGCCGGTGTACAGCCATTTCACCGATCTCGACGCCTGACCGCATATGCGGCCCATCCCGATGCAGATAGCGTGGTCTCTCATCCTGCTTTTAATTATTGGGTGGCAGAAGCAACAGAGCGAAAGCGAATTGTTGACGAAGGCACAGCGGACGAGGTGATTACGCTTCTCAGCCAATATAAGAGCTACCAGCGGCAGCTCCAAGCTGACTCCCAGCGGAAGCCTGTGCAGCAGAATGTGCAACAGGCCGCTAACTACCCGTCCCCTGATCTAATCCTTGGTGGTGGTAATTCGAGAGGGTGCGAGTACAAGGCGGTGATGACCAACGAGAATTACGCTGCTTGCGGGATATCACCTCCGTCGAAAAATTGAGTCAAAAAACCGGCTATGAGACGATTTTTTTATTTGTTATCCCTCAAGCGCTATCTGCTTGTCAGCTTGGCCGTAATTAGCTGGTTGTTGATCACTGGCAGGCTCTTCCTCGACAAGGAAGCAAAGCAGCTATGCGTCCTAGTTATAGGGGAGCGCAGCTATAACTATGAATAAGTGGCTAGAAGTCCTCATAGGTTTCAGCACAAACGTCCCCTTATCCTGGGGTGGAATCGCAGAGCCCAATCAAGGGCTCAGGTGATGAAATTCTCCGCCACAAAGGACGGCTTGCCGTCGTACATATCTGCTTTCGGTCAGCTGCAACAGACATGAAGAAGACTCTACGAATCCGCGGGCGATTCGATTCTCCCTGCGGATTCAACGCCATCCGGACACTCAGTCCACGGTCATCCGGACAGGAAGTCGGAGCGTAGCGACGCAGGTTCTCCCCACGATCCCATCTTCAGAGAAAAGGCACCAGCTTGCTGCTATAGCCGAACTTTACGCCGGATGAGAAGAATCCGCCGCACCCATCTCGCTTGCTGCAGGTGGCGCATTCAGGTGCGTATTCGTTCTTCCAATCGCTGATAGACTTCCGGTAGAAGGGCTGAACGTCATCATTCACTAAACATAGTTGATGGTTGTAGATCGAGACATTCATTCGATATCGAGAGAGAATCCCAACCGCTTCGCTGAGCGTATCCCGATAATCGTGCGGGTCGACCCAGAGAACATCCAGATTGGCCCTAGTGAAGCCCATCATCTCCAAACCCATCAAGGCTACGTGATCGACGAACAGGAGGTTGCGACCGATGAACTCGCAGAGTTCTGTAAGCCTGGGGATGGACTGCTTGTGTAGCACAATCCGTATCTCTACCTTCTGTCCGAGCATCTTCAGATTGAGGATGCCGCGCAGCGTCTCATCAAAGGCACCTTTGGCCTGAACAATGTAGTCGTGCAGCGTCGGATCATCCGAGTAGATCGGAATACCAACCATGATGTCTGGATGTTGAATGGCTGCGTACTTCTTGGCAAAGTCTAGGTTTGCGAAAGAGCGGCCGTTTGATAGCACATGCACTGCAGTACGGGGCAAGTAGGACTTGGTAAGTCCCATGATCCTGATGAAACGGTCACCACTGAGAGTCGGCTCGCCGCCAGTAAAGCCAATTTCGGCAGTGTCCCTTGGGATCAAAGGCAGGAGCTCTTCGATTTCGTTCAGCAGCCACGAATCATCTGCGGATTTCGGGGGCTGTGAGCACATCAAGCAATAGTGATTACACTGCTCTGTCATCAGAATGCTGTTGTGATTTGAGCTGGCCCGAAACAGCACACGAATACTCGTACGGTCAGCGGATAGCCTGATGACATCGTCATGACCCAGATAAAAGTACTCAGGTGGCAACACGGTGTAGGCACCGATTTCTGTAAACTCTTCGACCCTGGATTCGTGAGCCTGGGGAACCAGGTAATGGACATACCCATCCGGAATATTTTCGGGTCCGACCAAGTAGGCCCGATCCTTTCTCAACGCGCCGGGAAGATCCCTGGTGCTTACGCGAAAGAGATGGGGCTTATCAGAGACGTCAACCGCGTCGATACGAGCGACCTTTCCACCTAACTTCAACATCCGTTCGCCCACTCCATGAAGATGTCCCTGGTTTGGCGGTCGTTTCGCATCAGCTCAATCAGGTGCTTGAAGATGGCCATGTTGCGCTGGCAGAAAGGCGACTCAGCCTTGCGCCCAAGTACGTCCTTGTACATAGCATGATGATAGACCGGGTCGGCCCCGCAGAATGGCTCAAAGGCGCACTCTGAGCACATAGGGGCGCTCAGCGTGAACGACTCATCGAGCGCGTCCAAAAGCCGATCTGAAAGGATGATTTGCTCGTAGCTGTCGGTGAGCAGATTACCGAGCTTGAAGCTCTCATCACCCATTTCCGCAAGCATGCGACTCTCATCAGAGGCGTATACCGCGCCATCGTAGTTGAACACGATGGCTGCAATGCCAATGCCGGCCGGATTCATCAGGTCTACATAACCGGGATCCTCGCTCGTCAGCATTTTTTTCAGCACCAGCGCTGTGTACTGCTCGATAAACGGAATACCCGCCTTGCTCAGCTCGAGGATGTAGGCCAATCCTTCTTTGTAGAACTCAAGCCACCGCCCCGCATCGTAGCTCATGAACTTCTTTGTCTTGATGGCGAATCCGTAAGGCGACAAGGCGCGGAGGAAAATGCCGTTGAATCCAAGACGAAGGTACTCGTCGATGATGTCCCGTACCCTATCCAGACTTCTGTCCGTGGTGGTCATCAGTGCTGAAACCTGGTCGTACCCGAGAGACTCTCTTGCGAGTTTCAATCCCGCTTCGAAACGCTGGTGACTGTCCTTTCCAGGACGCGGCCGATTCGCGTTGTGCAGATCCTTCGGACCATCAAGCGACGACGACAGGAGGATTGAGTGCTCCTTACAGAAGGCTAGAACGTTCTCACTTATCAGCGATAGAGTTGTCGCGATCACGAATTGCAGGTCACGCCCCATCTGCTGATTTCGGCTCTCGGCCTCCGTCACCACGTACTTGACCATGTCGAAGTTCAGCAGCGGCTCACCGCCTTGAAACTCAATCTTGATGGCTGGGTTGGGGGAGCGGAAAACAAAATCCAAAGCCCTGTCAGCCATTTCTTGAGTCATATCGAAGGCCCCCTCGCCTTCCATCTGACGCGATACTTGGCAGTAGGGGCAACTGTGATCGCAGCGTAGCGTCACGACGAAAATGTGCAGGTTTGTGAATGGAGGGAGCCTGGAATACCTCGTCCTCACTTTTAGCGCCAGAAGGCTGAGCGGAGCTTGCTCTTCTGGATAGCGAATGAAGTGCTTTGAGCGCAAAGAGGCGAACTGGTGATGGCTTGGATCCAGACCTCGATTGATGAGTGTCGGCAAATCTGCCGCAGACATCATGAGATGTTCACCAGCTAAGTTGGTCAGGATGTACTCGTCGTCATTAAAACGATCAAAGCTGAATGGCAATAGCTCATAGTTGAGCTGGTTTCCATAGCTTTCCTGGCCTTGAAATTTGCTCACTCAGACAAGTCCGGTTTTGGAGAAGGCAACACCTAGGATGAGGTTCCTGACAGCCTCGGTTTCCGCGCGCAGTTTGCTGCGCAGCTGGTAATCAAGGACGTCTTTTTTGAAATCCTCTACGGCTTTATCAAAAGCTGCGGGGGCTGTGGTGATGTTTCCCAGTAAGGTGCACGAGAAAGCTTCACCCTCGACCTGAAGGTCAAGGGTGAAGGCGTGTTGCCCTCTGTATGCAGCCTTCTGAATCGCCTCAGCGCCGTACAGCCTCTGATCGAAGATCAGATTGACGCTGTTCATCAAGAGCCCGAGTAGTGAGAACTATGGGAAGCGTGGGAGGCGTGAGACGCATGTGAGGAGTGAGAGGAGTGGTAAGCCATCATCTGCCCACCCTCACCGCGTTTCAGCACGAAGGAGAATAGATTGTCTCCGGAAACGGCCGTAACCACTTCAGAATCAGCTTGAGGCACTACCAAGCGATTTTGGTCGCCGCCTTGATCGTCGATTGCCGGTAAGACCGGAGCAGATGCCGAGGACTGGCCAGAGGTGAGTGCTGCAGCCAACGCTGCAAGAGGAAGCAGGAATGGACGCTTTTTCACGATAATCTTCCTTGTTTTCGTATTAACCGATTGGGAGCGTAACGGAAATGTAGTGGTGTCAATAAGATATCATGGCACATTCCCCCGGAATTGCTTCAGTTTTTCAAGATGCCTGCCAAGGTCTGCTTTTGGCCGGTGACTGCCGATGGTGACAGGCAGCAGCCGGCCAGTAGCTGCCTGTGACCACCTCTCGGCAAGTTAATAGAGAGGTCATTCGGATGGCCAAGGCCGTGCGAGTGTCGAGATGCTGAGGCTTACCAACCCTACAAAAAATTGTTCTACCGCTGGCATCACTTATACGCCTGTAAACCAGCCAACTAATCACGGAAATAGACGTGGAGAATGACGAATACAAACAGTGATTTTGTTACTTTGGGGGCAGATGTCGGAGGTAAGAACGCATTCAACGTAACCAATCAGCATGTGTTGGCGCTTCGCAGCCTGTTACGCCAGGAGTGCTCCAAGGCTTCTGGTGGTTTTCTCAAAGAAATCGCACTTGTTCTTCGAGTAGATGGATCTGTGCAGGCCTGGGGTAAGAGCGGTGTTGACAACATTTCTCTCCAGAAGAAGAAAGCATTTGTAACTGCCGACATATTTGTTCCGGTTGATGTGTGGTCGACTGGCGATGCATCAAGTATTCGGCGATTGCTTATGGATCAGGTTAGGTGTGCGATACGGTTTGTCATCGAAGACGTGAATCGGCAGGGCGTTGCATTGGATGGGAAGACCCTTGAAGACGCTCTTGAGAGGGTGAGGCAGCTGTATTTGGATGATTAGTTGTTACAAAGGCGCAGAGGCAAGAGCAACGGCGATTCATATTGGTATCCAATGCTAGGAGCGTTCCTAGCAACTAGCAAAACAGGCGGCCCCTCGGGATCCGGTGGCATCTGGTTCAGCTGTCACTTCGCTGCCAGGATCGTTATTGACCGCAAGCTCGTGTCGCCGCAACCAGCTGGAAACGGGCGGGAAAGCGCACCTTGTCGCGCGCCCGGGCGATGACGATCTGCCCGCTCTCCAGGGGTTCGCGCAACACCTCC
>Ga0209343_10011287_pt1 | contig 10063 bp, 9 predicted proteins | sample RifCSPlowO2_02_FD_184026 | JGI IMG/M metagenome (GOLD analysis project Ga0209343, IMG submission 184026) | Groundwater microbial communities from Rifle, Colorado - Rifle CSP2_plank lowO2_0.2 (SPAdes) (version 2) | ecosystem: Environmental > Aquatic > Deep subsurface > Groundwater | place: Rifle...
CTCCATCTGGCATGGTGGTGTTCGAGACGGCACTCATGCCGGTGCATCGCCGGGTGAAGCCATACGCGTAGAACCATAGCGTCCGTTGTAAAAAACAAAAGATAGGACTTTCTAATCGAAAACAAGCGGTGCGATAACTTCAAGCCGTTTTTTGTTTAATAATATTCCTCTTGCTATTTTTATGATTTTGATCTAGTTTGAGTCCAGAACCAGGATACAAAGGAGACCCGTCATGGCAAAGATTCCAGCTTCTGTAGACACCAAAGTCATTTCCGGACTCGAAATATACCGCAAAGGCAAGGTGCGAAATACATATTTTCTGCCGAGCGAATTAGAACTTTTGCTATCTTTTGCAACTGACAGAATAAGTATTTTTGACTTTGTCCTGCCTACAGTAGTTCCCTTCAAAGGAGAAGGTCTTACTGCGCTAAACATATTCTGGCGAAAGAACGTACTTGGCGATTTGGTCACTCATGATCTCGTTGCGTATGGCGTAGACATTGATCAATACCTTTCAGAGGATCTTCGAGGAATTCCGGAACTTCAGAAGCGAGCGCTCGTTATTCGCAAACTCGATATGCTTCCCGTTGAAGCGGTCGTTCGAGGGTATCTCACCGGAAGCGGACTTACTGCATACAGAAAGGACAGCGTAATCTGCGGCCACGCTCTTCCGGAGGGGCTTGATGATGGGGCCGAGCTTCCGTACCCCATTTTCACTCCAACGACCAAAGCAGAAGAAGGGCATGACGAGCATGTTGACGCAGACAGTGTCTGCAAGAAACATGGCTTTGCGATAGAGCGTGCATCACTCCAGCTCTATGAGCTTGCAAGAAGATTCGCACGTGATCGAGGGATCGTCTTAGCCGATACGAAATTCGAGTTTGGGCGAGAGAAACATAGCGAATTAGTACTGTGCGATGAAGTGTTTACTCCTGATTCGAGCCGCTTCTGGGATTTGAAAGCATGGCAAGAATCTCGGACAAAACGCTCGAGTCCTCCATCGCTCGACAAACAGTATGTCAGAAACGAAGGGAAGCGACTCGGCGTGGATAAGCGAGATCCTCTTGTCGCTGGAGATGATGAGTGGGTTCATCGGCTTGAATTCTCTCCTGAAGTTGTTGAGATGACCACACGGATTTATCGCTATGGCTTCTGGCGTTTGGCCGGAAAAAAGCTTGAAGCGTTTCAGAGAGCAGATATGGGCATAGCGGTTCGTATGCCGCCGGTCCATGTACACGTTGTTCTTGGGAGCGAGTCCGATCGAGACCAGGCACAAAATGGTCTTAATTGGCTTGGTATTGATACGCCTCCAGAAGTAACAGCGGAACTTGACATCATCAGTTGTCATCGAAATCCGGAAGAGCTTCGCAGATTCGCAGAAACAGTTCGAGAAGATTCAGTGATAATTGCGGGTGCAGGAAAAGCTGCTGCTCTTCCTGGCGTTTTGCAGTCGTGGCTCAAGTATTTCGGGAAGGGCCATATTCCGGTTTTGGGCGTCGCTTTCGATGGAGGGACTGATGAGGCAAACAGGGCTGCTCGGCTTTCAATCGAACAGTTGCCTGGAAATCCAGTCATCCTTGCGCCGGGAGGCATTGCGTACTTTGGCAGTGAAGGGTTTCTTAATGCGTGCGGTGCGGCAATCGTAAATGAGTTTTTCGTAACGCCTACGCCAACAAAGGAAGCAAAACATAACGTGCCACTTGTGTAGTACCTTCGTACCATTGCACTATTCGTGCCGCTTCGTAATCGGGGCGGTCTTTTTTTGCCCAAAATGCGGTTTTTCTATATAATGAATGCGATTTAGGCCTCTATAGTTCAACGGGTCAAAGCATGATATGCTTTGACGAGAAATTTCGTGAGCCGTGCGAGGCACGTGCGAACGGAAGGAATTTCTCTGGGTTTTGCCGAAGGAGGCAAAACGAACGGAGCGTTTTCACCCCGCACCTATTTCGCCGGTATAGCTCAGTGGCAGAGCGAGGGACTCATAAGCCCTAGGCCGCAGGTTCGATCCCTGCTACCGGCAACAGGAGGGTGGTTCCAATTATTTCATGTAGAGCTCGGCAGAGCCTCGATCAAAAAACTGTAGAAATAATTGTCCAGGGAACTTTTGTTCCCGTCAAAAGCTCATTCGCTTTTGACCCACCCAGAGGCATTTTCAGAAATTTCAATTTTGGATTGTTCCGTAAACCCCGTTACAAGATGGCCACGGGTTTCCGCCTTTGGTGTTTCATTTTGGATTTTACCCCGTTAGAACGCCGCCGACTCCCGTCGGCGGTAATGGCAGAGATAGCCGATGGGAGTGTAATGTTCCCATCGGCCGGTCGCGAAGCGCCCGCTCTAACGGGGTTTACGATACGTTGCAATTCGTCTACGACCTTATGGCCGCGGCTTTCTTGTAACGGGGTAAAGCTCATTCAACTTTGCGCGGGTTTTTTCTCCAGCGTAGCCGGTTTGAGGCAAAATGTCGTATTTTTTCTGAAATGCTTTTACAGCTTTTTCGGTACAGGTACCAAAGTTTCCGCTCATGGGGCAGTCGTTGAGTGAATTGCCAGCAGGCGGATATAGGCCTTCAATAATAAGAGCGGCCTGAAGCGAGAGTGTATCTTTTTTTGCGGGACCCGGGCGAAAAATGTCTTCTTGCCATTCATGGGGAAGAAGCTGCGTTTCGTATAATCCTTTTTTCATGTTGTCTTCGAAGAAATCCATAATGCCGAGGTATGTTTGAAATGCAAGGTCTGATATGGCCTTTTGGCGAATTACCGCATTCTGAAGGTGCGGCTCATAGATATAGCCGTACTCGATGAGGAGCGCTGCGCCGTCAACGGTGTTATTCGAGCCAATCGCGATGAGTTCCTGATCTTCCACAATTCCCACATCTTCTTTCGGCAGATCGCTCGATGGGTAAAATCGGGCGAGACGCGCAAAGATTGATTCTGCGATTACCCGCGATCCCTTTGCGTTCGAGTATTGGCTCTCCGGAATATAGACGGAAAATCCGGAATATTTTCCCGGTGTAGAACGTATACTCCGAGGATAGTCGTTAAAATGGATATGGAGAATAACGTCGACACCGTTTTCATTCGACCACTTATTTATCCCATAGAGTTTATACGCCGTGTCGCTCGGCGCCGTATTGTGCCCAACGATTATTCGTGATTCTATTTTTCCGAGCGCGACGTAGCGACTCATGAGTGCTTTTTGGGTTTTGACGAATTCTTCTATCTCCGCTTTCTTCTCCTGAAGAAATTTTGCTATCAAGGAATCGTATCCGGTCCGGGTGCGGGATAGGCGCACGTCGAAATGTGCGTCTGCCGCAAGCAGGCGGTAGAGCTCCTCGCCGAGATCAAGTGTGATACTCGCTTCTTTCATCCCGCGAAATTCTGTTCCTGACTGGACGCTGTCGTGCCCCGGGACAATAAGAATGGAAATTCTCCCCTCTCCCTTGCCCGCTTTTTCATATGCGTTTTTGAGCGTTTCCTTTGTTGTTGAGTCAACAAAAAAGAGCGAAGCCACGAAATCTTTGAATTTTGAGGAAAATTCCGAATAATCCGAGCGAGACGCAAAGTTTACCGCTAGTGCGAACACGCCGATGAGAATGGCCGCTAAAAGAATTTTTCGCATATTTCCAGTATAGCAGGTGAGCTTCGGCGATAAAGAGCGGGCGCTGGTACTCGCGGGTGTTTTTTGATAGAGTAATCTCGGACGGCGGCGCGGCTTGCGCCGCGGTTATCTTAAAACTTTTTACTATGGGTAAAAGCGAAAAAACATCAATGGTGCAAAAAATTCGGTTCAAAAGGATTTTATTGAAGCTCTCCGGCGAAACCTTGGGAGGAAAAGGCGGATTCGGAATTGATACAAAAGCCGCGGAATATGTCGCGCGTGAAGTCGTATCCGCGCGTGCGCTCGGGTGCGAAATCGCGATTGTGATCGGCGGGGGAAATTTCATCCGCGGCGAGAAGCTCTCTCATATGGGGATTGACCGCGCGACCGCGGACCAGATGGGAATGCTCGGAACCGTGATAAACGCGCTTGTATTGCAATCAGAGCTTGAGAAGCATAAACTGTATACCCGAGTAATGTCCGCGATCACCATGATAGAGGTTGCGGAGCCATTTATTCGGCGCCGCGCCCTGCGTCATCTCGAAAAAGGCAGGATCGTTGTTTTTGCCGGAGGAACCGGGAGTCCGTATTTCTCTACCGACACCGCAGCAGCGCTTCGCGCGAGCGAGATCAAGGCGGATGCGATTTTGAAGGCAACGAACGTCCGGGGAGTGTTTGCTGCTGATCCCAAGAAAAATAAAGGCGCAAAATTTATCCGAGAGATCAATCCCTTGGAAATGGTGAAAAAGGGCCTTCGTGTGATGGATCTTACCGCGGTTGCGCTTTCGATGGAGAATAAAATTCCTGTGATCGTTTTCGACGCTTTTAAAAAAGGGAATCTCGCAAAAATTATCCGCGGAGAAAAGATAGGGTCTGAAATACGAGTTCGTTAAAACAAAGGTGACGAGAAAAGTTTAAAGTTCTTGCGGCCATAGCTTAGCCCGGCTTAAAGCGCCTCCCTGTCACGGAGGAGACCAGGGGTTCGAATCCCCTTGGCCGCGAACGAATGAAATGAGTGAGCGGGCAAAGCACGCAAACTGCTTTGCGTGCGTGGGGATAAGAATGGTTTGGCGATGCACAGAATGCGCCGCCAAACCCAGGGATTTCGCGAGGAGCGAAATCGAATCCCCTTGGCCGCGCAAAATAACCGTAACTCGGTTCAAAGTAGCCACTCTGTATTTAGGGGTGGTTATTTTGTATAATTGGAAAAATGAAACCCCGAATTAATGTCATTACGTTAGGTGTAGACGATCTCGAAAGGTCACTTCATTTTTATAGAGATGGGCTTGGATTTCCTGCAGAAGGAATTGTCGGTGAAGAGTTTGAGTTTGGCGCTGTTGTTTTTATCGAATTACAGGGAGGTCTCAAGCTGGCTCTATTTCCCAGGAAAAGTTTGGCTCATGATGCGACCATTTCACTCACTCCGTCGAGCCCTACTGATTTAAGTATTGGGTACAACGTCAATAGCAGCCAAGAAGTAGATGTTGTTATGGATATAGCTAAGAAGGCCGGGGCAAATATTGTGAAGACAGCCCAAAAAACTTTTTGGGGTGGGTACACGGGATATTTCCAAGATCCTGATGGTCACCTATGGGAAGTGGTGTGGAATCCAGCCTGGAAAATTGAGGACTAGGATAAATCCGGAATCTCGATGCATTCCCCGCACTCCCGTAATCTAGTTCCAACAGCGTCCAGTACGTTGCGTCAAAAAAGCATATTGTTTTGCTTTTGGAGGGGATTTGAAACGATGGGTCATTCAAATTGCGCGTGAGCGCCGGATACGTTGTTTGCTTTGAAAGGACAATAGATGGCGCTGTCACAGATCGCGAGCTACAGCCGTTTAGATTGTTATACTGTGGGTAAAGAACATCGCGTTTTCGCGCCCAATTACATATACTTACGATTACTAACATATATAAAATTATGAAAAAGACCATTTTGCCGGCAGTTTCTCTCTTTTTTATTTTGTTAAGCATTGCGGGAGGCGCTCTTGCTCAGACCGAGCTTTTGTTCGGGCAAAATCATTTCTATACCGTTCTCTTTCGCGGCAACGGAGAAGCTATTGTGTATGCGAAGCTCGCTATTACAAATCCCGATGAAAAACCGCTCACGGAATTTTCTTTTGAGGTGCCGAAAGTGACTCCGACTGAAATAGTAATGTATCAAATGAAATTCCCGCAGGAGTGTGTCAAATATAACTATAATGATTCGGTGCGGCCGTGTTTGGAATATCGCGATCCCGACTATGCACAACAATATTATTACTACGGCTACAGCAACGGACAAGCCGAGTACCAAAAAATTCAATACACGAAATCGGGGAATCTCTATCGTTTTATTCTGCCGACTCCGGTTGAGCCGTATGCATCCACCGCTATTATTGTCGCATACGCCGCAAAAGGGTATGTGAGTGAACGCGCGGGTTTGTATACATTCAATTTTGAAACCCTGAAAGTCCCTTCACGAATTCAAGAAATTCGAGTTGCGGTGGATGTTGATAGCGATCTTTTGTTGAAAGGCAAACGTGCGTCCGTTAGTTACAACTCGTTGGGTATAAGTAGCGAACGCGCCGCCGCGCCGCAAAGTATTTCCAGCCGTGATTTGGATAAAGTCGTCGGCAGTATTGGTTCATACGGTCCCATAGTCAAAGAAGCAAAAAATCTTGCGCCGAACGAAAGTTTTATCGTGAAGGGCGAATACGCAACGAATTGGTTTCGGCTGTATCTCGGCTCGATACTTCTTACTATCTTTATCGTCATTGGTATTTTTGCAGGAATATATTTTTTGGTGAAATTCCTGAAAAAAAGAGGCGGACAAGGCGACAAATTGGGAAACGAAACAAATCAGCAAACGCCACCCCAAATGCCGCAAGGCATAATAAATATATTGAATCTAACGAACGCTTGGGTGAGCTTGCTTTCCGTTGTCTCGGTAATCGGACTTACCTATCTGCTTAATTTTTTGGGCGAGTCAGATTTGCTCCGTTTCGTAAATTTCGATCCCGTATTTAGCGTTGTCGGCGTTATTGCGGTGATTCTGTTATACGTATTAATTATCTTCGGACCGGCGGTTGGCGTAGCGACGAAACACGGCTGGAAATCTTTTATTTCAATTTTGATTGCGGAGTTTCTCTGGTTTATGGTTTTTCTTATTATCTATCTTGTACTCTTTCAGTCGGGACTGACCACGACTATTTTCCACCGCGGACCCGCGGTATTAGAAACTACAGGGAGATGACGTACGCCAATGTAATATGCCGGGCTGTGCGTAAATGCCATGGCGTTTCGGCGTTTCAAAGGGTATACTAAAAAGGTTATTATTCGTTATTTTTTCTATTATGATTAGCAAAATCGTTTCGATTGCTGTTGGTGCAAGTATGCTCGGCGGCGCGGCTTTTTTTCCGGTTGTCGCATTTGCCGAGAACGCGACCTCAACACAAAATGCCGAGATAATCGAGAATTTAAAAAGACAGATTGAAGAGCTCAAAGCAAAAAAGAAGCAAATCGAAGAACAGGCGAAAAAACTTCAGGAATCGCGCAAGGAGGCAGCGAAAGGCGTGCGTGAGGCGGCAAAACTTCTTAAGAGTCAGCTTCGTCGCGGCATGGGCGGGGATGAGGTTAGAGATCTCCAGGAGTTTCTTGCCGAAGATCGTGACGTGTATCCCGAGGGCCTTATCACCGGATTTTTCGGCCCAATGACGGAAAATGCCGTGCGAAAGTTTCAACGAAAGCACGGAATTGATGCGGTTGGAGAGATCGGCCCGAAAACCCGCGCGAGGATTCATGAGCTTCTGGAAGAGTGGCGCGAGAGCGGGAAAAAGATTCCTCCGGGGCTTTTGAAACAGCTCGGCTGGCTCGGCACTTCGACTCTTGCAACAACGACAGCATCAACGACTCGTATAAAGGAGGAGTTCAAAGTTACGCTTTGCCATAAGTCGGGTCAGGCGAACGAGACAATCAGCGTTGCTCTTCCGGCCCTTGTCGCGCATATTCTCCACGGCGATAGGGTCGGCGCGTGCAGTCCGGGATCTTCGACCCCGCCAACAACTCCCGATACTACAGCACCCGTAATTTCGAGCGTTGAGGCGGAAAACATTTCTTCGACATCGGTGAAGATTGAATGGAAGACCAATGAAGCATCAGAATCAAAAGGGTGGTATTCGACGCTAACGCCGGTCTGGACCGCATCGTCAACTCCCGCAGCAAGTGCTGTCGCAATGCCCGGCTCGTCCGTCCTCGTGACTTCGCACGAAATTATTCTCTCCGGCCTTACCGCGAGTACGACCTATTACTATGTTGTCATCTCAACCGACGCCGCAACGAATTGGTCCGTATCGAGTGAACGCTCGTTTTTGACACTTCCGTAGACCTACGTCAAGCGAATTGTGGAAAACGCGTCTTGGAAAACCTCGGCGCGTTTTTCTATACTTACTGTAGTTTCTTTTTTCTGGAGGTCGAATGGTGCGTCTGAATCTTTCGGCGGTCCGTAGATTCGAAGAGCGAGTAGTCCCGAACGGACTTCCCCGGTGGAAAAAGTTAGTCCGCTCCGAGCTTCACGCAAAGCAAAACGGCACCCGTGTCATCTCTCGTAGGCGAACTGCAATCGTTACACTTATCGATCCGCGCGGCCGTTTTGCATTCGTGCATGTTCTTTCGAGGAGAACGTCCGGCGGGGACGCGGCAAAAGCCGTTATCCCAAGGGAAAATTTCCCCCGCGGCAAGCGGCTCCATGAAAAAGATATTATTGTTCTCGATCTTCTTACCGGATATCCAAGCCCAGTGGGATGCAAGGTTGAAATTCGTCCCCCGAGCCCCATGGTCCGCGTACCATAGATATGTCTTGCTCCCGTGCATTCGTGCGCGGGATTTTCTCTTTTCTTTTGTTTTTTTTCTGATTATAATGGCAACATGTCAAAACTTGAGGATATACGAACGCATGCACTCTCCCTTATCGAGGGGGTTTCTGATCTTTTGGTGCTTGACAATGCCCGAACGAAAATACTTGGCCGCAAAAGCGAGCTTTCGCTTTTTTTGCGCTCGCTCAAGGATATGCCGCTCGAAGACCAAAAGAGGGTCGGCGCGGCCGCAAATGCGCTTCGCGCAGAGCTCGAAGAACTGTTTGAGAAAAAACGCCGCGAGTTTTCCTCGGCGTCCTACGAATCGGCCCTAAAGCACGAACGAATAGACGTGACGCGGCCCGGGTTGAAGCACGCGCGCGGGCATATTCATCCGATCTCGCGCGTCATCAAAGATATTGTCACCATTTTCTCTTCGATGGGGTTTGAAGTTGTCGAGGGGCCGGAGGTTGAAACCGAGTATTATAATTTTGATGCGTTAAACATCCCCGCAAATCATCCTGCGCGGGATATGTGGGATACGTTTTGGCTTCGCCAAAACGAAGTTAAAAGTGAAAAGTCAAAAGTTAAAAGTGATCGGCTGCTTTTGCGGACGCATACGAGTCCGGTGCAGGTGCGGTATATGGAGAATCACAATCCGCCGTTGAAAATCATTGTTCCGGGACGCGCGTATCGGTATGAGGCAACGGATGCGTCCCACGAATTTCAGTTTTTCCAGCTCGAGGGGCTCGTGGTTGACCGTCAAATTTCGATTGCAAATTTCAAAGGGGTAATCCAGGAATTTTTCTCGCGGCTATTCAAGAAAAAAATCACCGTGCGCCTCCGGCCAAGTTTCTTTCCGTTCGTTGAGCCGGGATTTGAGGTTGATATTTCTTGCGTTGCGTGCAGAGGCGCGGGATGTTCGATTTGTAAAAAGTCGGGCTGGCTCGAGCTTGCGGGCGCAGGAATGGTGCACCAAAATGTGTTCAAGGCCGCGGGATATACCCCGGGCGAGTGGCAGGGATTTGCGTTCGGGTTTGGTATTGACCGGATCGCGATGATGAAATATAAAATTCCGGACATCCGCTTGTTCCATTCCGGGGATTTGAGGTTTTTGAAACAATTTTAAATCGTATGAATGAAGCAAAAAGCGAGAAAGAAAAAAGCAGGCAAGAAGAGATTGAATCACTCCGCCAGGAGATCCGAGAATATGCGGAGAAGGAAGAAAGTGGTGAGATAAAAACCGCGCATTTTCTCGGCGGAGAATTCGACCCAAACCGACTTACTGATGAAGATCTTCTTATATGGCAGAAGATTTCAGCAGGTACAATTGCCGAAAGCGAGTTTGATATGTATCAAGACGGGGTATATGGAGGCGAGGAACGCGATGATTCAGATATTGAAATATCACGCAGTTTATTTCTCGCATTTTTGCGGAATCGCGCAGCTGTTATTTTTGGAAGGAGACAGCTTGAAGAGATGCGGAAGAATGATGAAAAAATACAATGAAATTTTCGTATAATTGGCTTAAAGACATAGTCGGGTTTAAAGAAACACCGCAAAAGATTGCGGAGCGTTTGACGCTGCGCTCGTTTGAAATTGAGTCCATAGAGAAGGCCGGGAGCGATT